>Ga0210387_10000255_pt1 | contig 39014 bp, 63 predicted proteins | sample IncBWC7OmetaG_FD_160108 | JGI IMG/M metagenome (GOLD analysis project Ga0210387, IMG submission 160108) | Forest soil microbial communities from Barre Woods Harvard Forest LTER site, Petersham, Massachusetts, United States - Inc-BW-C-7-O ... | reverse complement strand
GGTGGCGTGGGCAATTTCAGGGGTGAGGCCCGCCGTCAACCCGCCCGTGGCCGCGCCGTAGAGCAGACCCTTGGAAACACTGGTGCCGCCAGCCACTGCGGTGCCCGCGCCCGCCACCGCGCCCACAGCCGCACCCGCCGCAACATCTCCTACGATAACCGCCGCGTCGCCAATGATGCTGGCGGTAGCTGCGGTCACGGCGGTGGCTATGGCGGTACCAACGCCGAACTCTGTCGCCGCTGCTGCTATCGCTATGCCTACCAGCGGCGGCATCATTGCACCTTTATGGTCATTTGATACGCGGGCCGCATTTGCTTGCCGTCATTGATCGTCGTCTGTTTCAGAGACACCGGCAACCCAGCCATCTTGACCAACTGCGCCATGTTGGCGTCCGTCAGCGTGGAAGTGATAGTGGTGAACCCATTGGTCTTGGCCCATTGGTAGGCCTGCTGAAACCGATGCACCAGCGTTTTTGGGCTGTCCTCGGTATAGAGATGCACGTCCATCACGCCAGGCCCCTTCTGGGTGGCGAGAAACACCGTGTTACCGAACTGAATCGGACGTGCGATCTTCTTCTGGATCAGGGACGCAATCGCATTGACGTGAATGGCGGTTGCCTTCGGATTGCCCGTCTGCTGCATCACATAGTCCTGAATGATATTCAGGGTTTTCTCGCGTCCGCCTTGCCCTGCCTCTTTCTGGACCGCAGGCATGACGCTCTGGCGCGGTTTCTTAGGACCGCGCGCTTTCGGCGCGGCCTGTTGCTGCTGCGGCAGAAGCGGGCCGGAAAGCGAGTCGTCCGTCATTGCGAGGCCCCCAACACACCAAGATTGGAGAGTGTAGTGAACACGGCGGCGTGGACGTAATAGTGATCGGACACGAAATCGTAGAACTGGTCCTCGTTGTTCCAATTGGAGTCGAGCAGGCTGATGGGGTTGGACAGACCCAGCACCGACGAAAAGAACTGATGCTCGTTCTGGTGCGGCAAAAGCCAATCGTCGATATTGTCGATGTCCACGTCGAACAGATTGAAGGACGGCGGGGCCAGGCCAAGCCGCTGAAATCCCGTCTTGAACAGGGAGTGCTGCAGCGCGTTTTCCAGCAGAAAGACTTGAAGCCCTTCGGCATCTCCCCACTCCACGCTCTGCAAGTCCTGCATGTTCATTAGACTAACTCAGAGGAATGATAATGCACATGTTGACGACTGCGCCGCTGAGTTGGGCATTCGTCACCTGCGCGTTATTTAATTGATTGAAGAAAACACCGTAGGAGTGATTCAAGACGACTTGGAATATCACCGGAAAAGCCAGAGTTACACTCAATTCTACGGGAGAGACAGTCTGGGCATAATCTTGATTTGCCGCCGTGACCGGAAAGCCTCCAGTGGACGCGCCGCTGCCGTCAGCGGTGCTGGGATATTTGAACTGGCAATAGGCGAAGCACATATTTCCGATGATGGTATATCCAGCGCTTACGCCAGTGAAAACTAGGCCAGCGCCGCTTTGGTCGGTTGGGGTCCACGTTCCGGTGGTGTATGCCGTGATAGGAGTCCCGGTTCCTAACTGCAAACTGGTCAACCCGTCGATGTTGGATACGGTATTGCCAAGACTGACTGGCGACGTACCGATGGTGACCGGCGTCTGGAAATTCGCGTCCAGCGCTGTCAGCAGATTCTGAGTTGTCGTATTTGCAAATGTCGTGATCGCCATTTAACGCCACCGTGCCCTGAGTTCGGATTCCATCTCGAATGTATTATAGACCAAGTTTGCCGTATTGCTGACCATGGTCAGACCCACATACTTGCCCCATTGTCCCATCTGATCGCCAATCGAGTTATAAAGTTGATAGCCACCGACGCCACCGGCCCATGGGATGATGTTATTCGAGCTATTCACCCACGGGATCACCGCGCCGAACTGATTGATCCAAGGCACCGCTACGCTTCCGAACGCGTATGATGGACTGGCATTGGTGGGATTATCGACGGTGACGTTCACAATGCCACCGCCGACTGGGACTTCTGCCTCGAAGCCAAAGCGGAGCACCTGCTTGTCACGTATCGGGTCAGACATGGGCCAGAGCGCAGTCTGCACGATGGATGAAATCGCATTGGCCGACGTATCAGAATATAGCCGGAATAGATTTGCCCCACTTGCACCATAGATCCCAAGGGTCCCTCCTATTGGAGAGCCAGTGACAAAATTCATGGAGGATTGTTCGGTGAGAAACCATTTCTTGTCGAAGAACACTGCCTGGTAATACCCGGCAGAAAGTGTCACGCCCGGCGGCGCGGTGTATCCCGAAACGAAAAAGTTGAAACACGCGCAGATGATATTGTTGATGACGACTTGGCCCGCTGTCACTTGCTTGGTGAAGTCGATCATCGGGTAAAGGCCATCGAGCGCGTCGGACAGCTTGACCATCGTCGAGCCGATAAGGCCGTACACGCCGTACTGGTTCATCATCATGACGTAGCGGTAGTACGGGAAAACCGAGAACGGCAGATTGGTGCCGATGGAGGCGGAGATATTCGTGTTGGTGAGATTGGTGGTGCCGTTCGAGTTCACCAGCACATCGCTGATGATGTTGAACGAATCCACGCTATAGAAATAGAGGAAATTATTCGCCACCAGCATGCCCAGGATATTGCCCTGTAGCGTGTTGTCGGTGACGTAGAAACTGCCCGCCGAAATGCCGGTGAAGTCATTGAAGTTGGTGGCGCCGGAGTAGATCAGTTGGCGGCCCTGGCTGACCCAGGTTCGGCCCGCATAGGTGGCGACATCCGTCACCAAATTGCTTTCCACGAACGCCGCGACTTGAGCGTTGGAGCCATCGCCAGATATGTTCACGATAAGATTGGCGGTGTTGGTGTAGCCGTTGCCCAGATTCTGCGGGATGATGTCAATTATGGTCCCGTTGGAAACGATGCCGATGGCGTTGGCGGTTCCGTCCCCGCCCCCGCCCGTCACCGAGACGTTGGCGTGGGTAAAGTTCTGACCGCCGTTGAGGATTTCGTAGAAAACCTGGCCGATGCGGAAACTAAGCAGAGACGCGGCTGCTTGTGCACCACTGCCGCCGCCGCCGACCAAAGTCAGCACGGGCGGCTTGGTGTACCCGGTTCCGGGCTGCGTCCAAACGACCTCGCTCACAACATTGCCGACCAGTACCGCCTCCGCGGCGGCTTGGATGCCGCCCGGTTGGTCGGGCGCGCTCACCGTAACGGCGGGCGTGTTGGCATAATTGGTGCCGACATTGACCATGCCGATAGCGCCGCCCGCGCCCAGCTGCACGGTCACATTGCCGTCATAGACAAACACGCCCTTGGACGGATCGCCGATGATCTCATATTGCTGGTTGAAGGACGCGGCGGTGACGTTGCTGGCGGAGAATGTGCCGTTCGCGGCAATCGTGATTACGTTGCCGTTGTTGACATCGTAGTTCTGCGCCGCGCCATTGCTCAGAAACCCGGAGATGAACGTGTTTCCTCTCAGATCCACGCTGGTCATGGTGGAGACGTTGCTGGTGAACACGACATTGGCGGAGGCATTGGATTGCGCCCGCAATGGTCCAGGGTTGACGCGCAGATTGCCCGGCCCGATGGGCTGAACATTGTAGAGCATCGAAAACTCATCCTGGTCGATAGCAGTCCGATGCGCCTTGGTGTTCATCGACTTGAACGCCTTGGAGACGTGATACTGCTTAGGCGTCTCGGAGGTGTTGGGATTGTTCTTCCCTGCCATGGATCACCCCACGACCGGCTGAACATAGGGGCTGAAGATGCGGCGCTGATAGCTGGTGGCGATCACGTTCTGCATCTTCTGCAGATATTGGTTGCGGAAGATTTCGCTTTCGCCATACGCCTGCTCCATGAACTTGGCCTGATGCGCGGCATAGTACGGAACCGGCGATATATAATTGTCCGGGATAGTATCCACGTCCGTCAAATTGACGAGCGGCGTGGGCAAGATGACCGTATCGAGTTCGATGGGATAGGTCTGATCCGGCACCGGGCCGATATAGAACGAGGTCGAAGAGTCATACATCGAGTACGCAATCGGGCGGCCGATATAATTCGTCCAATAGCGCAGTTTGGCGTTGAAGTCCGTCCACGGCAGGTAATAAAGCGGGACGCGGCTGTTACCCCAAATCAGGTTGATGTTCATGATGTCGTAGGTGACATTGCCCTGCGGCAGAGACGAGAACTGATAGACCTCCTGCCCGTTCACGACACTGGAGGTCTGGTAGGCGCGCAAGCAACCGGAATCGCGCACCAGACGGTAGCGCGCGTCGTTGATGAACTGGGTCAGTTGGGCGTTGGAATAGAATGCTGCATTGGCGTCATGCAGGATCATGCGGCAGGTGTTAATGTACCCCTGAAGCGTCTGTGTCGCTGCCGCCATTCATGGTTCCCCTACTCCGCCAAGAGGAGCTTTCCCCCTGCCTCATCTTTCGATGCCTGCAGGGGGATGCGCGGACCCACTCCGGAGGGGACGTTACCGGGGCGCGGGTTTTCGGGCGGCTCGAAATGGAATTTCGCCAAGCGGGCGAGCGCTTCCGGCATATCGGTGGACATCTTGGACCAGCCCATGGCGATCACGGCGCGCTCCTTGCCGGCCACGGGCAGGCCGTAGCCAAGGATATGACGAGCCGCAACATCGGGCACACTTACAGGCTTCTTGACCGGGAAATGGTAGTCCTGACTGTTGAAGCGCCCAACCAATTCCTTGCCGGAGTGGTTGGTGACGGTGATGTCCATGATAGTCCCCTTTACGATCTGAAAGTCTGTCCCTGAACGAGAACGTCGATGGTTCCGTTCGCCACCGCGTTCGCCACCACGTTGAGATAAAGCACGGATGACACGTTGCCGTTCAGGAACGTGTTGTTCCCGGTGGCGTTGAGCGTCAGATCCTGCCACTGATTGTTGGCGGTGATCGAAGTGAGAAGTTGGGCCGCCGCGACGAGATTTCCGCCGTCATTGGTCCAGCCCACGGACACATTCAGAGCGGCGCAATTTCCCGAGCTGTAGTTGCCAACGGTTATACGCCGGATGGTGCATGCGCCGCTGGTGACGTTGCTCCCGCTATTGGTCAGGCCTCCGTCGAGAAACGGCAAAGAGACAATGGCGTTTCCGGTCGCGGCGATGTTGACGCCCCGGCCTGCCGCCAGTGTGTAGTCTCCGAACGCTTTCGGCGTTCTGGAATGAACGGAATTATCCGAGGCCATTTTTCACCTCACGCAAACGTGCCAAGGACATTGAAGCCGCTGTTCACCGTGACCAGGACCAGCGTGCCGTTGGTGGTGGTGTTGGCAAACACGCTGGAGCCGTCCGACCACAGCAGCCCAACGGTGTTCGCCGCCACAAGCGTGAGATTGGACCCGGTGTTGAGATTGCCAAGGATCGAGCAGTTGGACGGCGTGTTGGCGTAATAGAGGCCAATCGGGATGATGGTATTGAGATTGGCTCCCGCCGTGTTGACCACGATATTGGCATTCTGCCAGTAGGCGCCCGCCGTGTTGGTGGTGAGGTTGGCGCCGGCGAGATTGATTTTGTTGATACCTGTGCTCATCGGTCCCTCCTCAAATCGAAACGGAGTTGTAGCCCGTGACCTGCGTCATGGACTTGGGCTTGGTGGAAACCAGTTCGGCAATCAGGATGACCGCGCCGACATAACCAATCTGCCAGTTCGGCAGGGTGGACTCGAACCCGGTGAACACGAAGCTGCCCTGATCGTGGACATAGAGCGATAGGTAGTTCGAGTTGAGCAGGTAGAGCGAGCCCTCCGGGCAGTAAGGATCGGGATAGATCGGCACGCCCGCCACCATCAAGGCGCGGAAGGCGGCTTGCGGGCCGTTGGCCGTGTCGTCGAAACCGGAGCCGGGGGTGATGACATACTGCTCCTGGCCCACATAGTCCTGGGCGAGAAGCGTCCAGGTGCCGAAGCCGCAGACGCCGAAGGTCGGCACTTCCGCGCCGTTCTTCACCGTGCCGGAGATATATTGGAGAACATTCTGGCGGGTGGGATTGACGCCGGTGGCGTTGTAGAGCTTGGACTTCCACCAAGTGTTGGTGGTGCGATTGATATTGCCGTAGGTGGCAAGCGTGGTGCCGTCGTCCACCGCGCCCGGAAGGCCGATGAACTCCTGGCCGTTGGTGGTGTTGTTGAACAGTGCGGTCGCGGCCGTGTCCATCATTCCGTTGGTGGCGTCGTTCATGCGGGCTTCGATCAGCGGGATAATCGCGAAGTCCTGTTGCACCGCCCCTTCCATGCCGAGGAACGGCACGGGCGCGATCATCAGCTTGAGATTGAACTCCGCGTTGTAGGCGCCCTGCTGAACCGCCGGTTGCGCGAATGAGCCGGAGTAGTCCGACCATTGCGTGTTGACGAAGGGCGCGCCCTGAACCGGAGCGGTCACGGACGACACGCCGCCGGAAGCAGATTGCGAGTTCGCAAGCAGCGCGGCCATCAATGGGGTGCTGTTGTAAATTTGCACCACCATCTTAGGAATAAAAGCCCTTCTCGTGACGTACGTAAGCTCTTGATATTGCTGGGTATTTGACGCTGGCAGTATGCCGCCACCAATGGGCATTGTGATCTCCTTACTTCACCAAGCGAAGCACAATGGCGTCCGCTTTTGTCGAAGTCCCCACTTCAACTCGATATCCCTGTTCTTCGAGGAACCGCTTGGCCCACGAAATCTTGTCCTCGACGCGCTGCCCATAGGGCTGGCTCTTGGACCAAAGCTCTAAGTTTTCAATCCGATTGTCGTCCCGGAAGCCGTTTTTGTGATGCACAGTCTCGTGCGCGAACAGGGGGCGCCCGATGCTTTCTTCCATCACGCGCCGATGCTCTTTCTTTTGAGTGCCCGTGAGATTGCGCACGATATAGCCCTGCTTATTGGGCTTTCCCGGCTGCTTTCTGCGCCAGGACGAATAGCACTTGCTGTTGCAGAAAAACTTATCCTGACCGCGCGCAACGTGAACGGGATAGCGCCTGACCTCCACGCCGCAGTCAGAGCATGGCTTGACGATCTTGATCGCCCCCCGGCACTGAATCGAGCAAAATCTAGCGTTCTCCCGATGCTTGGGGACGCCAAATTCTTCCCCGCATCTCTGGCAGGTCCGCGCGACGAAAGTGCGCACTCGGCTATGTGAGGGGTGGATTTTCATCCGATCCTGTTTTGCTTCTTGAAATCGTTGATCGCGTCCGCTGCATTGGCGCGCGCCGCAGCAGCGGGGTTCTTCCAATAGTCCGAGAGAACCGTGCGGTTTTCCTTGTTGAGAAAGCTGCGGTCGTAGGCGGCCGGTGTGGGCTTCGCAGCCTGCCGCATCCAGTCCCAATAATCCGCAGCGGCTTCGTGATTCTGGATGCCCTTGTCGAGCATCACTTTCTCGATTGCCTCCACATCGGTGTCCGAGAGATTGCGCTCGGTCTTGATGGCGGTACGGCGCCGGGTGAGTTCGTCGCGCAGATCGCGCTCGGCCAACTTGTTCTGAAGGGCCGCGAGTGCGTCGGTGTTTTCCTTGCGGGCTGCCGCCAAGCGATCGTCCAGTTCCAGTTCGGGGACCGGAGTGCCGGGCCGAATCTTCTTCATGCCGCGGAGAAAATCCGGGCGGGTATCGGGATTGTCCGACAGTTCGCGGGCGAGCAGCGCCAGTTCGTTGATCTGGTCCTGGCCCAAATCTTCCAAGGTCGCGGCCATGTCAGATCACCTTCTTGGTGTCGCCGGGCTTCGACAGATTGTGGTAGGTCGATTTCGGACCGACCTTGCTGGCGTTGGACAGGCCGCCGAACTCGGAGAAGCGCGGCGTATTCACGATCTGGCCGTTCTTCTGGTTGTTGTCGGTGGGGCGGCGGACGGTGGCGGCACCACGGGGTTTGAACAGGTCCATCTGCGTTCTCCTTATGCGGCTGCGGGCATTGGCGGGGGCGCACCACCACCGGGCGGCGGGGGCGGTGCGGGAAGGGGCGGTTTGTTCTGGCCGGGACGCGGGCCGAGCACGGCGGCCACTTCGGGCGTCACATTTCCGGCTTGGGGGAGTGACCCCAGCAATTGCATGATTTCGGCAGGCTGAAGTTCGTCGGTGCGGGGCCGCTTGGCCCCCAGCACGCCGGAGAGCGCGCGCATGGCGGCTTGCGCCTGCTTGCCTTCGGGGGATTCGGAGCCCAGGCCGGGAATGGCTTGCTCGATCAGGTCGAGCGCCATGCCAAGGTGGACCAGCGCACCCTCCTTGTTGCCCATCTTTGGTTCGGGCGTGGACATGGGGGCGGCCATCGGGCCGGCGGGGAGATCGGGGGGTGTCGCGGCTCCGGGCGCGGCGTTGTCCGCGTCCTGGGAAAGCATGGCCTTTAGCCGGTCGGGCGGGATATTGGGCGGCAACGCTCAGTTCCAATCATGGACACCGAGTGGGAGGTAGATACCAGATTTTGAGGTGCGTCAAGTTGACGCGAGGCAAACGGCGTCGTTGCCAAACAAAAACCCCGCCGGGTAGGACCAGCGGGGTCTTATGGGGTGAGGCTTAAAAGCCCCGTGAGTTAGCGCTTACCCTTGCGACCCCGGCGGTGCTTGCGTTTCATGGGATGCCCTCCTTTCCTGTTGATGGTTGGTCCCCATCAAGAACGTATCTCTCTGCGCGGCGCGCGCGGCGCAGCGCGTGAGACGGACTTTACCCCGGTCACCCGGTAACTGAAAGACGGATCGCGCGGCGATGTCTGAGCGCCCGACACCCTCGGCTGGTCGGCGCGGGGGCTGGAGTCAGCCACGCTTCCCCCCCTGGATGGACTTGAGCTGGGCAGGTTGGCCTCCCTGTGCTGCTGCTGCATCTTCCTGCTTCTTCAAGCGGCGCTTGAGAAGCTGCTTCATCGGGGGATCAAGCAAATCCAAAACCGACTCTTTGTCAATCACCTGCTTGTCGAGAAGCTCGAAGGCGAGTTGGCGGTTGTCCTCCATGAAGATGGGCGAGTTGGAGTGCGCGTCCACCTTGACGATGTAGTCGCTGGTGAATTGGTCGATGGTGAACTTGCCCCCCTTCTCGTCGGTGTAGTGGGTGGCGTCATGCTGCGCCATCAGCTTCATGTACTGCGTGGCGATCTTGGAAAGCGAGTCCTCGATCACTAGCGCGCGCTTCTTGGCGCGGGCCGAGCCCAGGCGGGCGAGCTGCGCGGCATGGCCCTGGCTGCGCACCCCGGCCTCGCCGCGTCCCTGCAGCACATCGCCAATTCCGGACGCCTCGTTGAACATGGCGTCTATCTGCGAAATCTCCTTGAACAGATCGTCCGGCAATTCCGGCGCGAGTTTGTCGATCTTGGCGCCCGGCATATCGTTCGACAGCCACGAGCCCGGTCGGTTGAAGGCGAACTGACGCTCGTCGGGGATTCCCGTCATGCCGGTAATCATGCCCGGCGGCTTGACCTGGAGTTCGAGCAGGTTCTCGATCTGGTTGATGCGCTTGTTGCGGAGCTGCTGGAGCAGGACGAGCTTTTGAACCTCGGACTGGCCCCAGTAGTAATCGTTCTGCGGGTTGGGGCAGATTTGGATGAAGGGAAGCTCGGCGCGGAGGTAGATGTCGCGGCCCGGCCTGTCATAGATGATCACGCCTGGGTCCGCTATGGTGAAACAGCGATAGTCACGGTCGGCGTCGTCCCAGACCCAGACCTCCGTCATCTTGATCGTATCCTCGGACACCTCCGCCTGCATGCGGTTGAAGCCGTAGAGGTCGAGGTTCACGTTGCCGGTGATGTTCGGCTCGGTCGCGGACATGATGATGCGGTCCACCCCGGACGGAATATATTCGGGGGCGTGCTGGGATGCGACAAGGCGGCGCGCGATGTCCTCGCGGCGCGGATGCGAATACAGCCGGTCGTAGAGATCGGTCTTGGTGATGTAGTACTCCTGGGTCACCGCTTCCTGCCGGTCGGTGCCGGGGATGTCCTCGCGCAACACGCCCATACTGGCCGGCACAACCACGTAAGGGTGGATGCCATCGCGCCAGATCAGCTTGATGTGGGTGCAGCTATAGGCGAGCGCCCATTCCAGACCGGAAAGAAAGCGCAAGTCTCCGCCGGAGTCGGCCCAGCGATCATTGAGCGCATCGTTCAGCACAGCGATCTTGTCGTATTCGGATTTGGGCGCGGTCGAGCCCAGATGGATGGTGAAGCGCGTCGTGTCGGCAGCATAGAGGAACGAGATCAATTGATCGATGGTCGGATTGATCTTATTGAACTGTGCCGGGCTATCTTCCGCGCCGGAGCCGAACAGATAGTATGAACGGAGGTTGGAGTAGTCGGCCTTGCGGCTTTCGACCGTGTTCTGGCACTTCTCGATCAACTCGTTGACGAAGAACTCGCGCTTGATGAGATCGGCAGGGAGCTTCATTTGATCGTCAAATTGTCAGGGTCTTTGATCCCAATGGTTCGGGCTCGCAGGCCAGGCGTCGTCCCACCCGTCACCTTTACCCCAACTTCCTCGCCCCGTATAGAGGACGCCGCCCCGGTTTTGACGATGCTGTCGAGGGCAAAGCGGCCATTATCGCCCCACATCACCCCGGTCTGGTTCTTCTGAGGCTGGGTATTGTTGCGGGTATGATAGCCGGTCTGGTGATCGCCTTCCTTGGTCGATTTGATGTTAGTCATGTTGAAGTCGATGGCAAGCTGGTTGAGCTTCTTGTCGATCCCGGCGGTGCGCCCCTCCCGGTGAACGGCGGGGGCTGACACCATCTCGCGCGGCTTGCAGCGGCATTTGAGGGCCGGGCAGCGCACGCTGTCAGACCAGCCATCGAACTCCCCGTGCTTGGAGCAAATATAGCGCTTAAGAACCGCCATCCAATTCCTCCCCGAAAGTCGTCCGCGTGTAATCGCTGGCGTTCTGCAACCCAGTGCGAATCGCTATTCTGCCACCTTTTACGGTCAATGAGAATCCGCGCCGCATGTCGGGCTTGGCATGGCGGCGGTAGCTGATGAACTTGGTCTGGTCGGGGCGGCGCATGATCTTGACCTCGCCCCGCTCGACCGCCCCCAACGCCCGCTCCAGCCGGATTTGCGTGACCTCGGTCATGGGTGACCGGCCATCGCGGACATTCTGGTAGGTGTCGTGGGAAATACCCGCCAACTCGCAAAGCATGCGCATGCTGATGACCTTGCCCTTGTCGGCGTCAAACCGCTTCATGGCGGCAAGGATGGCCTTGCGGGTCATCATTTTCCGTACATCCCAATCTTCTTGAGATACGTCGAAACAGTCCGCTGCGCCGCCACTTCCTCCGGCGTGAACACCTCCTGCGCGTGGCTTATAGCCCGTGTGATCTTGGCGGCGAGCAGCTTGGGCTGCACCTGCTCCATGTAGGCGACACAGGCGAGGCCGGTGGCAATGGCGCGGTCGTCCTTGCCCCGGCCATAGGCTTCGATGGTGCCCTGGTCGCGCACGATGGATTTCATTTCGTCGAGCAGGTCCATCGAATAGACCTTCATCAGACCGCGCTCGAACAAATCCTTGAAGTAATTCATGTAGCGCTCTTTTGAGGAGTGCGACGTGACATAGCCGATGGAATTGGACGCGCCGCCCAGAGAGTCGTTCTTGCGCCAGATGTAGTGTGACATGTGACCGAGGGCGTTCATCAATTCCTTGCCCTGCTGGCCGGTGATGGTCACGGCCTGGCGCTTCAGGTTTCGGAGTTCGTTGATGACGGCTTGTCCGGGACCGTTAACTTCGAGGTTGAGGGTGGAGTTACGGTACGCTCCGGCGAGATGAGAAATGACCCAGGCAAATTGGTAGGTATTAAGTTCTGGAGTACAAAATTCTGCCACTTGGTCCAGCCCATCGGCGTAGGCCCGAAAGACTTGGACGCAGAAGCGATCCGAGTGGTCGCTTGACCCGTAGGACGGATCAGCCCCGATAACATAGTACCCATTGTCAACCGGCTCCTCCCAGACCTTCAGCGTGGCAAGACGCTCGGTGGATTTTACCACTTCCGTGTCCTGAAAATAAGCCCCCATCACATAGCGGTAGCAATCGGGCAGATTGCGCTTGGAGTCCTTCGCCGCGTCGGTGCAGCGCGCATGGCTGAAGAAGCTCGTCCCCGTCATGATGAAGGCGTAATCCTCGGTCGGCGGAAACTCCTGATACATGATCGACTCGTCGTGCACCTCTTCCGCCAGCTTCCACCGCCACCACGCGATCTGCCGCGAATTTATCTCCACGTCATAGAGCTTCTTGATCTCGCGCACCCATTCGCGTTCTTCCGGCTTGAGCTTGCCGTCCCAGTAAACCTTATAGATGTTGCTGTCGGGCGCAGCGGAATAAAGCTCATTGCGCCACCATCCCTCGAATATCTCCCGCTGTGTTCTCGCCCGCTTAGCGGTCTTGTACATGTCGTGAAACATGTTGAACCCGCGAGCGGTGGATTCGAAGATGTAGAGACGAGCGGGATTGTTTTCCGCGAGTGACGAGATCAGGGAGCGAAGCCCCTCCTCGTCGCCCCATGACGAAACCTCGGTGGCGTGCAGGAACGCCATGCCCTTGCTGCGTCCGAGCGTGCCGTTGTTGCGTGTGCCCGCGATCTGGTAGTAGAGCCGCGAGCGGTTATCAAGCACAAGCTGATTGCGGTTGTGCTGAACATATTTGATCTTCCACTTTCTCGGTAAGCCGTCCATGTACATGGTGAGCGTGGACTTGAACATGTCGCGGCTGGGTTCGTCGTGGGTAGTGAGAGAGCCCTGCAATCCGCCGTGGACGAATATCCAATAGAGATCGAGGGCGAGGCTGATGGTGGAAATGCCAAGCTGCCGCCCTTTAAGGCAGACGAAGAAATGAACGCCTTCCTCTAGCCCCTTAGCAACTTCGTCCATGAAATGGGTCTGGGTGCCGAGAAGCTTGCCCAGCTTGATTAGGCCGTGTTCCTTGGACTCGATGCGAAGTTGCGCGCAGAACTGCTTAAAGCGGGCTAGATCGAAGGACATGGCGCGCTCTGGCGATGAATGAAGCCCGGCAATCCCTGCCCCATCGTATGCTCAAAGCGCAGCGCGGCGGCGCCCGGATTGAACTGGATGCCCAGCCTCGCGCGCACATCGCGCTCCACGTCATCGCGCAGCGTCACAATTTCCTCTGCGGACAAATGGTCGGTGAACACGAAGGAACGATAGCCCCCGTTGGGATCGCCTTTATAGTAATCGGCGCACACCGAATAATCAACCTCGTAGGCGTGGAGACGGTCCCCGGTCTTGGGCTGGGTATAGGTCCAGACATGCGGCAGGGTTTCGTGGGGAACGCTCATGTCGTAGTAGGGCGTGCCGGGATAGGTGGTGATGACGGTGCAGTCGAAATCGTCCACCTCCCGCTCGATCAGCCACGCGCGGATATCTTCGATGCTCTGTTCGCTCTCGCCCGGATGGCCCACCGACATCAGCGCCTTGATCTTGAGCCCATTGTCCTTGGCGTAATCGACCGCCCTGGTGTTATCCTCCAGGGTGGCGCGCTTGTTGATGTTGGTGAGGATGCGAGGATTGGCGGCCTCGAAACCACACAGCAGCCACCGAAACCCCGCCCGGTACATCGCCTTGGCCTGTGCGGCGGTGAAGAGTTCGGATTTGACAAACCCGCGCAGCCGAAACTCCACGCCAAGCCGCATTTGCATTTCAGTCAATCCGTCCATCAACTCGATCAGGCTTTTACTGACATTGAGTTCGTCGTCATAGAACATGAAGCCGGTATAGCCGTGGGCGGCGTGGAGATGTTCGACTTCGGCCAGGACGGACTCGGTGGAGCGGTTGCGAATGACGCGCAGGCTCTTGGAATTGCGCCCGCCGCAGAAACCGCAGGCGAAGGGACAACCGAGTTGGGCAATGAGACTGGTGGCGGGATGGCCTTCGATTGCGTAGTGGTAGGATTTCAGGTCAACAAGATGGCGCGCAGGCATCGGCGCGTCGGTGAACATTTGGTCGGTCAGGAACAGCCCGCCCTTGGGATCATCGCCATCTATGAACTTGGGCGCGCCCTCCGCCAGCGCCTCGAATATCGCCAACTCGCCGTCTCCGCTTACAAGCACATCGAATGCTGCTTCCAGCCTCCGGGCGGCCTCGCTCCCGCGTCCCACGCGCCCGGCTTTGCGTTCGAGCTTTTGCGCCGAGTACACCAGCGTGACGTGCGGCCCGCCAAGGATCAGACGCAGATTGGGCCGCAGTTCGCGCACGCGCTCCGCTATTTTGACGACCGAAGGTAGTTGTGGAGTGGTGGTGGTGATGGCGATTGCCATGTCCCCGCTATCACGTATGTAGTCCTCAAGCGGCGTCAGATAGTTCTCCACGCCTGAGAGGTCGAGCATGTTGACCTTGTAGCCGCGCGCTTCGAGGCTGGAAGCGACTTTGAGAATACCGAGGCTCACGAATACCCTTTCGTCTAGAAGAAAGGGCGAGGGCGGCGTGATCAGGCAGACAGAGTTTGTCATCCAAAGAGATAGAAGATCGGAAATATTAGAAGCCCGAGCAAGGCAAAGAACACCCATGCGGCATTTTCTGTTCTGCTCCTTGCGCGCGGTTTTCTAAGCATCATACCGCCCACGGGAAACCGTCAGGATATTTCGAGCGCGCGATTGCGTTCTTCATGAAGAAGAACGGCTTCATGTCCTGGCCTCTCGCTGAGATGCGATAGTTGAGGGTGTAGCGCCCGGTGGCGGCCCAGGGGACATTGTTCTGCTTGAGAGCAGCCCAAGCATATCGGTCCCCGACGCACATCGGCCCTTCGGTTCTATACCAGAGAGGCGCGATCCCAACCGCCAGGTCACGGCGAAACAAATAACAATTAGCGTCAACCAGATCGCCATGATGACCGATAGCTTCACCATCGTCATTGGCCCAAAAACCGCCGTCAGGATTGCATAGCTTCCTGAGAGAATAAGCGTATGCGGCATTTTTCTCCTCCAGCGCCTTGACCAAGCTCTCCACATGGTCACTGGCGAACCAGTTGTCGTCATCGCAAAAGCACAGATAGTCCTCGGTGGCGAGGTATGCCGCCATAGCGAGAATGGCCCCATTCATCATGCCATTGCCGCCCGTGCGGCGTGGCAGATAGACAACCTCGCCCTTGTAGGCGTCGGTGAACTGCACGTCATCATTGCCGTCCACGATGACATAATGGTTGCACGGGTAGGTCTGGGCGGCCACCGATTCGATGGTCTGGCGCAGCGTATCGCGCCCGGTGGTGGCGGTGATGACGGCGACGGTGCTCACTGCGTAATCTCGCTATATTGCGTCACGCGGCGTTCCTCGATCTCCGGTTTCAGCAACAACTCCGCATGCCGCTTCTTGTCCTTGAGCGCAATGTCGGCGTTGCTCGCAGTGTAAACGTCCTTCTCGTCAGAGTCCTTCACGCCTTTCTGCTTGGCCGGCACGCCGCAGCCTGGGCAGAAGGTCTTGATCTGATCGGAGAACACCTCGATCTTTTGGTTCCACCAGCCCGGCGTTACCGGGTGACCGCTATCCGTCCCGCGGGCAAGATCGAAGGCTGCAGCCACCTCGCAAAAATAGGCACGTAGCTCGCCTTGCGCGTTCTGGACGATGGAGGCCGACCAATCGCGGTTGATCTCGCACTTGCTGATTTTGTCCCACATGGTTTCTTCATCGCGGTAAATATCCTTCACAGCAGTGAGCAGAGGGGCATGGACGCTGTTGCCCATGTAACTCCACACGATAGCACCGTTCTTCTGGCCGTGCGCCGTCATCCGTTTGATAGGATCTAGCGCGCGCTTGGCGCCGTGGGCGTTGAGATTGAAGGTTCCGAACGTCTCCTCGCAGAGTTTCTCATGCTTGAACGGATTGTTAGTCCAGAGCCCGCGCTGCAAGCGGTTGGGGATTTCCTCGACGAATATCCGGCAGAGTTCGGGGAATTTCGGGTGCATGCAGGGATTGCCGCCGAGCATGGCGATGATGCCGAAGTAGTCTTTGAGAGATTGAAGCGCGAGCCGGAAATTCTCCGGCGTCATGTCCCAGGTCTTGTCCTGATTGGCGAGAAGGCGGGTGCAGTTGCTGCAGGCCAAATCACATTTTGAGGTCACGTCGATGCATATAACGTGCATCTGACGCGGCGCGCGCATGGAAGCGACGGCTTCTTCAAACGTCATGTAGCCCCCAACAACCCGTGCCTAATATGTTCGCGCAACTGCATAGCACTCCAATTATCAACCATTTCCTCGGACACGACCACAGAGGTTCCATCATAGCCGGACCATCGGTGTAAAACGCTACTGGTCGATGGGTCTGCAGCATAACCAACTGGCTTCACTTTCATCAGGCTCGACGCCCGAACTATCGCGGGAGCGCACGCCACAAAGCCCGTTATACCAGTCAGGAACCCGCGCCGATTCATCATTCACCTCGCCCGCGATCACGCGGTCCATAATGGCTTGGAATACCTTACGGGCGTCTGGGGTAGGTTCTTGAGTCCGCCAAGACCCAGCATCGCAAACCAACTGGCCATCCGCGATCGCCTCGTCCGAAACCTGATCCCTCAGCCTCTCCAGCCCAGCCTTGGCCTGATCGCGCAAGAAATCCTTGGCGTCAAGCGGAAGCTGATCGAACCACGGCTTCTTGCCGCCAAAGGGCTGGGAAAAGACGTGGTAGATCGCGCGGGCAACGGTGTCCAGATCACTCATGGCTTTCCTGCTAGGCCACAAATGCCGTGGCGAGTTAGTAGCGTCCCCTTAGGGTGGAACGGCATAAGATCGGGCCACGTCTCTACAGGCTGTCCGCTGTCATCCGAAGTTCGTTCCACTAGAGCCCAGCGCCACGCCATGCAGGCAGAGGCAATGCATAGATATTCTGGGCTGATCGATCCCCCGGTCGCGCGGCGGTTCGCGGCATGGTTTCCTTCTATCGGGCCGCCGCTGCACGATACGCGGGAGAAGGGGCACCAGCGAGTTTTTGCATCTTCCTCTGTCATCTGGACATCCCTCTCGCTAGGCGTCCACGTCGGAGATTTTCGGCCAGCGTGACCGCCTCTAGGTGGTTTGGGTTTACACAGCACCGTGTCCTGCATTTGTGGTCTAGAACTAGCCCCAGCGGCACTTTGCCGTTGAACAGTTCATAGGCAACGATGTGCGCCCGTCTAAATCGACTCTTAACCTTGATGCGGGCGTAACCGGAGTCATTAAGCGCTCCCAACCACAATTTGCATCCTGAGTTCGGTTCGCCAACCGATAGGTCATCAATGCGTTCCAGCAATGGATATTTTTCCTCATAAGAGCCAAACCCAACGCAGCCCTTTTGCCATTTCGTCTTGGCCTCTTCCTCAGTCATACCGCGCACCCGGATGATCGTATCCCCACCCCGCCAGATGCGCCCGCTCATGTCGGAACAGACAATCTTGAAACTGCTTCGTCACCCCATTCCCCACCTTCGGAAGCACCATGACGCGGTGCACCGTGCAGGCCTCGTACCGGCCCCGCTCGAGCCCGCCCAGACTGCGGCAAGTCTTGTCCACGTCCCAGTAATCCACCAGCCGGTAGACCGGGTCGGGATACCAGGCGGTGTCATACTGCGCCGGCGGCATGAGTATCGTGCCACAGGAAAGCGCCAGAGCTGCGAGCATCATCCCCTCCCTGAAAGAACCGGGCGCCCCACACAACGCACGACGCCCGGCCCATGTCGATCACCTGCAGCGAAGGAAGCAGGCTAAGAACAGTAGCCACACCTCCCACCAAAAGCCCACACACCTGCGTCAACACGCCGCAGACAAGGCCGGAAACCCTGTAATTCCTATGGGGCGGGAAGGGTGGGGAGACACGCTACTCACCACCTCACGCCCCAATCACCTGGCCGAGTGCGCTGCAGCATCAATCGCGTATAAGATCCATTATGTCCAATGTCTGAGAATACCGAGCGGTATCAATGCCTTGAGTACTATCGGATAGAGGCAGTCTTGAGGCCGGTTCCGGTGCCTGTTGAGAGGGTTTCGCAGGGAGCAGGAGGATTTCACGCGGTGGGAGAGAGGGGCGCTTACCGCCTGTGTCTCGTCGGCGCTGCGGTGCTCACTGGGTCTTGGTCTGTCGCTGGTGTCTCGACCGAGGCCGCTGTTGGTCTGAGGATACCGAGGTCCTGCGGTAGGCGAAGGTGCAGAGAAGCGTGCGCGCGTAAGACGCGGTTGTGACATTTCAGAGGGGCTGTCAATATCTTGCGGTGTGGGACGGTAGGGTTTGGGCGGGGAAATAAATCTCAGGACGGCCATTGTGTCGGCCATCCCTTTCCTAAAGACCTAGCCTGGCGCTTGCAGGCCGTAAGAGCGATCTCGTGCTGGGGGTGGGCTTTGTCGGCTGCGGCTGCGACCAGATCCCAGCCGTTGTGAGGGAAGCTCTCTGCGAGCCATTTCTGGAATCTGGCGAGACGCTCGGCTGGGTCTTTGATGGTGACGCCACTTCCAGAACCGTTCCCGTTCTTCCCAACCACAAAGTTCAGGATGTTTTCTTTCTTACTTTCTTCTTTTGTGGATGTGGATGTGGTTAGGTAGGATTTCGCTAACCCGCCCGCTCTACCGTTCGCCCTAGCGGACTCCAAGCGTTCGCTAGACCTAAGTAGTTCTTTTTCAATGCGACTGTGGTAAAGCAAGCCTTCTTTGCAAGTGAACTTAGCAAGAATGGGATTTCCGAACCTTGTAAGCTTGTCACAAGATGTTCTTGCTATCTTGGCGAGGGCCTGTGGATCGTTTGGCAGTGGGCCCCCGCGCGCCCAATAGGCGCCGATCAGTAACAGGTAAACCCCGTGCTGAAATGTCGAAAACTCAAGCGTATCTTGGAAATAATCACCCCAATAGAGGGGCATCCATGCGCTATGCGGCATAGGTCCTCAACCTGTTGAGACGATGGGCCGAGCCGGGCCCAGGCTGCGAAACCCGAGCTCGGCCAACGTCTGATTGCAGAACGGGTGATCATGCCCGTCCCCAGAGCGGCGATTATGCTTCCAGCCTCCGACTTTTGCAACGCCGAGCACTCCCTGCAGTGCAGGCCAACGGTATCCGAGGCCGGCCAGGCTTGGTCACAGCAAGCACCATGACGGTACGGGGGTCCGACTGGGCGGGCCTCTCTGCGGCGAGGGTGTAGGCCCTCGTCTGGACGCCTGCGACCGTCCGCCCGGTCATGCTGGCGATGTCCTCGAACGCCGCTAACCGCTCTGCCCGCGGGAGCGTCAGCGCTGCTTCTATCCACAGGATTTCGTGGATAGCCCAGCCGACGCGGATCGGTTTTCCGAATCTGTCCAGCATCATTCTGCCGCCACCGAGAACTTGCCAGATTGGTTCCCCCATGCCGTCCAGCCTGGGCGCGAGGTGCGCGCGAAAAGCTCGAGATATGGGCCAGCGACAAGCCGCTCTATACGGTCATAAACACAATCTGGCTTGCGGGAGTGCTCGCGGCGCGGCTCGATGATGGCTTGGCGAACATCAGCTTTGAGCCGCCTTGGTCTGCCGCGTGTGGCGAGCAAGCACACTTCGCTATTCGAGCGCGTCCAGTACCCCATACCGATTTGAACGGCTGGCTCATTGCTGAAAATCTCAAGCTGATTCTTGGCTTTCATCCAATCGAAGGCACAGGTTTTGTAAGTGAACCCCCACGCCTCTATAAGCTGCAATGCTTCCTGCAGCATCGGCCAGCAGATCCAAAGGAAAAGACATGTATCGGGCGCGGCGAGGTCAGAAACGGGAAGCGATCGGATGCTGTCGGCGCTCATTGTGTCGTAGTGTATCGACGGTGAGCCCTTGAATGGTTTCCAGTCGGGCGAACGCTTCCGACCCTTTTCGTTGTAGGTTTTATAATGCCACGGTGGATCGGCCAAAATCGCCGCAAAATGGGCGCGCGGAATCCCATCGAACGCTTCCGTCACCGGCCAAACTCGACCGCAGACCAGATAAATCCCGCCCAGAGCGCCATGCTTATCGCAAACGCGATCAAGGCTGGGGCAGCCCCAAAGGTCACCCTCGGACGGCAGAAATCTTCCTCATCTCTCCAGTGCGCCATGACCCCTCCTAGGCTGCCAACGACATGAGAATGACAATCGCCAGGAACACCAGCAGCCCAAATCCGGCCACCACGTCCTCCCACAGCGGCCTTTGGCGCGGTAGCCGGTCCTCCCACTGCATGAACTCCAGCCCGGCCTCACGCTGCGTACGGGGCGCGCTGAGGCGGTAATCAGCACCTACGCCAAGGTGGGTTTCGTGCCACTTCGGGCGGGGCTTGTATTGCAGAATGCGGGCGGGCTCAGTCATCCAAATCTCCCGTGCGGCGGAATTGGTCCCTGCGGGCCAGCTTGCGATCTTCCTTGCTCAACTTCTCCGCCTCAAGCTCGGCGCGGAGACGGGCGTGGAGGACGCGGCGGGCTTGGCGGAGGGTTTCGCGCTTGTTCATCGTGCCGATATACCCCTCAGGTAATGTTACTGTCAAGCCTTGACACGTTACAGACCGTCCGTGTAATGTAACAACCATGAAAAATATGACAAAAGCCGAACGAGAATTAGCCCGGTTTCGCAGACTGAACCGCGACCGCGTGCGCAAGCATCGAGCCAAGAAGCTTAAGGCCAAATTGGCCGAACAGGCAACTACGGAGAACCAGCCATGAGGAAATTGAGCAGGGTCTATTTCACCCGCGAGGAAAAGTTCTACATCCGCGAGGCCGTCAGCAAGGCGCGCGACATGAAAGCCGCTTTCGCCTTCATCCGCTACCAACTCGAGCGCGGCGCATATGTGTTCTACGCGGTCAAGATGCTCAACAATCTGAACGAGCAAGCGGCGATTTGATGCCGGCTATTGCCATCCCCACGCGCAAGCAGGCGTTCGAGCGCCTGTTCGCCCTCCTCGCCGCTTCCTCGCCCACACGGCGCACTCCGGCGCAGGAAGAAGAAATCCGCCACCAGCGCGACATTTGCGATATTGCGAAAGATGAAGGTGAATCGTGAAATTCACAGAAGCCCAGATCACCCTCCTCGCTGCCCCGCTCAACGCCAAGAACGTCAAGTCGCGTGACCAGTCGGGCCGCACACTGTCCTACATCGAGGGGTGGTGGGCCATCCGGGAAGCAAACCGGATATTTGGATTCGACGGATGGGCGCGAGAAACCATTGATCTACGCATGGTTTCGGAGAAAGGGCGCCAGATCGGCAAACCGCCCAACACATCCCTAGGATGGGGCGTCACGTATATCGCCCGCGTTCGCATCACGGTCGGCACGGTAATAATTCGTGAAGGCTGCGGCACAGGCCATGGTATCGACCGCGATCTGGGTCAAGCCCACGAAAGCGCCCTCAAGGAAGCCGAGACGGACGCGATGAAGCGCGCCCTCATGACGTTCGGAAACTCCTTCGGCCTCGCCCTCTACGACAAAGAGCAGACCGAGGTGCAGCACGGGCCAGACCCCGATGTGGCCGAGGGCGTGAAAAACTGGATGGAGAAGCAGACCGCCATCATCACCGCCGCGGAACGCCTGCCAGACCTGTATATGTGGCTCGACGAGCACGGCGGTAGCCTCACGGACGCGCCCAGTGGATCGGCGTTTGACCGTCTGAAGCGCAAGGCGCCGGACGCATACAAGGATCTGTGCAGGATTTATCAAGGACGCGTGGAGCTGATTTCCCGCAAGACGGCGCCGGCCTAGTCCGCGGGGCCAACACAGAGCGAGATGATCGTATCGCCCTGCGGTCCGAGCGCGTCTATCAGCGCCTCACGTAACTGCTCGTATCGCTCGCGATAGCGATCAAGCTCATAGAGTCGCTCGATGTTGTCCGCGATCATGGCATCCTGTTCCGACAATTGCTTGACCGCCAACTCAAAGATGTCTAGCGGCAATGTCGCCACGTTCATATTGCGGTCGCCTGCGTCAGCATACTGGCGAAGGGTTGGAAGTAGTTCGGTCAAGAGAAACTCCTTTAATATTCGACAGTAAGTTGGACTGATCCATGTTTGTCGATGGCGTCTATAAGCTCTTGCGCGCCTTCTACGCCACCGTCGAGCAAGCCATGAAGATAGTTCATGTGGTCTTGGCTCATCGTGATATCGTTTGGCGAGCCGCCATATCGTTTCTCTAGGGCCCACTTCAAAGTGGTTGGCAGCGATTTCTTTTTCCGGTCTGCCGGTTCCCACATCAGATGTCCGCTCACGCGCTTTGCTCCTCAAATAAGCCAATCTGAATCTGGATTGTAAATTCCCATCGCGCGATCCAGATGCGCGTCGATGGAGCGGTCCGCAAAACTCTCTTCGTGGTCGGGCTGAACTTCCGGAAGCAGACGGACCTCGCCGCCTTTCTTCTTGTGGTGATCGGCGATGTGCGCTTTCGCGCCCTGTTCCTTCTTGAACTTCTTCTGACATGTCGAGCATTGATAGCGATACATAGCCCGGCTCCCTATCTGACTGCTATTTCGCGTCTAAAAGAAATTCTCATGGGCCCGGCGCACCAGCCCGACGGGGTCCGATGCCATAGCCAGTTGCTCCACTCCGTGAGCGGGAAGCAGACAAACATAAAGGTGAAGCCGACCGTAATCTCGCGCCGAGCAGGTGCCTCATGGCGGATTAACCATTCTGGCGTCTCAAACAATTCGCTGTCGTCCACGGTCCGCTCCCTAATTAAAGTCTGTCGTCACAAAGTTTCTTCAGGGCCTCAAGCGCGTACTGCCGCCCCGGCCTATCCGTGCCGTGATGCTGACCGATGCAGGTCAGCAGATAGCCATAAAGCTCCCGATGTAAGCGGGCGATCTCGCCAGACTGACTCAAATCATATGGTCTTGGGTCATTTCCCATGGCCGCCCCTCTAGCTGACTACAGGTCTGGCGATACGGTCCATGGTTTCGGCGAAACCGTGATCAGGGCCAAACTCATCCCAATGAGCGATAACCGCCTTGAGCACGCCACGCAGCTTTGCAATCTCCGCATCTTTCGCAGCTAGGCGATCTCTGCTCTCTGCGTCTCTCGTAGCGACAACTTCGTGCATACCGGACATGATGTAGCTCCTATCTATATATCGGAATGCAGATGGCATCACCTTGCGGCCCGACAAGCTGCTGCATTAGTGGGACGCGCTTTTCGCATTTCTCAAATGTCGGAAACTGATCCAGCACTTGAACCTGATGTCCGATAGCAAGATTGGTAATTATCAGCATCACGAACATGGACTACTCCCTAATCGTGGTATGCAGCGAGCGCCTTGCGCGCCGCTATCATTGGTTCTGCAAATTCTGTTAGGCCGTCCTCATCGTTAGCAGCTAGTGCGTCCACAAGGTTTTGTAACGCAGCGCGCATGGGGCTGGGCGAAGCTATAGCGGCGTCATTTGCCGCCCGGATAACACGTTTCACGTCATCAGCCTCACGCCTTGTCTCGTAGGCTGTGATGTACGGCCCCGCCGTGCAGCGCGGGCAACGGTGTATGCGTTCCCTTTCCTCTGGCGTCACACTGGTCTTGGTGTGGCACCAAATTTCCGCGCATCGGTCGCAGACATGGAAGTGAGTGTCTCCTAAAGGGGTCACAGTCCCGATCATCAGCGCACCATGTTGATGAGTGTGCCAGAGACAAAGCAAATCGAACCAATCAGGTAAAGCCAGTTCGCCACAAACTCTCCTCTATTTTGAGTACCAGATTTCCTTACAATGACCACAAACCCAAATATATTTCCCCATGCGTTCTTGCTTGGTCCAATGGAACAGAAAGCAGATCGCGCGCCGAAGCGTTAACGGTTCAGTCTCTCGTTGCTTGCCAAGGTCCACGCAAAACTCTCCCTTATCGGTTGATGTAAAATGAGAATGATAGCGGCCCAAGGCTGATCGTCAGCACCCATCCGGATACCGAGCAGCCATACACTCCGAAACCGAACAGCCACTGCTTCCAGTCGAGGTCGATATAGAAGCCGCGCTCGATCTCCATCTCCCACGGCACGTTAGCATCATTGTCTCGCGTGATCTGGTACAGACGCATGGCCCGCTCCTCAATAATTGTTTGCATTTGGGCCGTAGGCCGGGGATCGAACCCGGGCATCCGGGTCCACAACCCAGCGCACTACCACTATGCTACCCACGGGCAACCGCCTTTCCATACTCGAAGGCGATCACATCTTCCATAAATTGCATGTCTGGCGTGTCGGGGAGCGTCGATCTTTCGGACGCCGCCTCGACCGCAACGAGCAATTCCTCAATTTCGCCCGCGACCACATCATAGGTCAGCGCGCCAGTCTTGATCTCAAGGACGTGCGCTGCATATGGCAGCGGGAAAGTGATATGGCCGGTTTCAAGAAGTTCGACGGCTTCGCGCGCCACGCGGACAGCGTGGGACAGCGCCTTCCAGTCGATACCAACATTGGTCTCGGCCTTTCGCGCACGATGCCCGTACTCGTCATAGACACGGGCAAACAATTCGTGCGCGGCCTTGAGGTTGACCGTGAACGGCACTTTCTTGTTGCAGCACTCAAAGTGCATGAGAGGGTGTTCCTCGCCGCGACCGACCGCCGAAAGCGGGATAAGCGCCGAATGCTCATTCTCGGCCACGAACCTTTTCAGCTCGGCCTCGATCTCGGACACCTTCGCCGTAGTGCCAAGGCGTTCGCAGGCATCGGCAAACATAGCTGCGGCATTTCTGGCCGCAGCAACCCGCGAGCCCTTGATCCCATACTTGTTGGCCTGGGTGCGGCAGTAGCCGACAAACGCCGCGCTTTTCTTTGTCAGCAGCAAATGACGATGCGCCACAAGATTGTCCCAGCACTCCGACCGATCCAGAATTATCCCATCATGGGCGAACAGCATGTCCAGGGAAACAGTCTGTCCTTCCGCCACCAACTGCATGAAGCGGTGGAGCGCATAGCCTTCCTCGTCAACTTCGCCAGCATAGTTCTTTTCGCCTTCGGCTTTGGGCCGTTTCGTGGCGACGGTGTGCTTCACGCGCTGCAACAGGATGTCGCGCGCATCGGGAATAAATAGGCTCTTGAAGTCGAGGTCGCTCTGCGGCGTGTCAGTGCCGTATAGGTGCGAGCCGAACTTCATGCGGACTACAGGTGTCATTTCCAATCTTCCGGCGTTCCCCACGCCCTAATATCTGCTTCGCTGTCATCCCAGCTTGTGGGCTTGACCGGATCATTGATCGTGCCGGTGGCAAATACGGCAACATCGCCTTCGACAATTTCCTGACGGGCGCGCATGTCCCAATTCCGGTGGTAGAAATCCGCTTCGCCAAAGATGGCGCGGGCGGTATAAATCCGCTCGTCTCGGAATCCTACAAAGTGCAGCGCCACGAAAAGTCTCCTCTGTTAAATCTTCCAGCGATGGACATAACCGACGAAGTGCGGGCTTCCGTACTTCTTCGTGAACCACGCCAGCATGTCATCAAAATTCTTGAAGCCATCACGCTTGGCGAAAGCATCGGCATTTCCAGGATGCTGGTCTTTGTCTCCGAACGTCAGGCCATCGGGCGCGATGTGGACATAATCGACATAGGCGCAGATCGCTTCCCGCAGCTTGCGGCACTTCTTAGTTCGCTGGCCCGTATAAAGCTGCAATAGATCTCCCGGTTTTGCGCGGCGCGTCTTGCGGACAGTCTGCACCTTCTCGCCAGAGGCGACGGCATCGGCAAACTCAGGACTGAAATTGAACGCGACCACGGCCCCGCTCCTCAATAATAGACTAAGCGATGCGAACTATCTCGCACCTGACGATAAAGTATTTTCTCGCATCGCGTACATTCACACCGCCGCGTCTGCCATCCGTCCGGGCCACCGGGCCATTGATACCACGCGCTGGGCGCGCCCCACTTGTGTCCTAGCAACCAGCACCACCGCATTTACTTCATCCCATCCCGAATCCAGTTGTGCAGCGTGCCGATCGATATATCCAACTTGTGGGCGATCTCAATCTTGCTATAGACGCGGCGCCGAGCCCTAAGCGGTTTTCCGGCGTGGTCTTTGCGGGTGAGCACCACCCACTTCATCTTTTTGAGCAAGGCGCGCGCCTGGCGCTTCTTGTCGGCAGTGAATTTGATCGTCGCGCCTAGCTTGTGGCCGCGTTCCTTTAGAGCTTGCATTCCTGCCCGCGTCCTTTCGATTGTGAGTTGTCTCTCGAATTGCGCCATGACAGCCATGATCCCAAGAATTAGACGGCCTGTAGCCGTGGTGAAGTCAAAGCTTTCAGATACAGACTTGAACCCGGCACCAGCCGCCTCGATCTGCGCAAGTCGTTCATAGAAGTCGCCCATGGAGCGAGAAAGTCTGTCGATACGCCAGACGACAAGAGTGTCACCAGGACGTAAATCTTTGATAGCGAGATCGAGTTGCGGACGGTGACGTTTCGCGCCACTGATCTTTTCCTCGTAGATGTTGAGACACCCGATTTTCTTGAGGGCGTCAGTCTGGAGCGCGAGGCTCTGATCTTCAGTCGAAACACGGGCATAGCCTATAAGTTCGCCTTTGGGCGCTTCAACCTCCGACAATGCGGACTTTCTTAATTCAGTCGGGCGCATGGGTAATTGTATTATTGTACTTGACGGTATCCTGTCAAGGGCGTAGATAGTCCTTACTTAGCCGGGGTATTGAGGCCTCACAAATAGGGTTCGAGTCCCTTGGGCGGTGGCCGTGCCAGCGGTGCTAAAATACTGGCGCTGAATCGAAAAGAGGCCCGAAATGGCGACCAAAGCAGAGATTCGGCGTGAAGAAGGGCGCGAGCGATTCAAGCATATTCTTGAAATCGCCATGGCTGATAAGGATTGCCGCGTAGAACACCCGCGCCCCTGGACCTGCCAAATGATTGTTCACAATGGCCCTCGCGCTCAGTTCTTCGATGCGTTAGGAAAGCCAGTCATGACTGATCCGCTCTATGATCCAGAGGACGCGGCGCAACTTCTTTTCAATATAAACTCAGGACTGTAGAAAGACCCGCGCCATGATCCGCCCGCGTATACTGGCGAAAGTTCTAGCGCACTTGGGCGGCTATTTCTGGCTTCCATGCCCAGTATGTCGTGAGAACTTTGCTGGCTTCGAGATGGGGTGGGAGGCCATGTGGCATGATCGGAACACTGGTACGGGCGTTTGCCCGAAACGGCATTGTCAAAACGTAGCAATCGAGAGCCGCCACCGGGTAGGAATATACCGAGCGAATGAGCCAATTCACACAACACACAATTGAGGCCGCAGGGGACAATGGAATTATGGCCTTCCGACAGCTACCGCATTGCCTCCGGCGATGCGTGCGGCGTGGTGCTGGAAAAGCTGGGAAGATTGGTGCCGGAGCCTGTGCCCGATCCGATCTGGCAACGTCCAATGCGCCATGCGATCTCTCGGACGTTCGAGGCAACGCACGGAATCCGCCTCAAGGATCTGGACACGACCACAAATCACCCACGCCACGACTGGATTGGTGGCGCCTTCGACTACGTGAAGGACGATAATTCTTTCCTGGTCACCTGCAAAAACTACCCTTTGGCGGAAATCCAGAATTTCTCTGGGGAGGGGGAGGAACCTACACTCATACCTGCTCCTGACCGTGCCCAATGCCTTCATCAAGCTATCGCGTTCGGCTGCGATTTCGTCTGGCTCGCGGTCCTGTTCGGAGGTCAGCACTATTGCGATTACCGGCTGTATTTTTCGCCCGAGGAGAAAGAGTCTTGGATCAAGCGGCTGGCCGAGGTGTGGGGCATGATTCAGACCGGCACAATTCCGAGCCCCACGACGCCAGAACAGGCCCGCAAGGTGTGGGCGAGCGACAATGGCGCATGCCGGACGGCGGACAGACGGATCGAGGCCATATGCCACCAGCTCGCGGATTGGAAGCGGGGTAAGAAGGCCCTGGAAGACACGATAGGAACCTTCCAGACCGTGGTCATGGATTACATGCAGGGCGCCGGAACGCTGCTGGCGTCGGATGGTCGGGCGCTGGCGACCTGGAAGAACAGCAAATCGGTGCGTCACTTTGACGCGGACACGTTCAAGGTATCCGCTCCAGAAATGTACGAGTCTTTTGTGGTAGACAGGCCGGGCGGTCGGCGGTTCGTGGTGAAATGAGACCAGCTTGGAAAACCATCCGGGAGTTGAAGCCTGGCCGCGGGTTCTTGGAGTACATCCCACCCGAATTGCGCCCGTTCCTGAAGCGGAAAGACCCCAAATATCCGAGCTACGAGGGGGCGCTCATGATCCCGAAAAAGTTCGGGGGCAAGCGCGTCCATCTCCACGCCTGGACGCACAAGGAGAACGGGTACGTGTTCCTGAATATCTGCATTTCGCAGAAAGGGAGGAAGCTGTTGGTCCCGGAATTGATCCGCTTGGCAATGCCCGCGAGGAAGGCTAGTGAGAGAGTGATTGCACGGGTGATTGCGAGGGAGAAGAAGCTCGCTGCACCGCCGGTCGAGGTTAAGAGAGGGGACATCATATGAGCGAGATGGTCGAACGTGTGGCGCGAATTCTATTCGACGCCAACGAGGGAAAATACGTATTGGAGCGCGAGCCCAAGGCGTGGGAATACGCCACGCCCATAGCACGCCTTTTCTTTGAGACTGTCGCGCGCGCAGCGATAAATGCTATGCGCGAGCCGACTGAGGCGATGCGTGATGCGTGCCACAGATTTGACCAAGAATGCGACTCCAATGTTTATTCCCACATGATTGACACCGCGCTCAAATGACCGGCGCCAAACCCCAAGCCAAGCGCTGGACCAAGTGCGCCGACTGCCCCCAAGAAATCCCGGTCTTTGGCGGACGCAAGCGCTGCCTCGAATGTCAGGACAAGATCATCAAACTCCGCCTCAAACGCAAACACTCAAAGGGGACGATTCATGCAACCTAAGATCTTCATCGCTACGCCCATGTACGGCGGCCAAGCCCACGGCACCTATATGCGCGGCGTGTTCCAACTCTCCGACATCTGCCGCCAGTTAAACTGGCAGACCATGCTCTCCATGCTCTCCAATGAGAGCCTGATCACGCGCGGACGCAATTCCATCGTCCACAATTTCCTCAAGACCGACGCCACCCATCTGTTCTTCGTGGATTCCGATATCGGCTTCAATCCCGGCGAGGTTGCCCCGATGGTGACCGCCGACAAGGACATCATCTGCGGCATCTATCCCAAGAAGGAGATCAACTGGGACGGCGTGCGCGCCGCCGCACTCAACGGTGTGCCGGCCAATGAACTGCGCTTCCATAGCGGCTCATTCGTCATCAATCTGGTCAACTACCAGGGCCACGAAGAGGTGCCGATGGATCAGCCTCTCGAAATCTGGAACGGCGGCACCGGCTTCATGCTCATCAAGCGCGAGGTGTTCGAGCGCATGCGCCCCGCTTGCGCGGTTTACAAGAATGACGTTGTTGACCAATCGGGCGGCATGGCGCAGGGCGAGCCGATCATCGAGTATTTCGACACCAGCATTGAGACGGGCACCGAGCGGCTTCTATCCGAGGATTACCACTTCTGCCACACCTGGCGCACCCGCTGCGGCGGCAAGGTGTACGCAGCGCCGTGGGTCACGCTGACACACACCGGAACCTATACGTTCGAGGGCCGGATGCTTCGCAAGCCTCGCCAGGACGCGCCGCAGGTAGCCGCGGACCCGGCACCGGTCAAGAAGAAGCGGCGAGCGCGGCGAGCTTCGCGTTGATATCGGTATTGAGCTGCTGGTATGCCGCCTCATAGGAAGCCGCGTAGGCTTGAAGCTGGGCGGCTGTGGGGGGCGTCCCGCTGGTGATCGAGTTGTAGAGGGCCACAGCAGTGGGCTCCGCCGCGATCACGCCCTGGACGATCTTGGTGGCGAGTGACAGGGCCGGGGCAACTTCCGGCGCTACCATTTCCACTGCTGTGACCGCGCCGCTGACGTACGGGGCCAGAGAATTGACCACTTCGGTCACGTCGGTGACGATTGTTTCCCAGGTGGGAGTTCCGGTGCTGCTCATTTGGTTGCTCCGATGCTGGCGGAATAGGAGTTGAAGGCTGCGACGGCGGCGTTAAAGCTGGCGAACACCAGCGTCCCGCCTTCCGCGTTCGCCTGCTCCAGTGTCGTAAGCGCGGCGTGGACCGCGTTGGAGTAGGCCTGGAGTTGCTGCAGGGTCGCTTTGGTCGGATTGCCGGTCTTGACGTAGAGATCGACGGCCTGGGTGACGAGGGTGGCCGACTGTTCGGCGTCTGCCAGGGTTGTCACTGCGGCGGGTGCGGCGGTCGAAGTGGTAAGGGCCGTGACGGCGGCAGAGACATTGGCGCAAGAGGAAAGTGGGATCAGGCCGATACCCAGTATGAGGGCAATCGGAAGCATCAAGCGACTTTTCATGGAGGGTCCTTCCCGGCGAATTTGGCGGATATTACCCTAACTAACGCAATCTGCCAACATGGACGGCGGAGAGGCTATCGAATAGCCCGAAAACCTGGAGCAGCCAAAACACCACGGCGATCACGACCACGATATTCATGATGTTCTTGATCTTAGGGTCCATCGGCACATAGGTATTGACGAGCTAGAGCAGTACGCCGATCACGACCAGAACAGCGACTAGATAAAGGATAGACATTTTCTTGCCCTCCTGGGCACCTAATGCAACGGAAACGCGCGGTCGGCCAGAAAGCCGCAAATACCCGTAAGGGCGGCAATCAAGGCGGCAGGGATGTAGCCAATCGACTTGTCCACCTTCGCTTTCACCTCAGCAACGGCGGCCCGTAATTGTCCCCAGCGCTCGGTACACAACACCTCGTGAGAGTCCATCCTCGCACCAACCTTCAACACGGCATCCCGTGCTTCTTGATCCACGCCATCCTCCCCGCCCATAATTCTTGTTGTTGAACGGGAAATCTGTTCACTCTCCCTCAAATTCGCCAACTCATCCGTGACCTTGGTCATCAGCCAAATTTCTTCACAATTTCCGGCATAGTCTCCGCCGTGATGGCCTTTGGTGGCGTGGAGTTAGTGATGGGGACTGGAATAAGATTGCCTGCGGTATCGACCGCCTTACCGCTAGCCACCAGACCCAGCGTGGCGTTCATAGCCACCAACTTGTCCGCATCTGTGATTGCCGCGATATTGTGAGTGCGAAGAATGCCCCATAAAGCAAGCACCCCGCCGCTCAGGGTAGAGATCAGAGCGCCACTGATTAGAAGATTGAGGTTTGGATCGTGAAACCCGTGGGCATTGAGCCACCCGCCGATGATGCCCGTAAGCGCCGCCAAGATGGCAACGAGTCCATAGCGAATAACGGCATCGACCGTTGCGTTCCCGGTTATGACCAAAGCGGAGAATGGGTTCGGTGCGCCGGGGCCGCTCAATTTATCCTCGCATATTCGCCAAAGTATTTTTTGGCTGCTTGAGCATACGCAGCAGCCGCATCCGACTTTTTCTCGAAAAGCCCTAAATGAATATATCGTCCATCTTTTCCTATGTAGGCGCGCCATTTATTTTTGGCCTTATGCCACCCCACACCTTTAAGACCAGATGTGTTGCTTTTTATCAGACCGATATTGCTTCGGTTCTCTGAACCAGTTGCTTCACGAAGGTTGCACAGCCTATTATCCATCGCGTTGCCGTTGATGTGATCAATCTCACAAACCGGCTCTTTCCCATAAACGAGAACCCAAATTATCCTGTGTTCTTGATACAAGACGCGATCAATCCTCACAGCCCTATGGCCCGGCTTCCCTCGCTCGGTTTTGACGCATCCGGCTCTTTGCCCGACTAGCGCCCGACTTCCAAGTTGGACTTTCCAAGTCAGATATCCAGTACTGGGCCGATATTCCAAAAGCTCATTTAGCCGCGCCTGAGACGGCAATGAGATCGGAGATTTATTTCTCGGGCTAGTCACTCGACCACTCTCCGCTCAATAATATCTGAATGTTGCGGTTTTCCCGTTCGGGCACTTGCGAGAACAAGAGGCTTTGGCGCAACGCCATCGCTGCTAACTGCCAGCTTCCCGCGCGCACGTCCGCGAGAAAGTTCAAGAACTTTACCAGCCCGGCGCCGCCGAGTTCGTATGCCATGTCGGTGATGACGGCCCGGCGCGGCTCGTTCAGCGCCCAATAGTCGTTCGACCCCAGATCAAGTTCCGCCTGCATCTGCGCGGTGGCGTAGTCTGCCGTGAACGTGGCGTCCGCTTCTTCTTGCGTCCAAGTCAGGCCTGGAGAAGGTGGGGTGTCGTGTCCCCAGCCAATCTCCCACTTGCCCTTTCTGTCGGGCTGCGCGGTTAGCACGCAATTTTCGTTGAGGCGCGTGAGGTCTTGTCCGGACGCGATCATGCAACGCTCGGCAGAAGTTCGACGGTGGTGTTCATTTGGACAAGATTATTTGTCGCAGGTGTTGCGTTTGTAAGCACGGTGGCAACTGTTTGTGCCATGGTAGTATCAGCCGTCGTAGAGGTTAGTGCATTTGTTGAGGGAGCCCCAATCCCACCCGATGCACCAGAGCTAAACATTCCATATTGCACGCCTGTCACTCCGGCGTTCTTTATGCCAGCCATGACCACATAGGAAGCGCTCGTAGTGAATGTGTCAGTAGTAAGCTGAGACCCAGCCCAGGTGATAGTCTGCGTTTTATTTGCCGCAGAATTTGTATAGGAGATTGCGCTTGTTATACGAAGACCGCCGTTCAGACCAAGTGTATTTCCGGCAACAGAAAGCTGATACGCAGTAATCGCGCTGCTCGATCCCGTATATGAAACAGGGCTTGCAGTTACAAACGGGGTCGGGGATGCTGGAATAACTGGCGTGCCAGTAGTGTACGTGTTGTTATAAACAATGAACGCCGTCGTGGTTGAAAAGACGGTGTAATACCACCCAGCAGCCACACCTGTAGCAATCGCGTTCGCAGCAAAATAAGCATAGCAATTTGTTATTGCCGGAGTCGCGGCTAGGGCCGTGCTCAGCGTCCCCACGCCATTGGCGACCATAAGGCCAGAGCCGGGCATGACCATCGGCAAGCCTTGGTTGCCCAAGATCATCGGCATACCGAGAGACTGCGCCGCACCTATTGCGGTAGTTGCGCCCGTGCCACCGTTGGCGATGGCTAACGTTCCAGTAAAATCGTTGGCATTTGGGAAGAGGGATTTGAGCATCGGTCAGGCCCCATCTCCTGGAGTCACATAAACAACTGCCGTCCCGCTCGACGTAATGCCGGTGAAGAAAAAATTCGGACCGAATGACCACACAAGGGTAGCGCCAGGTGCTAGGGGTATCGACGGAGCGCTATTTGCTCCTGGGATCAGGGCATTCGCTACTGCGGTTGCGTTGCTCGTTCCGGCCCCGACATGCACAACCACATTGCCGAGGTTGACGAACTCGTAGTTGTTCGCGCCGGGCGTGGTCGAGTTTGCTTGGACGGCATTTGGTGCCGCCACATTGGCGGTGAACGTGACGGTGTTCCCCATCGGGGAAAATGGCGCGCTAACGCTCATTTGATCCTCGAACTTCTGCCCTTCGGGCTCCACATCTTGTCAACGCCCGGCGCAACTCCGGCGGTCGTGGCCGAGCGTTTCTCCCCCGGCCCGTTGAAATGGATCACCGACCGGAAGCCGAGCGGATTGAACCCGCCCTCTTTGTAGCGCGGCGCATCCAGATATTCGTCACTGGGCTTCTGGGGCCGGATTGGGTTTGTCATGGCCTTTGGTCCTTTCTTTGAAAAGTGCCGGGAGGAATACGCAGAGTGCGAAGAACGCCGCCATACTGCATCTCATCCAGGTCGGGTCTATCATGGCCCACGCCGCGAGCGTGAACGCCATGAACAGTGCTGTGATCGTGATAAGGCGGTCGCTTAGGGCGCCTCTTATGATGCCGATTACGAGTTTGATGTCCATGTTTGTCCCCAGTCATTTTGCCTCCTCCTCTTCATCGGGTAGGGTCTGGAAGCCGGAGCCCCACTCGTCATCGCTGATCTTCTGCTTGATCTTCTCCAAGGCCAAGGCGCGGTCGATCACACGCAACTTGTCGAGCAGCTTTCCCTCGCCCGCCTCCTTGGTGACTTGCGTCAGAAGGTCGGCAATGGCTTTTTCAAGTTCCGGCGAGATGCCCTTGGATTTCTTCGCGGTCACATGTGCCTCATAATGTCGGTGCCCAGCCCGGCGATTGCGCCAAGGCCAAGCATCTTGCCGCCAAATTTGGTCCGTTCCGCCGCCTTCATCTCCTTCGCCGCCGCCTCAAGCTGTTTCTTCACAGCGGGCACTTCCTGCAGCCAGTCGTTGTTCTTGCTGATGTATTTCTCGATATCGGCGGAGGTCTGAGCGTTGGCGAGTTGATTGACGGCATGGCTGCGCGCGGCCTGTTCGACAAACTTATCATCGCCACCCGTCAGCGCCTTCAACTCGGTGATGCTGCGGCGGCTCTTGAAAAACGTGGTGGGGATTTGCGCCGGATCGGTCTTTGCCATTTCCGGCAGGAACTCATCCGCCTTGGCCGTGACCTTCTTGCCCATCGCCGTGTTGAAGCGATTTATCGGCTCGGAAAGCTCCCTGTAGCCGGTATCGGCGGCGTCGAACTCTTTGCCCACGAACTTCTGGATGGACGCCTTCAAGAGCCCGCTAATGTCGCGCGCCGTGCGCTCGGAGATCGCTTCTGCCCCTTTCACATCGTAGCCGTTGGCGATGTCGTTGAGGAAACGGCGCTCTTTCTCCAACGCCCCGATGCCCAGTGCTGCGGCGCGGTCGTTTTTGCCAAGTTCTTTGGAAACGCCGGCCACTCTTTTGAAGGCCTCGTTTAGCGCCTTGGCGTCATCGGGCGAGAGGTCGCCGCCAGCCGCCTTCTCGCCGTAGTATCGCTGCAGCGACTGCTTGTAGTCAGCGAGGATGTCGCCTTCCTGCTTTTTCCCGGCGTCCAGGTAAGTTTTATAGAGGTCCTGAGCCTTGCCGCTGCGCTTGCCGAGCAGCGACTTGAGGTTGCCGGAGATTTTCTTCTCGATGGATTCGCCAACATCGCTTACAGTAGAGGGCTTTGTGATCTTCGAGATCACGCGGTTCGGCTTCAGGGCCGTCTTGGCGACATCGACCACCTTGCCCCCGGCCCTGGCGATGGAAGGGGCGTTATCGACCACTGAGCGCCCGAGCTGGTACAGCCCGGCCCCGGCCATCGGAATATCCACAGCCGCGCGCCCGGCCAAGCTTGCCGTGGGGTGTTCGGCGGTTTCCTTGTCCGTCCCAGCGGTCGCCTTGTCGCCCAGCTTTCCCATTCCCAGATAGCCTGCAACACCGCCACCAAGGCCACCCAAGACGCCGCCCGCAAGGGTGCCCAGAGGCCCGCCGAAGGAGCCCAGTGCAGCACCACCCTCCGCGCCCAATTCGCCGCCAGCCAGCGCGCCGGTTGTCCGCAGCCCCTCTTTGGCCGCTGACAGGCCGAACGTCTTTGCTGCACCGCCAAAATCCGATTTTCCTTGGGGGCCGGACGGGGCTCTCAAATGGTCCGGCAAATCTCCGGCGGGCACCGAATTATTCGGCAGATCGCTGGCGGGGACGGCAACCATCACTGGTACTCCCACTGGCCGTTGCGGAATATGATGGGTTTGCCACTCTTGGACTTGGACGTTTGCCCTTCTTGGGGACCGTCGGTCGCACCCCCTTTATGATGCTCTGCAGCATCCGCCGCGCGCCGCGCAACATGCATTTCCTGCTTAAACGCGGTCACCGCGGCCTGTAAATTGGCCGGGCTGTCCGCCGTGGTGAGCAGGGAGTGGGCCGCAGCGCGTTTGTCCACATCCGTACCGCCCCGAGCCGCCAGCACGTCATAGGCATTGAGGAGCGATAGGATCCGGACCTTGAGGGTGCGCAAATTCGGGTCTTGAAGTTGGTTTTCCGAGGCGGCCAACAGTTTGTTGATAGGCAAAAAGCTCCCGCGCGGAACTTTGTTGGCGCTCTGCATGACAAGATCGCCCATCGGGCCGATTTCGTTCTCGGCCACAGCGACACGGCCCGCAATAGTGGCCGCGATCTGGGTTTCCTTGAGTTCGGCCTTGAGGTCGATCTGCCCGGCCTTGATCATTTCGGCAATTTCGTCCGGGGACTTGCCAGGGTGGCGCGCCAGTAGGCCGGCGTAAAGAGCCGTCTGTTGCTGGCGGGAGCGCAGGCCGGTCGGTAGAGACACACCGCGCTCCGCGAGAGCGGCCATAAGATCGCCTGCTTCCGGCGAGAATCCCGCCTTCTGCTGGTCATCCTTATCGCCCTGTATTCCCCACCGTATTTGGGCGGTCAGGTTTGCCATGGCAACCTTCGTGTCGATATCCGCCTGCTTGTTGGTCATCTGCTCGGTAATCTTGAGAATATCGTCGGCTTGCTTCTGGGTCGATTGCGCCCCGGCGTATTTGGTGCGCGCTGCCAGCACGTCCGCATTGGCCTCAGTCAAAAGGCTTTGAAGATATTTGCCTTGGGCGGTCGGGACGCCCAGCTTTACCGCGTCCTCCTCGTAGGTCTTATAGAGGTCGCGCACCTGCTCGGCCTTGGATTTCAGGTAGCCCGCGTTCTCGTCATAGATTTGCTTCTGGCGGGCCACCTCCATCTGATCGCCCTTGGACCAACCGTTGAGCATCCCGGTAAGCGCGGCTTGGGCGTTCGCCGCCGACGCGGTGGTGCGCTTGCCGCCCAGAAAGGCCCCAAGCATGCCCACCATGGTGAAGAGGCCCGCCATGTTGCCGAGCGTGTTTTCATCGGGCTTGAAGGTGCCGGGATCCAGCGCGCCCAGCTTTCCCGCCTCCTCCTGATGCAGCCCGGAAACATATTTGCTCTGCTCGCCCTGGTACTTGCCTTGGACGGTGGCGAGGCGGCCCTCCGCCGCGCCTTGCGCGGATGCAGCTTCGCTTGCCGCCCGGTCTGCGTCGGTCACGCCGGCGGCGGCCTTCCCTAGATCGAAGCCGGGCGCGGGCGCGGGGCTCTTGATCTGCGGAGCAGGCTTCTTCGGTGCCGCCGTGGGGTAGGCGGGCATGTCGGTGGACAGGGCCGCGTCGAGCGCCATTTACGCCCCCACCCTGATTGTGGTTGGCGTGGCGAGCCCGGAGATCGAAGCCGCCATTTGCGCTAGCGAAGTGAAGAAGTTCGTGGTGTTGGTCTGATTGGCGACATTGGCCTGATACCCCTGGAGGTAAGCCTCCTGGAGATAGCTATCCGCCGCCTGCAAGATGTTGAGCGCCTGGGTCAATTGGCCCTGCAAGAGGGTGGCGAACGTCCCGGAGATCGCCTGCGCCGCCTGCTGGGCGGATACCGCACCCATGGCCTGGCCCTGCCCGAGTTGTGCCTGGACCGCCTGAAGAGCTTGGAGGCTCTGAGGGTTAAGACCGCCTGAGAGCGTTTGCGACAATTCCTGGTTGCCGATATTCGCCAAGGGCTGGCCAAGCGCGGCGATGTTCGATTCGAGGCCTGCCGCCTGCTTCCCGGCCTTGGCGTTGTTGAGCGCCCCGAACACGCCGAGGCCGCCCAATCCCAAGGCGCTCAGAAGCGTCGAGTTGTTCCCTAGCCAGTCCTTGGTCTTTTGGCTGAAGCTCTCCTGTGGAATCTCTGCCTGGGGCGTGACGGTGACGGGCGACAGGGCTGGCGCTGTTTGCGTGCCTTGGACGGTCACGGACTCCGGCGCCGCGCTGGCCGTTGGAGCGACGGCGGGCGTCGGAGCCGGAATGGTCGCCTGAGGCGTCACCTGGACCGGGGACAAGGTTGGGTCCAAGACAGATGGCGTCACCTGGACCGGCGCGGGCGGGGCGTTCGCGGTCGAAGTGACGGTTTCGGGCGCGTTGTTGGACGATGCGCCGCCGGGGGCCGAGATTGTCGGCGGCGGTGCAGAAATCGCGGGTGCGGTCGGCGCGGGGGCGCTCGACACCACAGTTTCTGGGGCGATGGCGGGCGCAGCGCTAACCTGCGGCGTCACCTCCACGGGGGCCAGCGGATCATCGTCAAATTCGAGAAGCCCAGTCCTGGGATTGCGTGAGCCCCGCCCGCCGCGCGCCTTGAGCAACGCAGCTTCGGCGGGCGTAATGTGGGCCAGGAGCCGGTCCTTGCCGCGTCCGCTCGCCTGCAGCATCTTCGCCACAGACGGCATATCGGTCCCAAGGGCTGATCTGAGATGATGCCGGGCCATCAAGATTGTCCTGTGCGAAGCGAAGCGATATTCCAGGCATTGTACTTGCTTCCGCCCGGAGCACCAAATAGTGGCCCGCCGGGCGAATAGATCGAGGTCGAGCCCGTAGAGCCGATGGCCGCTTGTGCCGCGGGCGAGAGCGCCGCGCTTGGCCCGGAGGCTGCGCCAGCTGGAGCCGATGCACTCCCTCCTGCCCCACCGCCGCCGGCAGAGGCCCCGCCCACACTGGGCACGGTGCTGACACCGCCGCCTCCATCGGAGTATTGGTGCCCCTGCGGAAACAGTAGGGCGAACAACCCCGCTTCTAATGCGCCCTTTTCCAGCGTCTTGACGCCTTGGTCGTTCAGCAAAGAAGGCGCGGAAACTGCTGGGTCTGGTTTCTTTTCTGCAGACGGCTGCGTCATCTCTGCCCCGGTCGCAGGATTCGTGAGATCGGATGGCGTAATGACAGGGGCTGTGGCGCTGATAGACGGCCCCTGCGTAGCGTCCCCCGTCACTACCGCCGTATTTTCAGGCAGAGCAGATGTCGCGCTTTGTGGAATTGATGCAGGCGGCGTCACCTGAACGGGCGCGAGCGGGTCGTTTACCGGAGGGGTGACTTGGACCGGGGCCAGCGGGTCGGTCACCGATGCTGGCGGAGTGACGGTGACGGGGGCCAAATTCTGATCGAGGACAGACGGCGTAACGGTGACGGGGTTAAGATCGCCCCCCAACCCGCCAGGCGTTTCTCTGTTGGAAAGGAGGCCATTGATCTGGCCACCCGCATAGCTTCCAGCGCCCGCCGTCAGACCGTATTCCAGCGCTTTACCGAGAGGAACGCCCTGCGCCAAGGTCGAGCCGGTTGTGACGACGCCGCTGGCGATGGCCTGAGCCGCATCGGTGGAAAGACCCGTTGCGTCGGCAATTTCAGGGGTGAGGCCCGCCGTCAACCCGCCCGTGGCCGCGCCGTAGAGCAGACCCTTGGAAACACTGGTGCCGCCAGCCACTGCGGTGCCCGCGCCCGCCACCGCGCCCACAGCCGCACC
>Ga0210387_10000254_pt1 | contig 39046 bp, 41 predicted proteins | sample IncBWC7OmetaG_FD_160108 | JGI IMG/M metagenome (GOLD analysis project Ga0210387, IMG submission 160108) | Forest soil microbial communities from Barre Woods Harvard Forest LTER site, Petersham, Massachusetts, United States - Inc-BW-C-7-O ... | reverse complement strand
AACGGAATAATTTTCTGCATCGTCGTGCTCTCCTTTACGCTTTTTTTGCCAGCATCTCAGCTAGTCGATCGTAGCTCGTAGCCGCACCGTGCTCCATGCCGGTCTTCAAAGCGGCATCGCGCGCCGCTTGAGACGAGTAAAGAACCTTCTGCGTCATCGTTGTCTTGCCCGCCGCTTCAACGAACGTCATCGTCACGACAACTTCGCCGCCGGTCCAGTCTTCGTCCCACACTTCGGTGTAGACCAGGCGTTCGGGTGGCACGATTTCGCGGTAAACGCCGCTCATTCCCATATGTTCACCACTGTTGCTGTGTCGCCACTCGAAACGAACAGTTCCGCCCACCTTCAGATCGATTTTGCAAACCGCGAGCGCCCAGTCGTCCGGCCCGTAGAGCCAGCGCTTCAATAATTCAGGCTTGGTCCAGGCTTCAAACACGAGTTGGCGTGGTGCGTCGAACACGCGCGTCATAACGACCTCGCGGTCCGTAGGTGTCGTCACTTTCAATGTTCCAGAGTTGCGCATGGTATTTGGCATCGGCAAACTCCTATCGACTATTCGGATTTTGCGTCTTGCGTTTGGGCTGGTGCTTTTTCTTCTTCAAATCTTCGAGCACAGCGTCCAGGCGCTGATAGTTCGCTTCCCAGATTTGACGGTACCTCTCGAGCCACGCCTCAAGCTCCTGCAGAGGCGCGGGCCTCAGCTCGTAAATGCGGCGCTGCGCGTCCACACGGACGCCGACGATTCCCGCGTCACTCAGCACACGCAGATGCTTCGAGACTTGCGGCTGACGAAGATGCAATTGCGAAACCACATCCCCGACCGGACGTGGCCCGCCGCGCAGGAGTTCAACGATTTGGAAACGAGTGGGTTCAGCGAGAGCTTGCAGCGTGGCAATCATGCCGGACGTGAATATGCCTCTATACGTATATTCCTGTCAAGGCATATTATAAGACGCGAAAAGTACAAAATCGGGCGCTTGGCGCCCGACTTAAATGTGGCGGCTAATTTTGTGGAGCAGGCTTCGACGCGGGCGCGGTTCCAGTCGTCGGAGCAGGTTTTGATGCTGGCTTTGAAGCAGCCGGCGCACTCGGCGTGACGCTCGAATCGGCGGGTTTGCCATCGTCGGGCGGAAGCATTGGCTTAATTTCAGCATATTCGTTGGACATTCCGCGGAGCACGACGAGCGCGGCGTTCTGATCCATCTCCATCCCCACCTGTTGCGATTCCTGGCTGATCTCTGGCAGAGTTTTCACCACGCGCTTTCCGAGCGGTGATTCGTAGAATTGGATCAGCCCCTGAATATCTTCCATCGAGAAATTTTTGGCATAGAGCGGAACGATCGCGTCTGTCACGGCGCTGGGCGGCGCGCTCGCGTTAAACTGCGTTGAAAATGTCTCCATAAATTTCTGCACGCGGTCGGGTGCGATCGCGTGGCCCACCGCATCCTGAACTCGCTGCGTGATGTAAGTCTGAAGGCTGTCGCCCATTTTAGACGTTTCGGTGATGTCCATTAAATGGCGGATCGCCGCCTCTTTCGCCGGGTCAAGTCGTTCGGAAGGCGGCTTCACGGGCGCGGTCAAAGGAGCTTTCGCATTTGTAGCAGAGTTCGAATCCGACGGCTTAGCCGTGCCTCCCGGTTGATGCTGCGCTGGCTTCTGCGCAGAGTTGCCGGTGGCTGATTGCGCCAGCGCTGGAGTCGCGGTGATAAGCGCAGCGACGAAAAGAGCAGCTTGTAATCTCATTTTCAATTTCTCCTGTTTCTTGGTCCCGAACTGTCGTCCTGACCTGATTGCGTATATTTTCATCGTATCGAACACTACTATCAGATGCAATTTTACGGACGCGCGTCTAACGCGCTGGCAGGGCCACTCCGCCGTGTGATAGGTTCAGAGGTGATGAAGATAATTGATTTTTTCTCACGTCATGTTGTGGACTCCCCGGGCGAATCCGGAAATAGAACGCAAGTTACCGGGGACCGTTTCGAAGAAGCGCGGCGCGAGATGGTCGGACGGCAGATTCGCGCGCGCGGGATTCATTCACTTCCAGTGCTCGACGCAATGGCTTCGGTGCCACGCCATTTGTTCGTTCCGCCTGGACACGTCGCCGAGGCGTACACCGATTCTCCACTCGCGATCGGCGCCGGCCAGACAATTTCGCAGCCGTACATGGTTGCAGCCATGGCTGACGCGCTTTTACTCAATGGCACTGAGAAGGTGCTTGAAGTGGGGGGCGGCTCGGGCTATCAGGCGGCGGTGCTATCTCTACTTGCTCGCGAAGTGATAGCGGTTGAATCGCAATCCGTACTGGCGGACGCGGCGCTTGAGCGATTGACGCACCTCGGCTATCGAAATGTGCGAATCGAAACGGGCGATGGTTCGATCGGATGGATTGCAGATGCTCCTTACGACGCAATTCTTGTTACAGCGGGAGCTCCGGCCATCCCGCCACCGCTGATTGAACAATTGGCCGAAGGTGGCCGCCTGGTGATTCCGATCGGTCCCGCCGAGCAGCAGGAGCTGGTTCGCGTCGTGAAACGCGATGGGTGTGTGAGCAAAGAATCGCTGCTCGCATGCCGCTTCGTGCCACTCGTGGGCCGGCACGGCTGGAGCTCCGGAAACGATTCTACGTCACGCGCCCGAAATTCCGAGACGGCCCGCGGATGAATGCACCTGCACCCATTCTTTCCCTAATTATTCCAGCGTACAACGAGGAACCACGCTTACCGCGCGGGTTGGCAAAAATCCGAGCCTATGTCGAGAGCCGCGGCCTGGAACCTGATCAGGTTGAAGTCATCGTCGTTGACGACGGATCAACAGACGGAACCGCGGCGATCGTTGACCAGTGGTCGCAACAATGGCCGTCACTGCGGTTGGTTTCAAACGGCGACAATCGCGGCAAGGGCTACAGCGTGCGGCACGGTATGCTGGAGGCCTGCGGGCACATTGCACTTTTTACCGACGCCGATCTTTCCGCTCCCATCGAAGAAGCGGACAAACTACTCGCCGCGATCGAGGCTGGAAACCAGGTCGCTATCGGATCGCGCGCGATCAATCGTTCGTTGATATTCGTGCGGCAGTCGCGGATGCGCGAAATGGCTGGGATTATTTTCAACGGATTTGTGCGGCTCTTCACCGGGCTCCCGTTTCAGGATACGCAGTGCGGCTTTAAAGCGTTCGTTCGGGAACCATCACGAATCATTTTCGAGCAGCAGCGGATTGAAGGTTTCGGATTCGATCCGGAGATTTTATTTCTCGCCCAACGGCACGGTTTGCGGACCGCTGAAATACCGGTGCGCTGGGCACACGATCCCGGTACAAAAGTTCACGTCCTCCGCGACAGCGCGATCATGTTTTTTGACCTGGCTTATATTCGCTGGAACTGGCTGCTGGGGCGATACCCGAGGCGGCCAGCACAAAAGTAATGGCTCTTATTCTTTCGGTTTTGCAGTGGGCGGTAGCAGGCCATTCAACCGAAGGTAAATCGCGGCCATGCTGTAATGGTCGGCAAAATCGTTTGTGAGCGCGATCATAGCGCCTGCGCGTGATGCCTGGCGCCCGCCGAACAAAGTGAGCTGCTCGCCCAGATTCGAGTCGTCCACTTTTGCGAGAGTTTGCGTGCAGTAATCAAAGGAAGCTTTCAGCGCGCCGACGAGTTTTTCCTTCGGGTCCGTCTCACTCAGTTTTTCTTCGGGAGGCGCCGGCGCTCCGGAGATCTTCGAGCAAAGGAAATTATTCGACCCGGCCATGTGCTCCACGAGTTTTGCAAACGTCATCTGCGCGGGAGTGGGATGAAACGAGAATTTATCGGCTGGCATTTCCTCTACAGCAACCACCATATTCTTGGACTGCCGGTCAAGGATCTTCCGAACCGTGTTTGACACCGGATTAGCCTCCGGCGCAGCTGCGGTCGTCGACGCGGTCTGCTGTGCGCCAGCCGTAAACGGCATCAGCGCTAGAATTAGAGCCGCGAGAATGATTGTCTTCATTGTGTAATCTCCCTCAGAACTCATAGCGACATCGGAAAGCGAGGATAGTCTCGGCAGGACACGCGCACAAGTGCCGATCATATCGCTTTATGTTTCAAAGTACTTGACACAGTGAGCCGCTTTGGTTATGCTGGCAGCGATGCGACAAATCGAACCGGTTCCTCGTCAACCCTCCGAACAGCGCGCGGCTCCCGTGGCTCTCGACGACCGCGCTCGTGACAATATTCGCTTCATTCGCGAGACGATGGAGCGAGCAGGTTCCTTCACTGCCGTTCCCGGCTGGGGCGGCGTCGCTCTAGGCATCACTGCCCTGGGGGCGGCCATGATTGCATCGCGCCTGTTGCGGCCCAATGAATGGTCGCGTTCATGGCCTGATGCCTGGCTTCTCGTCTGGCTCGGTGAACTGGCAGTCGCAATCGCGATTGCAGGTTGGACCACTCTTTCGAAAGTACGCCGCTCGGGCACTTCTCTTCTCACCGGACCCGCGCGGAGATTCATTTACAGTTTTGCGCCACCGATCTTTGCAGGCGCTCTTTTGACCGGAGCCATGATCCGATTCAACGTTACGGGCGCAATCCCTGGCATGTGGCTGCTCCTGTACGGGACTGCCGTAGTGACGGCCGGCGCGTTTTCGATTCGCGTGGTTCCGTTTATGGGGCTGTGTTTCGTGGTGCTCGGAGCGGTGGCGCTCTTTTGCCCGTGGAGTTGGGGCAATGCATTCCTGGCGGCAGGTTTTGGCGGGTTGCACATTATTTTTGGAGCAGTAATTGCGAGGAACTATGGCGGCTAAATCAGGAGCTGTCCGCGTATCGAGAGAGGAAAAATCAAAACGAAGTGCGGCTGTCGTGCGTCAGCAAGAATCCACGGCAGTAAATCTCGACCGGTTGATTCATGAGCGCACCCGACTCGCAATTGTCAGCGCGCTTGCGGTGAATCCCTCTCTTACATTCAACGAATTAAAAGAACTGCTCGGCGCAAGTGACGGGAACCTGAGCGTTCACGCGCGCAAGCTTGAAGATGCGGGGTATATCGCCTGCACCAAATCTTTCGCCGGACGTATGCCGAAAACCGAGTTTCGCCTTACGGCTGCCGGTCGCCGCGCGCTTGAAAAATACTTGAATCACATGGAAGCGCTGATTCAGGCCACGCGCGAACGCTAGCGCTTGCAGGGCGAATGCAAAACTAGCGGATTTGCTGACTGAGATGACTCCGAAAATGAACTCCAATTCGTCGCTCCACGTCGCGATCCTCCTCGACGGCAACGGACGTTGGGCGTCGATGCGCGGCCTTCCGCGCTCCGAAGGGCATCGCGCTGGTGTTGCTGCTGTCCGCCGGGTTGTCAGGTCTGCACCCGCGCTTGGAATAGGCAAGCTCACGCTCTATGCCTTTTCATCGGACAATTGGGCCCGTCCGAGTAACGAGGTTCATTCGCTTTTCGGGCTGCTGGAAGATTTTCTGCGTAGCGACGCGAACCTTTGCGCTGCCGAGGGTATTCGCCTCCGCGTCATTGGCAGACGCGACCGGATACCCGCGGCGCTCGTCGACGCGATCGAATTCGCCGAGCGCTCCACCGCGTCCGGCCGCGCGCTCGAATTGCGCATTGCACTCGACTATTCAGCTCGGGATGCGATCCTGCGCGCCGCGTGCTGGATGATTTCAAGTCTCGAAGTGTCCGAGCGGGAATTTTCGCGCCGGTTGGGTGACGTGACGCATTCCGGAGGCCCGGCTTCTGACGTTGATCTGCTGATACGCACCGGGGGCGAACGACGTTTGAGCGATTTCATGCTGTGGGAATGCGCGTACGCGGAATTGCTGTTCACGCCACGGATGTGGCCCGAATTCGAAGCCGCCGATCTCGCGGCTGCCGTACAAGACTTCCTCAGCCGCGAGCGCCGTTTCGGCCGCTTGCCCGAAGCCGCAGCAAGCTAGCTTTTGCGATCGCGTGCCAGATTGAATGCTTTTTGAATTACGCGCGTTGCAGTAGGCGTCAGCGAGAACTGCGCAAGATCTGCTTCTGCAGCCCACGCTACATCCGTCACATCGCTTCCCGCCCGCGGTTCTCCGCGCACCAGTTCGCACAAGTAATCCAAAATCACGAAATGGTATTTCGTGCGTCCGCCTTCCTCAACCGAGATGCGCTCGAACACCTCGATCAGATCCAAAACCTGCACTTCGATCGCTGTCTCTTCGAGCATCTCGCGCTGCACGCCCTGAACGATCGTTTCGGCAATCTCGAGCATCCCGCCCGGAATCGACCATTCGCCTTTTAGCGGCGCGCTTCCGCGCCGAATCAGCAGCACGCGATCGTTCGCAATCACCACGCCGCCAACGCCCACCATCGGCCGTTCTGGATACTCGCGCCGACCCGTCACCTTTACACGTCCCTTCCGTTTTGAGGAAAGCTTGACACCGGCGTTATATAATACGCTCTCAGTTGCAGGATCACCCGAGGAAGGAGAGAACGGCCGTGACGAAATGCCCCGAATGCGACGCAGAGCTCGATCTCGATGAAGACGAAGTGGAAGAGGGCGAGATTTTAAGCTGCCCCGAATGTGACGTGGAACTGGAAGTGACGCAGACACATCCGGTGCACCTCATCTTGATCTCCGAGGATGAAGATGATGATGACGACGAAGAAGAAGAGGATGACGAAGAAGCGGCAGTGGTGAAAGAAGACAAGGACGAAAAAGAAGAAGAGGAAGAAGAGATCGAATGATTTGCACTCGCGCGCTTTCGGCCGCTCCTCCCTTTTCGAGCGCCGTTGTCAGCCGCACCGCGCACCCTGGAATTCGTTGGAGCTTGTACCTTCCGCTGGTGCTCGTCTTGCTGCTCACGCTTCCAGCAAGCGCGCAGGACAAAAAAAGCGAAATTCAACTGCGCACGTTCCATGGCGCGGTGCTCGATAAGGACGAGAATCCCGCCCCCTCCAGCGTTGTCTATCTGAAGAATGTCCGCACGCAGGCCGTGAAAACCTATATCGCTGACGAAACCGGCCACTACCGTTTCAGTGGCCTCGATCCGAATGTAGACTACGAGCTGCATGCCGAGCGCGGTGATTTAATGTCGCCGACGCGCACCATCTCCAGCTTCGATTCCCGTCGCGATGTCGACGTCCCTTTGAAGCTCAAGAAAAACAAGCCCGCTCGCTAACGCTTGGTGAGTCGCCGTTCCGGACTCGCCGACCGACCCTTGACCCAGTTCTGGATCTGACTCGAGCAACTTAAGCGTTGGGCGCCATCACGCGAATCGCACCAGGCAAGATCTCGAATTCTACCGGCGATTCTCCCAACAATTCCCCATCGCCATGCACCTTTGCAGGGCGGTCCGCTTGCAGCAACACGCGCCGGCAGCGAAATCTCTTCACTTCGTCGAATCGCAGATCGCCTGTGGTGAGGACGACGGGAATCGCGTCAATAAGCCGCGTCCACGAGACATCGCCAACCAACACGACATCGAGCCAGCCATCGTCCATCTTTGCATCTGGAGCGATTCGCACTCCCGATCCGTAGCTTGTTGCGTTCGCGATCGCGGCGAAAAGCGCGCGCCCGGCCCAGTGAATTTCGTCGATCTCAGCGGTCAATTGGAATGCCGGCTCGTGAAAAAATGTCCAAAGCGCTCCGGCCAGGTAGCGCGTCACACCCGGCCAACGTTTGAATCGCGTGTTCGCGAGGTGTGCGGCATCGGCGTCGAGTCCCATACCTCCTGCGCCGATGAAATGCGCGATATGCCCGCCGCTGAACTTCACGCGAACCAGGTCGATAGCTCGGGGCGACGAATTCAAGAATGCGGCGGCTGCGCTGACGGCGTCGAGAGGAATTCCAAGATCCCGCGCGATATCGTTCCCATTGCCGGCAGGTAGAAATCCAGCGATCACATCAGTGCCGAGAATGCCATCGACGACGTGATGAAACGCGCCATCGCCACCAAGGGCGACTACGTACTTAAATCCCGACGCGGCTGCCTTCGCCGCTTGATCGCAAATGTCGCCCGAGCTGCGCGAGTGAACGAGTTCAACGGCACGTTCTTGCGAGGCAAAGTAGCTCGCCACGAGCGGTTCGGCGTGAAGCGCGCGCCCGCCGCCCGAAACGGGATTGACGATGATGAGTGTGTCCGGAGACACGGGAATGGTCGTCGAAGAATAGAACGATTCAGCCGCAGAGCAAAATTAGGCAGCGGGGATTCAACCTTCGGTTGGCCCATGATGACCCTCAACCGCGGCGCTTGCGCTCGATGCCCGGGCATTGTAGATTCGCGCGTGTGGGGGCTTTTAGACACAATCTATAAAGGAGAAAACCGATGAGCGACCGGATGAAACTTGCGATCTTGTTAGGTGTGCTCGCGATGTTGGTGGCGTTTGGATCGGCTCCCGCGGCATTTGCGCAAGCGGCTCCCGCCACAGCGCCCTCGCACGCGCCTCACTGGGGGTATTCTGGCGCGGATGGACCTTCGCACTGGGGCGATCTCGATCCGAGTTTTGCTAACTGCAAAACCGGTAAGCGCCAGTCGCCGATTGATATCAAGGGCGCGAAGAAAGACGCGACACTCGCGCCTCTCCAGATTGATTACCAACCATCGCCGCTGAAAATCGTCGACAACGGCCACACAATTAAAATTGACTACGCTGCAGGCAGCAGCGTCACTGTTGGCGGTAAAACGTATCCGCTCACCCAATTTCACTTTCACAAACCCAGTGAAGAAGAAATTGCAGGGAAAAAATATGCGATGGTGATTCACCTCGTGCACGAGCTTCCGGACGGCGCCGTTGTGGTGGCTCTGCTCGTAAAAAGCGGCGGAGAAAATCCGCTGATCCAGACGCTGTGGGCGAATCTTCCGAAAACCGAAGGCAAGGAAAACGAAGTGGCAGGGGTCACGATCAACGCTGCCGATCTGCTTCCCGCCGACCGTAACTACTACAATTTCGACGGCTCGCTCACAATTCCGCCGTGCGGTGAAGGCGTCAACTGGTTCGTGATGAAAACCCCCATTGAGATGTCGGCTGCACAAATTGCGGTCTTTGCGAAGCATTACCCGATGAACGCGCGCCCGATTCAACCGACGAATGGCCGCGAAATTAAAGAAAGTGACTTCAAGACTCCCTGATGAAAACTGCTAGCTTGAAATGGCCCGGCGCACGTGTTTCATCCGTGCGGCGGTTTTCGTGCGTGCTTTTGATTTACTTCGCTGTGTCCGTCTTCGCGAGCCCCGTCCACGCACAAGTTTCGCGAGAGTCTGACAAGCTCTTGCACCGAGTGTTCGGCTCCTCCGACTTCGAAGTGAAGAGATTCGGCCCGGCGCGATGGCTTGACGGCGGAGAGTTCTACACCACTGTGGAACTGTCAGAGAGCGTGAAGGAAAAGGGTGCTAAGGACATCGTTCGCTACGAAACGGCGACAGGCAAGCGCGAGATTCTCATTTCCGCTTCGAAACTAATCCCGTCTGGCGCCAAATCTCCGCTCACGATCGACGACTATGCGTGGTCGAAGGACAAATCGCGCGCGCTCATTTTCACGAACACAGCGCAGGTCTGGCGACGAAACACGCGCGGGGACTATTGGGTACTCGATCTAAAGTCCGGCACTTTACAAAAGCTGGGCGGCGACGGCCCGGCTTCCTCGATGCTGTTTGCGAAGTTTTCACCGGACGGAACAAAAGTCGCCTACGTTCGCGGAAATAATATTTACGTCGAAGAACTGGCCGTCGGCCACATCACTCAGCTCACACGCGACGGCTCTGCGACGATCATCAATGGAACATCCGACTGGGTATACGAAGAAGAGCTTGCGTTGCGCGATTGCTTTAGCTGGAGTCCGGACGGAAGCAAGATCGCTTACTGGCAATTTGATACGAACGGCGTCGAGATTTTTCCTCTGATTTACAATCTGGGGCCGCCGCGCACGATCGTCACCGGCTTTCCGTATCCCGGACTCGGCGCCTATCCGTCGCTCATGAACATCGCCTATCCAATTCCTGGCACCACGAATTCCGCGGTGCGAGTTGGGGTGATCGATGCGAACGGCGGAGACACGCGCTGGCTGGATGTGCCTGGCGATCCGCGCAACAACTACATTGCGCGGATGGAATGGGGCGATAACTCGAAGGAACTGGTAATCGAACATCTGAATCGTCTTCAAAACAAGGATGAAGTGCTTCTGGCGAATGCAGGGAACGGGTCTGTGCGTTCGGTGTTTCTCGATGAAGACAAAGCGTGGGTCAACGTGATGAACGAATTCACTTGGCTGCACGACGGCACAGAATTTCTATGGCTCAGCGAGCGTGACGGCTGGCGACATGCCTATCGCATCTCGAAATCCGACGGTAGCGCGAAACTGATCACTCACGGCGCGTTTGACGTAATCAATATCGATCGCGCCGACGAAAAAGGCGGCTGGCTTTACTTCATCGCATCGCCCGAAAACGCGACGCAGCGATACCTCTACCGCACGCGCCTGGATGGCTCAGGTGAAGGCGAACGCGTGAGCCCTACCAACGCTCCCGGAGCTCACGTATACGATATTTCTCCCGATGCGCGCTGGGCGTTTCACACATATTCGCGAGCGGACCTGACGCCCGTGACGGACCTGGTCGCTCTCCCAGCTCACCAACCCGCCCGAGTGCTTGAAGACAATGCGGCATTGCGTGCGAATGCAGCTGTCTTCGCTTCGACGCCCGAAGAATTCTTCAAGACGGATATCGGCGAGGGCATTACGCTCGATTCATTCGTATTTAAGCCACCGCACTTCGATCCGTCGAAGAAATATCCGGTGCTCGTCTACGTGTACGGCGAACCGGCGGCGCAAACGGTTCTCGACGCCTGGGAAACGTCGCATATCTACTTTGCTCGGATTGCCGCGGCTGCGGGTTACGTTGTGATTAGCTTCGATAATCGCGGCACGCCCGCGCCGAAAGGACGAGCGTGGCGCAAAGCGATATACGGTTCGATTCATCCAGTGGTGGTTAAGGAGCAGTCCGCAGCGTTGCGGAATTTTCTCAGCACGCACTCTTTTGCAGATCCAGCGCGAGTAGCGGTGTGGGGGTGGAGTGGCGGCGGTTCGAGCACACTCAATCTGATGTTTCGTTCGCCCGATCTCTACAGTGTGGGGATGTCGGTGGCGCCGGTTCCCGATCTTCGCTTGTATGACACGATTTATCAGGAACGTTACATGGGACTGCCCCTCGAAAATGTGGAGGGATATCGCAACAGCTCAGCCATTAATTTTGTCGAAGGCTTGCGCGGTCACTTGCTGCTCGTTCACGGCTCGGGCGACGACAATGTTCACTATTCGGGCAGCGAACTTCTGCTGAATCGCCTGATCGAACTCGATAAGCCCGTCGATTTCATGGAGTATCCCAACCGCACGCACTCGATCTCGCAAGGCAATGGGACGACGCTCCATCTGTACAGCCTACTGCTGCGATATCTGGAAGAGCACCTCTCGAACGCGGCGCAGTAAAGCCGAAATGAGAAATAAACAAGATTTCATGTGAGGAATGGCCTGCTGCGGTTGAGAAGGCAGCGAGGGCGCTTTTGGTGTAACGTTTTAAGGAATGAACGCCCTGCTTCATTTTAGTTCCCCCGAATCGTTCGGCTCGGCGAGACGAGCTGGAATGAAGGATTGCACCAGCGTTCGCGCGCCTCTAGTCGCGCTCCTCAGTGTCGCGCTGATTTTGTTTCTCCTTACCGGATCTCCCCTATTCTGCCAAAGCAACTATGGTGAATTGCGTATGAAAGTCACTGACCCCGACGGTCTCGGCGTGAAAACGATGGTGCAGGTGGTCAGCGAGGCCAATCGGTATCGAGCGTCGGTGGCAACCAGCGATCAGGGAAATCTCGGTCTTCAGCGGCTGCCTTATGGAATTTACCAGCTGGACATAACGCATCCAGGCTTTGCAGCCGTGTCGGAGACAGTCGAAATTCGTTCTTCGCTTCCGATGGAATACGCAATTCAACTGAAGCTCCCCGCGATGAGTCAATCCGTCGACGTCAATGCGGCCAACACATTGATCGATCCCGATCGAGCAGGAGCGGTCAGCGAGGTTGGCACGGAGCTAATCGAGAGCCGTCTCGGCTCGGTTCCAGGTCGTTCACTGCAGGACCTGGTGAATTCGCAACCTGGATGGCTGTACGAAGGCAACGCAGTACTGCACCCGCGCGGATCGGAATATCAAACACAATTCGTGGTGGACGGCATTCCGCTGACGGACAACCGCTCGCCGAGCTTCGGGCCCGAGATTGAAGCTGATGATGTGCAGTCGATGAGCATCTATACGGCAGGAATTCCCGCTGAGTACGGCCGAAAGATGGGCGGCGTGGTGGAAGTGAATACGCTCCAGGATTCGCAGGAAGGCTTTCATGGCCAACTCGTGCTTTCAGGGGGAAGCTTTGATTCGGCCAGCGCCTTTGCACAGGGCCAGTACGTGTGGGGAAAAAATACGCTCGGAGCGAGCGCCAGCGGCAGCATGACAGACCATTATCTGAATCCCGTGGTGCCGCAGAATTTTTCGAATACGGGAACGCTGGGAGATTTTTCGGCGCACTACGAGCGGAATTTTACGCCGAACGATCGGCTCAACCTGATCGTTCGTCACGAACTTTCCCGTTACGACATTCCGAACGAAATGGTGCAGGAAGCAGCAGGTCAACGCGAGACGGCGGACAACATCGAGACGATGGGAGTCGCTTCCTACCAACACGTATTTTCGTCGCACGCGGTGATGGACGTTCGCGGAATGGTTCGCGACAACTCGAACAGCTTCAACTCAAATGCGGAATCCACTCCGATCGAAGTCTTTCAGCACAATCGATTTCGCGAAGGCTACTTCAAGAGCACCGTGACAATCAACCACGGGCGGCACGAATGGAAAGCCGGCGTTGAATCGGACAACACTTTTCTGCACGAACGTTTCAGTTACATCATTACAGATCCAACGCAATTCGACCCGACGACGCCTCCCACTTTCTTCTTTCCGGCGCTGGCACAACCAAACGCCGGCACGCGCCCGGATTTAGAACAATCGGCATTTGTGCAGGATCTAATCCACCTTGGCAATTGGACAGTCAGCGCCGGGTTGCGCTGGGACCATTATCAGCTCTTATTGAACCGGCAGGCAGTGGATCCGCGCTTCGCGGTGTCGCGTTATTTCCCGTCGGCCAATCTCGTGGTGCATTTTTCTTATGATCGCGTATTTCAAACGCCATCGTTTGAGAATATCTTGCTCTCGAGTTCAGCGGCCGCCGCGGGACTCAATCCCATCTCACTGCAATTGCCCGTTGAGCCGTCTGAAGGAAACTATTACGAGGCGGGCGTCACGAAAGCGTTCTTTGGAAAACTCAAGCTGGATGCAAACTATTTTCGCCGGCTCGTAAATAACTATGCTGATGACGATCAGATTCAGAACACCACGATCAGTTTTCCAGTCGCGTTTCGCAAAGCGATCATTTATGGAGCGGAGGCGAAACTCGACGTTCCTGATTGGCACGGATTTTCGGGATTCGTAAGTTATTCCTATACCGTCGGAAATGCCTGGTTTCCGGTGACGGGCGGATTATTTCTCGGCGACGATGCTGTGCTACCGACGACAGGCCATTTTCCCGATTCGCAGGATCAGCGCAACACGGTTCGCGGCCGCGTCCGTTATCAGGTGACTCCGCGTTTTTGGATCGCCGGCGGCGTTCAATTCGATTCTGGCCTCCCGTTTGACTTTCAGTGCCCGGACAATGAAACCCAGCCCGAGTGTATCGCCGGGGTCGTCGCGCAATACGGCCAACAGGTAGTGGATCGCATTAACTTCAACCGCGGGCGTGTTCTTCCTGCTTTCCAGGTGAATGTTTCGGCGGGCGCTGATATTTACAAATCTGACCGTTTGAACATGCGGATTCAAGCGGACGGACAGAACCTCAACAACGTCCTCTGGGTGATCGACTTCGGCGGGCTTTTTTCCGGCAACGCAATCGGCCCCTCACGAAGTTTTGCGCTTCGCTTAACGACGCAGTTCTAAGAGGGAAGTTCCAGGCTAGCCATTCAGCTTTTCTAAGAATTCGATGGCCGGGATGCGTCCAGCGCGTGAGACTCAGCTCGCGGTGTCGTTTGCCCGCGCCGCTCCCAAATCCAGTAGCCGATCGTAATTACTGCGAGCCACGCAAGTCCCGAGAAAATCGTGATTCGCAGACGGTCGACCCACCACGTCGTCACAATGATCGCGGTCACTAAACCCAAGCCGAGAATTGATGTGTAAGGAAATCCAATCATGCGGACAGTAAGCACGTTGCCCTGAGCCAGCCACTTTCGCCGGAAGCGAAGATGAGAAACGAAGACGGTCTGCCACACGAACATGCTGCCAAAGAGCGTGAGGCCCACAAAATAAATGTAGGCGTTGGCGGGAGAAACTTTTGTGATCACAGCGGCAACAGCCAGTCCCAGGGTTGAGACTGCAAGAGCTGCTACGGGAGTTCCTTTCGCTGATAGTCGCCCGAGTGGGCTCGGTGCATATCCGCCTCGCGCCAAAGAAAAAAGCATCCGGCTCGCGATGTAGAAGCCCGTGTTCATGCTGGATATCGCGGCCATCAGAACAACGAAGTTCATGATATTCGCCGCCGCGGGAACACCCGTCAGACGAAAAACAGTGACAAAAGGACTCGCTGTGACGTCCCGACCGGGCTGGATTTGGTTCCAAGGCACTGCCGCAATGAGCACAATCATCGCTCCGACGTAGACGGCGATCAGCCGGACGAGCATATCTTTTAGCGCCTTCGGAACCGCACGCTCAGGATCTTTCGCTTCGCCGGCCGTAACGGCAATCATCTCCAATCCGCAAAAACTGGAGATAACGAAAACGATGCCGGTCCAGGCAGCGAGCCAGCCGTTCGGGAAGAAGCCGCCCGGAAGCCGGAAATTGCTCGCTCCGATTGGCGCGGAGTGACCGAACCCGGCTATGAGCGAAATGCCGAATACAATGAAGAAGCAAATCGCCAGAATTTTGATCATGGAGAGCCAGTATTCAAATTCCCCGAATTTTCCGACGTTCAACATGTTGAGGTAAACGAGTCCCGCCGACACCGTGACAATCCAAATCCAACCCGGCACGTTGGGAAACCACCACTGGAAGTAAATCGAGATTGCGATCGCCTGTCCGCCCATTCCAGCTGCCATTGAAAACCAATACGCATAGCGAACGGAGAACCCAGCCCACCGGGAAACGTACAGTTCCGCATAAACACCGAACGATCCCGCAGTAGGGTGTGCGACGGCGAGTTCGGCCAACGCGCCCGCGAACAACGCTCCGATCAAAGCAGCAATCAGGTACGTAATCAAAACCGCGGGGCCTGCGACGTGAATGCCAAGTGAGGTACGAAGGAAAAAGCCGACGCCCAACGCACCGCCGATACCGATCATGGCCATCTGACGGGCTGTGAGCTGCCGCTCGAGACCTCGTTCCTTGCCGGTGGCGTCCCGTGAGATGGACTCGATAGGTGGCTCTTGATCAGACATGCTCTATTCGATTTCCTCGGGACTGAACTGAATCACCGTTTGGAGGCCGTCTGTCGATCGATTCTGAAGGCTGCTACATAGTTCAGTTTGTTCCGCGCACGCTCACCGACGTCTCGCGGTCCGGAACTACCAGGTCAATATTTTCTTCAAGAGCCTTGAGAACGGCCCGCACGTCGTCCAAGGTGTTGTAGACATGAAATGCAATGCGCACGCCGTCGAATAAGGGCGCAACAATAATTTTCTTTTCGGCAAGCTTGGCTGCAACGGCGGCAGCGTTCGGCGTTCTTACCGCTATCATCGGCCCGGCGCTCTCGAGCGGCGTTTTCATCGCGATTCGCAAATCACGGAGGCCATTTGCTAAGGCTCTGCGCAATTTCTTGATGTGTTCTGCTATGTTTGCCGTTCCAATTTCGAGCAGGAATTCCAGGGCAGGCGCGGAGCCATAGATGCTGGGAATTGCAGGAGTTCCCATTTCGTAGCGGCGGGCAGTAAGTGCCGGCTCGAAATTTCTCAGGCTGTCCTGAAAAAGCGCGCGCTGGGCAAAGGCGCCTGTGACGGTGGGACGCAACGATTCGATCAAGCTCTCTTTTACATAGAGGAAGGCGAGGCCAGGACAGCCAAGCATATACTTCAAAGTTCCAGCCACGTAGAAGTCGACATCGAGCGCGTGCACATCGATAAGCTCTGTGCCGCACACTTGATATCCGTCGACCAGGACGTAGGCGCCACGTTCGTGCGCGATGCGTACCACGCCTTCTACATCGGAGCGGGCTCCATTTTTGTAGGAAACATGAGTCAGAGGAACGATCGTAGTTTCTGCGTCGATAGCTCGGTCATAGCTTTCCGTAGGGATTCGGTCATTCACCGAATCGAGGAATGTGACTTCCGCGCCGCGAAGCTTTTGTGTCAGCCAGATGTGGCCGCTTGCCGGAAACTCCAGCTCGCCCATTACGATTTTTTTTCGTTTATCGAACGTTAAGGAGCTCGCAATCGAGCTGATTCCCTGCGAAGTGCTAAAAATGACTGCAATCTCTTCCGGCTTCGCGCCGATTAGTTTTGCGAAGAGACGGCGTGTCTCTTCGTACCGCTCCATCCAGATCTTCCAGGGAATGCCGTTTTCGTGCCAGAGCCGCAGGAAGTCCTGCAAGCCATTTTCGACAACGTCAGACAGCGCGCCTTTCGTGCAGGTGCAAAGATGAATCTGCTTCTCGAAGACTCGAAAGTGGGAGCGGATCTCTTGAATTTTGGAATCGGTCAGCATGACGACGACTCCCTCATTACCACTCGAACTCATCAGATGATGTTCGCAGGCCGCTTAATGTACACCAAGGCCCAGAGTGCTGATGTGTTCGCTCAATCCGATCATGTCGCCTGAAGAAAATCTCGCAGAACAGTACGCTACGGCGTGCGAGTCCAGCTACTCCCCCGAAACGCCCAAATCAGTTGGTGCCGGCGGGGGGAATCGAACCCACGGCCTAGGGATTATGAGACCCTCGCTCTACCACTGAGCTACGCCGGCACGCGGACAATCTTCGATGCTAAGGTTCGCTCCGTAATGTGTCAAGGCATCAGGCGAGCGAAGGAGCACTTCGATACTTTGCGGCGGAAACGCTGGATATACTAGGATGGCGGCGGACATGACATCGCTCGTACGCCGTCGAAATAGTCGAATATGACCGAAATCTCCCCGCCTTCATCCGGGCCGAAAACTCGCGAAGCTGAAATGCTGTGGGGATTCTGGTATCCGGCGCTGCGTAGCGAACAGTTGCGCGGGCGCAAACTTCTACGCGCGACGCTTCTCGATGTTCCGCTTGTTCTCGGGCGCGATCTTGCTGGTGCGCCCTTTGCGCTCCGCGACGTCTGCCCACACCGCGCGTTTCCGCTTTCGTTTGGACAGTTCGACGGTACCACGGTGGAGTGCGCGTATCACGGCTGGCAATTTGAGGCGCATACCGGGCAATGCCTCCTAATTCCGTCGCTCACTGAAGATTCGAAATTGAAGTGCGAGCGCATCTATGCGGGCAGTTTCCCGTGCGCTGAACGCGACGGCTATATCTGGGCGTTCATGACGAATCCAGAAGGACGCGCACTTTCGGACACAGCACTGAGTAGCCTGCCGGACGTGCCATCGCTTCCAACGTTTAGCCCACGACATAGAATCGCGCATCTGTGGGCCGATCTGCCCTGCACGGTGGACCACGGAATTATCGGCTTGATGGATCCGGCGCACGGGCCGTTCGTTCACCAGGCGTGGTGGTGGCGGTCGCGGCGCAGCATTCGCGAAAAATCAAAGCAGTTCGAGCCGATTCCAAACGGATTTCGGATGAGCCCGCACACGCCTTCGGCGAATAGCGCGCCTTACAAAATCCTGAAGCTCATCACCGGCGAGCCAGCTACTACGACGATTGATTTCGTGTTGCCCAACCAGCGATTCGAAATGATTCGTGCAGGGCGCTACTGGCTTACGAGCCGCACAACCGTGACGCCGGTTCGGCAGAATCTTTGCCGCCTCGATTTTTGCGCCGCGTGGAACATTCTGCCGTGGTTTCCGGTCGTGTCGTTCATCATTCACGTGCTTGGGCCGCGATTCATACGGCAGGATACCGAAGTGATCGAGAAGCAGGCTCTCGGATTGAAGTACGGCGACCGCATGATGTTGGTGGATGATGCGGACCGGCAAGCGCGGTGGTATTTCGAGTTGAAGGCTTCTTATCTGGAATCACAACGGACGGGAGCGCCGATGCGCCATCCGATAAGTGGGCCCGTCACGCTACGCTGGCGATCGTAAGTCGCGCGCAGCGCTAATCCGCGATGCTACTCAGGAATGGGTAGTGATCGGCAGCGCCCATGAAAAAGAGCATCGGAAACGAGAGCCAAAATCCCACGCGCGACGCTATGTAGGACCAGCGCGCGAGACGCTCGGCTTCCGGCGGCATCGGCGTGCCCTGCTCAACACTCGTGCGCGTCCATGCGATCAACTTTTTTTGCGCGCGCCACACCACCCCCCAGGTATTTAACAGCATCAGCAAGCCGATTCCTCCGCCGACGCTGATCGATAGGTGACTGTTTGAAGATTGCGGACTGCCATTGATATCCAGCACCACCCAAGACGCGGCGATTACGATCGCTGCGATTGCAATCGTGCGCACCCAGGGATTATCGAGGATTCCTTTCGCAGGAAGCTGAAACGGATAGATGAGCGCGTAGGCGACCAACCAAACGAGAACCCATTCGCCGAACCAGCGCAAAGCGAGATGCGGGTTGCCGGCATTTTGGGCGTCGGCCGCAAGAATCATCCAGAAATATCGCAGGCCGGCGGCGACCGTCCAGAACGCCGACCAGCGGAACCATCCCATCGCGCGCGACATCAGCACGGGGAATAATTTTCCGCGCACCGCTGCGTCTAGCTGCTTCATGGTCGGAAAGCCAACCAGATTGAAAAAATATAGCAGGCCGATCCAAATGAAACCCCCGATGAAATGCAGCCAGCGGAGCGCGATCTGCTCGGTAGCGGCGCCTCGCGGGAAGCTAAAATGCGGCGCGAGCGTGTGGGAAATAAAAGTGCAAAACATTGAAACCATTTCAAGCCTCCTGCGAGCGCGCACAGCGGGCCGCGTCGAACGGCATCGGCATGCGTCGTAACGTGAAAACCTTATCTAATTTCAGACAGAAAAACCAACGAACGGCTCTTGCAAAGTAAGCTTTGCGAGAGCCCACCGGGCGTGCTCAGCGATCAGGGCATCGTCGGAGTCCGCCAAGCGACTGAGCAACAGCGTGATTCGCCGAAAGGACGCGGATTCCCGCGCGACTCCAGAGTTTCCGAGGGCGATGCACGCATTCCGGACGAGCCCACGCCACTTGGCGCGTTTCACTGCGCTGCCGCGGAAAATCCGGCTGAAATCTTCCTGCTTGAGCGACGCGAGCCATTCGAGTTTCGGCGAGAACATGGAACCCTCCCCATCTTCCATTCCCTCTTTTCCATTTTCCACGCCGTTGGCGATTGCCCGAGGCTGAAACGCGGCCAGCTTTGTCACCGGCGCCTTGCGATTCCAGGGGCACACATCCTGGCAGATATCGCAGCCGATCACAGCTCGGCCCATGTCTGCGCGAAACTCTTCGGGGATTGCGCTGCGAAGTTCGATGGTGAGGTAGGCGATGCAGCGGCGGGCGTCGAGCACGTACGGCTCGGGGAACGCCTGGGTGGGACATGCGTCGAGACACAGGCGGCAGTTGCCGCACATATCAGGTGCGGGCGGCTCGCCGGGTTCAAGCGACGGCGCAAGTTCGAGCGTCGTGAGGATCACGCCCAAAAACATCCACGAGCCGATTTGCTCGTTGATCAAACAGGTGTTCTTCGCGAGCCAGCCGAGGCCGGCATATTTTGCGGCGACGCGTTCGATCACAGGTCCAGTGTCAGAGTAAAACCGGGCATCGAATGGTCCTGGAAATTGCGCGCGCATGGCTGCGACGATCGCTTCCAATTTTCCGGTGAGGACGTTGTGGTAGTCGTCACCCCAGGCGTAGCGGGAAATCCAGCCACTCGGAAAATCCGCCATATCGCCGGAGAGGAACTCAGTTGAATACGGATGCTCGGTATTGTAATTCAGCCCGACCACGATCAAGCTGCGCGCGCCGTCGAGAACTCGCGACGGATCGCCGCGCCGCGGATCGTTCAAATAATTCATTTCGCCTGCATAGCCGCGAGCGAGCCATTCCGGGAATCGTGCAAGCTCTTCGAGAGACTCTGCCGAACGCTGATCGAGCCCGGCCGCCGCACCGTTTACTGGCGCCACTCCGCAGAGTTCGAATCCCTCAGCTCGCGCACGCTCACAGATCCACCGGGTTCCGTCTTTCGCATTCATGGACTCATAATGCCACGACATTGCCGGCTTCAACCGGCTCTACAAACTTTCCCTCATTGGCCTAGGTGTATATCGGCGCTACAATCTCTGCCATGGCTGATTGGCGACAAATTCAGGCGCGCATCCGCAAGGCGAAGAACAGCCCAGACGCGCCATCCAAACTTTCCGAGCTTTATCAACGTACGCGCGACGCGATGGTGGCATGGGAACTCGGCGCGATTGAAGAAAAAGCCGGTCGCAACGAAGAAGCGGGCCGCTGGTACATCATCTCCGCGCAGCGTTTCCGCCGCGCTGATTGGAAAAAGAAAGCCGAAGAAGCCCTGACGCGCCTGGGTATCGAACTGCCCGCTCCCGGAGCCGCGCCCGCGCCGGAACCGCCGCGCGCCAGTGCTAGTGTTCGCGAAGAAGCTGAAAGCGAAGTTCATCCTCCGGTGCTCGGGGAAATCACCGAATTAGCCGCTACCGAAGCAGCTGAAGAACCTCCGGAATCGCTTGCAGTTGTAGGAAGCGACGCAGACGCAACTTCGGCAGCAGGTGGCGCGAAGAAAAAGCGGCGCCGGGGCCGTCGCGGTGGGCGCGGACGCCATCGCAAAGGCACTGCAGCCGCGGGATCCGGACTGCCGTCGAAAGCATTCGCGGAACCGAGCCCAGCGCCAGGATCGCGACCGCAGCCTCCACGCGTTGAATCCCGCACTGAATCTCGTGCAGAGGCCCGCGTAGAAACTCACTTCGATCCGCGCATTGAGCGGTCGATCGAAACGCACCCGGACGAGACGCCTGCAGCATACGAACCGCCCGTGAATCTTCGGCCATCGACCCCAGCCTCGTCATTTCGGCGAGGCAATGTGCCGCACGCCGCGCCGATGTTGCCGTCGGAGCGCACCGCTCACGGGCGGGCCGGCGACCCAGCGCTCGCCTCAAGGTTGGTGCATCTCGAATCGATGCTGCGGCGGCTTGTTTCCAGCACGTTACACAACCTCGACGAAGCGGATGAAGCTCCAGCCGGTCCTGGCGTCTTCCTCCTCTCAGATTCCGACCAGATCACCTCGTACTACGTAGAGGCATGCCAGACATTGCGCGTTGGCATCGGCAATCTCGCGAGAGGTTCACGGGGCAGCAAGAGCCCGCGGGCCGGCGGACGCGGCTTCCCGGATACGAGCGGCTTGAAGAGCAAACTCGCCGAGCACCTGGAAATCAGCGAGGCAAAGGTTTCTCAGTACTTGAAGGATCATTGCGTGATCCGCTGGATTCAGTTGGATGATGATGCCCCACTTCTGGCACATTTCGCGATCGCCGTGCTTCGCACGCCACTGAACGTCGACTGACATTTTCTTTGGAGCTCGAGTGGTCCGAAATTTGATGCCCGGATTGGCGCCAGCTTTCGGGCCACGTTCGCCACATCGCTGCAACCCATAGTGCGCACACGGGTTTCAGGGCCCCCGTTTCCCCGCTCGGTGCAATATTTCGCCCCTCCATTGGCTGCACTTAGACACCATTCAACCCCCCCGGTGCGCAATTGGACGCAGAGCGGTAGACGGCTGGTCCAAATCGGCGCAAACTTTAGTACTGTAACCAGTTAGAAGTGTAGTTACAGGAACGCGAGTTGGCTATTCCGGGGGAGTCACAGGCCGCTTGCGTTACGGGCAAGTTAAGGAGAGGTGGACGCGTCATGGCGAGCACAGTTTCTACGAAGCTTTGGAAATCGTTCGATTGGGCGCTCTGCAAGTCGGCAGGAATCGCCTTCGATACGATTCAATACTTCAACAAGCACAATCCCAACCCTTCATTCACTCCAAAGTGGTCGGATAAGCCGCTGCTGAAGTCGTGGGAGAAATCAAAGCCCACGCTCGGCTGGCCGCGCACCACGGACTCTCTGTGTCCGGACTGCGTGCGGGAAGCGCGCGATCTGATTCTGAATGGCAATAAGGACTGGACTGACCTCGTCCACGAGAAGGTCGGCGAAATTAAGGCGCAGATTATCGAGCGCGACGGGCAAGTCTGGATGGTGAAGGAATGTCCCATCCACGGCAAGTTCGAAGACTTGATGGCGATCGATGCGAAGTTCCTCGAATGGATTGAGGGAAATTTCCCGGGACGCGACATTCCCGCACACAACGATGAAGACCTGCACCGCCACGGCTCGAGCACAGTTCGCCACGGCCGAGGCTCGGTCCTCACCGTTGACCTGACGAATCGCTGCAACATGATGTGCGATCCGTGCTTCATGGACGCAAATCAGGTGGGTTACGTTCACGAACTCAGCTGGGAAGAGATTCAGGAAATTCTCGAAAACGCCACGAAGATCAAGCCGCGCCGCCAGATGTCCGTGCAGTTTTCGGGCGGCGAGCCGACCATGCATCCGCACTTCCTCGACGCGGTTCGCTACGCGCGAAAAGTCGGATACAACAGCGTGCAGGCTGCAACCAACGGAATTGAATTCGCGAAGAGCAAGGAGTTCTGCAAGAAGGCTTTTGAAGCGGGAATGCGTTATGCGTACCTGCAATTTGACGGGATCGGCAACGACGCGAACAGCCACCGCCAGGTGGGCAATCTTTTCGACGTCAAGCTCCGCGCGATTGAGAACATGCACGAAGCCGGCATCGAAATCGTGCTCGTTACGACGATCGTCAACAACGTGAACAACGATCAGGTGGGCCCGATCGTCAAGTTCGCGATGGACAATCCTAAGAAAATTTCTTTCGTTTCGTTCCAGCCGGTTTCATTCACTGGCCGCGACGAAGAAATCACTCCGGAGCGCCGCATCCGCCAGCGCTATACGCTTTCGCATCTCGCGCAGGACGTCAGCAATCAGGTCGGCAAAGTGGAACCTACACGCGACTGGTTCCCGATTTCCTACATCGCGACCTTCGCAGGCTTTTCTGACCTCTCACACGGCCCGGATTCGCAATGGGGTTCGCTCTCCTGCGGCTGCCATCCAAATTGCGGCGTTGGCACTGCGCTGATGATCAACAAGGAAACAAAGGAATGGGCTCCCGTACCGCGCTTCCTGAATGCGCCGTCGCTTACCAAGGACGTTACGGCAATCACGGACGCGGCTCGCGGGAAGAAGTTTTCAAACTTCATGATGGCTCTCGCCATTCTGAAGAATTACAGTCCCTTCCAGGCGCCACCGAGTTTGCGGCTCAAAGACTTGTGGATGAAGTTTGACAAGACCTGGGCGCTTTCGAAGAATGCGGACAAAAAGTACGGCCGCACCAATCCGGAGCGCACTTTCGAAGATGCAATGAAGCGCCGCAAAGAAGACCCGTGGAACTTCCTCTTCATCGCCGGGATGTGGTTCCAGGATCTCTTCAACTACGATTTTCGACGCACTGAAATGTGCATCATCCCCTACGCTACGCAGCAGGGCGAAATTTCTTTCTGCGCTTATAACACCGGCGTGGGCTGGCGGAAGATTATCGAAAACATGTACAAGAACGCGACCGTCGCGCAGTGGTACAAAGAGCACGGCAAGCACGACATCTTCGCCAAGGGCAAGAAAGTCGATCTCGCCAGCTACGAGCACTCGCTGCGAATTGACGCCGATGATGCGGCACGCGTTCGTCACCTTGAGCATGACATTCCGCTGACTGCAGCCGAAGAAGATCGGGCCCGCCGCCGCAAAGCCAACGAAGAAGCGGCTAAGGTTCGCCGGATTTACGAGGAACTCGTGCTGAAGAAGCCCACGGAAACCGTGGTTCAGATTGGCTCAATTCAGCAGATCCAGATGGCCGTTCCAGGAGCTACCGTGAAGCCAGTGCAAATCGCTCCGGCCAGTGGTAACGGCAACGGTCACTCGAACGGCAATGGCGCTGCAAAGATTGAAAGCACCGAAGCGGCCGTCGCCGGCGACTAAGCTCATCACGACAATCCGAAACCTTTCACCAACAGCCCCGGTTTTGCCCGGGGCTGTTGCTTTTTCCCAATGCGAACTATCGCGTCGCGTTTGGAGAAGCCGTTACTGGCGCCTGCTTCCGGCCAGCCCATTTCTACTTGGATTTGCTAGAATCAGAGTTCGAGGCGGCCAATGCCAATCTATGAATACGTTTGCGACGACTGCGGCGCGCACTACGAGCGCATCGTGATGAATCAAAAGCAATCGATCACATGCCCAAAATGTGAAAGCGGGAGGAACACGATCCAGCTCTCCGTGTTCGCGGCGCACGGAAACGGCAGCAAGGCAAACGGTGGATCGTCATCTACAGGTCCCATCTCCGGCTCGGGTGGCTCTTGCTGCGGCGGCGGTTGCGGTTGCAATTGAAAGGCAGCCACGATCCCGCATCAATTGGGCGATTTGGCTACACACTTCCGCGATAATGCGACAATTCCCCTCCGTAAGATTTTGGCTTCTTCCTATGCTCGCCGGGGTGTTCTTCGCGGCGCCATCCTGCCTCAAGGCACAAGGTGGACCACCCCTCCTTACCAACGATCCCGGAACGCCCGGAAACGGGAACTGGGAAATTAATCTTGGCGTAATGCCGGTGCTGCGGCACGATCAGAACGAGTATCAGGTTCCGCAGATTGATTTGAATTTTGGTCTCGGCGATCGAATCCAGCTCACATATGAAGTTCCCTATGTGCTTCAAACGAGTCCGGGTCAAGTCCGCCAGACTGGCTGGAGCAACGGCTTCCCGGGCGTAAAATGGCGTTTCTTTCAAGATGACAAACACGGCTGGCAAATTTCTACGTTTCCGCAGTTCGAGGTGGCTGGCCCATCACGATCCGTGAAAAACGGGATCGCTGAAGGCGCGACGCGATTTCTTCTCCCCATCGAAATCACGAAAGCATTTCCAAAAATCGATCTCGACTTCGAGGCCGGCTACTACTTTGCGTGGGACTCGCACCCGGAGCGCATTCTCGGATTTGCGGCGGGGCACCAGTTCACACCGAAACTCGAAATTGTCGGGGAGGTCTACAACGATCGTGCTATGGGCGCGCTGCCGCACGATACGACGTTCGACGCCGGAGGACGCTATCGCCTCGGCAAAGGATTCATCCTGCTCGTTATGGCCGGCCGCAGCTTCAGTTCGAATACAAGCGGGCAGCCGAATTTTCTCGGCTACGTTGGATTGCAAATCTTGTTAAAGGATTACGGCAAGCATCGACTGGACGCAAATTCACCATAAAACCACCACGCGCAGAAGTTTTCATTGTCCGAGGCTGTGCGAAAAAAGCCAGGGCACCACGTCCGGATCGGCGAATGCTTTCTCCCACACGTTGTGCCCAACTCCGGGCAACTCGGAGTATTTCGGCGAGCCGCCCGCTTTCTGCAACGCTGCCACCCAGTCGCGCGCGCGATCGACGGCCACAATCGGATCGCTACCGCCTTGAAAGATCCACACAGGCACCTTCGCAGCGGGCCCGATTTGATCCGCAAAGCCGTCCGCGCAAAGCACTATAGCCGCGGCGAACCGTCCGCGCGCTGTCGCCAGTGCTGCCCACACGCCCTCGCCTCCCATCGATTGGCCAGCGACGTATTCGCGGCCACGATCGATCGAATACTCTTTCTCCACCGCATCCAGAATTTCTAACGCCAATCGCAGCGAAACGGGCGCCGTATTTACGTGCGGACGCGACCACGTCTTCGTGTTCTCCACCTGTGGCGCAAGAACAAATGCGTGGTATTTCGCCTGATTTTCCGCCGTGATCCACACGTGCGTACCGAGGAAATTTCCGTCCGAGATTTGCAGCAGGTTGTCTGATCCGCGGCCGTTTGCTCCGTGCAGCCAGAGCACAATTGGATATTTCTTTGCTGCTTTATATCCAGCCGGAACGAACAGGCGATACTGCATCGTCTCGCCACTCGGGCTGTGGTACGAGCGCGCGCGAAATCCCTCCGCGGGTGAGTTCTGATCCTGTGACTTTACGTCCGTGCTCGCGCACGCAGGGGAAGCCGAGATGCAACACAAGAAAGCTGCGAGGATGACTACCAGGAAGGAACGCATTCGAAAGCTATCTTTTGTAAGCCCGCGCGTACTCGGGGGCTTCGACGCCTTTGGGAAGCCGGGGATCGGAAATTGGAGTGCCCGCTGTCAATTTCAGAGGCACAACACCAGCCCACAATGGCAGCGCGTAATCCGCTTCGTCATCTTTCGGTGGCCCGGAGCGAACTTTCGCGGAAACTTCTTTGAGCGGGAGCTCGAGAACGAGTGTTCCCTTCAGCTCCGCATCGGTCGTGTCTCGCAGATCCTTCCAGCGCCCGGGCATTACCTGCTCGCTGAACGCTGCAAGAGCTTTCAGCTTCTGGTCGCGTCCTTCCACTTGTGTCGCCTTACCCAGAATCACAACCGACCGGTAATTCATTGAGCTGTGAAATCCAGAGCGCGCCATCACGATGCCGTCCACGAGCGTGACGGTAACGCACACCTGAACGCCCCCGGCAACCGTGCGAAGCATCCGGCTCGCCGCCGAACCGTGAATGTACAACGTATCGTTGACGCGCGCGAAGCCCGTAGGAATCACGAACGGCTGGCCGTCGACGACAAATCCGACGTGGCAGATGAATGCCTCGTCCAGAATCCCGTATACATTTTTGGAGTCGTACTTGCCGCGCTCAGGCAGCCGACGCACTTGAGTGCGCTCGGTAGGAGTAAATTGAGTCATGGGAAGAGGCTAGGCGCACTTCCGCCTAGCGGCAAGAGCCAATCTGGACGGTAGGGCTTCGTGAGCGGCGCGGGCACTACATGGATCGGTAGGAGTCCATGGATAGTCGCGCTCCTGCGGCGCGCGGCAACACGGTGCCCCGACGCTATACTTTTTGACGCCGCAGCCCGTAAGATTGTTGGGAGAATTGACCGCCGGGAGCAACTTCAATGGCAATGAGCAGAGAACAAGGCCGAAAAGAACACGCCGCGAGCACCGGACACGAGCAGTTCAGCGAGACAATATACGGTGTAATCTGCGCGGCTTGCCACAACTACATCCTCATCGATCACACAAACGATCCACGCAGTTGCCGCGAACATGAAACGTGCCGGAAGGCTTACTCTTAGCCCTGGCTGATGCGGGCGCGTCAAATCCTCGCTGACTCAACAAACTCTTGCAAAGTAAAGAGCTGATCTTCTTTTCTCAAGCAGGCTTCGAGTTGACGCTCCTGCGCCGGTTGCGTAGGATGAGCCGCAACTTCACTGCTGCATTGAGGCCCGATGAAGAAGTTGCTCAAGACTCTTGTGTGGACCGGCATTGGCCTTGCGGGCACGGGCGCCCTGCCGCGATTGCATTCGAGCGGCGCGAACCACTGAACGCTGTCTGGTTCGTCGTCGCGGCGCTCTGTACCTATCTCGTCGCCTACCGTTTTTACTCCGCATTTCTCGCTGCGAAGGTCTTTGCCCTCGATAACAATCGCGCCACACCTGCCGAACGCCTCGAGGACGGGCGCGACTTCGTGCCCACGAATAAATGGGTGCTCTTCGGACACCATTTCGCCGCCATCGCTGGACCAGGCCCCCTCGTCGGACCGACACTTGCCGCGCAGTTTGGATATTTGCCGGGTACGCTTTGGCTGATTGTGGGAGCTGCGCTCGGCGGCTGCGTGCAGGATTTCACCATACTTTTCTGCTCCATTCGCCGGGACGGCAAATCCCTGGGACAAATGGCTCGCGAAGAAGTGAGCAAGCGCGGCGGAATGATCGCTGTGATTGCGGTGCTCGCGATCATGGTGATTTTGCTCGCGGTGGTCGCGCTGATCATCGTGAAAGCGCTGAAAGATTCGCCGTGGGGAACATTTACCCTCGCGATGACGATTCCGATTGCGCTGCTGATGGGACTTTATCTGCGCTATGTGCGGCCCGGCCGCGTACTTGAAGCATCGGTTGGCGGCCTTGCGCTCGTGATGTTTGCTGTGTTTGCAGGCCAGTGGGTGAATGCGTCGCCCGCATGGTCCCGCGCATTCTCATTTTCAGGCCCGGCGCTCGCGATCGCGATCATCGCGTACGGCTACGCGGCTTCCACTCTTCCGGTATGGCTGTTGCTCGCGCCGCGCGATTATCTGAGTGCGTTCATCAAGGTGGGCGCAATTGCAGCGCTGGCCGGCGGAGTAATCCTTGTCCGGCCGACCATTGCGATGCCTGCGTTCACGCCCTTCGTTGACGGCAACGGTCCGGTATTCGCCGGAAAGATATTTCCATTCTGCTTCATCACGATTGCGTGCGGAGCGATCAGCGGATTTCATTCGCTGATTTCTTCCGGCACGACGCCCAAAATGATCTTGCGCGAAGGTCACGCGCGCGCGATCGGTTACGGCGCGATGCTGATGGAGTCGTTCGTAGGTGTGATGGCGATGGTTGCGGCTTGTGCGTTGCAGCCTGGCGTGTATTTCGCGATCAACAGCCCCGCGGGACTCGTCGGAAAAACGGCGGACGCGGCCGCGAAGACGATCGGTTCGTGGGGATTCGCGCTCGATCCGCAAACAATGGCGACCCTCGCGCAGCGAGTGGGCGAACGCACACTACTCGATCGCACGGGCGGCGCGCCGTCACTCGCGGTTGGAATGGCGCAGATTTTCAGTGGGACCATTGGTGGAGAACATCTCCTCGGCATCTGGTATCACTTCGCGATCATGTTCGAAGCGCTCTTCATCCTCACAGTGCTTGACGCCGGCACGCGCGTGGGACGCTTCATGGTGCAGGAGTTTGCGGGCCATTTCTGGAAACCGCTCGGCCGCTCCGGATGGACGCCGGGAATATTGATTTCGAGCGCGCTGATGGTGGGCGCGTGGGGATATTTCCTGTGGCAGGGAGTGATGGACCCACTCGGCGGGATCAATTCGCTCTGGCCGCTTTTCGGAATTGCGAATCAATTGCTAGCCTGCGTCGCGCTCGTGGTTGCTACGACGATCTTGCTGAAGATGGGCCGATTGCGCTGGATTTGGGTCACGCTCCTGCCGATGACGTGGCTCGTGACGATCACCATGACGGCAAGTTACGAGAAAATCTTCGACGCGCATCTACGAATCGGATTTCTCGCGCAAGCGCGGTCACTACGAGCTCAGATCGCTTCAGGCACACTGTCGGCGAGCCAAGTTCAATTGACGCAGCGGCTCATTTTTAATAACCGGCTTGATGCAGTCGTAACCGGAGCGCTCGCTGTAATGGTGTTGATCCTTTTGATTGAAGCAATCGGCGAATGGATCGCGATTCTCATCGGTCGCAAAGCCGTGGTGCTTCACGAAGCAAACTATGTGGCGACGCGATGGGCGGAAGGCGACTAAAATGAAGTTGTACGCATCCCAACAAACAAGAGACAACTCCGGCGCTCGGCCGCGGGAGAGTCGTTGTGCTAATGGGGCGAATCGTTCTTGCGGTTTTGCTATTGCCGGCCTTTGCCAGCGGCTTGGCACGTGCGCAAGACTTTGCGCCCCCACCTGCTGCTACCTCCGACTCCGATCCGGTTTTGGCGCATCGGACGGATACTCAACCCAAACCGTCAACTCCTCAAATCGTTCTGCTCACCGTTCCGAAAGGCACGCCGCTTCAAGTAGTCTTGGACAAAGAAGTAAGAATTCGCAAACTAGGCCAGCCCATTCACGGGCGAACCGCGGAACCCATTTACGCGTTCGACAAACTGGTGGTTCCCGTGGGCACTGAGGTGACAGGCACAATTACGGAGCTCGAAGGAGTGTCGAACGGGAAACGCACACTCGAGGCGCTCGATGCTGATTTCACTCCCGCTCGAAAAATAACCGTCGAGTTCGACACAATCGCGCTCGCCGATGGAACGCACATCCCGATGCAAACGATCGTGACTCCCGGATCGGGCCAGGTGATTGAATTCGTTACCGCGGCCGACCCGGACCAAAAGAAATCTACCGTGAAGGACGAAGCGTCCGAAAAAACCAAGGAAGCAAAAGCTGAAGCCAAACGCGAATGGAATGACGCGATGGCACAAGTGGAAGAGCCGGGCAAATTTCACCGGATCGAACGTTACGCGATTTCACAGCTTCCCGTGCACCCGCAATACATCGACGCAGGAACAGTATATTTTGCTGAGTTGCAAAATCCGCTTGAGTTCGGCACCGAGACGCTCACTCCGGAGATGGCAACATCGATTGGCAGTCCGCCGCCCGCAGGCAGTTCCGTTCACACACGCTTGACGACTCCGCTGAGTTCGGCGACCGCGAAGAAAGGCGACGAAGTGGAGGCGGTACTCTCGCAGCCATTGTTCGATGGAAACCGGCTTATCCTTCCACAGGGAAGCCGGATGAAGGGCTCCGTAGTTCAAGTGCAGCCGGCTCGGAACATGAGCCGCAATGGTCAACTGCGAGTGGTATTCCACGGGGTTGTCCCTCCGGATGGGATTCAACAGAAGATCGAAGCGAGCCTGGAAGGTGTGCAGTCGGGCAAGGGCCAGGACTTGAAGCTCGATTCGGAAGGCGGCGCCGAAGCGCAGACTCCCAAAATTCGCTACGTGCAAACGGCCATTGCCATCGGCCTCGCTGTTGCGTCATCCGGCGACGACGACATCAACCGAGTGGAAGGCGGCGCTGGCGGCTTCAAATTGGTGGGTATGGCTCTCGGAGCGGCCGTTCGCTCGCAGCCACTGGGCATGGCGATGGGAGCAGTAGGGGCAAGCCGCTCGATCTACGTTCATTTCCTGGCGCGGGGCCGCGATGTCGTGTTTCCAAAGAACACGGCGATGGAGATTGGAATTGGCGCGCGTGAAGAACCTCCGCCGGCGCTGAAACCCGCAAACGAGGATACGATTAAGCAATGACGATCCGGCCGATTGGGTTAAAGGCTGCGCGGGCAGCGCACCTCTTTCTCTGGTGGGTCCGCCAGGTGACAGGCGACGCGGCGTATGAGAATTACCTCCGCTGTGCCCGCGGTGATGTTATGACCGCCGCTTTTTCGGAACGTAAACTCCTCTCGCCAGAGGAGTTTTACCTCGATTCCATCCGCCGCCGCTATTCCACACCATCTCGCTGCTGCTGAAAAAGACAGCGAGAGTTCATTGACGCAACCGCCAAACACCCCGTATAATTGGGGTTTGTCACTAGCTTCTGGAGGCAGCATGTACGCCGTAATTCGCAGTGGGGGAAAGCAATATCGCGTGGCGCCGGGCGAGACGATTCGAGTAGAGCGGCTAGCGGGTAAGGTCGGCGGCAAAATCACGTTTGATTCCGTCCTGGCCGTGAGCAATGACGACAAGAAAATGGTTTCGGGCGGTGACGTCGCCAAGGCGAAAGTCATCGGCAAGATCGTTTCCCAGGGCCGCGCCAAGAAAGCCAAGGTTTTGAAGTACAAAACCGGCGGCCAGTACAAGATACAGACCGGCCATCGCCAGAATTACACGGCCGTTGAAGTAAGCGACATCCAACTCTCGTAGAGGTCTTTCATGGCACACAAAAAAGGTGGCGGGTCATCAACAAACGGGCGTGACTCGCACGGGCAGCGGCTGGGCGTAAAGCGTTTTGGCGGGCAAGTTGTGACCGGGGGCAGCATCCTGATCCGGCAGCGAGGCACCCGTTACAAGGCCGGCAAGAACGTAGGCCGCGCCAAGGACGATAGCCTTTACGCGTTGATCGACGGAGTGGTGCGATTCGACGATAAGGGCGGCAAGGGCCGCTTCATCAGCGTGCTGACTGCGGAAGAAGCGTCGGCGGCTCTCGAAAAGAAGTCTGCTGAAACAGCGGCAGCTGCGAATTAATTTCCCTGCACAACGGAATCACGCGCCTCGTCTGACCGGGGCGCGTTTTTTTGTTTTTGCGCATGGCCCTGGCGTATGCTCTCTCCGAGCATCTTCCATTATTCTTAATCGATATCAGGTGAGCGATTCGTGTTTGCTGACGAAGCAAAAATAATGGTGAAGGCCGGCGACGGCGGCAATGGCTGCGTCGCTTTCCGCAGGGAGAAATACGTCCCGCGCGGCGGCCCTTCGGGCGGCGACGGCGGACACGGGGGCGACATTTATCTCGAAGCAAATCCGCACGACAACACGCTGCTGCGCTACCGCTACAATCGTGAATTCAAAGCTGGCCGCGGCGGACACGGCGAGGGCTCGGACTGCCACGGCGCCTCAGCTGACGAAATGGTTTTGAAGGTTCCCGTTGGCACAGTGGTTTTTGACGCGGAAACAGGCAAGCAGCTTTTCGACTTCACGCAACCTGGCCAGCGAGTTCTCATTGCTAAGGGCGGCCGCGGCGGACGTGGAAATGGCAATCCGAAATTCGTCCGGCCATGGCATCAGGCACCGCGCGAACACGAAGACGGCCGTCCGGGCCAGGAACTTCACTTGCGGCTCGAATTGAAACTACTGGCAGATGTCGGGCTCGTTGGTTTTCCAAATGCCGGTAAGTCCACCTTGATTTCTCGCATCTCAGCGGCGCGTCCCAAAATCGCGGCGTATCCTTTCACCACGCTTGAACCTCATCTCGGGGTTGTTTCAGCCGATCCGGATGCTGCGCCGGGCGCGGGACGAACATTCGTCGTGGCCGATTTGCCCGGACTGATCGAGGGTGCACACGAAGGCGCTGGTCTCGGCACTCGTTTCCTGAAGCACATCGAGCGGACGCGATTGATCGCGCATCTCGTCGATACGAGCGACGCGAACGATCGCGATCCGGTTCGTGACTTCGAAATTATCGAGCACGAGCTCGCTTCGTTCAGCCCGCTGCTGGCGGAAAAGCCGATGATCGTCGTTGCAACAAAACTTGATGCGACGACCGACCGCACACATCTCGATGAATTGCGCACTTTCAGCGCCAAGCGCGGCCTTGAGTTTCACGCTATTTCTTCGGCTACCGGCGACGGAATTACTGAGCTAGTGCGCGCAATGGCTGACGCGCTCGATCGCATCCCGAAAGCTGCTATGCCTGTCGAGGAAAGCGATACCCAGGCGCTCGCTGCTGCGGCTGCCGCTTCCACAACCGATTCCGAGCCGGAGCCGGCGGTGCCTGACGAGGAGGATCGTTGACGTCCCACGCCGCGCACAAGCCGCACGGGCAAACTCATCATCGCCGCTCGGTCGCGCTGTTTGGTGGCACGTTCGATCCGATACATTCCGGCCACATTGCGGTGGCGCAGGCGGCGCAAAAGCGCTTTCACCTCGACGCGATTTATTTTATTGCATCGTCGCGCCCACCGCACAAAACGAAACCCGCGCTCACGCCTTTCGTTCATCGCTACGCGATGGTTGCGCTTGCCTGCGCGGATCATGCTGGGTTTGTGCCGTCGCTCGCCGAAGCGCCGGTCGACGGTAATTCTTCACACGTGTTCTATACGATTGATACCGTGCGGCGCTTTCATCGTGAGCATCCCGACGATCATCTCTACTTTATTCTCGGCGCCGATCAGTTTCTCGAAATCGCCACATGGAGAAACTACGAAGGCTTGCTCGACGCCACCGATTTTATAATCGTCAGCCGTCCCGGATTTCGCCTGGAAGCGTTGCGCCTCGTGGTGCCACCGGAAAAGCTCGGGCGAGTGCCCTCGCCCGACCCGCACAAAATCGTGCTTCGCAAAACGACAGTCTATTTGCTGACGACGGTCGCGAGCCATGTGTCGTCAACTGAAGTGCGCCACCGGCTGGAGCGACGCCAGCCAATTCACGGGCTTGTGCCCGCGCGCGTGGAGGAATACATTCTCGGACAGGCCCTTTACCGGTGACAATTAACTCTCTTCGCCCCGAAATCCGATGGGCCGTGGAAGCGGCTCAGGACAAGCAAGCCGTGGACATCACGGTGCTGAAGCTTTCCGGCATTGGCACGTTTGCCGAATATTTTCTCCTGTGCTCCGGCACCAGCCAGCCGCAGATTCAAGCAATTGGAGAGGCGATCGACGAATGCCTGCGAAGTCATGGAATCCGTTTCTCCCATCGCGAGGGAAAACCCGGCGCCGAATGGGTCTTGCTCGATTATGGCGATTTCGTCGCGCATATTTTCAGCGAACGAGCGCGCCAGTACTACGATCTCGAACGGCTCTGGCGCACTGCCGAGCGCATTGATTTCCCGGCGCCAACGCGCCCGCCCGAATCGCGCGGCGAATCGGAGAGCGGAGCGTCGCAGCAAGGCACGACATGATCTATACCGCATGAGATGTACGAGTCGACGGCCCGGAACGTGACCCCTGACGACACAGCATCGCACGGCTCGAAGTCGGCCGGCGCGAACGCGCGTGACGTGAAGACGCATGACCAGAAAATGACTGATGTGAAAGCTATCGTGCCGAACGTTGAGTGGGTTGCGGCAGATATCGCGTCGCTCGCCGTCCTCGAACTCGCGGCAAAACTTACCGAACCTTCCACTACGCTGCTCATTACCGGCGAAAGCGGAACTGGAAAAGATCAACTCGCGAGATGGATTCATCAGAACGGGCCGCGTCGCGATGCGCCTTTTCTAAAAATTGATTGCGCAAGTCTTCCTGCAGAGCTCGTCGAATCCGAACTTTTTGGCCACGAGCGTGGGGCTTTCACAGGCGCCGTCGCACGGAAGCTCGGCCGCCTCGAAATGGCGCAAGGGGGCACAATCGTCCTCGACGAAATCGCAGCGCTCACTCCCGGAATGCAGGCCAAGCTTTTGCGCGTGATTGAAGAGCGCACGTTTGAGCGCCTCGGCGGTACGGACACTTTGCGGATGGAAGCGCGGCTGATGGCACTTACTAATACTGATCTCACCAAGGCCGTCGCCAACGGCCGCTTTCGTGAAGACTTATTCTTTCGCCTGAACGTGCTCGCTGTTCCGGTCCCGCCGCTGCGAGAACGACGCGCCGATATTCCCGTACTCGTCGCTCATTTCATCGCGCGGTTAGGCCCCGTGCACGGCCGCACGGATGTTTCACTCGATCCTGCTGCATCGCGGGCAATCGACGCTTACGCATGGCCGGGAAACGTAAGGGAACTAAAGAACGCAATCGAGCACGCGCTGATCTTTGGCAAAGCTCCGTTGATCGAGCCTCATGATTTTCCCGAAATCGTCAATGTCGTGCCGGGCGAATCCGGCTCAAGTGCGGCGCTCCGCTCACTCAACGACATGGAACGCGACGCGATCAAAGCCACGCTCGAAGCTACACGCTACAAAATCGGCCGCGCCGCCGAAATTCTCGGCATCAGCCGCAAGACGCTCCTTGAGAAACGCAAAAAGTACGGCCTCCTCGAATAAGACCCGACCCTAAGAGCGCGCTTCACTATGCTCGCCCTGAGGAACGAAGTGCAGCGCGGTTTGTGCGTATCGGATGCTCTCGCGGGACGCACCTTGCCAGCAGCAGGTAGAGTTCTCAGCGTAAAATGAATGGCGTGATCTACACATGAAACTCCGTCTCCTCATGCTCGGAAAGACGCGCCGCGAAGAAGCGCGCACGCTCGTTGACGATTACGTCACGCGCATCCGCCGCTACGCTGAAATCGAAATAATCGAACTCCGCGACGGGGGCCCAGCTGCACTCCGCAAACTCAAGCTCGACTCAAGCGCAACAATCGTGCTCCTCGATGCCGCTGGCAAACAGTTCACATCACAGCAATTTGCAAAATGGCTTGGGGACCTGCGCGATCGTGGCACTCGCGAGCTGGTGTTTCTGTGCGGCGACGCAGAAGGCTTTCCGCCCGAGATCCGCGAGCGCGCCACTCAGAAGATCTCGCTTTCCACACTCACGATGCCACACGAATTTGCGCGCGTGGTGCTCGCTGAACAGATATACCGGGCCTTCGCGATTCTTGCCGGCCACCCCTATCCGAAATAGCCGCGCTTCTGCAACAATGCTCGAATGACAATCAAGATCGCATATGACAAAACGGCGCCCACATCATCCGTCGAACTCATGATCACGAAACCGCTTCCGGATTACGATCTCGAAGATACCGAAGCGCCTATCCCGCGCGACGTGGATCCGATGCTCGCCTCGCAAGGCTTCAAGGACTTGCTCGATGAAGTACGTACGATCCTCGACCGCGATCTCTCGAGCGGCACGCTTGAAATCGCCCAACTAACCGGTGCGATTTGCCATGACAAGGAAGTCTATCGACCTGGCATCTGGCTCGTTCTTCGCGAGCGCAGCGCGAATGGCGAGATGTCCGTCACCGCGCGCAAGCGCGTAGCCTCTATCGCCGAAACGCTTCGCCACGATCTGCAACTCTCGTGAACCGTTAAGAGCGGCAAAACAAAAAGGGCACGGCGCGCACCGTGCCCTTCCTCATATCCCGATCGTGACAACTACTTCGAAGTGATTTTCACGGCGGCGTCCGTCGTCTCCCACTTCATGTGAAGCGTGCAAGCCGGCCCGCTCTGGTCAAAATCAATCGTGAAGTTCTCGACGGGCGCCGCGGTCTTCGCAACGCTCATATCCACTCGGGCTTGATCATTCGCTTCTCCCGGGTAGGCCGTGCCCCATTCGCCGGTTTTCTTGCTGATGACGAGCGTCCACTTGTCCGCGTTCGGAACTGTAAAGATCGTGTAGCTTCCGGCGGGTACTGCCGTTCCACCAACGCTAAGATCCGCAGTCGTTACAAAAGTGGTGGCTTCGTTCGCACCTGCGCGCCATATTTTCCCGAACGGTACGAGATCGCCGAAAATCTTCCGCCCCTTCATGCGCGGGCTCGAGTAGTCGATCGTGATCGTCTTGCCGTCTGCAACCTTGCAGACTGCCTGGGCAGGCGGACTTGGCCGCGCGTTCTTATCCTGCTGCGCGCAACTCGATGCTGCGAAAACCGTCAGCCCCATCATGGCTATTGCACAGAACGCAAAAAACCTCTTCATGTCGTCTCCTTGAATAGAAAATAAATCGCTTCCGATGCCCTACCGATTCTGCTCCGTCGACACGCAGCGAGTCAAACCGTGACCATGCTTTCGCTGATAAGGTAATAGAATCGAAAAAGCGTCGCAAAACATCCAAACTACATCCGCCCGAGTGACAAAACCTCGCTCGAAAGGAGACAAAATGACCGACGCACCAGCAATAGTGGATTGGAAAGGCCTTCCAGCAGCGAAATCCGGCCAGTTTCACCTCGGCGGCGACCTCACCATCAACAGGCTCGGCTTTGGCGCGATGAGAATCACGGGCAAAGGAATTTGGGGCCCGCCCAAAGATCGCGATGAAGCGATTCGAGTGCTACGCCGCGGCGTGGAACTAGGAATCAACTTCATCGACACCGCGGATTCCTACGGTCCTGAGGTGAGCGAAGAAATAATCGCGGAAGCGCTGCATCCGTATCCGGTGGGCCTTGTGATCGCGACGAAAGCCGGCTTCGATCGTCCCGGTCCGGACAAATGGGTGACCAATGGCAGGCCCGAGCATTTGCGCGCGGCGTGCGAAGGCAGTCTTCGCCGCCTGAAACTCGAACGAATCGATGTGTTCCAACTTCATCGCATCGATTCAAAAGTTCCGGCTGACGACCAGTTGGGCGAACTTCAATATTTGCAATCGCAAGGAAAAATCAATCATATTGGGCTTTCGGAAGTGACCGTCAAGCAGATCGAACACGCGCGTGCGATCGTCCCGATCGTCTCCGTCCAGAACAAGTACAGCGTAGCAGACCGTGCGGCTGACGACATCGTTGACTACTGCGAGCGTGCAAACATCGGATTCATTCCGTGGTTTCCGCTGGCAGCGGGCGACGTTTCCGCCGCCGGCAGCGAGCTGGAACGCACGGCGAAAAAACTGAAGGTCTCGCCATCGCAACTTGCGCTGGCCTGGCTGTTGTGGCGTTCGCCCGTGATCCTGCCGATTCCCGGCACATCTCAAGTAACTCATCTCGAAGAAAATGTAGCCGCGGCAGCTCTCAAAATCGATGAGGCCACGCTGAACTCGCTCGGGAAATTGGCACGTAGCGCCTGAGTGGCATTTGACTCGGTAGCCACCACGAGCGTGGTGCTCGTCGTGGTGTTATGCGAACCGCCGACGTTCCGAGTTCTTCCGCCCTTCGTCGCGCCTGCTGCCTACTTTCGCAGCGGCACCAATGCCCGCAACCTCTTATCTCGCAAGTAAACCCCGATCCAAGCCAACACAGCAATTACGATCGGGAAGTAGGGAGGTTCGCCGATCCGCAAATGGGTCGCAGTCGCTCCTCCGAAATACCCAGTGAGCAAGATTGCTCCGAGTACCGAAGTCTGCGGAATTGCGTAAATCAGCGTGCAACCGATCATCAGAATTGCGAAGACTGTGTGCAGGCTGTAGGGATAACCCATGTGTTCAAATCCCTGCTGAACCGTTTCCGGCTTCGTGAAGCCAATTGCGGCGCCGAAGGCCATAAACGCTACGATCAATCCGCTTAGAATTCGACCTGCCCAAAGCATTCCTTTCGAATTACCAGCCAATTCTTCGGCCGTCGCCATGATTTGTTTTCCTCCTGTGTATTTCAACGGAATCTAACCGCGGTGCTGGCATCCATACTGGCGAGCTCGGTCTTACGGCCTTGCGCCTCGACCACCCATATGATTTCAGATTGTACGGCCAGATCCCCCTTCTCGCCCCCTCATCGCGTTTTCGATCACTCACTGCCGCCGCACCCTGCAAGTCTCCATCGCTTGACCTTTCCCCACGCTGCAGCCACTATTATCAATTCACGAGCGGGGCGCGACAGAATGCCGGAAGGCAAGGGTCTGCTGATTGTTTACACCGGGCCGGGCAAGGGCAAGACGACCTGTGCGCTGGGCACCGCCTTTCGAGCCGTCGGACAGGGCCTTCGCGTCCTTATGGTGCAGTTCATTAAAGGTTCGTGGCATTACGGCGAACTCGACGCCGCAAAAATGCTCGGTGACGATAAATTTGAGATCAGGCCCATGGGCCGT
>Ga0210387_10000253_pt1 | contig 39081 bp, 40 predicted proteins | sample IncBWC7OmetaG_FD_160108 | JGI IMG/M metagenome (GOLD analysis project Ga0210387, IMG submission 160108) | Forest soil microbial communities from Barre Woods Harvard Forest LTER site, Petersham, Massachusetts, United States - Inc-BW-C-7-O ... | reverse complement strand
CGGCAAGAAGAAGATCCGCCTGACCGACAAGGAAGCCTCGATCCTGAAATACCTGTTCCGGGCCGGCGACCGCCCGGTCGCGCGCGACGTCCTGTTGAACGAAGTGTGGGGCTACAATGCCGGGGTCACCACGCACACCCTGGAGACCCACATCTATCGTCTGCGCCAGAAGATCGAGAAGGACCCGGCAAGCGCCGCCATCCTGATCACCGACCGCGGCGGCTACCGGCTGCAGCCGTGACGCGCCCGCGGCTTGCCAGAAGGTGAGCGGAGCGACATCTTTTTGGCAACCAGAGGGAATACCGGCCCGGGAGGGCCTGCCATGAGCACCCAGCGCATCTACGCCCTGCCCGTCGAGGTCACCGACTGGAAGTTCGACGGCGCCACCGACATCCAGTTCAACTGGGAATATGACGACGGCTCGGCCGCGCTGCTCGAACTCTACGAGAAGGGCAAGAAGCAGCAGTGGAACGCCAGCACGCGGCTCGACTGGTCGCTCGAGCTCAACCCCGACAATCCGATGGAGCTCAAGGACGAGGCGATCTCGATCTACGACACGGATTACTGGCGCAGGATGACCGAAAAGGAGAGGTCGTGGCTGCGGCGCAATCTGCAGGCCAACTCGATCTCGCAGTTCACGCACGGCGAGCAGGGCGCCTTGATCGCCACCGCCAAGATCGTCGCCACGGTGCCGGACATGAACGCCAAGTTCTATGCCGCGACGCAGGTGATGGACGAGGCGCGCCATGTCGAGGCCTACAAGCGCCTGCTGCATGAGAAGTTCGAACTCGCCTATCCGATCAACCCGGCGCTCAAGACCTTGCTCGAGCAGACGCTCAGCGACCGCCGCTGGGATATGACCTACCTCGGCATGCAGGTGCTGATCGAAGGCCTGGCGCTGGCTGCTTTCCAGGCGATCCGCGACAAGTCGGGCAACACGCTGGCCGGCGCGGTGAACGCCTATGTCATGCAGGACGAGGCGCGGCACGTCTCGTTCGGCCGCCTGGCGCTGCGCGACTACTATCCGCAGCTCTCCCGGGCCGAGCGCGACGAGCGCGAGGAATTCGTGGTCGAGGCGCTCTATTTCATGCGCGACCGCTTCAACCAGTCGGAAGTCTGGGAGCGGCTCGGCCTGCCGGCCAAGGTGCTGGACGAGATCCACTACAATTCCAAGCAGATGAACTCGTTCCGCGGCCGGCTGTTCAGCCGCGTCGTGCCCACGGTCAAGGACATCGGCCTGTGGGGCGAGCGGGTGCAGAAGGCGTTCGCCGAGATGGGCGCCATGGACTACGCCAAGATCGACGTCGTCGAGCAGCTCGCCAATGACGGCAAGGTCGCCGACGACTTCGACAAGAAGATGTTCGTCCACAAGGCGATCGCGGCGGAGTAAGACCGCACTTCACCTCCTAGTGATGCCGCCTTGGCGGCGCGATGCGCTAGCATTGCGCTCCATTCGCGCTTTCAAGGAGGATCGCCATGTCCGGGATGCTGCGGCGTACGTTTGTCGTCTTCACCCTTGCTGCAACCGGCCCGATTGCTTCGGCCTGGGCGCAAGATACCGTGCGCGTGCGCGGCACGGTCGAGGGCATGGATGGCTCTGTGTATCTCGTCAAAACCCGCAGCGGCGATACGGTGAAGGTGGCAGTTACCGACAAGCCGCTGTTCGTGGCGATGGTCAAGGCGAGCATGGCCGACGTCAGGCCTGGCATGTTCGTCGGTTCGACGGCGATGCCTGGTCCTGACGGCAGCCTGCACGCGGTCGAGGTGCACATTTTCCCCGAGGCGATGCGCGGCACCGGCGAGGGACACCGAGACTGGGATCTCAAGCCGCAGTCCACCATGACCAACGCCAATGTCGAGGCGGCCGTGACCGGCGTGAAAGGCCAGACGCTGACGATGAAGTACAAGGGCGGCGAGAAGACGCTTGTCGTGACGCCGGAAACCGTCGTCGTGACCTATGCGCCGGGCGACAAGGCCGAGCTGAAGCCCGGGACCGGCATCTTCATCGCAGCGGCCGAAAAGAAGCCCGATGGGACCTTGCTGACGCCGCGCATCACTTACGGCAAGGACGGTCTCGTCCCGCCGATGTAGGCCCCCCGATAGCGGCGCGATTCGTCAGAGGAACAGCAGCAGCGCCAGCAGGGCCACCGGCACCAGCAGCGGATAGGGCATGGCCGCCAGCAGCAACGCGCCTGCCACGGCGCCGACGAGGTAGCCTATCCAGGTGAGCGCCAGCAGCGGCAGGTTGGGCGCGGTGGGAAGGTTCTTCTTCTCGCCGGGCCACAGCCGGTCGAGCACGGCATCGGCGGTGCGTGCCAGGGTGCTGGTCACCACGACGGTGCTGATGGCGTTGCCGGAGAAGTGGGTGATGGCCGAGGCCTGCACGCCCATCGCCAGCGCCAGGATCAGCACCGCGGGTTCGGGCTCCAAAGGCAGGAAGCCGACGACGGCGAGCAGCGCCGCCTCGACCAGCAGGCACGCATTCGGCTTGTGCCAGAGTCGCAGCAGCAGGCGTGACAGCATGGCGCCCACGAAGAACGCGAGCAGCGGCGCGAGATGCTGCCAGGCGTCGGGGTAATGGCGCTGCGCGGCGGCGATGCCCGCCAGTACGGTGTTGCCCGTCATGTTGGCGGCGAACACGCCGCCCATGGTGATGTAGCCCACCGCGTCGGCGATGCCGGCGATGATCGTGAGGATCGTCGCCCGCACCGTGTCGCGGGCGGGGATCGTGAGAAGGCTCACACCACGTCGTAGGTGATCTCGACCTCCGGGCCGAAGCAGTGGCCCTGGCAGGTCAGGATCCAGTTGTTGGCGAGATCGTCGGGCGTATAGATGTCGTTCTTCGCCAGCACGATCTTGCCCTTGATGCGCTTGGCCGCGCACGAGGCGCAGAAGCCTTCCTCGCACGACGACAGCGGATTGAGCCCGGCGGCGCGCGCCGCCTCGAGGATGCTGAGGCCCTTGCGGTACGGCACCTTGTGCGCCTTGCCCTCGAAGTGGATGGTGATCTCGCTCGGGATCACATCGCCTTCGTCGGGTTCGATTGGCACGGCGTCGTTGCCCGAAGCCTCGAAGCGTTCGAGGCGCACCTTCTCGCGCGGCATGCCGGCGGCCAACAGCGTGTTCTCGACCAGGGTCATGAACGGCCCGGGTCCGCACAGATAGGCCTCGGCGTTCTCGAAGCCCTTGAGGGCCGCGACGATCTCCGCCGGTTGGGTCAGGCCCTGCTCGGCGTCGAGATGATGGATCACCTCCAGCCGACCGTTGTGCGCCGCGAGCAGCGAGACGAGCTCTGAGTCGAAGATGATCGAGGGTTTGTCGCGGTTGGCATAGAACAGGCGGATGCGGCGTTGACCGGCCTTCAGAGCTGACTTGATCAGCGACATCATGGGCGTGATGCCGCTGCCGCCGCCGAACAACAGCAGGGGCGCGTCGCCGTCGCCCAGCACGAAGCGGCCGGCCGGTGGCAGCACTTCGAGCGTGAGGCCTTCCTTCAGCGCGTCGTGGAACCAGTTGGAGCCTTTGCCGCCCTCGACCCTCTTCACCGTCACCTTGGGCAGGCCGTCGGTCTCCGGCGCGCTCGACAGCGAATAGCAGCGGTTGAAGGCGCCCTCGGGGTGCGGCACCCGGAAGGTCAGGAACTGCCCCGCGCGGTAGCGGTACTTCTCGGCCAGGTCGGCCGGAATTTCGAGGACGAAGGAGCGCGCATCCGGCGTTTCCTCGACGATTTTGGCGATGCGCAACTTGTTGTAAGACATTGATAAATCCGAATTCAGAGGCCGTGCTATTTTCCTTGCGGACTCTCCTAGCAGAGTGTGATAGCTTCCGCCCAGAAAAATGAACGGAGCGTCATTTTTGCCGCTTCGTGGGGAATGGGACCGCGTTCAGCGCCAGGAGGCAAGAGCCAATGACGACGCAGAAAATTTACCAGTTGCCGGTCGAGGTCACGAACTGGAAGTTCGATGGCGCCACCGAAATCGCCTTCAATTGGGAATATGACGCCGGTTCGTCCGACCTGCTGAATCTCTACGAGAAGGGCAAGCAGCAGCAGTGGGACACCAGCACCCGGCTCGACTGGAGCCAGGAGCTGTTCGAAGGCAACCCGATGGGCATGTCCGACGAGAGCATCCCGATCTACGGTTCGCCGTTCTGGGAAAAGATGACCGAGAAGGAGCGCGACTGGCTGCGCTTCAACCTGCAGTGCCATTCGATCTGCCAGTTCATGCACGGCGAGCAGGGCGCGCTGATCGCCACCGCCAAGATCGTCAACACCGTGCCGGACATGAACGCCAAGTTCTATGCCGCCACCCAGGTCATGGACGAAGCCCGCCACGTCGAGACCTACAAGCGGCTGATCCACGAGAAGTTCAAGGCGGCTTATCCCATCACCGAGTCGCTGAAGAACCTGCTCGAGCAGACGCTGTCCGACCGCCGCTGGGACATGACCTATCTCGGCATGCAGGTGCTGATCGAAGGCCTGGCGTTGGCCGCCTTCCAGCGTATCCGCGACAGCGCCAAGAACAACCTGGCCGCCTCGGTGAACGCCTACGTCATGCAAGACGAGGCGCGCCACGTCACCTTCGGCCGCATGGCGCTGCGCGAATACTATCCGCAGCTCTCCGACGCCGAGCGTGCCGAGCGCGAGGAGTTCACGGTCGACGCGCTCTATTTCATGCGCGACCGCTTCAACCAGGCCGAGGTCTGGACGCGGTCGGGCCTGCCGGTCGATAAGCTCATGGAGCACGCCTACAATTCGGGCGCCATGCAGTCGTTCCGCACGCGCCTGTTCACCCGCGTCGTGCCGATCCTCAAGGAGATCGGCCTGTTCGGGCCCAAGGTGCAGAAGGCGCTGGGCGACATGGGCGTGATGGAATACGCCAAGATCGACGTCGAGAAGCTCCTGGGCAACGACCTCAAGGTCGCCGAGGATTTCGACGCCAAGAAGTTCGTGAAGGACGCGATCGCGGCCGAGTAGGCGCATCTGTCATCCCGAGGGCGAAGCCCGAGGGACCTTTAGAGCAGCAGAAAGGTCCCTCGCTGCGCTCGGGATGACAATCTTGCTGGAACGACCATCGTACGTCAGAACGGCTTATCGCCCTTGATCGTCACCCGATGACCGTGCCGCACGTGCGGGTGATAGTCGAACGTGGCGCGGTGCATCGCGCAGCGATTGTCCCAGAAGGCGACGGAGTGCCTGTCCCAACGGAAGCGGCACTGGAACTCCGGCGTCTCGGCGTGGCGCACCAGCATCTCGAGCAGCGCATCGCTCTCGTGCTTTTTGAGCCCTTCGATGCGCTTGGTGAAGCCGCGGTTGATGAACAGGCATTTCCGGTCCGTCACCGGATGGCGGCGCACGATGGGATGCACCGCCTCGGGGAACTTCTTGTCGCTGCGCTCATAGGCGCCGCGCGAATAGACGTGGGCGCTGGTGTGGAACGCGCTCAATCCCTCGACCAGCCGCTTGATCGGTTCCGACAGCGTCTCGTAGGCGAGATACATGTTGGCGAACGCCGTGTCGCCGCCGACCGGCGGCGTCTGGTGCAGATAGAGGATCGACCCCATCGGCGGCTCGGGCTCGCACGACATGTCGGAGTGCCAGACTTCGCCGGTCGCCACCTCGGTCTTGGCGTCGGCGTGAACGACGCGGATCTCGGGATGGCCTTCGCCCTCGGCGCGGGCCGCGGGATGGATCAAAAGCTCGCCGAACAGGCGGCCGAACGCCTTGTGCTGGTCGACGCTCATCTGCTGGTCGCGGAAGAAGATCACCTGATGCGCCATCAGCGCATCGTGCAGCTCGCTCACCTGGCGGTTGGACAGCGGACCGGCGAGATCGACGCCGGAGATTTCCGCGCCGATGGCCGGGGTGACCTTGCGAACCTCGATCGTATCGTAGGGCATGTCGCGATGATCGGCCTCCCGCCGGCGATTTGCAAATCCGGCTAGCGGCAAACCTCGATGCGCGGCGGGGCGCCGAGGACCATGGCGACCTTGGAAATGTCGAGGCAGCGCGCGCCGATCCAGGCCCTGCCCTGCACGAAAAGCGCGAAGCGCGCGAAGGTGGCGGCCTGCTCGGCGGCCGTCGGCTGGGCGCGGGCCAGCAGCCAGGCCAGCGCATAGAGGTTGCCGGTGGCGAAGTCGGCCGCGGCCGCGTCGAGGTCCTTGCCCCACAGCACGGCATTCTTGCGGGCGGCGCCCGTCGGATCGGGAAGGTTCGCCAGCCAGCTGTGCGCATTGGCGGCCAGCACGTAGGGTCCGCCGTGCTCGACGCGCAGCGCCTTCATCTCTTCGGCCACCGTTCGATAATCCTGACCCTCGATCGTGTGGCCGGCACAGCCCTGGCGGCACACCGCCACGAAGGTGAGATATTCCGCCAGGATGATCTCGCTATTGCGGTTGTTGTAGCGGCGCCAGGCGCGCGCCAGGTTCCAGCCATCGGTGAGTTCGCGCTCCCAGGGCTTGGCCGCTTGCGGCGTGTCGCGCTCCAGCTCGCCGATCACGGTCAGCGCGGCGGCCTGCCATTCGGGCGGGATCTGCGACGCGGTGGCGGGTCCCGCGCCCAGCAGCGAGGCGAGCAGGAACGCGAGCAGAACTTTCATCATGGATCTCTCAGTATCGGCGAGCGCGCTTGCGGTCGCGGCTTTCGTATTGCACCAGGTCGTCGGCGCGAAGTTCGGTTGCATCGCGCGGCATCAGCCGGCGCGCCTGCGCCGGCGTGATCAGCCGGTAGTGGCGCACGTCGTCGAGGGCGGCGCCGACATCCCAGCAATCCTCCTCGTTGGTGATCCACAGGCCGATCGGAAAGCGGTCGAGGTCGACCGGCCGGGAATAGGTTCGCAACGTCTTGCGATGCTTGTTGGTGTATTCGTGGAAGTACGACATCGCCAGTTCGCGCAGGCTTCGATAGACCGGGTCGCGCCAGCGCAGCCAGACATGGTTGCTTTTGGAGATGGCGCCCCAGCAGCCATGGCGGCGAAAGATGGCAATGACATGGTCGGAGTCGCCCTTGGCGGTCAGATCCATGATCAGCGGCGGTTCGCCCTGCAGCCAAAGGGCGCAGGCGGCGACGAAGGCGGCTTCGATGCAATGGGCGCGGCGGTGGCGCAGCACGCCGCGCACCGAGCGCAGCGTGTCGCCGTCCTCCTCGAAATTGGCGTGCAGGCCGACCACGAATTCCTGGATGTGCTGCGGCGTGGTGAGCGCGCCGAGCACGCGACCCTCCTCGGGCGTCAGGCCGAGATCGGCAGGCGTCGGATGGCGTTTGCGAATGGGCATGGGACCCCAAGGTCCCCTGTTGCGCCCAGGATGACAACAGTCCGGTTGGTGGAGCTGAGGGGGATCGAACCCCTGACCTCCTCATTGCGAACGAGGCGCTCTCCCAGCTGAGCTACAGCCCCCCATCAACCGAACCAGGGCAACCGGAAAAAGGCCCTGAGGATCGCGCGGATAATGGTTGGCGGGTCACCTGTCAAGCAAACCGGCCTGTGTTAGCGTCCTGCCTCGCGAACATGCCCATGGCCGTGGAGAGACAAACAGTGGCAGCCAGCAACAAGAAAGCCGTCCAGACGGACGCCGCGCCCAAGGCGCTCGGTCCCTATTCGCAGGCGATCGTGGCCAACGGCATGGTGTTCTGCGCCGGCCAGATCCCGCTCGATCCGGCGACCGGAGACCTCGTCGCGGGCGGCATCGCTGAGCAGACGCATCAGGTGCTGAAGAACCTGCGGGCCGTCCTGAAGGCGGCCGGCAGCGACCTCGACCGCGCCGTCAAGACCACGGTGTTCCTGAAGAGCATGGACAGCTTCGTCGCCATGAACGAGGTCTACGGCCGGCCGGAATATTTCGGCAGCAACCCGCCGGCGCGCTCGACGGTCGAGGTGGCGCGCCTGCCACGCGACGTGCTGGTCGAGATCGAAGTGCTGGCCCTGGTCTAGCCGATGACCTACGTCGTCGCCTGGATCCTGGGTCTCGGCACGCTGGCCCTGCTCGGCCTGGCGATCGTGCATCTGCTGATGGCTCTGGTCCTGATCATCCCGACCTGGCGCATCTGCACTCGGGCAGGCTTCTCCGGCGCGCTGTCGCTGTTCCATCTCGTGCCGGTGATCGGCTCGTTCATCGTCATGGCGGTGCTGGCCTTCAGCGACTGGCCGAACGGCGAAGCGTCGCCGCCGGGACGCTAGCATGGGCGTGGAGATCGCAGCTCTCATGGGCTTCTTCGGATTGACCAGCGCCTTCGCGCTGGTCGCCACCATCCTGGCGGCCTGGATGGCGTGGCGCATCGTGGAGAAGACCGGCCTGCCGGGCTGGGCGGGGCTGGGCGCGATCCTGCTGACGCTGACCGGCGTGGGCTCGATCGTGCCGCTGGTGCTGCTGTGGGTGTTCGCCTTCATGCGCTGGCCGCGCGACGAGGCCGCGGGCGCGACGCCAGGTTACGGCGCGGCGCCGGCTGGCGGACCGCCCCGGCCCGTACCACCCCGCGCGTTGGCGCCGCCCGCCGCGGCGTTGGCCGATCGGCGGGGATGGAAGCTCACGGGCAGCCTGCCCGGGGTCGGGGTCGCGCTCACCATCGACGGATCGGCGCCTGCCTATGTCCTGACCGGCGCGCCGGCCGCCCTGCCCACCGAGCTGTCGGTGCCCGACCCCTCGGTCGGCCGGCCGCACGCCCGGCTCCTGATCGCCGCCGGCCGCCTCGGCCTGGAGGACCTGGGAACCGCCGGCGGCACCTTCATCGACGGCGCGCGCCTGCTGCCCGAGCACGGCCCGCGCGATATCAGCGCGGCCCGCGCAATCCGTCTCGGCACCGTCGATCTGGCGCTGTCGCGGGCCTGACCGGGGCTTGAAATAGGCTTGTGATCTGCAATCCCCGCCGAGTAGGGTGCCCGGCCGGCGGGCTGCCGGCACCTGAGGAGCGGGGAAGAGATGCTGTCGCTGGCGATGCTGATCGACAAGGTGATCGACATCTATACGTGGATCGTGATCGCGAGCGCGATCATGAGTTGGTTGGTGGCGTTCGGCGTGATCAATGTCCGCAACCAGTTCATCCGCGTGGTCGTCGATCTGCTCTACCGGCTGACCGAGCCGCTGCTGCGCCCGATCCGCAGGATCTTGCCCAACCTGGGCGGCGTCGATATCTCGCCGGTGATCCTCCTGCTCGGCCTGTTCTTCCTCCGTAGTCTCCTGTGGGAGTACGTCTGGCCGGCGCTGACCCACTGAATGCGGTTCCGGCCGATCCGGTGTTCCTGCGTCGTGGGGTCACGGGTGTGACGATCGAGCTGCGCGCCCAGCCACGCGCCCGTCGCCGCGCGCTCGAGTGCACCGGGCACGGCATGCTGAAGGCCGCGGTGACGGCGCCCGCCGAGGACGGCAAGGCCAACCAAGCCATAATCGAGCTGCTTGCCGCCGAATGGCGGCTGCCGAAAACCGCCTTCGCGGTCGTGCGTGGGGTTGCGGCCCGCGACAAGACGCTGAGCATTTCCGGCGAGCCCGCGTCGCTCGCCGATCGGATCGGGCAATGGATGCGGGAGCAGGCGAGGGGTGATGTCTGACGCCAAACTGATCGACGGCAAGGCGATCGCCGCCGGCCTGCGAAAGCGCGTGGGCGCGGGCGTCGGCCAACTGGTCGCCAAACGGGGCGTGAAGCCCGGTCTGGCGACAATCCTGGTCGGCGCCGATCCGGCAAGCCAGGTCTATGTCCGCAGCAAGGGCAAGATAGCGGCCGAGCTCGGCATGACGAACTTCGATCACCGCCTGCCGGCTGAGACGACGGAAGCGGACCTGCTGGCGTTGATCGCCAGGCTCAACGGCGATGCTCTCGTGCACGGTATCCTGGTGCAATTGCCGCTGCCCCGGCACATCGATACCGCGCACGTGCTGCTGGCCGTCGATCCGGCCAAGGACGTCGATGGCTTTCATCCCTTCAATGTCGGACGGCTGGGCTCGAGCGCACCCGGCGCGCCGCTCGACTTTCCCGTGCCGTGCACGCCGCTCGGCGTGTCGATGCTGCTGCACGAGACGCTGGGACCGATAACCGGATGCCACGCCGTGGTGATCGGCCGATCGAACCTGGTCGGCCGGCCGGTGGCGCAGCTCCTGCTGCGCGCCGATTGCACGGTCACCATCGCCCATTCGCGCACGCGCGACCTGCCGGCGCTCAGCCGCCAGGCCGATATCCTCGTGGTGGCGATCGGCAGACGAGAATTCGTGCGCGGCGACTGGATCAAGCCGGGCGCGGCGGTGATCGATGTCGGCACCAACCGCATCCCCGACGACAACGGCAAGAACCGGCTGGTGGGCGACGTCGCCTTCGCCGAGGCGCTGCCGGTCGCGGGCCATCTCACGCCGGTGCCAGGCGGCGTCGGACCGATGACGGTGGCGTGCCTGATGTTCAATACCTGGCAGGCCGCGCGCCGCGCCGTGGGCCTGGCCGTCGCCGCCGCCGACTAGTTCTTCAGCATCCCCGCCACCAGCGCCGTCACGTTGTGGCGCATCATCGCCTCGTAGGTCGGCGCCGCGCCGCCGGGCGCCGATAGCGCGTCGCTGTAGAGGCGCGGGCCGACCACGGCGCCCGATTCGCGGGCGATCTGCTCGATCAGGCCGGGGTTGGTCATGTTCTCGACGAACAGCGCCTTGATCTTCTGCTCGCGCACCAGACGGATCAGCGTCGCCACGTCGCGGGCCGATGGCTCGCTGTTGGTGTTGTAGCCGCGCGGCGCCTCGAACTGCACGCCGTAGGCCTCGGTGAAGTAGCGAAACGAGTCGTGACCGGTGATCGCCTTGCGCTGGCCGGCCGGCACCTTGGCGATCTCCGCCTTGATCCAAAGGTCGAGCTCGGCGAGGCGCTGGTCGTAGGACCGGGCGCGCTCGCGATAGTGCGCGGCATTCGCCGGATCGGCTTCGATCAGGCCCGCGGCGATGTTGGCGACGTAGCGGCGGACACGGCCGACATCCTGCCAGCAATGCGGATCGGGGCCGGGCGTGTGGCCGTAGCCCAGCGATGGCGCCTCCAGGGTCGGCACGCCGGTCGTCGCCACGATGAGGCGGCCCTTGAAGGGCGCCGCCTCGGCGAGACGGTCGATCCAACCCTCGAGGCCCAGCCCGTTGCTCACCATGGCCTGAGCCGCGGCCAGCGTGCGCGCGTCGGTCGGCCTGGGCTGGTAGGTATGGGCGTCGGTGTTGGCGCCGACCAGCACGGCGAGGTCGACCCGGTCGCCGGCCACCTGGGCCACCAGGTCGCCCAGGATGGAGAACGTCGCCACCACCTTGGGCCTGGTTTGGGCGGAAGCGGGCAGGGCGGCCAACGACAGCGCCGCCGCGAGCAGGAGGCGGCCGAACATCATCATGTTACAATATAACACAGTATAGTATCAGAGTGGAAAGTCGAGCCAGCGTGGTTCATGGCCGGTGGCCGCGAAGAAGCGCAGCAGGTCCTGGGCGGCCATCGCCGTCGTCATGGTGTTGACCAGGGGATGGACATTGACCGGCCCGCCGTCGCCGAGGCCGCGGTCGAGCGCCAACCGTACCGTGCGCGCCTCGTCGTTGATCAGCGCCAGCGGCGTCACCGAGCCTGGCTCGACGCCGAGATGGCGTTTCAGGCGCTCGGCGCTGCCGAAGGAGAGCCGGCCGGCGCCCAGCACCTCGCCCAGGCGCCTGAGGTCGATGGCGCGATCCTCGAGCGCCACCACCAGCCACATCTCCTCCTTCTTGTTGCGCAGGAAGAGATTCTTGACGTGATGTCCCGGCAGATCGCCGCGCAGCGCCTTGGCTTCCTCGACGGTGAACACCGCCGGATGCTCGATGCTGCGCTGTGCGATGCCGAGCTGTTCGAGGCGGGCGAAGAGTTGTTGCGGGCTGAGCATCGGGTTACAGAACTCGCATGAAGGGCATTGTTCTCTCCGGCGGCAGCGGTACGCGGCTTTACCCGATGACGCGGGCGGCCAACAAGCAGCTCCTGCCGGTCTACAACAAGCCGATGGTCTACTACCCGCTCAGCACACTGATGCTGGCGGGTTGCCGAGAGATCCTGCTGGTCGTCAATCCGCACGACGTGGAGTCCTATCGCCGCCTGTTCGCCGACGGCCGGCAGTGGGGCCTCGAGATCAGCTATGCCGTGCAGCCCAAGCCGGGCGGCATTGCCGAGGTGTTCCTGCTCGGCCGGGCGTTCATCGGCAAGGACAGGTTCGGCCTGATCCTGGGCGACAATCTCTTCTACGGCGATTCGCTGCCGGCAGTAGCCGAGCGCGGCGCGACAGGAAAGGGCGCGGTGGTCTATGCCTATTGGGTGTCCGATCCTGCTGCCTACGGCGTTGTCGAATTCGATGCGCACGGCCGGCCGGTCAGCATCGTCGAGAAGCCCAAGCAGCCCAAGTCGAACTGGGCGGTGACCGGGCTCTATTTCTACGATGCGGACGTTTGCGACGTCGCTGCGCAGATACCGCGCTCGGCGCGCGGCGAACTGGAGATCTCCGACGTCAATGCGCATTACCTCAGGCAGGGACGCCTCACCGTCGAGAGGCTGGGCCGCGGCTATGCCTGGCTTGACACCGGCACGCCGTCCAGCCTGCTGCGCGCCGCCCAGTTCGTCGAGACCGTCGAGGATCGCCAGGGCCTGCAGATCGGCAGTCCCGAGGAGGTCGCCTGGCGCAAGGGCTATATCGACGATGCGGGCCTCGCCCGGCTGATCGAGCCGATCCGGGAAAGCGAATACGGCAAGTATCTGCAGCGTCTTCTGGCGCGCGGCTGAGGTTTTGGCGGGGTTGCAAAGCGGGCCGAAAAGCCCTATCAACGCCGCCTTCCGGCATCCTACCCGCCGGATCGGAGCGCGGGCGTAGCTCAGGGGTAGAGCACGACCTTGCCAAGGTCGGGGTCGAGGGTTCGAATCCCTTCGCCCGCTCCATTATTTCTTCCGGACTTTTCAGCCCTTTTGCGGCGGTCGGCCGCCGGGGCCGTCAGATGCGAAACGTCAGCTTGAGCTCGCATTGCCCGTCCTTCGCGAACGACTCGACGCGGTCGGCATGGATGCCGGACAGGTAACCAGACAGTCCGCTGATGAACGCCTGCTCCTCGACGTAGTCCCTTCTCGGCCGGGCATCGGTCACGTGGGGAAGCGCGCCCGGGTAGCGAAGCGAAATGGTGACGTCGTACCCATCCCATCCGGCGCGAACGGCAATGGACTCCTCCGCCTGCCCGTCCGTGGCGATCTGGTCGAGCAGATCCCCGACAACGGCGCTGATGCGGGCAGTGTCGGCGGCGGGCAGTTTCCAGGCCTTGCCTTCGGAAACGATGAATTGCTCGAGCTGCGAGCGGCTGACCTTGCGGTCGTGAAGCTCGATCTGCACGCCGCCGTAGCTCCACCGCCCGAGCAGGAAGAGGAGATTCAGAAGAACCGCGATCGAGGTCGCCACGGATATGGCGGATTGCGTGATCGGCTGCGTCCAGCTGGGAAGCCGGTGGAAGAATTCCGGATAGAGCAGAACACCGACGGCACAGAGCACAGGCACACCGACCAGAAACGTGCCGCGCAGGGCGAGCGGGCGGCTGAGCGCCACCTGTATGCCGCCGACGAACATGAACGTACCATTGAAGAATAGCGCGCCCGCCATCACCGGCTTCGGCATATGGACGATGAGCGACGCGAGCTTCGGCAGGCAGGCGAGCACGACGAGCCACAGCGCGATCGACCACGCGACCCACCGGCTCGTGACCCCGGTTGCTTTCTGGATGCCGACGAGGCTGGGACTGGCGCTCAGTCCCGGCGCGGAGAACAGTCCTCCGATCGCGCAGCCGATGCCGTCCGCGGTCACGCCGCCCGAGATCGACTTCATGTCGGGCCGCGTCCATGTGGCGTCGTTGATCTGCTGGCAGGTCGTGAGCGTGCCCACGGTGCGCAATCCGGAGGCGACGGCTGCGATGACGAAGGGCAGGACGAGACCGCTGTCGAACGTGACGCCCTGCGGAAAAGTGAGCGGCAGCGCGAAGGCGGCGCTGTCGTGCAATCCGGCGAAGAAGTCGGGCTTCAACTGCCCGAAACATGCCGCGACGAGGTAGCCCGTGACGATTCCAATGAGCGCGCAGAAGACACGAAGCGGCCCGCGCCCCCAAACGCTGAGCGCGACCATCGTCACGAGCGTGACGCCGAAGGTGATTTCCACGCCGCCGAACTCGGAGCTGCCGGGGAGGTCCGGACTCCAGGCAATACGCATGCCGATGCGCGCAAGATCGAGCCCGACCGCCATGAGAATGATGCCGGAAACGACCGCCGGGAAGATCTTGCGAAGCTTGCCCACGATTCTGGCGAGGCCGCATTCCGCCAGGCCGGCAACGAGGATCATTCCCGCGACCAGGGGCATTCCGCCCTTCGCCGCGGCGACCAGGCATGCCGACAGGTAAATTGCCGAGACGACCGGGGGGCAGAGATAGCCCGAGCCGATAGGCCCGCGGCGCATCGCCTGCAGCAGTGTGTAGATCGCAATGCCCAGCATCGCCATCGACATGAAGCCGACCGCGCGGTCTGCTGGAAGTCGCGCCGCCTCGACGACAAGCGCCACGAGAACGAGATAGGGGCACATGACCGCGATGTTCTGAAAGCCGAGACCGATCCAGCTCGCGAGTGGCGGGCGCTCATCGAGACCGAAAATCAGATCCGCAGGTTTTTCCATCGCTGCCGCGAGTATAGGCAGCGTGGCCGTGGTGACAACTCTGCCGCGCTTCAGGACGGTGATCCGGACAAGATGATGAACCAGCGATACTTGCTCCGCGTCATCTCTCTCGTCATCGGTCGGCAAAAGCGAGCTTGGCGCCCAGCAGCGCGAAGGCGCCGGCGAAGCTGCGGCGCATCCAGGTCAGCACCTGCGGGCGCGAGATCACGTGGTTGCGGATCGCGGCGGCGAACAGGCCGTAGCCGACGAAGACGACGAAGGTCAACGCCATGAAGACGCCGCTCAGCTCCGACATGCGCAGCAGCGGGTCGGGCTCGGCGGGGCTCACGAACTGCGGCAGGAAGGCGAAAAAGAAGATCGACAGCTTGGGATTGAGGATATTGATCAGGACGGCCGAGACGATCACCTGGGTGGCCGAACGGGCGCCGACCTCTTTCTCGACCTTGAGCGCGCCGTGCTCCTTCAAGGTCATCCACGCCATGTAGAGAAGATAGGCGACGCCCAGATACTTGAAGGTCTGGAAGGCAAGCGCGCTGGTATGCAGCAGCGCCGCCAGCCCCAGGATCGCCGCCGCCATGTGCGGCACGATGCCCAGCGTGCAGCCGAAGGCCGCGACGACGCTGGCGCGCGGGCCGCGCGACAGGCCGGTCGCCATGGTGAACAGCACGCCGGTGCCGGGCGAGACGACGATGATCAGCGTCGTGAGCAGGAAATCGATGCTCATCATGCCGCCTCCAGCAGCATGACGCTGCCCTGGCCGCCGTCGGCGCAGATGCTGACGATGGCGCGCTGGCCCTTTTTCATGGCGGCAAGCTCCTTCACGGCCTGGCTGATGATGCGGGCGCCGGTGGCGCCGAAGGGATGGCCGATGGCGGTGCTGCCGCCATGGGGATTCAGGCGCTCCCTGGGAAACGCGCCGAAATCCCGCGGCACCTTGGCCTTGTCGCGCAGGAAGTCAGCGTCTTGCAGCGCTTTCAGATGGAAGGCTACTTGGGCGGCGAAGGCCTCGTGGATCTCCCAGAGATCGATGTCGGCATAGCTGAGGTCATGGCGCGCCAGCAGGCGCGGGATGGCGAAGGCCGGCGCCATCAACAGGCCCTCGACGCGGAAATCGACCGAGCCGATCTCCCAATCGATCAGTTTTGCCCGCGGCGTCGTTGGCGGAAGACGCTCCAGGCCCTTCGACGAGGCGACCCAGATTGCGGCCGCGCCGTCGGTGAGCGGCGAGGAGTTGCCGGCGGTCAGGCTGCCCTTGCCGCTGGTGCGATCGAACGTGGGCAGCAGGCGCGCGAGCTTCTCCAGCGACGTGTCCTTGCGCGGAATGGTGTCGCGGCTGACGTCGCCGATCGGGATCACGAGATCGTCGAAGAAGCCCTTTTCCCATCCCGCCACGGCGCGCTGATGGCTGGCGAGCGCGATCTCGTCCTGCTCCGGCCGCCCGATCCGCCATTCCTTGGCGGTGATCTCGGTATGCTCGCCCATGCTGAGGCCCGTCGTGCGGTTGACGATCGCCGGAATGTACAGCCGGATGTCCTGAAGCTGCACGTGCGTCACCTGGTCGATCTTCTGGCCGAGCGAGCGCGCCTGCTGGAACTTGCGCAGCCAGTCCGACAGGCGCTGGCCCAGCCCGATCTGGATGCGGCTGAGACTGTCGACGCCGCCCACCAAAGCGAGATTGTAGCTGTCGCCGTCGATCATGCCGGCGGCCTCGATGGCGCCCATCATGCTGGTCGAGCAGGCCATGACGGTCGAGAAGGCGGGCACCGTGGCGTCGATGTCGGCATCCATCAGCACCTCGCGGGCGATGTTGCTGAAGGTGAGGCTGGGCACCACGACGCCCCACACGGCGAAGTCGGGCTTGCCGCCCTTGAGCTCGGCGACCATGTGGCGCGCCACCGGCACCGAGAGCTCGATGGCGTCGAAGGCTGCCAGCGGGCCATCGACCTTGGCGAAGGGCGTGCGCACGCCCGCCGCCAGCCAGACATCGACAGGCCGCGGCATCGAATCCTCCTAGGCGGCCTGTTCGAGCGTCGAGGCGACGTCGCGCGTGGTGACCCTCCTGAGGTCGCGCACCTTGGTGGTGTCGAACGGCCGGGCGCGATGCATGGTGCAGCGATTGTCCCAGATCACCAGGTCGCCCTGCTTCCAGGTGTGGGCGTGGACGAACCGGCGTTGCGTGGCGTGCTCGATCAGGTCCATCAGCAGCAGCCTTCCGTCGGCGATCGGCATGCCGATGATGTGCGAGGCGTGCGCGGCGACATAGAGCGTCTTGCGTCCCGAGCCGGGATGCGTGCGCACCACCCGCTGCGGCACCGGCGGCAGGCTGGCGCGCTCTTCCGGCGTGTAGGTGGTGACGGCGAGCTGGCCGCGCGAATGCCAGATCGAATGCTCGGCGATCAGCCCTTCGAGCTGCTTCCTGGTCTTGTCGGGCAGCGCATCGTAGGCCGCGCGCAGGTCGGCGAATTCCGTGTCGCCGCCCTCGTCGGGCACGACATGGGCGTAGAGCATGGAGAGCGCCCCCGGCACGGCGCGGAACGAGGCGTCGGTGTGCCACAGGCGGTTGGCCAGCCAGTCGAGCCGGCGCTTGCTGGCGGGCGCCAGCACGTTGCCGTCGCCGTCGAGATTGGAGATGTCGGCGATGTCGTTCGAGGCGATGCGATGCTTGATGGCGGTGTGCCTGGCCTTCTGCGCCGACGACTGGATCGGGCCGAAATGGCGGGCGAAGTCGATCTGCTGGTGGTCGGTGAGCGTCTGGTCGTGAAAGACCACGATCGCATAGCGGTTGATCACGTCCTCGATGGCGTCGCGGTCGGCGGGCTGCAGCGGACGGGCAAGGTCGACGCCGGAAATCTCGGCCACGAATTCGGGGTGCGTCGGCGTGACGGTGATGCTCATAACCGCCTCCTGCGGCTATAGTATCGGACCCGTCATTGTCTCCCAGGAAACGCCATGCCGCAAACGATCAAGCTCGCCCTGCTCGACGATTACCAGAAAGTAGCCCTGCGCATGGCCGATTGGGACCGGCTGAAGAAACGCGGCGTCGAGATCACGGTCTTTCACGAACCCTTCGCGTCGGTCGAGGATGCGGCCAAGAAGCTCGCGCCGTTCCAGGTGCTGGGCCTGCTGCGCGAGCGCACGGCCTTCCCGCGCGCCCTGATCGAGAAGCTGCCCAACCTCAAGTTCATGGTGCTGACGGGCGCGCGCGCCTCGAGCCTCGACGACAAGGCGGCGAGCGAGCGCGCCATCCCGATCAGCAACACGCCGGGCGGCGGCTCCAACGCCTCGACGGCCGAGCTGTGCTGGGCGCTCTTGATGTCGTGCGCGCGCGACCTCGCCAAGGGCGAGCGCCTGATGCGGACCGGCGGTTGGCACGACGGCATCAAGCAGATGCAGGTTCTCGAGGGCAAGCGGCTGGGCGTGATCGGCCTCGGTCGGCTCGGCAGCCGCGTCGCGGGCTACGGCAAGGCCTTCGGCATGGATGTCGTCGCCTGGAGCCAGAACCTCACCGAGGAGAAGGCGGCCAAGGGTGGCGCCAGGCTCGTCACCAAGGACGAGCTTTTGAAGACCTCCGACTTCGTCACCATTCATCTCGTGCTGTCGGAGCGCACGCGCGGCCTCTTAGGCGCCGCCGATCTCGCCAAGATGAAGAAGACCGCGATCCTTATAAACACCTCGCGCGGGCCGATCGTCGACGAGGCCGCCCTGATCGCCGCTCTCAAGGCCGGCACCATCGCCCATGCCGGCCTCGACGTGTACGACAAGGAACCGCTGCCCAAGGGTCATCCGCTCACCCAGCTCGACAATGTCACCCTGGTGCCGCATCTCGGCTACGTCGTCGAGGACAGCTATCGCCATTTCTATGCCGGCACGATCGAGGACGTCGAGGCGTGGCTCGACGGCAAGCCGATCAATGTCATCAATCCCGAGGCGCTGAAGAAAACAGCGTGATCTCATTCATGTTCCTCTCCCCCACTCATGTTCCTCTCCCCCTTAGGGGAGAGGCTAGGTGAGGGGGTGCAGCACGAAGATCGCCTCCTGCATCACCCCCTCACCCAACCTCTCCCCTAAGGGGGAGAGGAGCATGATTCGACGTGTTCGATGGATGTCGATTCTGGCTAGTCACGAACGTCTATGAGGTGACGGACAAGGCCGTCGTCAACGCAGGAGATCGACATGACCCAATATATGCTGCTGCTGCACCAGGTCCCCAACTACAACATGGACCTGCCGCGCGAGAAGATGCTGGAAATGACCAAGCGCTACATGGCCTGGGCCGACGGCCTGCGCCACAAGGGCAAGCTGGCGGGCGGCGAGAAGCTCGCGGCCGGCGGGGTGCGCCACATCAAGGTCAAGGACGGCAGGCCGGTCATCAGCGATGGGCCCTATGCCGAGGCCAAGGACGTGATCGGCGGCTACTTCGTGATCGAGGTCAAGGACGCCGCCGAAGCCGAGGCGATCGCCAAGGACTGTCCGCACCTCGGCCTCGCCGCCACCAACTGGGTGGAGATCCGGCCGATCGACTCGATGCAGGAGCAGCGCAAGGCGGCTGCCGGCTGAGCATCCGGCCGCAGCCGACCTCGACGAATTGTCGATTCGAGAGGGACCGCAGCGTCGATCAGGTGACGGCGAGACGAATGGCCGTCACAACCAGGAGGTCGATATGGCTCAATACATGCTGCTGCTGCACCAACTTCCCGATACCAACGCGGCGTTGCCGCCCGCGGTCATGACGGACGTGGTGCGTCGTTACTATGCCTGGGCGGAGACGATGCGCCAGAAGGGCAAGCTGGTCGGCGGCGAGAAGCTCGCCGTCGGCCGGGTGCGCCACATCCGCATGCGCGACGGCACGCCGCTCTCGAGCGACGGCCCCTATGCCGAGGCCAAGGACGTAATCGGCGGCTATTTCGTGATCGAGGCCAAGGATGACGCCGAGGCCGACACGCTGGCGCTCGACTGCCCGCATCTGTGGAACGCCACCAACTGGGTCGAACTCCGGCCGATCGACCTGATGACGGCCGCGCAAGCCCCGGTTCAGGCGAAGGCCGCCCGCTGAGCGACCAGGTCCACACCCTCGTCGCCTCGCTGGCGCGCGACTCGGCCCACCGCCTGGTCGCCGCGCTGGCGAGGCGATTGGGTGCGGGCCGCATCGCGACGGCCGAGGACGCCGTCCAGCACGCGCTCCTGCAGGCGCTGTCGCTGTGGCCCTTCAAGGGCGTGCCGGCCAGGCCCGAAGCCTGGCTGGCGATCGTCGCCCGCAACCGCGCGCTGGACTTGTTGCGCAACGAATCGCGCGGCCTGGCGCTCGTCGAGGATCTCATCCCCTTGTCACCCCCGACCGTTGAAAGCGAAGGTCGCTTCGACCGCGAGCTGAACGACGACGAACTGGCGCTGCTGTTCGCGGTTTGCCATCCCGCGCTGTCGCCCGAGCTGCGCGTGACCTTCGCGCTCAAGACCGTGTGCGGCCTCACCGTGCCGCAGATCGCCGCCGGCATGCTGGGCGAGCCCACGGCCATCGCCCAACGCCTGGTGCGGGCCCGCCGCCAGCTCGAGGCCGCCGGCGTCGCCATCGAGGCGCCGCCGCCCGAGGTGCTGCCGGAGCGTGCCGAGACGGTGCGTACCGCGCTCTATCTCATGTTCAACGAGGGCTATTCGGCCTCCTCGGGCGAGGCGCTGGTCCAGCCCGAGTTCTGCGTCGAGGCGGTGCGGCTGGCGCGGGCGCTGGCGCAGCATCCCATGACGATGAGCCCGGCAAGCGACGCCTTGGCGGCGCTGCTGGCACTGACCGCCGCGCGCCTGCCGACCCGGGTCGGTCCCGACGGCGTGGCGCAACTGCTGGAAGACCAGCCGCGCGACCAATGGGACCGCGGCCTGATCGCGCTGGGCCTTGCCCATCTCCAACGTTCGGCCGAGGGCGCCGAGCTCACGGTCTGGCATCTGCGCGCCGAGATCGCCGCGTTGCACGCGACCGCGCCCAGCGCCGCCGAGACCGACTGGCCGAGCATCGCGGCGATCTATGACCACCTGCTCGACCTCGATCGCTCACCGGTGGTCGAGCTTGCGCGCGCCGTCGCGATCGGGCGCGCCCAGGGTGCGGCGGCCGGGCTGGCGGCGCTGCCGTCGATCGAAGGCAGTCCCTACAGCGAAGCTGCTCGCGGCGTGTTCCTGTCGGAGCTCGGTCGCGTCGAGGAAGCCCGCCAGCATTTCGAGAAAGCGCAGCGGCTCGCGCGCACCGAGCCGGAGCGCCGCCTGATGGCGCGGCGTCTCATGAGCCAGCGCGAATAATTCGGGATTCATTGAAATCGAGATGCTAGCGTCGGCATTCGGCTTGGCCATGACAGCTTGCGCGACGAAAGGCTGAAAAAGACGACCAAAATGACAGCACTCCGCATGATCGTGCTGGCAACGATCCTCATCGTTGGAAACATCGTCGAGGTCAGCGGACAAACGCCTCCGACTCTGCCGCCCGGCATGACGCAGGCTCAGTTCGATGCACTGGTCGATGCTATCGGCAAGGCCGTGGCCGACAAGCTGAAGAACGAAGGAGCGATCGCGACGCCGCGGCCGGCACCTGCTCCGCCTCCGGCCGCAGGCAATGTGGTCGCCGATCAACTGGCCGCTTTTGTCGACAAGGCTGAGCATGTCCTTCAGGGCGCTCCCGTCCTCGGCGCCAATCTCGCCGCCATCACCAGTCTTCTCGACGAGAGCAACCAGGGTGGACGAAGCGTTCGCCGATTTTTCCTGCTGCTGGCCGTCGCGGCGGGCGTGTCCCTCGCCGCGGAACCGATCCTGCGCAAATCGCTGGGCGTTTTCCGTCGCCGGCTCGCATCGGGAACGGCCCCCGAGCGGGGGCTCGCCTCGCTGGTCAATCTTGGCCTCCTGGTCCTGCTCGACGGCCTTGGCGTGCTCGCCGTCTGGATCATCGTCACCGGCGAGCTGGGCGTTCTGTTTCCCGGCTATACCGGACAGGATCGATTGGCCGCGGCGGTGCTGACGGGTCTCTTCCGGTGGCGCCTTTTTGTCCTGGGATTTCGCGTCCTGCTGCAGCCTGATCTGCCGGCAGCGCGTCTTTGCACCGTTCCCGATCGCGATGCGCGGGTGATGTATACCTGGCTGTCGGTCGTTGTGTTCGTGATGATCGTCGGGGTCATCCTGACCGGCGTGGCGGCGGCAATCCACTCGCCGCCCGACGCGGTCTCGACGGCCCGGGTGATCATGGCGCCGCTCGTCGTCGTGGTATTTCTGTGGTTCGTGGTTCAGTCCGAGAATGCCGTACGGCACTGGTGCAACGGCCTCACCGGCGCGCCACGCGTGTACCGCTTCATTGGCGATCATTGGATCGCCGTTGCCGCACCATTTTTCCTCCTCATGGGAGCGGCCCTGATCTATGGCGCCGTCTCGGAGCTGGCGGACGTCGGAGCCGCACTGCGTCTGACCATCGGTTTGATCGTCGGCCTTTTGATCTTCGAGACCTTGCTCGGAGCGCTGCTGCAGCGCGTCGATTCGGCGCTGCCCGGACGGACGCCTGCAAGCGACGCGGCCAAGCTTCCGGACGTCCTTGCCCGCTGCCTGCGTGTCGCCGTTCTGATCGGCGTCGGCGTCGCATTGGCGAATGCCTGGGCCGTCAACGTGCTCGGCCTGGTCGATGCAAGCCAGTGGAATGCCCTCAGTCTCGAAATGCGCACCGCGGGCGCGACTCTATTCGTGGGCTTCGTCATCTGGGAGTTGCTCAAGTTCGTCACCGACCCGTACGTTGTGCCCAAAGCCGGCATGGCGTCCAAGGCGAGAGGCAGCAGCCCGGCGCTATCCCCGCATGCCTCGCGCCTCTCCACTCTCGTGCCGCTGCTGCGCGCCGCGCTGGGCATCGTGATCGCGCTGGTCGCCGTGCTGATCGTGCTGGCGGACCTCGGCGTCAACATCACGCCGCTGCTGGCCGGCGCCTCCATTCTCGGTCTCGCCGTCTCCTTCGGCAGCCAGGCCCTTGTGAAGGATATTGTGTCGGGCATCTTCTACCTGACCGACGATGCGTTCCGCGTTGGCGAATACATCGAATGCGGCCAGACCAGAGGTATCGTCGAAGGCTTCACCTTGCGCTCGATCAGGCTCCGCCATCCGAGCGGCCAGCTCCATACGATCCCTTTCGGCGATCTCGGCAAGATAGCGAACTTCAGTCGCGACTGGGCGATCGTAAAATACGATTTCAGCTTTCCCCGCGACGCGGACATCGACAAGGTGCGCTCGGCCGTGGAGGGCATCGACAGCGAACTGCGGCGCGACCCGGACTATGGCCGCAAGATCCTCGAACCGCTCAAGACGCAGGGTGTCGTGGGAATAACCGACAATGCGCTGGTCATCCAATTCAGGTTCGCCGCCGAGCCGGGCAATCCGGAAGTCATCCAGCGCGAGGTCATGCATCGCCTGATGCACGCATTTCAGGACCAAGGTATCGAGTTCGGCAGCGCAACCGCGGTGTCCTAGGCACGCCGATAAGGTGTCTATGTCCTGAAGCGCAGCAGCAGGTGATTGACGCCGTTCAGCTTGACGTAGAGATCCTCGAACTGCGCATAAAAATCCTCCCACTGCGGCAGGCCGCCCTGGGCGCCCAGCGAGGTGTAGATCTCCGCCACCGTCTTGCGGCCGTCGATCTGGGCGATGATGCGCGGCGCCAGCGCCGGCAGCTGGGCGCGCCACGGGAAGCCGTCGAGATTGGCGATCAGCGGCGCGCCGGGCTGCAGGCCGGCGGCGAGCTTCTGCGCATCCATCTCGCGCAGCACCGGAATGGCCGAGGTGTCCTCCGGCCGCGCCACCGTATCGAAGCCCGCCTGCGTGGCGTAGAAGATATGGGTGCGCAGATTGCCGGCCAGCCGCTCGGCGAAGGCCGCGCGCTCGAGCAGCGGCAGCGAGCTCGCCTGGCGGGCGATGATCGGATCGCTCATGTAGGTAGCGGGCTCGTAGCGCACCGGCTCGAGGAAGGCCACGACCCGCAGGCCCGACTCGGCCGCCATCTTGCCGATCTCGGGCACGGTGAAGGCGCGGTCGCAGCTGTGCAGCAGCAGGTCGTAGAGCCCGGCATCGCCGCCGGTGACGTGGTCGTTGAGGTAGGGATTGCGGCGGAACAGGTTGGTGGTCGGCAGGAAGCGGATCAGCCGCTTGGCCATCGCCAGCCGGTCTTCCAGCGCCATCGACAGCGGCGCCAGGGTGCGCAGCAGCTCCTGCAAGGGATAGACGCCGCTGCGGCCATATTCGCCGTAGAGCATGACGCCCATGCCGCCCTCGGGCTGCAGGACGCTCGCCAGTGCGCGCAGGCCGGCGGCCGGATCGGGCAGGTGATGCAGCACGCCGGTGCAGTCGATGTAGTCGAACTGGCCGATCGGCATCGTCGGCAGATCGAGCAGCGAGCCGGTCAGGAACTGGATGTTGCGCAGCCCGCGCGCCTTGGCGCGGCCCTCGCAGATCTGGCGCGAGGCGGCCGAGAGGTCGAGATAGACGACCTCGCCCGGGCAGCGCCGGTCGACCAGCTGCTGGGCGATCATGATGCAGGCATCGCCCGTGCCGCCGCCCGCCACCAGGGCGCGGAACGGGCGCGCGAAATTCAGCCGGCCGGAGAAGAGGTAGTGGTTGACCTCGAGAAGGTGGCTCGGTGTGCCGGTGATCAGGCGGATGGCTTCGTCGCGCGGGTCCCGCGGCGGATAGGGCAGCGCCTCGTACTGGGCGCGAACGTTATCCAACGACGAAGAAACGGTCATTCTGGCCTTGTTTCACGGCGGGCAGGGGGCTACCCGGGGGATTAGTGCAACAAATCCCACCTCCATGAAAGGGGCCATGAAAGGCTATTTCGGCGTCGGAGTGGAAGGCGTCAGCAAGGCCATGAACGTTGGCACCTTGTTTCGTACCGCCCATGCTTTCGGCGCCGCCTTCGTGTTCACGCTCAAGGCCCAGTACAACAGGCGGGAGGGGTTTTTGAGCGACACTTCCGACACCCCGCGCTCGGTCCCGACCTACAATTTCGCCGACCTCGAAGCCTTCCGCCTGCCGCAGGGCTGCCGGCTGGTCGGCGTGGAGATCACCGACCAGGCGATCGAGCTGCCGAGCTTCCGTCATCCGCGCCAGGCGGCCTACATCCTGGGGGCCGAGCGCGAAGGCCTGTCGCGCGATGTGCAGTCGCTGTGCGATTACGTGGTGAAGATCCCCACCCGCTTTTCGGTCAATCTCGGCGTCGCCGGGGCGCTGGTCATGTACGACCGGCTGCTGAGCCTCGGCCGCCACGCCCCGCGCCCCGTCGCCGAGGGCGCGCCGACCGAAGCCATCGAGCTGCCGGTCTTCGGCGAGCCGATGTACAAGCGCCGCCAGCGGGCCCGGCAAAAAGCCCAGGTGAAATAATAGGCTGCTCGTCTTCCTCTCTCTTCTCATATTCCTCTCCCCCGCTAGGGGGAGAGGTTAGGTGAGGGGGCCGCGCCGGGTGTAACCCCCCTCACCCATCTCCCCCTAGCGGGGGAGAGGAGCATGACTTATGTGAGGGCCGCATCATGGCCCTCCTGCCCACCGAACCGCTGCAGATCGTCGAGCCGCGCCCCGCGCGCGGCCGCAACGACACGCGCCGCAATCTGGTCGGCCTGTCGCGCGAGGACCTGAAGACCACCTTGGTCGAGGCCGGGCTGGAACCGTTCCGCGCCCGCCAGGTCTGGCAGTGGATCTACTGGCACGGTGTCACCGACTTCGGCCGCATGACCAACATCGCCAAGAAGACGCGTGATCGCCTGGCCGAATTGTTCGTGGTCGAGCGGCCGGAGATCGTGACCGAACAGCGTTCGACCGACGGCACGCGCAAATGGCTGCTGCGCTTTTCCGACGGCAACGAGGCCGAGACGGTCAACATCCCCGAGGAGGATCGCGGCTCGGTCTGCATTTCGAGCCAGGTCGGCTGCACGCTCACCTGCAGCTTCTGCCACACCGGCACCCAGCCGCTGGTGCGCAACCTCAGCACCGCCGAGATCGTCGGCCAGTTCATGGTGGCGCGCGACAGCTATGGCGAATGGCCGACGCCGACCGAGACCACGCGCATGCTTAGTAACATCGTCATGATGGGCATGGGCGAGCCGCTCTATAATTTCGACAATGTGGCTGCGGCGCTCAGGATCGTCATGGACGAGCAGGGCATCGCGCTCAGCCGCCGGCGCATCACGCTCTCGACCTCGGGCGTCGTGCCGATGATCGCCAAGGTGGGTGAGGTGCTCGACGTCAACCTCGCCGTCTCGCTGCATGCGGTGAGCGATGCTGTGCGCGACACCCTGGTGCCGATCAACCGCAAATGGCCGATCGCCCAGCTCCTGAAGGCCTGTGCCGACTATCCCGGCGCCAAGAACAGCCGGCGCATCACCTTCGAGTACGCCATGCTGAAGGGCGTCAACGACAGCGACGCCGACGCGCGCGAGCTGGTGCGGCTGCTCGCGCCGCTGCACGCCAAGGTGAACCTGATCCCGTTCAACCCGTGGCCCGGCGCGCCCTACGAGTGCAGCTCCAACAACCGCATGCACCGCTTCGCCGAGATCGTGAACGCGGGCGGCTTGAGCGCGCCCATCCGCACGCCGCGCGGCCGCGACATCTTCGCCGCCTGCGGCCAGCTCAAGAGCGCCAGCCAACGCGGCCGGAGGGAGAAGGTCGCGCTTTAGCGAACTGTCGCGAAAGCCTCTCGTCGCCGCTGGCTCAAACTAGGTGTCATCCCGAGCGCAGCGAGGGACCTTTAGAGATACCGATCAAAGGTCCCTCGCTGCGCTCGGGATGACAGTGTCGGCATACCGACGAGCTACTTCGTAAACGCCGCGACCTTTGACAGGAAGGCGCGCTCGCTGGCGACAGGTTTCAGCCCGGCCGCTTCCCCCCAGGCTTCGAGGCTGCCATTGGCGTATTGCGCGTAGTAGGGCTCGTGGAAGTAGTGCGGAAAGAGATCGATCAGGCCGTCCCACTGAGGCTGGTCGCCCTTCTGGATCGAATCGACGATCACCACCAGGCCGCCGGGCTTCACGACGCGGGCCATTTCGGCCAGGACCTCGGTGCGCGCCGCTTGCGGCAGCTCGTGCATCAGGAACGACGAGACGATGAAGTCGAGGCTCGCGTCTTCGAACGGCAGCTTCTCCGCCGCGCCTTCGATCAGCTTGACCCGTGCCGTGCGGCCGATCAGGCGACGCGCTTCCGTCAGATAGGGTGCGCTGAGATCTAGGCCGCTGAGGCGCAGGCCGGGCCAGGCGTCGTGCAGGAAGGCGAGCAGGCGGCCGGTGCCGCAGCCGACATCGAGGCCGCGCAGGTCGCGCTGGTTGCGCCCGGCCATCCATTGGGCGATCGGCTTGAAGGAGCGCCGGCGCATGACGTCGGCGGCGCCGGTGAACAGCACCTCGACCTGGGTGTCGTAGATCGCGGCGGAGTGGTCGCTGAGCCAGCCGTCGCTCTGGAAGTGGAAGTTCTGCCGGTAGTAGGCGGGCAGGCCGTCGCCCTGCTGGCCGGGCGGCAGCTCGCCGTTGAGCGTGCCGTGGCGTCGGGCATCGACCTGCGGCAGGTCGCGGAAATAGAGCAGGCTGCGGCGCAGGAACTCGGCCGGCTCCGGTCCGCGCGCGCGGGGTGCGGGAAACAGGCCGGCCGCGATGTCCTGCCATTCGCGCTCGAACAGCGCGCGCATGTCGGCGGTCATCTCGGCGCGGGATGGCGTCGGCCCGATCGGGAAATCGGGCTTGGGCATGGGCTTGAGCAGACGCCGGCCCGCCGCGTAGTGGCCGGCATACCAGGCGACCCGCGCGGTCTGGCGCGCGGCATAGGTGAGACGATCTAGGGTAGAAACCATGTCTTACGTACTTGAGAATTCATTATAGCAGCTTTGCGGCAGCTTGCCCGGCCGGGGTCGGCCGCTATATTCGCGCGCCTTTTCCGAACCGTCACGAAAGCCGCCAGCCATGAGCGTTACTTATACCGGGCCCTACAAGAAGGGCGACATCAAGAAGGTCGTCCTGGCCTATTCCGGCGGGCTCGACACTTCCGTCATCCTGAAGTGGCTGCAGACGGCCTATGGCTGCGAGGTCGTGACCTTCACCGCCGATCTCGGCCAGGGCGAAGAGCTCGGTCCGGCGCGCCAGAAGGCCGAGATGTTGGGCATCAAGCCCGCGAACATCCATATCGACGACGTGCGCGAGGAGTTCGTGAAGGACTTCGTTTTTCCGATGTTCCGCGCCAACGCGCTCTACGAGGGCGAGTACCTGCTGGGCACCTCGATCGCGCGGCCGCTGATCGCCAAGCGCCAGATCGAGATCGCCCGCGAGGTCGGCGCCGACGCCGTGTGTCACGGCGCGACGGGCAAGGGCAACGACCAGGTCCGCTTTGAGCTCAGCTACTACGCGCTGAAGCCCGACATCAAGGTGATCGCGCCGTGGCGCGAATGGGATCTCTCTTCCCGCACCAAGCTCCTGGAGTTCGCCGAGAAGCACCAGATCCCGATCGCCAAGGACAAGCGCGGCGAGGCGCCGTTCTCGGTCGACGCCAACCTCCTGCACTCCTCGAGCGAGGGCAAGATCCTGGAGGATCCCTGGAAGGAGGCCGACGAGAGCGTCTATCAGCGCACCATCTCGCCCGAGGCCGCGCCTGACAAGGCGACCTACATCACCGTCGACTTCGAGCGGGGCGACGCCGTCGCCGTCGACGGCCAGAAAATGTCGCCGGCGACCCTGCTCACCAAGCTGAACGAGCTCGGCAAGGTCAACGGCATCGGCCGTCTCGACCTGGTCGAGAACCGCTTCGTCGGCATGAAGAGCCGCGGCATCTACGAGACTCCGGGTGGCACCATCCTGCACGCCGCCCATCGCGGCATCGAGCAGATCACCCTCGACCGCGGCGCCGGCCATCTCAAGGACGAGCTGATGCCGAAATATGCCGAGCTGATCTATTTCGGCTTCTGGTATTCGCCCGAGCGCGAGATGCTGCAGGCGCTGATCGACAAAAGCCAGGAGAACGTCAGCGGCACGGTGCGGCTCAAGCTCTACAAGGGCAACACCACGGTGGTCGGCCGCAAGTCGCCCAAGTCGCTCTACTCCATGCAGCACGTCACCTTCGAGGAGGATGCCGGCGCCTACAATCAGCGCGACGCCGAGGGCTTCATCAAGCTGAACGCGCTCAGGCTGCGCCTGCGCGGCCTGGGCCAGGGCGGCCCGAAGAAGTAGGAGCGATGTTCTTCCGGACCGCGGGCGTCCCGCCCGCTCAAGAAAAGGCGCATGTGAATGCGCCGGCATGAGCGGGCGGGACGCCCGCGGTCCGGATGACCTACTTCGGCCTGCCCTACATCCACGCCGTGTTCGACGTCGCGGCGTGGCTCGCCTCGATGACGGTGTTCTGGCTGGTGACGCGCCATCTCCTGCCGGCCGAGGCGCTGCCGGCCAACCGCGTGCCCTATCCCGGCGCCTATGCCATCACGGCGGGGATGGGCGCGCTGTGCGGCGCCATGTTCTTCGGCACGGCCAACGCGCTGTTGTCCGGCGTGCATGCGCTGGGCTTCTCCATGGTGGGCGGCATCGCCGGCGCCATCGCCGCCGTCGAAGCCTTCAAGCGCTTCACCGGCGTCGCGGGCTCGACCGGCATCGTCTTCGCCGCGCCCTTCGCCGCCACCGTGGCGGTCGGCCGCTGGGGCTGCTTCTTCTCGGGCCTCGCCGACTTCACCTACGGCACGCCCACGACCCTGCCTTGGGGCGTCGATTTCGGCGACGGCATCGCCCGCCATCCGGTGCAGCTCTACGAATCCTTCGCCATGGCCGCGATGTTCGTCGTCCTGATCCTGCGGTTCAGGGCGCGCGATCCCTTCTGGCTCCGCAACGGCTTTTACCTCACCGTCGGGTGGTACGCGCTGCAGCGCTTCGTGTGGGAATTCCTAAAACCTTATGCAACCGTGATCGGCCCGTTCAATCTCTTCCATGTGGTTTGCCTGGGCCTGGTCCTGTACGCTGCCGCCATGATCCGCAGCGGGGGCCGCGATGTACGATGGCATAGCGCGTAAGTCCGCGCCCTATCTCTTCCTCGGCCAGACCACCTCGTTGTGCGAGACCTGCCTCGGCCTGGTCCCGGCCAAGATCGTCGAGGAGGAGGGCGGCATCTACTATTCCAAGCGCTGTCCTGAGCACGGCGTGATGAAGACCCTGGTGTCAGACGATCCGGTCTACTGGCGGCGCACGCTGGAATACCTGAAGCCGGGCGACCGCCCGCTGCAGCCGCACACCCGCACCGAGCGCGGCTGCCCGTGGGATTGCGGGCTCTGTCCCGACCACGAGCAGCATTCCTGCCTGGCCATCGTCGAGATCAACGAGGCCTGCAACCTCGCCTGCCCGGTGTGCTTCGCCGATTCCTCGCCCAAGCGCAACACGCAGCGCAGCCTGGCCGAGGTCGAGCGCATGTTCGACGCGCTGGTGGCAAGCGAAGGCGAGCCCGACCTGGTGCAGATCTCGGGCGGCGAGCCCACCATCCATCCCGAGATCCTCGACATCATCGCCGCCGCGCGGCGCCGGCCGATCAAGCACGTGATGCTGAACACCAACGGCATCCGCATCGCCGAGGATCCCGCCTTCGCGGATGCGCTGGCCGAGTTCAGGCCGGGCTTCGAGGTCTACCTGCAGTTCGATTCCCTGAACGACGTCGCGCTCAAGAACCTCCGTGGCGCCGCGCTGTCGCGTATCCGCCGCCAGGCGCTGGCCAATCTCGAGGCGCGCGGCATCTCGACGACCCTCGTCTGCACGGTCAAGCGCGGCGTCAACGACTCCGAGATCGGCGCCATCGTGCGCCACGCCCTCACCTACAAGTGCGTGCGCGGCGTCAACTTCCAGCCGGTCCAGGATGCCGGTCGCAACGAGGGCTTTGATCCCAAGCTGAACCGCATCGTGCTGTCGGAGATCCGCCGGCGCATCGTCGAGGACTCGGGCGTCTTCGCCGACGGCGACATGATCCCGCTGCCCTGCAATCCGGCGTCGATCTCGATCGGCTACGGCGTGCGCAACGGCGAGCAGGTGATCCCGCTCACCTCGCTGGTGCCGCGCGAGGCGCTCTTGCCCGCCATGCCCAATGCCATCTCGTTCGAGAAATATCCCGAGCTGCGCCGGCGCTTCGTCGATCTTCTGTCGCTGTCGACCGCCGACACCAACACCACGGAGCGGCTGGGCTCGCTACTGTGCTGCCTGCCCGACGTGCCGATGCCCGAAGGCTCGGGCTACGAGAACGTCTTTCGCGTCACGATCGTGGAGTTCCTCGACCGCTTCAACTTCTGCCTGGCCAACGTCAAGCGCTCCTGTGTCCATTTCGTGACGCCCGAGGGCAGCATCATCCCGTTCGACACCTACAACACCTTCTATCGCCCGGGCGCCGCCGGAAACGCCCGCTTGGCCGAGGCTCGCCTGGCGGAGTCTCGCCGATGAGCGATCCCGTCGGTGCTGCGCCGCCGCCGCCGCCGGCCGTTCCCCCATCGCCGCCGAGCGGGCCGCCGACAAGCCGGGGGCTCGGCTGGTTTTTTGTCGTGTCGGGTTCAATCGTGCTGCTGCTCACGCTGGGCTGCATCGTGGCGGTGTCCGACGGCAAGCCGTTCAGCGAGGACGGCGCCATGGGTCTCGTCTGCGGCTCGCCGACCTTGATCCTGGGCGCCGTCTTCCTGTGGCTGGGCTCGCGCCGCCTGAAGCGCTAAGCAGACGCCAAAGAGGCCCCGCCGATGAGCGATCCCGCCGGTGCACCGCCGCCGCCTCCACCGCCCCTGCCGCCGATCTTCCCGCCACAACCGCCGGGCGGACCGCCCAAGAACCGGGCGCTCGGCTGGTTTTTCGCCATGTTTGGCGCCGTCATCGTGCTGCTCACGTTGGCCTGCATGCTCACCCTGACTGAAGGCCATTTGTGGGGCGAGGAGGGCGAACTCGCCGTCATCTGCGGCTCGCCGACGCTGATCCTGGGCGGCGTCTTCCTTTGGCTGGGCTCGCGCCGCCTAAAGCGCTAAGCAGTCGGCAGCACAGCGCCAGTCAAACGCGCAGTTAACGGAGTTCTGGATGCCTTTCGACAACGCCCAACGCCCGGGGCCGGGACGCGGTACGGGCGAGCGGGCCATCAATCTGCCGCCGGCCGTGCTGTGGCTGATCGGCATCAATGTCGCCGTCCATCTGCTGCGCAGCCTGCTGAGCGATGAGGCCGATTCGGCCATCATCCTGCAGTTCGGGCTGATACCGGCCAACTATACCGACGGCGGCCACGATCTCGTGTCGCAGGTCCTGGCGCCGATCACCTATCAGTTCCTGCATGGCGGCTGGATGCATCTCGGCGTCAACATGATCACGCTGGCCGCCTTCGGCGCGCCGGTCGAACGCCTGCTGGGCGTGCGCCGCTTCATCCTGTTCTATCTCTCGTCCGGCATCGTGGCGGGCGCCGTCCACATCCTGTTCTTCCCCGGTTCGACCGATCCGGTGATCGGCGCATCCGGCGCCATCAGCGGCGTGTTCGGCGGCGTGCTGATGCTGATGCGCTATGTTGGCAGCCTGACCTCGCTGCTGCCGGTCGCCGGCATCTGGATCGCCCTCAACGTCTTCTTCGGCATCTTCGGCGGCACGCCGGGCGCGGCCGGCGAGCAGGTCGCCTGGGTCGCCCATATCGGCGGCTTCGTCTACGGGCTGGCGGCCATCCGTCTCTTTCTGCCGCGCCAGTCATGACCGAGGGTCATGATTTCCTTTGCCTCCCCCGTCATACGGGGGAGGACTGAGTGGATGGCCGAGCCGGTCCCCACGCGCCGCTACCTCGCGGCCAATGCGGTGGCGTTGGCGCCGTCCTTCACCGTGCTCGCCGCGCTCTACTGGTCGGACAACCTGGCGGGCCGGCCGGCCCTGATCGCCATGGCCGCCATCGCGGCGGTGACGATCTTCCTGGTGCAGCGCTATCTCGGTTCGCTCGCCCGCTTCGCGCGCTTTGTCGGCGAGCTGTCCGACGAGCGCGAGCCGGTGATGCCGCGGCTCTCCTTCGCGCCCGCCACCGAGGAGCTGGCGACGGCGGCGGCCATGCTCTCGGCCGGCTGGCGCCGCCAGCGCGCCTCGATCGACAATCTCGCCGCCTCCGCGCAGGCCATCGTCGACGGCCTGCCCGATCCGCTGATCGCCGTCGACCGCCAGCGCCGCATCGTGCGCACCAACCTCGCGGCGCGCGCCCTGCTGGGGCCAGTCGGCGCCGAGCGCGACCTGTCGACGGCGTTCCGCCAGCCGCAGCTGCTGGCCGCCATCGACGGGCTGCTGGAAACCGGCATCGACGGCAACTTCACCGGCCCCGACCAGACCGCCGTCGAGCTCGTGCTGTCGGGTCCGCCCGAGCTCGACATGATCGCCCATCTGCGCCGCCTGCCGCGCGCGGCGGCCGACGGCTCGCTGGCGCTGGTCGTGCTGCACGACACCACGGCGCTCCGGCGCGCCGAGCGGATGCGCGCCGATTTCGTGGCCAATGCCAGCCACGAGCTCAAGACGCCGATCGCGGGCCTCGCCGGCTTCATCGAGACCCTGCGCGGCCCGGCGCGCGACGATGCCGGCGCGCGCGAGCGCTTCCTCGGCATCATGGCCGAGCAGGCCGACCGCATGCGCCGCCTGGTCGACGATCTCCTGATGCTGTCGCGCATCGAGCAGCACGAGCATGCCCGGCCCGACGCCGCGGTCGACCTCGCGAATGTGCTGAAGGGCGTGCTCGACCTGCTGCAGCTGAAAGCCTCCTCGCGCAAGGTGGCGCTCGAGCTCAGCCTGGCGCCGGCCCTGCCGCGCGCTGTCGGCGACTACGACGAGCTCACCATCGTGTTCCAGAACCTGGTCGACAACGCGGTGAAGTACGCCAAGCCCGCGACCACGGTGCGCGTGGCGGCGCGGCCGGCCGGCGAGGCCAGGGTGGCCGTCGCTGTCAGCGACGAGGGCGACGGCATTCCCGCCAACCACCTGCCGAGACTCACCGAGCGCTTCTACCGCGTCGATGCCGCGCGCTCGCGCCAGCTCGGCGGCACCGGCTTGGGCCTCGCCACCGTCAAGCACGTCGTCAACCGCCACCGCGGCCGCCTCGACATCCAGAGCACGCCTGGCAAGGGCTCGACCTTCACGGTGACCCTGCCGGCGGCGGGCTGAACGATTTTCCGTCGTCTCGACCGGAGCGCGAAGCGCGGAGTGGAGAGACGACGGTTACTTCGCAGCCTTGTCGAAGGCCAGCGCGAAGCCCAGCAGCGGCACGTCGATGTTGATGGTCCGCTTGCTGGCGTCCTGGATCGAGATCTTGAGCAAGGTGCCGGTGCGCATCGCCGCCATCAGCGGGTCCTTCAGCGGCACGTTCACGATGCAGCCGACGTTGGTGCAGGTCTGAACCGGGTAACGCTCGGCCGCCCCATTGTCGACCTTGAGCTGGACCGGCTCGGTCAGGCTGATGCCGAGCGGCAGCTGGATCAGCAGGATCGCCGACTTGTCGGGGGTCGTGCGGGCAGAAAGCTGCGCCACCAGCTGCTTGTCGTCGCGGTTGATCATCTGCTGGATGGCGCGGCAGTCGAGGCTCTTGCCGTCGCCGGCACATTCGACCCGCCAGGCCGACGGCGGCGTGTCCTGCGCCGGCGCAGGCGACGCCAGGCCGGGCGCGGCCAAGGCCAGCGCGAGGCCCAGGATCGCCAGACGGCGGCGGACGGAAATCTCTGACACCATGCTTGCCCTGCCTTCGCTACCGACGGTTCGGCCGGCCCGATAAAGCCCGGACTTCGACCTGCCTGACAAGCGAGGATTATCCGCCGTCGTTGGCGGCGGCACCGACAACCACGCGCTGAACGTCGGCCTGCGCATGAGCTGTTGAAGCCTTCGCCTCAACATCGCGCGCAATTTTCACCCGCGACGCAACTAACCCCGGCTTCAGTGGATCACGGCGCATATTCCTTTGCCGTGGTGCGCGTAATGCTTTTCTATGTGCGTGCAGAGTCTATGTGAGTGCAGGGCGTCAGCGTTCTCGGGGGGAGAATGGCCAGGCATTGCGCCAAGGCCGTTCCATTTGGGGGAGCGGATCATGCACGTTCGCGGGGGTAGAAGGCGGCCAGCCGCACGCTGGATCGCGGCGCTTCGCTCGACCACTTGGCTCACCTCTTCGCTTGGCGCGGCAACGGCCGCGGTCCTGCTCGCGGGCACGACGCTACCCGCCTCGGCCGATGGCGGCCATGGTGGCGGCGGCGCCGGCACCGGCGGAACGGGCGGAGTGGGCTTTACCGGAGGCAACGGCGGGGACGCGGTCCCCCTCGTCGGCGGCAGTGGCGGCGGCGGCGGTGGCGCCGCCGGCGGCGGCGGTACCGCTGGCGCCGGCGGCCTTGGAGCCGGAACCGGCGGCGGCGCCGGCGGCCTTGGCGGGATCGCCGGCGGTCACAATGGAGCACCCGGAGGAAATGGCACCGCCGGCAACGACAACGGCGGCGGCGGCGGCGGCGGCGGCTTCAGCGCCACGAGCGCCAACCTCAGCAACGGCGCGGCGCTGACGGGCGGCACTGGCGGCAATGGCGGCACTGCCGCCGGTCCCGTAAACGGCGCCGGCGGCGGCGGTGGCGGCGGCGGCGGCTATGGCGCCATCGTCACCGGCACCGGCTTCAGCAGCAACGCCGGCACCATCACCGGCGGCATCGGTGGTAGTGGCGGCGGCGGTCAAGGTCCCCTGGGTTCCGGCGGCAATGGCGGCGACGGCGGCGTGGGCGTGCAGTTCACGACGCAGGGCGCCGTCTTCCTCAATACCGGCACCGTCACCGGCGGCATTGCCGGCTCGGGCGGTGTCGCCAGCGGCGGCGCCGCGACCGGCAATGGCGGCCTGGCCGGCGCGGGCATCGTCGGTGCGGGCCTCACCATCACCAACAGCGGCACGATCAGCGTCGGCTTCCAGGCCGGCCTGGTCACGGTCAACGCCATCACCTTCACCGGCGGCACCAACCTGCTGGAGCTGCAGGCGGGCTCGACCATCTCCGGCAGCGTCATGGCCTTCAGTGCCGCCGACACGCTGCAGCTCGGCGGCAGCAGCAATGCGAGCTTCAATGTCGCGTCGATCGGACCGGCCGCGCAGTACCGGAACTTCGGGATCTTCGCCAAGACGGGTTCGAGCACCTGGACGCTGACCGGTACGACGACGCAGGTGACCCCGTGGACGCTCAACGACGGCACGCTGTCGATCTCGAGCGACGGCGCTCTCGGCGCCACCAGCGGCGGCCTCACCTTCACCGGCGGCATCCTGCAGACGACGGCGACGTTCAGCAGCGCGCGCACGGTCACCTTGAACAGCCCGGGCGGCGTCTTCGACACCGCCGCCGGCACCGCCCTGACCCTGGGCGGCAACATCGGCGGCGCCGGCATCCTCGGCAAGATGGGGGCCGGCACGCTCATTCTTACCGGCACCAACAGCTACAGCGGCGGCACCATCGTCGCGGCCGGTGTCCTGCAGGGCAACAGCACGAGCCTGCAAGGCAACATCACGAACAACGCCTCTGTGGTGTTCAACCAAACCGGCACCGGCACCTATGCCGGCGCGATGTCGGGCACCGGCAGCATGACCTTGCAGGGCGGCGGCGTGCTGACGCTCACCGGCGCCAACAGCTACAGCGGCCCGACCACCGTCAATGCCAGCACGTTGTCGGTGAACGGCAGCCTGGCCAGCACCGTGACCCTCAACAACGGCGGCATGTTGAACGGCACCGGCTCGATCGGCGGTCTGGTCTCGAACGGCGGCATCCTGGCGCCCGGCAACTCGATCGGCACGCTGACCGTCAACGGCAGCTTCACCCAGATCGGCGGCGTCTACCAGGTCGAGGCCAATGCCCAGGGCCAGAGCGATCGGGTCAATGTCGGCGGCACCGCCACCATCAACGGCGCCTCGGTGCAGGTGCTGGCGCAACCCGGCACCTACGGCGCCAGCACGACCTACACGATCCTCAAGGCGACCGGCGGTGTCAGCGGCACCTACTCCGGCGTCAGCAGCAACTTCGCCTTCCTCACGCCCTCGCTGTCGTACGACGCCAACGACGTGTTCCTGACCTTGACGATGGCGCAGAACGCCTTCTCCTTCGGCGGCCGCACCTTCAACCAGCGCGCGGTCGGCCGCGTGCTCGACCAGACCTTCGGCTCGGCGAGCGGCGACTACGCCACGGTGCTGAACGCCATCGCCGGCCTCAGCACCGCGCAGGGTCCGCTGATCCTCGATGCGATCAGCGGCCAGAACTACGCCGGCTTCAGCAACGCCATGGTGCAGGGCGCCCAGCTCTTCCTCAGCAACTTCGCCAACCGCGCCGGCAGCGCCAGCGGCGGAGGCAGCAAGGTGGCGCTGGCCGAGGCCTGCGACGTCGCCTGCGATAGCACAACGCCCGCTCTGTGGGGCGCCTGGGGCGGCGCGGTCGGCGGCACCGGTACCATCGCCAGCAACGACAACGCCGGCACCTTTACCTATAGCGTCGGCGGCTTCTCGGGCGGCCTCGATCGCAGGTTCACCGACAACTTCCTGGCCGGCGTCACCGTCGGCTATCAGACCGGCGGCCAGTGGACCGGCGGCTTCGATGGCAGAAGCGTCACCGACAGCGTGCAGGCCGGGCTCTATGCGAGCTTCCTGCAGGGCCCGCTCTACGTCGATGCCGTGGCGGCCTACGCCTACAATTCCAACCAGCTGTGGCGCAACATCAACATCGCCGGCCTGCCGCCGCGCACCGCCTACGGCCAGGCCGGGGCCAACCAGTTTTTGGGCCAGCTCGAGGCCGGCTGGCGCGTCGATCTGGGCGGCGCGGCGGCGTACTTCGTGACGCCGTTCGCGCTGCTGCAGGGATCGGTAGTGACCCAGAACGGCTTCACCGAGACCGGCGCGCAGTCGCTCAACCTCAGCGTGGCGCAGCAGACCACCAGCTCGCTGCGCACCATCTTCGGCGCGCAAGTGGGCGCGGCGATGGATGTGGGCCTGCGCGACAAGATCGCGGCGCAACTTCGTCTCGGCTGGAGCCACGAGTATTCCGACACCGCCCGTCCGGTGACGGCGTCGTTCGCCGGCGCACCGGCGGTGCCGTTCACGGTGTTCGGCGCGGCGCCGACGCGCGATGGCGCGGTCGTCGGCTTCTCCGCCAGCACCGCCCTTACCGAGGCGATGGGCGTCTACCTCCGTTACGAAGGCACCATCGCGGGGCAGGATTCCAGCCACGCCCTCACCGCCGGCCTGCGCATGACCTGGTGAAGTTGCCTTCGCCCTTGCAAGGTGGCGTATGTCACATCTCGCGATGGCGGAATTGGCTGTAGTGCCGCCGGATATCGTCGCCGAACCTCCTGGAGAAGACCGATGAATGACCCTGACTGGGCGGCCAAGAACCGGCGGGCCTCCTACAACATGATGCCGCGTGTTGAGAACTGGACAGCGGCTTACAAGCTTTCGCAGGAAGAGGCACGTGACATCGCCGTCACCTATGTGCTGAACAATTACCTCACCTTGGAGAAGCCGGTTACCTTCGGACAAGACGGCGCGCCGACCTATCCCAAGGTCGGCGAACGCGCGCGGCTCAAGCTCGACAATATCGGCGGCGTTCGCTTCGTTCCGGACAGCAAGGCGGCCGCCGGCTGGACGATGACCGGCGCGATGGACCTGCGCACGGCGGTGCTTGCCGTCCGGCTCGGAATCTATCTGCGGGAGGAAAGCAAATGGGGTGTCTCGACGATCTATTGGGGTGGAATGGGCGTCGGCCGCGACGAGAACGACCGCCACGGTAAGGGCCTTGCGATCGATTTTCATGGCGCGCTGACGAACTTCGGCAAGTTCGATGTCGCGGCCAATTGGGGGCAACAGCCGATCACGCTTCCCAATGGCAAGACCGCCAAGGCGTGGCCGTTGAACGTCATGCCCTATTTCCGGCTCGACGTGGATACGCCCGCCGGCGGCTTCTTCTATGCGGTCTATCACTTCCTCGCCGGGGAAGCGTCAGACAACGGCACGAACAAGGAGAGCTCCATCGGCGACCGCAGCCAGATCCTGTGCCCCGACACGCCCGACCCGGGTCTGCGCATGTATCACCAGGACCACATACACTGCGAGGTGGCGTCGTCGTAGCAGGGCATGCACTGCATGCCGATGAGGTCGCGCCCTTCTCTCCCGCAGCAGCGGAAATTGCGGGAAGTGCGGGAATGGGCGGTCTGCCGACGGCTCGCAACAGTGGATAGCGGACGGCGGCGACCAACATTTCCGCCACCAGTGTTATTCGTCCCGATACATCAAGGGGTTAGCTTCTTCCGGCGAATCATCCTCAGGGGCGACATCAGCTGTCATCGGACTGTCACATCTTCGTAATAAGACAGTGACGAGGGGCTCCTACGGGATAGGCGCTTCGGGATTTCACGAAGGAGGGACCTCTATGAACGTCACAAAGATTACCTTGGCGGCGGCCGCGCTTGCCTTCTCT
>Ga0210387_10000251_pt1 | contig 39124 bp, 35 predicted proteins | sample IncBWC7OmetaG_FD_160108 | JGI IMG/M metagenome (GOLD analysis project Ga0210387, IMG submission 160108) | Forest soil microbial communities from Barre Woods Harvard Forest LTER site, Petersham, Massachusetts, United States - Inc-BW-C-7-O ... | reverse complement strand
GCCGCATTCCAGCTCCAGCATGCCCTTGACGAAGATTTTCTCGCCCATTTGGACGCAATCTCGACGGCGGGCTTTCCGGAACAGGATCATCTGTCCCATGAGGTCATGCAGCGGGCTCTCAAGCAACGAATCGCGAACTTCAAGTTCAAAGAGTACGAGATGCCGGTGAATCATATGGAGGGCCCGCAGACACGTCTGGCGGACATGCCGCTCTCGGTGCCGCTGGATTCGGTCAAGCACTACGAGGATTACATCGCGCGTCTGCACCAGATCCCGCGCGTTTTCATGCAAACCGAGGATGTGCTGCGCGCGGGAATGAAGGACAACCTGATGCCGGTTCGATTTCTCATTGAGAGAGTGCCGGCGCAGTGCGAAGGAGTCATCGCCGCGAACCCGTTTTTGCTGCCGACCAAGAAATTTCCCGCCGGCATCTCGAGCGAAGATCAGCAGCGTTTGACGCAGTTGATTACCGCCGCCGTCAACAATGAGGTCATTCCCGCGTACAAAGGCTTTGCGGCCTTCGTTGCGACGGAATACGCACCCCAGGGCCGCTCAACCCTGAGCATCACGTCGCTGCCGGGCGGCAAAGAACGCTATTTGAACGACATCCGCAGCCGCACCACGATCAGCACCTTGAGCCCGGAAAAGATTCATGCGATCGGTTTGCGCGAAATCGAACGCATCCAGGGCGAGATGCTGGTCATCGCCAAGTCACAGGGCTTCGCGGATGTGGCATCGTTCCGCGATTCTTTGAAAACCAATTCCAAGTACATTCCGACCTCGTCCGAACAGATTCTCGACGATTTCCGCAAATACATCGCGCAAATGCAGCCGAAACTGACCGATTTGTTCGGCTACATTCCCGGCTCACCGGTCACTGTCGAAGCGATACCGGCGTTTCAGGCGGCGGCGGCTACGCATTACCAAACCGGTACTCCCGATGGGAAACGCCCCGGGCGCGTCAGCGTCGCCACCTCCAACTTCGAGCATCGCTGGCTCGTCGATGATGAAGCCACCGCTTACCACGAGGGCATTCCGGGGCATCACATGCAATTGTCGGTGGCGCAGCAGATGACGGGTTTGCCGAAGTTTCGCCAGCATTCCGGCAACTCCGGCTATGTGGAGGGATGGGCGTTGTATTCCGAGCAGCTCGGCAAGGAAGTGGGGTTCTACCAGGATCCGGTGAGCGACTACGGCAGGCTCAGCAGCGAATTATTTCGCGCGGTACGCCTGGTGGTGGACACCGGCCTTCATTCGCAAGGCTGGAGCCGCGATCAGGTGGTCGAATTCTTCCGCAAATACCAGCCGGTCGATGAACCCACCATCCAGTCGGAGACGGATCGCTACATTGCCTGGCCCGCTCAGGCGCTCTCGTACAAACTCGGCCAGCTCAAGTTTCGCGAGCTGCGCAGCCGGGCGCAGCAGCAATTAGGGTCGAAGTTCGACATCCGCAGTTTTCACGACGAGATGCTGAACGGCGGCGTGCTGCCGCTCGATCTGCTGGACTCGCGCACCAACAGCTGGATTCAGGCGCAGAAGAGCGCGGTCAAGACCCCGCTTAAAACCGCCGCAAATTGAAACGGCAATGCACGGCCCGGCCGCTCGAGGTTGGGCCGTGCTATCCGGAAGACGACAATACGAACTGATTGCCGTCCGGGTCCTTGAACTTCGCAAACTCGCCCCAGGGCTGCTTTTCGGGGGGACCTGAGAACTCGACGCCGCGGGCGGTGAGTTGCCGGTAAGTCGCGCTCACGTCATCGCAGGCGAATGACCCATTGAAGAATGAACCGATGCGATCTTCGTGTCCGTCGGGGGTGAACAGCACGACACGCGTCGCCGAATTCGCGATGCGCAGCTCGATCCAGCGCTGCTTCGCGTCAAACACCTGATCCGTCGCCACTTCGAATCCAAGTTTCTCGGTATAGAATTTCAGCGCGCGATTCTGGTCGCGGGTCGGAATGCTGACGAATTTGACTTGCGTGATCATCGAAATCCCTCCCTTCAAAAGTACGGTGCGATGTGTGGATTATCGGCGATTCATTCGGCGCTCAATAGCGGCAAGCTGCGCGCAGTAGTGATAATTGGTATAGTAATTAATAATGCAGAACCTCTCGTTGGATCGCTACGTGATCGATGTCCTCATGCCGGACCTGGTGGGACACGATCGGCGCCCCGCGAGCTTCATGGTCTATCTGTATCTATTGCGCTGTGCAGCAACAGCCAAGCGAGACACCATCTCAATCAGCTTGCAGACCATCGCCACCAAGACCGGCTTGTCGAAATCGACCGTCCAAGCGGCCATCCGTCACCTGCGCCGTCGCCGGCTGCTGGACCCGGCGGTCCTGGCGACCACCAGCGACCCTGTGCGGCGGGTTTTGCGGCCTTGGAACCGCTAGCACCGCGAAAGTGGGTTGCCGGCCCGGTGGGGATATACTCCGCGCACCAGCCTTGTGAGGTCGCACAAGATGAGCAATCTGCTGAAGGCCATGGGTTTCTGGATGTGGGGTCTGATCGCAATAGGCATTTCCGTGTCGTTGGTTTCGGTGAGCTACAAAGCGCTCTCCGTATATCGTTCGCACGGCATCTCGGCCGGTTCCCAGTCTTCGGAGATCGGGCCCAAAGCTGAAGTCGCGGCACCGCCCGCGCCGTTTAGCGAGCGGACCAAACAGGCGCCGGCTGCCCTCAAAGAAACAGGCGTGGACGCCTCGCGCCAACGCGCAATCGCAGCCCGAGAACTGACTGCGGCGCGTAGCGCCGCGCAGGCCGACCAAGAGGCACTGATCAGCTTGGAAGCGGCTGAACCCAAGGCACCGCCCGCAACCTACGAGTCGAAATCTACTCAAGAATTTCAAGGCTATTCGAGCATCAATCTGGACAAGTTCAAGGCAATGCAAACGGCCTATGAAGCTGGCCTCTCGAGAGGACTTTATAAAGAGGAAGAGCTGGTACGTGTATTCCACGCACTGTTTCTTCTGGCCGCAACCCTGCAACAGCCCGCAAAGGCGATCGAATACGGCGAGAAGGCCAACGATCTTGGCGCGTTAAAGGCCAACGAATTGCTGGTCATGAGCCAGATCTACTACCAGCAAGGAGACTGCAAGAATTCGGGGGTTTGGGGTGATAAGGCCATTGCCGCGTTCAAAAAGGCGGGTGACGCGCCGAAGGAGGTGCTGTACCAGCTGAAGTTGCAATGCGCGAACAACTCGAACGACTCAGCCGGCATGATTGCGGCGCTGTACAACTTGGTGCGCCTCACCAACAAGACCTCGTATTGGAGCAGTCTGATTCGCTTGGAGCGCCAGGATGAGCGGGATGACCGCAATCTGTTGATGATCTATCGGGTCATGTACGACACCAACTCCATGCAAGCGGACACCGACTACATCGAGATGGCGCAGTTGCTCGGCGATGCTGGTCTGCCCGGCGAGGCTCAACTGGTTTTGGAAAAAGCGATACGATCAGGCATCCTCAAGGAGGAACACCGGGAGCGTACCGCTCGGTTGTTGAATGCGATGAAGACCCGCGCAGAAATGGACAAACAGGGGCTGCCCGCCCTGGACGCCGAGGCGAGCAGGAATCCGGCGGGCCAACTTGATGTGAGGCTGGGCGAAGTTTATTTCGGCGCCGGCGATTATCAGGACGCGTCAGCGGCAATCACCCGCGGCCTAGGGAAGGGACAGATCAAACAACCGGACGAGGCGTATGTGTACCTCGGTCGTTATTGGATAGCCCAAAATGAACCGAAGGAAGCCAAGAACGCTTTTAGGCAGCTGAGGACGCTGCCGAACATCAGTCCCCGGATCCTGCGTCTCTGGAATTTGTACGCAGACACAATTCCTGAAACCCGTTCAGCTTCGCTCTAGCTCGAAGCCCTCGTCCACCCAACCTGTAACTCCGCCGGCCATCAGCTTGACCGGGTAGCCTAAGCGCGCGAGTCGTGCGGCCGCCCGGGCCGCGCCGTTGCAGTGGGGTCCCGCGCAGTAGGTCACGAACAGCGTCGATTTCGGATAGTTGCTCATCCTTGATGCGATGATCTTGCCGTGCGGTAAATTGACCGCGCCCGGGACATGGCCCTTGTCGAACAACGAAGGGCTGCGGACGTCGAGCAAGACAAATCCCGGCGCGCCGCCATGCATCGCTTCGTGCGTGTCCCAGCAATCGGTTTCGAAAGCGAGTTGGGATTCGAAATGCGCCGCGGCCGCTTCGGGCGGGGCGGCGGCTATTTGTGTCACGGCATTCGGCATGGCGGCTCCGGCGGTTGGTTTGGCGTCGATGCCAGGCAATTGTGGCTGCCGCCGGTTGGGCGCACAATTGGCGGAATCGCCATACATAGATCAAATCGTGCCAAAACTGAAGAGCGGCCGCAAAGCCCACAATCCCTTGGTCGCCGTCCTGCTCTACGACGGTCTATGCGCCTTCGAATTTTCCTGCGCCGCTGAAGTTTTCGGGTTGCCGAGACCGGAGTTCGGGCCGGACTGGTATCGCTTCGAGACCTGCGCGGCGAAAAGCCGCAGCCTCAGAGGCCAGTACGGCATGCGCATCCAGGCCGCGGGCGGGTTGGATAGGTTGCTCGCCGCGGGCACAATCGTGATCCCGGGATGGGAGGGCGTGGACGTCCCGGTGCCGCCGCCGGTGCTCGATGCGCTGCGTGCAGCCCACGCGCGCGGAGCCCGCTTGCTGTCGATCTGCTCCGGCGCATTCGTTCTCGCCGCCAGCGGCTTGCTCGATGGCAAGCGGGCGACGACGCACTGGCGCTACGCGGAGGAGTTGCGGCGCCGCCATCCTAAAGTTCACGTGGACCCGAATGTACTGTATGTCGATGAGGGCAGCGTTCTAACCTCGGCCGGCAGCGCCGCGGGCCTCGACCTGTGCCTGCACCTGGTGCGCCGGGACTTTGGCCCCGCGATCGCGAATCACGTGGCGCGCAGGTTGGTCATTTCGCCTCACCGGGACGGCGGACAGGCGCAGTTCCTGGAACGGCCGGTGGAGGATCGCGAGCGAAGTTCGGGGGCGCGCCAACCTCTGTCCGCGCTGCTCGACAAAATCACGCGCCGGCTGGCCGAGCCGCTGCGGATCGGCGAATTGGCGCGGCTTGCCGCCATGAGCGAGCGCACCTTCATGCGCCGCTTCCGCGCGGCCACGGGATTGAGTCCGGCGGATTGGATCACCCGGGCGCGCGTGGATCGAGCGCGCGAATTGCTCGAGAGCACGGCCCTGCCGCTCGATCACATTGCCGAACGATGCGGTCTCGGTTCGCCAACCACCTTGCGGCATCATTTTCGAAAAAAGGTCGGGGTAAGTCCCGCGGACTATCGCAAACGATTTTCTTGAAAGCTCCGCTCTCAAGCAAAGCCGATCTGACGCCAGGCCTCGAACACCACCAGCGCCACGGCGTTGGACAAATTGATGCTGCGGCTTTGCGCGCGCATGGGAATGTACAGGCAATGATCCGGCCCCGCTTTCCGCAACGCGGATTGCGGCAGGCCACGCGTTTCCGGTCCGAACAGGAATGCGTCGCCCGCCTGGTATCGCACATCGCTGTAGCAGCGTTTGCCGCCGGTTTCCACCGCGAACAGCCGCGAGCCGTCGAGGTGACTCAAGCAAGCCTCCAGGCCGGCATGCACTTTCACCTCCGCCAGGTCGTGATAGTCGAGCCCCGAGCGCTGCAGGCTTTTGTCGTCGAGCCGAAACCCCAAGGGCTTGACCAAGTGAAGCGTCGCGCCGGTGTTGGCGCACAAGCGAATGCTGTTGCCGGTATTCGGTGGAATCTCCGGCTCGAACAGCACGACGTGAAACATCGCGTTTATTTCTCGAGCGCGGGCCCGAGCGCGGGCCGATGCCTGTCGAAGACGACGAGCTGCGTCGGATAGGCGAACTCCACCCCCACGCGCCGCAGCTCATCGATGATCCGAAAATTCACGGCTTGCTGCAGGTCCAGCATGGGGTTGACGGCGGGCTGCTGCACGAAGTAGGACAGCTCGAATTGAAAACAGCTTTCGCCCAGCGATTTCAAGTGACAGCGCTCGAAGCGCGCCTGGGGATGTTCGCGAACGATGCTCTCCAGGAGTTTGGGCATTTCCCTGAGCTTCTCGGCCGGGGTGTCGTAGGTCAGACGAATCGTTGCCAATATCCGCAGCTGCGACAGGCGCCCGAAATTGCGCACGCGGCTCTTCAAGATGTCGGCGTTCGACAAAATGATCTGTTCGCCGCCCTCGCTGCGCAAGCGAGTGGTCTTGATGCCGATGTGCTCGACCTTGCCGATGAAGGTGTCGATGACCAGGCTGTCGCCGATCACAAAGGGCTTGTCGAGCGCGATCGACAGCGACGCGAACAAGTCGCCCAGAACATTTTGCAGGGCGAGCGCCACGGCGACGCCGCCTACGCCCAGTCCCGCCAGCAGGGCGGTGATATTGACGCCCATGTTGCTGAGCATCACGAGTATCAGCAGTGACCAGATCAGCATGCGCGACACAAAACTGACGATATCGAGAGAGCCGGCGAAAACGCGGTCGGCGCCGCGCTCCACTTCCTTCAGTTCCAGGTAGAAACGCACCGCGCGGCCGGCCCAAAGTCCGATTTGAATCAAGATCAGTATCATCGCCGTGTTGGACGCGATGCGTTGGATATTGTCCGGCAGAGTGATGCTTTCGCGCGCAACATCGAGGGCGATGGCAAAGAACAGAATCTGCTTGGTATTGCCGATCAGATAGGCGATGAGCCGGATCAGCGTGGGATTCTTGGCGCTGACATACTTCGGGTATCGCGAGGCGATGAGATCGCGCAGCACCCAGAGGCTTGCCCAGACCAGCGCACCGATGACGCCGGCGATCAACCACTCCGCTGCAGGGATGCCGTGCAGCAACGCCTGCGCGGCGCCGAGTTTTTTCGACAGAAATTCGCTCATGCGCAAATTATAAACCGCGGCGCGGCGAAACTGCTCCCGAGAGCCTAGCTGACGTTTTCCATGCCGAGTTCCTTCATCTTGCGCGTCAGCGTGTTGCGGCCCCAGCCCAACAGTTTGGCCGCGTCTTGCTTGAGTCCGTCGGCCTTGCGCAGCGCCACGCGGATGAGAATTCGTTCCACTTCCGGCACCGCCGTATCCAGCAGGCGCTTGGTGCCGGAGTCCAATTCCTGCTCGGCCCAGTGCGAAAGCTTTGCCATCCAATCGTGATTCGCGGTCTGGCCCGCCACCGCGCCGCCGAGATCCGGAGGAATGTCCTCGGCGCGGACTTCGCGTCCCGGCGCGGTTACCGTGAGCCGGCGGCAGGCATTCACCAGCTGGCGCACATTGCCGGGCCAATCGAAAGTCACGAGCGCGCTCTCCGCGGGCGTCGTCAGAAGCTTGGGCTCGACACCGAGCTCATGCCCGGCAACGGCCAAATAGTGCTTCAACAACTCCGGGATGTCCTCGCGGCGCTCGCGCAGCGGCGGAATCTCGATGCGAATTACATTGAGCCGGTGCAGGAGGTCCTCGCGAAAGTGTCCGGACTTCACGCGCATCTCCAGGTCCTGGTGTGTCGCGGCAATGACGCGCACATCGACCTTCACCGGCGTCTGCCCGCCGACACGATAGAACTCGCCTTCCGCCAGGACGCGCAGCAGCCGCGTCTGCAGCGCCGGCGACATGTCGCCGATTTCATCGAGAAACAGCGTGCCGCCGTCGGCCTGTTCGAAGCGGCCCCGGCGCAAGGTATCGGCGCCGGTGAAGGCGCCCTTCTCATGGCCAAACAGCTCGGATTCCAACAGATCCGCGGTGAAGGCGGCGGTGTTGAGCGCGACAAAGGACTTGGCATAGCGCGGACTGTGCCGATGCAGAGCGCGCGCCACGAGTTCCTTGCCGGTGCCCGACTCGCCGGTGATCAGCACGGTCATGCTGGAGCGGGACAACCGGCCGATCGCGCGAAACACCTGCTGCATCGCTGCCGCTTGTCCCAAGAGTTCCGGGATGCTGCGCCTCGTGGCCTCGGCATCGGTCGATAGCGTCGCCTGCTGTGCGGCGCGGCGCACGAGGTCCACGGCCTTGTCGATATCGAAGGGTTTCGGCAGATACTCGAACGCGCCGCCCTGGTACGCCGCCACCGCGGCGTCCAAATCCGAGTGCGCGGTCATGACGATCACCGGCAGTCCCGGCCGCGACACTTGAATTTCCTTGAGCAGGTCCAAGCCGCTGCGGCCGGGCATGCGTATATCCGTCATCAGCACATCCGGCGCATCGCCGCGCAGCGCGGTCAGAACGTTGTCGGCCTGGTCGAAACACTTGGCTTGCATGCCGCTGCCTTTCAGGGCTTTTTCGAGCACCCATCGAATGGAGGCATCGTCATCGACCAGCCAGACTTGCAGAGGCTTGACGTTCATGCGGAATCCATCGGCAAGGAAATGACGAATATGGTTCTCCCCGGAGCACTGTCGAATTCGATCAAGCCGCCGTGACGGCTGACCAGATCCTGCGCTATTCCCAACCCTAAGCCGGTGCCGTCGGCGCGACCCGACACCAGCGGATAAAAGATGGTTTCGCGAATCTCATTGAGCACGCCGGGACCGTTGTCTTCGAACTGAATCGAGGCAACCAGCCGGTGCCGGTGCGCGCCGACGCTGACATTGCTCGCCGCGCGAGTCCTCAAGATGAGGCGGGGCGAGTCGACCCCGGCTCCCGCGAGCGCCTGGATGGCGTTGCGGCCCAAATTGAGCATCGCTTGGATGATGTGATTGGGGTCGACCGTGAGCGGCGGAAGACTGGGGTCGTAGTCGCGATCGATGGTGACGCCTTGCGGCGCTTCACTGCGCAGCAAGTGGTATACGCGCTCCAGCAGCTCATGCACATTGACCAGCTGCTTCGACGGCGGGCGCCCGGGACCCAGCATGGAGTCCAGCAGATTGGTGAGTCGATCCGCCTCGCTGATGATCACGCGCGTGTACTCGCGCAAACTGGGATCCAACAGTTCCCGCTCGAGCAGCTGCGCGGCGCCGCGCAAGCCGCCGAGCGGATTTTTGATTTCGTGCGCGAGCTGGCGGACCATCAGGCGGCTCCCGCCCAACTGCGCCAGCAACGCGTTCTCGCGAGTGAGGCGCCGGTGCTGAGTGATGTCTTCGATTTCAAGGAGCAGCCGCAGACTGTGCTGTCCGACCAGGATCTGCGTCACGGCGCAGTCGAGTATCCGGTCCACTCCTCCCGGCGCCGGCCACGCCAGCTCGCGCTGCACGACGCCTTCGCCGCCGGTGCGTGCGCGGTCGAACATCAAAGCCAAGCTCTCGGCGCCACGCGTCAACTCCGCGATGGACCGCCCCAATGCTTGATTCGGTCCCAGCCCGAGCAAGGTTTGCGCGGCGGCGTTCAGGTAGGTGACGTGCAAGTCTTGGTCCAGCAGAAAAACGCTGGTGACCATCGCATCGAGCAATTCCGTGCCGTCGATGCGCAAATCCATTTGCAGCTCAGCGGACACTGAAAGCATCCGCCGGCAATGTGAAGCGGGCTACTTGTGCTGCGGTGCCAGCTCGGAAGGCTGGCGCACGTAAAAAGTTACGGTGTTGCTGCTCTGTAGTTCGTTGGTTTCTTGATCGGTGATGGTCGCGGCGAGAGTGTATGCGCCGCGATCCAGACGCGGCAGAGGAAACGAGGTGGCGTCCGGGAAATTCAGCTGCTTGCCGTTCAAGTGCCAGGTGATGCTCTGATTGGGCTTGAGCGCGGGCTCGAGGTTCAAACGCACGGGGACGACATCGTCGCCGAAGAAGGTCTGCTCGTTCGTCGGTGAGACGATGGAAAATTCGTTGTAGCCGAGGCCGCTCACCGCGGCGATCTTCGGAGCCGGCCGCGACCCGGCCGCGGAACCCGGCGCGGATGCCGCCGGTGTGGCTGAGGATGAAGAGGTATAGATCTTTTCGGCGCCGGGCGAGGGCTGATCGGAGAAGTGGACTACGCCATCGGCGTCCACCCATTTGTAGACAACGGCCGCTTGCACCGCAAAAGCCGCCAACAGGCTCAAACCTAACCATGCCGTCCGAGGGTGCATAATTCCAAAGCATAGACCTATCGCCTCCCGACCACCAACTAAGGTGACGGCGGCGTGACCGCCGTCACCTTAAGGCCTAAGCACCCGTTAACCTACAAGCTGTAATACATCTCGATTTCGATCGGATGCGTGGTCATTCGCAGGCGCGTCACTTCCTTCATCTTCAATTCGATGTAGGCGTCGATGAGATCATCGGTAAACACGCCGCCGGCCTTCAGGAACCCACGATCCTTGTCCAAGCAGTCGAGCGCCATATCCAGCGAGTGGCAAACCGTCGGAATTTTCTTGTCCTCCTCCGGCTCCAAGTCATACAAATCCTTGTCGGCCGGGTCGCCGGGATGAATCTTGTTCTGAATGCCGTCGAGACCCGCGAGCAGCATGGAGGCAAACATGAAATAGGGATTGCCCGTGGCGTCGGGAAATCGCACCTCGATGCGCCGGCCCTTGGGATTTGAAATCCAAGGAATGCGGATGGAGGCGGAACGATTTCGCGCCGAGTAGGCGAGCTTCACCGGAGCTTCGAAGCCCGGCACCAGCCGCTTGTAGCTATTGGTGCTGGCATTGGTGAACGCGTTGATCGCGCGCGCATGCTTGATGATGCCGCCGATGTAGTACAGCGCGATGTCCGACAGGCCGCCGTACTTGTCTCCCGCAAACAGCGCCTTGCCGTCTTTTTGCAGCGATTGGTGCACATGCATGCCGCTGCCGTTGTCGCCGACGATGGGTTTCGGCATGAAAGTCAGGGTTTTCCCATATCCATGCGCGACGTTCTGCAGTGCGTATTTCAGGATTTGCACTTCGTCGGCTTTCTTGGTCAAGGTGTTCGCCGCCACATTGATTTCGCCCTGTCCGGCGGTGGCCACTTCGTGGTGATGGACTTCGAATTTCAAACCCATCTCCTCGCAGGCCATCGACATCGCGGTGCGAATGTCTTGCTGCGAATCGACCGGCGGGACCGGGAAGTAGCCGCCCTTCACGCCGGGACGATGGCCTTTGTTGCCATCCTCGTAAGTCTTGCCGGAATTCCAAGCACCTTCGTATCCGTCGACCTCGTAGGAACAGCCGTTCATGCTGGAGCTGAACGTGACGGTGTCGAAGATAAAAAATTCATTCTCAGGTCCGAACAGCGCCGAGTCGGCGATTCCGGAGGCCTTCAAGTGCGCTTCCGCTCGCTTCGCCAGCGAGCGCGGATCGCGGCCGTAACCCTGCATGGTCATCGGTTCGATGATGTCGCAGCGCAGATTCAGCGTCGTTTCTTCGTAGAAAGGATCGATCACGGCCGTGGCCGGATCCGGCATCAAAATCATGTCCGATTCGTTGATGCCCTTCCAACCGGCAATGGACGAGCCGTCGAACATCTTGCCGTCCTTGAAAAAGCCCTCGTCGACCAGCCGGGTCGGGACGGTAACGTGCTGCTCCTTGCCAATTGTGTCAGTAAAACGAAGATCGACGAATTTCGCGTCTTTTTCTTTAATTAATGTCAGAACATCGGCGGGAGTCATTTGCATCCTCGCAAGCATTGTATGGGTGGCCCGGCCAGCCGGGGCTGAAAGAACGATGCAGCTAATGTGCCATTAGCGTGCACTTACGGATCAAGCACTTAGGAGAGGTCCGCGCGTCTCACGCATCATAATAGAACGAATTGCGAAAATCCGCGCCCTGATTTGGTGCGCAGCGGTGTTTCGGGCCCTGATTTTTTGGAGATTTGCCGCGTCATCTGAAATTGTGGGCCAATTGAGTGCACGGGAAGCTTGAGGACACCTCAGGATGGCGTCGCTATACTCGCTGACTTTGCCTTCGTCGCGAACCTCCACATGCCTCACGCTCCCTCATCGCCACGCACCTTTCAGGACCTGATTTTCGCGTTGCAGAAGTACTGGTCCGGCCAGGGATGCATTGTTTTGCAGCCGTACGACCTGGAAATGGGCGCGGGGACGTTCCATTCGGCGACATTTCTGCGGGCCGTGGGTCCTGAGCCGTGGAGCGCCGCCTACGTGCAGCCGTCGCGGCGACCCACCGACGGCCGCTATGGCAATAACCCATTCCGGCTGCAGCACTACTATCAATTTCAGGTGTGCATCAAACCTTCACCGGACAACTTTCAGGAGTTGTATCTCGACTCGCTGCGCTACTTGGGATTTGACCTTCTGACGCACGACATCCGTTTCGTCGAAGACAATTGGGAGTCACCGACCTTGGGGGCCTGGGGCTTAGGCTGGGAGGTTTGGCTCAACGGTATGGAAGTATCCCAGTTCACCTACTTTCAGCAAGTCGGGGGGCTGGATTGCCGGCCGGTGATGGGCGAGATCACGTATGGACTCGAGCGCTTAGGGATGTACATCCAGGGCAAGGAAAGCATATTCGACATCGTCTGGACTGACGGTCCGTTCGGCACGGTCACTTACGGAGATGTGTTTCACCAGAACGAGGTGGAGCAATCGATCTATAACTTTGAAAAGGCCGACGTGCCGGTGCTGTTGGCGCAATTCGCCGCCAATGAGATGGCCTGTCAACAGCTGCTGAAGGACAAATTGGTCCTGCCCGCCTATGAACAGATGGTCAAAGCGTCGCATGCCTTCAATTTATTGGATGCCCGGCATGCTATTTCCGTCACCGAACGCCAGCGCTTCATCCTTCGCGTGAGAACGTTGGCGCGCGGCGTGGCCGAGGGCTATCGCGAGAGCCGCGAAGCGCTTCAGTTTCCGCTGCTCAAAAACGCCCACGCTCAAGCCCACGCTCATCGAGTGGCCTGATGAGCGCGCGGGACTTGTTGTTCGAACTGCGCACGGAAGAGCTTCCGCCGCGCACACTGCCGGCGTTGTCCGAGGCGCTGACCCTTGGCATCGCCAAAGGCATCGATGCCGCAGGCGTATCGCACGGCAAGGTGCATGGTTTTGCGACGCCCCGGCGGCTTGCCGTGTGGGTCGAACAGTTAAGCGAAAGCCAGCCTGATCGGCAGGTGGAAAAGCGGGGTCCGCCACTGTCGAACTCCTTCGACGCGCAGGGCGCGCCGACGCAGGCGGCGACGGCGTTTGCCAAGAGCTGCGGTGTCGCGGTGGGGGAACTGACCAAGCTCACCACCGACAAAGGCGCCTGGCTGCAATTTCGCGGCACCGAGCGCGGCGCCGCGACCACGGCACTGCTGGGCGACATTCTCACCAAGGCGATCGTTGCGCTCCCGATTGCGAAGCGCATGCGGTGGGGCGCGCACAGCGCAGAGTTCGTCAGGCCCGTGCATTCGGTGGTGCTGCTCTATGGCGGTGAAGTGGTGCCGCTGGAGGTGTTGGGACTCACTGCGGGGCGCGTGACTTCGGGACACCGCTTCCACGCGCCCAAACCCCTGACTCTCAAGAACGCGAAAGGCTATGAGAGCCGCTTGCTTCGGGCCCGTGTCGTGGCGGATTTTGCCAAACGCCGCGAATCGATTCGTGCCGGAGTGACCGCTGCCGCGGCGGCGGCGGGAGAGGGCTTCCGCGCACTGATCGACGATGCGCTGCTGGATGAAGTGACCGCGCTGGTGGAATGGCCGGTGCCGCTGGCGGGTCAATTCGAGCAGCGCTTTTTGAGCCTGCCACGCGAGGTCGTGATTGCGACGGTGCAGGACCATCAGCGCTATTTCGCGGTGCAGGGACCGGAAGGCAAATTATCCGGCTGGTTCGTCACGGTGAGCAATATCGAGAGCCGCGATCCTTCCAAGGTGCGCGAAGGCAATGAGCGGGTGGTGCGGCCGCGCTTGAGCGACGCGGCATTCTTTTGGGATCAGGATCGAAAGATTCCGCTTCAAGAGCATGCCGCGAAACTCGCCGGCGTGACCTTTCAAGCGAAGCTCGGCAGCTACGCGGACAAAACCGCGCGCGTGACAAAGCTGGCGGAGTTGATCGGCGGGCGCATCGCGGCAGGATCCTTGGTCCGCGAAGCCGCGGAACTTTCGAAGGCGGATCTGATGACCGCCATGGTGGGCGAATTTCCGGAACTGCAAGGCACCATGGGCCGCCACTACGCCGAGGCGCAAGGACTGCCTCACGAGGTGTCTGTCGCACTCGAGGAACATTATCGGCCGCGATATGCGGGCGATGCATTGCCCACGACGAGAACGGGTCAAGCCGTCGGCTTGGCCGATAAGATCGATACGCTGGTTGGAATCTTCGCCATCGAGCAACGGCCCACGGGCACCAAGGATCCGTTTGGTTTGCGGCGCGCCGCCTTGGGCGTGTTGCGCATCCTGCTCGAGGCCGGGTTGGATTTGGATCTCGTTGAATTGTTGGCCGCTGCCGCGGCCGCGCAGCCGGTGCAACGCGCCGCTGTCGCCGACGAGGTTTACGATTTCATCGCGGAGCGTTTGCGCGGAATGCTGCTCGAGCAGCCGGGTACGACGCCCGAGATGCTCGACGCGGTGCTCAGCAATCGTCCGCGCTCGCCGCTCGATGCGCTGACGCGCCTCGCGGCTCTCAAAGAATTCCTGCTCCTGCCGGATGCCGGCGTGCTCGCGGCCATCAACAAGCGCATCGCCAACATTTTAAAGAAGACCCAGGTGCGCGCCGATATGATCGTCGATCCTCAAGGCCTCACCGAAGACGCCGAACGCGGACTGCACGACGCGCTGCTGAGCTTGCGCAGCCCGGTGCTCGAAGCGAGCAGTCAACGCCGCTACGCCGACAGCCTGCATGCCTTGGTGGGCCTGCGGGCGCCGGTGAACGATTTTTTCGATCGCGTCATGGTGATGGACGAGAACGCCTCCAAGCGCAATAACCGTCTCGCCCTGCTGCGCGACGTGCAGATCCTGCTCGGCGGCGTTGCGGATCTGTCGCGATTGCCCGGCTGACATGCAGCTCATCAAGTCGCTTTTTTTCACCGCCTACATGATGGTGTCGGCGCTGCTGTTCGGCGGATTCATGACGTTGTGTTTTTGGGCGCCCTACAGCATGCAATTCGCCATCGCCCGCGCCTGGGCGCGGATCGTATTTTGGGTGCTGGACAAGGTCTGCGGATTGAAATTTACCGTGGAGGGCCGCGAGCGAATTCCCGCCGGAAATCACATTGTGATGTGCAATCACACCTCCGCTTGGGAAACCATCGCGCAGTTTCTGATCTTCCCGCCGCAGGTTTGGGTGCTGAAGCGCGAGTTGCTGTGGATACCCTTGATCGGCTGGGGGTTGAAATTGCTGCGGCCCATCTCGATCGACCGCGGCGCGGGGCACCAGGCCGTGAATCAGGTCATCGAACAAGGCAAGGCGCGCCTGGCGGACGGACTGTGGATCATTATTTTTCCCGAGGGCACACGGGTGGTCGCGGGCGAGAGCCGCCGGTACGGTGTCAGCGGCGCGCTGCTGGCCACGGAGACCAACAAGCGCGTGGTGCCGATGTCGCATAACGCAGCCGATTTCTGGGTGAGGCGCGGCATCGTGAAAAAGGCCGGCACCATTCGGGTGGTCATCGGCGAATCCATCGATTCCAGGGGCAAAGATCCCCGGGAACTCAACGACCAGGTCAGACAGTCCATCGAGGCGGGACTTGCACAGATTGGGCGAGGGCGTGCGTAAGCTATCGAAACTCGAGCGCGCGGCGGCAGTCTGCCTGTCGCTGGTGTGGGTGGCCGGCGGATTCATCGCGCTGGGCGCCGCGCTGACTCATTCGCGTTGGATCATGGCCCTCTGTGCGGCCGCCGCGATCGGCTACGGCATTGCCTGGGCCCGCGTCGCGCTCCTGTCGCGGCTGCTCTCCTGGCCGGAGCTTTTCATGCCCTGGCGTCCCGGCAAATAGCAGCCGGTTTTAAGTCTTCGGCAATGGCTTGGGTGCGCCCGGTACGCCATCGGGCCGCGCCACGGACAGCATCTTCTTGTATGCGGGACGGCTTTCCACGTTGGTGCGCCACGCGATGATGTGCGGATAGGGGGACAGATCCGCGACATTGAAGGCTTCCGTGATATTGGTCGGGAACAGCATCATGATATCGGCGGCCGAAAAAGCAGATCCGCCGAAGTACGGATGCTTGCTCAGGAAGTCTTCCATGAAAATGAGCACGGCTTCGGTGTCCACCAGCTTGTAGCCGCCGGCGGGGGTCTTGGGCTTGCCTTGGATCATCGCCACGCGATAGTCGCCTATGACGCGTGCGGCGAACGAGCCTTCGGCGAAGTGCATCCATTGCAGGTAGTACGCATAGTCCGGCGAGCTCGTGGCCGGCTCGAGGCGGCCGTGGCCCTCGCGAGCCAGAATCAATTCGATGATCGCGCCGGACTCGACCATCACCTGACCGCCGATGCGCACCGTTGGTGCAACGGGCATCAACGGGCTGACGTCATGGATGGTCTTCATCGACCCCGCCAGATCACCGCGCTTGTATTCCAGTTTGTAGGGAACGCCGAGTTCCTCGCACAACCAGACAATGCGCTCCGAGCGACGGCCTTCCAAATGGTAGATGGTCAGATCGAGCGGCGGCGCAATGACTTTCGAATCGCCGCTCGCCTTGGTGCCGGCGGCAAGGGCCGAAGCCATTGCAAACATCATGAGCGCGGCGGCGCATTGCAGTTGCTTGATCATGTTTCCCCCAAAAGACGATTGGTTTTTTTCCTGGTCGAATAATAGTGCTTTTGGCACGGCCAATGTAATCTTTCGGGATGTTCATCGGACACTTCGCGGTCGGGTTTGCCGCCAAACGCGTTGCGCCGCGCACCAACGTTGCACTGCTGATCGCGGCTGCCCTCTTCCTCGATATTCTTGGGCCGATATTTGTACTGCTGGGATGGGAGCAGGTGCGCATCGATCCTGGAAATACTCGCTTTACCCCGCTCGATTTCGTCTCCTATCCCTGGTCGCACAGCCTGGTGATGTCGATGCTATGGGCAACACTCCTGGCACTGGCGTATTTCTTCGCGACGCGTTATCGGCCCGGGGCGCTGATGATTTGGATCGCGGTCGTCAGCCATTGGGTCCTGGATTGGATAACCCACGCGCCGGACATGCCGATCTATCCCGGGGGCGCGGGTTTCGGCCTTGCGCTGTGGAATTCCATCCCGGGCACGATGATCGTGGAACTGCTGATGTTCGCTGTCGGCGTGGGCCTTTATGTGCAGGTGACACGGCCGCGCGACCGCATCGGCCGCTTCGCGCTGCTCGCGTATATTGTTTTACTGTTGATCGCCTACGCGGGCGATCGGTTCAGCGACCCGCCCTCCAGCGCCGGCGAAATTGCCTGGCTCGGCGTGATCGCATCCGCCGTGGTCATTCCGTGGGCATGGTGGTTTGAGCGCCATCGCGAACTGCGGGCAATGTGATAGCGTTGGCTCCATGAAAAAAATCGCTGTTGCCTGCTCCGGTGCGATCGCGTTGAGTTTCGCGGCCGGCGCCTTCACCCACGCGCCGAAAACGCATCGCCTCGAAGCGACGCCCGCCACGGTGGCGTATGGCTACTACTGGTCGGACGCGCCGCCGGTGCTGCGCATCGACTCGGGCGACATCATCGATGTGGACACCCTGCTGACCAACACGCCGGCGGGCCTCGCGAAGGCCGGGGTACCCGACGACAAGATTCAAGCTTCGCTCAAGGCCATCGTGACCGAGGTGACCGGCGAGCGTAAGGGTCCGGGCGGTCATATCCTGACGGGCCCGATTTACGTCGAGGGCGCGGAGCCCGGCGACGTGTTGGAAGTGAAGATTCTGTCGATCGACCTGCCGCTCGACTACGGCTACAACGGCTGCAGCGGGTACCTGCCGGAAAATTGCGAGACCGGGGTTCCGTCCAAGATCATTGCCCTCGACCGCAAAAAAATGACCGCTGAATTCCTGCCGGGCATCGTGATTCCGCTGAAACCCTTTTACGGCAGCATCGGCATTGCTCCGGCACCGGAAATGGGCCGCCTGAGCAGCAATCCGCCGGGCCGGCACGCGGGCAACTTGGACAATCGCGAATTGGTGGCGGGCAGTACTCTCTATATCCCGGTGTTTGCTCGCGGCGCACTGTTCGAAATCGGCGATGGACATGCGGCGCAGGGCGACGGCGAAGTGGATCAAACCGCCATCGAGACTTCATTGCGCGGCCGCCTGCAGCTCACGGTGCGCAAGGACATGAAGCTGAAATGGCCGCGCGCCGAAACCGCCACCGACTACATCAGCATGGCGACCGATCCTGATCTTGCCGTCGCCACCAAGTCAGCCATTCAAGAGATGGTCGATTTCCTGGTGGCGGAGAAGAAGCTCACGCGCCATCAGGCCTATCAGCTGGTGAGCATCGCGGGCAATGTCGCGATCACTCAGCTGGTGGACAAGCCCAATGTCGGCGTCCACGTCAAGCTGCCGAAAAGTATTTTCGTCAAAAAATAAGTCGTCATTGGGCGATCAGCCGAACACCGCCACCATTTGACGGCTGAGCACCGCGGGGGCGCCGCTGGGATCCAACACCACGCTGGACTCGCAGGAGTACCCTTCTGCGGCCGAATCGACCTCGGCATCGATGCGCCACCACGCGTCGGGGGCGAATCCGTAGTCGTGCTTGAGAAATTGCAGTGTCCAGGTCAGCGAGCTCGACGGCACCGGCGTCCTCATCATTTGCAGAATCACAGTCGGAATACAATCGACGAGCGCGACGATGTGGGATTCCGTGAGCGCGGCCGGGTCTCGATGACGCACGTAGATTTTAGATGTGTTCGAGCTCGAACCGCTAAAGGGCCACGCCCCTTCGGCCCAGCGCAAATCGAAGTGCTGCGCAAAGGCTGGAGCACCGCCGGCGCCCGTGGTTTGCTCCGGCAAATTCTGTACGGCAGGTACGCCCGGTGGTGCGGCCGGCAGAAGGGACATTGCGGTGGATCGAGCCAGGCCGTAGGTGCCGGTCAGCGTGGCCGCGATTTTATCCGCGCTCCACAGCCGCGCGCCGGCGATGGTCACGGCCTTGCCCACCCGGAGCACCTCGGCCTCGATACGCACGGCTCCGGCCAGCGCGGGGCCCACAAAAACCGTCTCCAGTCCGCGCAGCTTGCGCTCGGCGGGCACCAAACGGCGCATGGCTTCGTTGCCCAAGGCAGCAACCATACCGCCGAAAGTTGCGCGCCCCTGCGACCAGTCCTCGCCGACGCTGGCGCTCCAGCCGGCGTCGCGCGGCTGGATCGAAGCCAGCGTCTGAGAAAACAGCATGCGCTGGATGTTACCGGATTCAAGTGCCTGGAATAAAATCAATCCGGCAGGGGTGCGGGGCCTATGTAGTTGGCCGAAGGTCTGACGATCCGATTGTCCTTGCGCTGTTCCACGATGTGAGCCGACCAGCCGAAAATGCGCGCGATCGCGAATGTCGCGGTGAAGAATTCCTTGGGCAATCCCAACGCCAAATACACGACGCCTTTGTAGAACTCCAGATTCGCGCGCAGCGAGCGCTTTTTGTGCGCGGTCTGCGCGACAAAGGCTTCATCGACGGCCTTGAGAGTTTCGATTAGATGCTTCTCGTGCGGCTTGGAGGCGATTTCTTCGGCCAGCACTTTGACGATTTTCGAGCGCGGATCAACGACGCGATATTCTCGATGGCCCATGCCCATCACCAGCCTGCCCTTCGCCAGGCATTCGGCCACGAAGCCGGCCGCCAGGTTAGGATCGCCCACTTCTTGCGCCATCTCGAGCGCCCCCTGATCGGCGGCGCCGTGCAGGGGACCGTACAGCGAACCCATGGCCGCCGCCAACGCGGATGCGGGAGGCGCCAACGTGGATGTCACGACGCGGGCGGTGAACGTGCTCGCGTTGAAGCTGTGATCGATCTGCAGAATTTGCGTACTCTCGAAAATACCGACTTCTTTTTCCGACGGCCTGCGGTTATGCAGCAGCTCGAGAAACCGCTCGCCGTAGCGGCGGGCTTGAGGATAGGGAGTCGGCGCTCTGCCGGCGCGCAAGGCGGCCAGCATGGCGTGTGCGGTGGGCAAGCGCGCGGCGACGATCAAGGCTTCCTGCTCGTCATCCGTTCGGCCTATCTTTCGCGCCGGCGGCGCCGACGCCATCAAGGGCATGAGAGCCTGCAGCGTCGCCATGGGATGACCGCCGAGCAGCGCCAGCTGTTCCAGCGCAGCGGCGAGTCCCGTGGGCAGTCGCCCGGCGTCCCACAAAAAGTCTTCGAATTCCTTTAACTGCGCAACGTCCGGCAGCTCGCCGAACACCACCAGGTGCGCCACGGCGGCGAAGGGGCTTTTGACGAGTTTCTCGATCGCGTGCCCGCGGTAGTACAGGCGCCCGGCATCGCCGTCGACCAGGGAAATCGACGTGCTGTCCACCACCACGCCTTCGAGACCCTTTTTGATATCCACCACTGCGTTCATAGATCACCTCCTGTACGCAGTAAAAGCCTTCAACAGGCCGAAGGCCAGATGGCACAACTGATAGAGCTATCAGCGGACCGGATAACTTGAGGAGCCTACGGGCGTGGTCGGTTATCCTAAGGCCCATGCAGGTCGAACGTCATGAGCTGCGATGCTTTCATGCGGTGATCGAAGCGGGCGGCTTCAGCCGTGCTGCGGAGCGGCTGGATCTTTCGCAATCGGCGGTCAGCCAAACCATCGCGAATCTGGAACACCGGCTGGGCACCAGTTTGTTGCGCCGAGGCAATCCGCCGCAGCCCACCGAAGCCGGCATCCGGTTGCTGCGCTTCGCGGAAACCACGCTGAACGAAGAACGCGAGGCGCTCGCAGACATCGGGCAGATCAAGTCCGGGGCGCTGTCGACGCTGTCCCTTGCTCTCTCCCCGGCCGCCAACTCGCGCATCGGCGTTACGCTGCTGAAGGAATTTTGCGAGCGCAACCCGCTCACCCGGCTCAAGGTCGTCGTTGCACCCAGCCGCGAAATCGTGCACGGCGTCGGTGAGGGCCGCTGGGAATTGGGCTTCGGTCCCTTTCATCACAACATGCCGGCGCACTTCGCCTTGCATCCGTGTTTTTCCGAAACGCGCCGCTTGATGATCGCCCGCGATCACCCGGCGCGCAATGCGCTGGCACGGGACGGGGTGAACGCCATGCGCGAGTTGCCGCTGGTCACGTCGTATCTGGACGATTCCGCGCGCCGCGCCACGGGTGAGCGGCTGCGCGACGCGTTCGGCTCGGTGTGGGAGGTCAGCCACATGGAGTTGCGGCTGGCACTGGTCGCGGACGGCAAAGGCGTCACCTATGTATCGGATCTGCTCACGGCAGTGCCGCCGCAATTGGTGCCGGTAGAAGGGCTGCCCTACTCGAGCATCGATCGCCAGGTCGGAGCCTATAACTTGAGACATCAACCCCTGTCGCAGGCGGGAACCCGTTTCCTGGCGTTGTGCCACGAAAGATGGCCGAAACAGAGCTCGCCATGACCAAGGCCGTCAAGGCGTCCCGCCGCTTGCGCTAGAATTAGTTTGTAAATAATCACGAGGCATTTTAGGAAACTCCATGAACACCAAGGACCTCTTCTCGCTCAAGGGACGTGTCGCGCTGATAACCGGCGGCTCACGCGGCATCGGCAAAATGATTGCCGAAGGTTTCATTGCGCAAGGCGCGAAGGTCTACATTTCCGCGCGTAAAGCCGATGCCTGCAACCAGACCGCAAAAGAGTTATCCGAAGGCGGCGGCACCTGCATCTCCATCCCCATGAATGTTGCAACGGTTGCCGGAGCCAAGGGGCTCGCTGCCGCGGTGATGGCGCTGGAACCCAAGGTGGACATTCTGGTGAACAACGCCGGCGCCGCCTGGGGAGCGGCGTTCGACGAATTTCCCGAGGAGGGGTGGGACAAGGTGCTGAGTCTCAATGCCAAGACGCCGTTTTTCCTGACGCAGGCCCTCGCGCCCGCCTTACGCAAGGCGGCGACGAAAGCTCGCCCCGCCAAGGTGATCAACATCGCATCCATCGACGGCATTTATCTTACGCATCGCGAAACCTATTCCTATGTCACCAGCAAAGCGGGCCTGATTCAGCTCACGCGGCTGATGGCGGCGCGCCTGGTCAAGGACAACATTTATGTCAGCGCGATTGCGCCGGGTGCTTTCAAGTCCGACATGAACCGGGACGCGCGCGATCATGAGGAGGAAGTGGCCAAACGTATCCCGTCGCGGCGTGTCGGGACGGCAGAGGACATGGCGGGCGCCGCCATATTTTTGGCCTCGCGCGCCGGCGACTACGTGATTGGTTCAACGTTGACGGTGGACGGCGGTGTTGCGTTCGCAACCCCGGCGATGCGCGATCTGCAGCTGGAAGGTTGATTTTCCCGTGGGATCATGAACACGCCGGCGGCTCACTACGCGACTCACCTGGGTCCCGTCTATTCGTGGATGCTGGGCGACATCGATGCCGCGTTTGCACGAAGCGCGGCGGAAATCGACGATCTGAAGCTGCCGGAGGCGAATCATGGCGCCGCGGTCGATCTCGGCGCGGGATTGGGATTGCATGCGCTGCCTCTTGCCAGGCGCGGCTTTCATGTCACGGCGATCGATAGCTGCCAGGTGCTGCTCGAAGAATTGCGCTCGCGCAGCGGCACCTTGGGGGTGACCGCCGTCAATGCGGACCTGGCGGATTTTCGCGCAGTGCTCAAGGAGCAGCCGCGGGTCGTCCTGTGCATGGGCGACACGCTCACGCATCTACCGGACTTCGGCTCAGTCGAATCGTTGCTCAAGGAGGTGGTGGCATGCCTGCCGCGGGGCGGCGTATTTGCGGCGACATTCCGCGACTACGCGACCAGGACGCTCGAGGGCGATAAGCGATTCATTCTGGTGCGCGCCGATGCGGACAGGATCATGACGTGCTTCCTCGAGTATGAAGATCATCAGGTGATCGTTCACGATCTGCTGAATAAGAAAGAGGACGGTCGGTGGCGCCAGACCATCAGCAGTTACCCGAAGCTGCGGCTGGCGCCCGAATGGGTGGCCTCCTCGCTTTCGGAACAGGGTTTTGGCGTGAAGCGCGATACCACGCCCGGCGGCATGGTGCGTATCGTCGCGACCAAGAACTAAGGCTATTCCCGCGGTCCACGCGTGCGCTGCTCGATGCGTTTCGCCAATTCATCGAGATCCACGTCCTCGTCGATGGATATTTCCAGAGAATCGTCTTTCGCGACGGTCGGGATCGCTTGGCGCTGAATCTTAAGCGGCGCGGGAGCAATCCGCTCTTCTTGCAGCGGCGTCGCCAAGGTCGGCTGCACCCAGTCTTTCTTTTGCGCCACCCAGCGTTGGTAGCGCTCGAAGTTCCACATTCCGGTCTCGCCGCCGGTTTGCAGCACGTTCGCAATCTGACTGAATTGACCGCCGCGAATCGTCCCCTTGGAGGCGGCGCTCGGCAGCAGGATTTCGCAGACCGGAACGCGGAGACGAAATTCGGCGAGGAATTCCAGGCGCTGGCACACGACGCCCACAAAGGAATCGGCGAGCTGCGCGCGAATACCGCCCTGGATTTCAGCGGGGAAAGACATGCAGATGCGCGTGAGCGCTTCGGCGCAGGTTGCCGAATGCATCGTGGCGATGACCAAGTGCCCCGTCTCCGCCGCGCTCAAGGTGAGGCGCATGACCTCGGGCGTTCGCATTTCACCGATGACCAGAACATCGGGATTCTCGCGCAGGGCGTCGACCAGGGCCTGCTCGTAGGTAGGGGAATGCGTCGGTACTTCCCGCTGCCTGATAAAGGAGCGTCGATTGCTGAAGACGTATTCCAGCGGGCTTTCAATGGCAATGATATGCCGGGCGCTGGATGAGTTGATCTCCTCGACCAGCGCCGCCAGCGTCGTCGACTTTCCGCTTCCCGTAGGTCCCGAGATCACGATCAAACCGGTCGTCATGTCCGTCAGCCGCTTCAAATCCGGATGCAGATTGCAGGCACGCAAGTTATTTTGGAACGAACTTAAGAGCCGCACCGCCATCGCCACGCCGCGAAGGGTCTGAAATATATTGATGCGGCAGCGGACACCCGAAATGGTTCGGGAAACATCCGCGGATCCGCGGCTTGTGAATTGCGGCCAGCCGTCGTTGCCCAGCAGCTCCCGCGCTGCCTGCACGAGTGTTGCGCCGGCGATCGGCTGACCGATCGCGGAGAGCTGGCCGCGGACGCGCGCGACGGGGGCGGTATCCGCCTCAATGTGCAGATCGCTCGCACCGAGTTCGCGGCCCTTGCGAATCCACTCTTGGACAGTCATGGCGAATTGGATGCCGCCTCAAGGACAAAGTTCATGGCGGCTACGGGTCGCGCTCTTCGATGGAGTCAACCCGGCTGGGGTAGAAGGCGAGGTGATGGCCGATTTGAGAGACTGACGCGAAGGGCTTTTCATAAGACCAGACGGCGTTGATCGATTTGCTGCCGCCGCTGGGAATGCTGAAGTAGCTGCAGTCGCCCTTGTAGGGACAATAAGTGGTGTGATTGGTCGACTGCAATTTGGTCATATCGACATCGCTGCGCGGGATGTATAAAACCGGCGGATAGTCCGCTTCCTGAAGTTTGAGCGCGTTTTTCGAATCGGCCACGACGATCCCCGCGACCCGAACCAAGACACGCTGCGCGTTGCGCTCAATCGAAATGGGATGATCCGGTCCCGGTATCTTTTCTCGTGTGCTCATGCGGGCTCCTGCGCAATTTCAGAGGCTAATCCATCCACGCTTAGATTACTCTTAAGCTTGCGTGCAGCTTTCATCCGAGGTGAGTATGCGGAAGTTTTTGTTGGCATTGACGATTCTGCCCACGCTGCTGTGTGCCGAGGTACCGCACCGCTTAGGTTCGGTACACACCCCGGATGTGGACTTGAGCTACGAGACCTTCGGGTCGCCCGGCGCTGAGATTCCCTTGATCGCGGTCAACGGCGGTCCGGGCCTCTCGCACGCGTACATGATGCAGAACGACCTGTGGCAGCGCGCCGCGGCGCATCGGCTTGTGGTTCTTTACGATCAGCGCGGCACCGGCGCCTCCAAACAAGTGCAACCCCATGCGCCGCAGAGCATGGATGCGCAGATCGCCGACCTCGACGCCATCCGCAATGCGCTGTCTCTCGACCGCATCGCGGTCTTGGGCGACTCCTACGGCGGCATGATCGCGATGGCCTACGCTGCCGCTCATCCCGAGCATATCTCCCGGCTCATCCTCTCCGACTCCGCCGCACCCTCCTGGAAAGCCATGGTTCATCTGCTGCCCCAGGTCTTTCCGGATCGCGAGGAACAAGGGGACGCGGAAGCGAAAAAACTCGCGGCCGACCCGGAGGGCGCAGCACAGGCCGGCTTGGTCAATCATATGCGGATGCTGTTCTACTCGGCCGACATGCGGGACGCCTATCTCTCGCACATGGGGGATCTTGGCTTCGTCCCCGCGGTCGGGCGCGCCGTCGAGCAAGCCACCGAGAATCTCGATCTCACGCCCAAGCTCGCGGGTTTTCATTTCCCGACCCTGGTCATGACCGGCCGCTACGACATGAACGTCGCTCCGCTGACTGCGTGGCGCATGGCGCACACCATCCCCGGCGCGAAAATCGTCTTTTTCGAGAAAAGCGGCCATCTTCCGGCCTATGAGGAGCCGGAGAAGTATCTGAACGTCCTCGAGACCTTCCTGGCCACAGACAAGACGACTCCTGCGGCCAAGGCGCCCAAAGCGACCGCGCATTCGGGTTGAGCCTCAAGCGCCGCGGCATTATTACTCGGGCGAAGCGGCCATAATCCATAATGAGGAGCTAGAGAAAAGGACACCATCATGTACAGTCGCTGCTTTGCCGCCGTATCGATCGTGGCGCTGCTCTTGCCGTTCACCTGCAAGGGCAGCGCCGAGATAGGCGGCTACGCGAATCTGGTGCGGCGGGTCGCGCCCAGCGTCGTCACCGTCGTGGTTGAGGAGAAACAGATCAGCGCGGGGCAACGGGCCGCGGAACACGCGTCCGCGGAGAGCACCAACGACATCGGTGCCCTCATCCGGCGCCTGCTCACCGGCGGTATCGGAGGTCCGGAAGATCAAAGACCCACCGGAGCGCTGGGATCTGGTTTTGTCATTCGTGCCGATGGGCTCATTGTCACGAACCGGCACGTCGTCAATGGCGCCTTTAGAATTCGCGTGCGTTTGCCGGACGGTCGTGACGTGCCTGCGAAACTGTTGGGGGCCGACGCGGTCACCGACATCGCGCTGCTCAAAGTGAATGCCGGCAATTTACCCGCGCTGCGCTTGGGCACCTCGCAAGCGGTCTCGGTTGGAGATCCCGTCATCGCCATCGGCAATCCGTTCGGGCTGGGCCAATCGGTGAGCGCCGGCATCATCTCTGCGCGGGGACGCACGCTCGAGGATGATCCCTACATCGACTTCCTGCAAACCGATGCGGCCATCAATCACGGCAATTCCGGCGGCCCCTTGATGTCACCCGAGGGGATCGTGGTAGGCATCACATCGGCCATTTTCTCTCCGAGCGGCGGCTCCGTCGGGTTGGGTTTCGCCATTCCCGCCGAAACGGTCTCCTCGGTGATCGCCCAACTGGAGAGCAAGGGCCGCGTGGAGCGCGGCTACCTTGGCATATCGGCACAGGAGCCGACGCCGCTACTGGCCAAGGCACTGGGCATGAAAACACCGACGGGTGCGTTGATAACCTCGGTGGATCCGGCGGGACCGGCATTGGGCGCTTTCTCGCCCGGCGATGTGCTGCTCGCCATCGGTCCGAACCACGTCAGTTTCAAAACCTTGGGCAAGCTGACGGCGCGCTTGCCGCCCGACGCTCTCGTCACCATGACCCGGCTGCGAGCCGGCAAGTCCGAATCCATTGCCTTGAGAGTGGGGCGTCTGCCGGATCCTCCTTCGGACCCGGCGCTCAACGGCGACCAGGACATGTGGGTGCCTGGGCTCATGTTGGGCGTGGCCAGCACCACGGAGCAGATCCGAAAAGCCATCAAGGCCATCGACGAGCCCAGCGGACTCATCGTGACGCAGCTGCGGCCGGCGGGCGCCGGGGCCGTCGCGGGCTTAAGGGTCGGAGATCTCATTACGCATGTCGGCACCAAACAGCTGGTGGACGCGCGGGACATCGTCAGCGTTGCCGCGCCCAGCCCGCAGGCGCCGTTGCTGCTTCGATTCGTGAGGGACGGCGGCGCCACGTTCGTTGCGCTGACGGGTCAAGCGGAGCCTTGAGGACTAGACGTCCAGGTTCGACACATTCAATGCGTTCTTCTCGATGAATTCGCGGCGCGGTTCCACCGCATCGCCCATGAGCGTGGTGAATATGTCGTCGGCCGCCACCGCATCCTCGATTCGCACTTGCAAGAGGCGCCGCGTTTCAGGATTGATGGTCGTATCCCAAAGCTGATCGGCGTTCATCTCGCCCAAGCCCTTGTAGCGCTGGATGCTCTGGCCCTTCTTCGCTTGTTCGAATAGCCAGTTCTTGGCCACCTTGAAGCTGGCTACTTCTTGCCGGTCTTCCCCGCGCTGAATGTAAGCGCCCGGACCCATCAGATCGCTCAACGTTTGTCCGAGCTCGGCGATGCGCAGGTATTCGGCGGAATCGAAAAACTCGCGCGGTATGTGCTTGGCGGAACTCAACCCATGTTCGAAGCGCTTCAAGTCGATACGATGGCCGCCGGCGGGCATCGTCTGAACCGTCACTTTATATTGCCGAGACACATCATCCAGATTATTGAGCCGGGTTTCCAGATTGCGGCACCAATCGCGCAGTGCGTCGATGCGATCGAAGGCCTCGGTGGTGAGCGTCGGCATGTACAGCAGCTGCTCGAGGAAGCGCCCATCATAGCGGCGCGCCCAGCGAGCGACGATGGCCTCAACCTCGACATACTTGCGCATCAGCGATTCGAGTCCCAAACCCGACAGCGGCGGTGCCTCGGCGTTCACGTGCAGCGCCGCGCCTTCGATGGCGGTATTCAGCAGCAAGGCACTGAGTTCCAAATCGTCCTTGACGTAAGTTTCCTGCTTGCCTTTCTTCACTTTGTAAAGCGGCGGCTGCGCAATGTAAATGTGGCCGCGCTCGATGAGTATGGGCATTTGCCGATAGAAGAAAGTCAACAGCAAGGTTCGTATGTGACTTCCATCGACATCGGCATCGGACATGAGAATGATGCGGTGATAGCGCAATTTATCGACATTGAAATCGTCGCGCCCAATGCCGCAACCTAGCGCGGTGATCAACGTGCCGACTTCCGCGGAGGCCAGCATTTTATCGAAGCGCGCTTTCTCGACGTTGAGGATTTTGCCTTTGAGCGGCAGGATGGCTTGAGTGCGCCGATCGCGGCCTTGCTTGGCGGAGCCGCCGGCGGAATCACCCTCGACCAAAAACATTTCCGACAGCGCCGGATCTTTTTCCTGGCAGTCGGCGAGCTTCCCCGGAAGTCCTGCAATATCCAGCGCGCCCTTACGGCGGGTCATTTCGCGCGCCTTGCGCGCGGCTTCGCGCGCATAGGCCGCTTCGAGAATCTTGTTGACGATGGCTTTCGCTTCTTGCGGATGTTCCAGCAAGAATTCCTCGAGGCGACCGGCAACGACCGATTCCACCACGCCCTTGACTTCGGAGGAGACCAGCTTGTCTTTTGTCTGCGAAGAGAATTTGGGGTCCGGTAATTTCACCGAGAGAATCGCGGTCAATCCCTCGCGCGAATCGTCACCGGTCGTCTGAATCTTTTCTTTCTTCGACGCCAATTCTTTTTCGATGTAATTATTGAGCGTGCGCGTCAGCGCCGCGCGATATCCCGCAAGATGCGTGCCGCCGTCCTTCTGCGGAATGTTGTTGGTGTAGCAATACATGCTCTCTTGGTACGAGTCATTCCACTGCATCGCGACTTCCACTTGCGTATTGCCGTCGCGGGTCTGAAACCACAACACCGAATCATGGACCGGCGTCTTGCTGCGATTGAGATGCGTGACGAACGCTTTGAGACCGCCCTCGTGCTGAAACACTTCGGACTTCTCGTCGCGCTCATCGACGAGCTCGATGCGCACGCCGGAATTCAGAAACGACAACTCGCGCAGCCGCTTGGCCAGCGTCTCGTAGTTGAATGAGATGTGAGTGAAAATCTGCGAGCTCGGTTTGAATCGGATCGTGGTGCCGTGCTCGGTGGTGTCGCCGATGGCCGCGAGCGGCGCCTGCGGTTCGCCCAGGCGATATTCCTGACGATGCAATTTGCCGTCGCGGCGAATGAGCAGCTCCAAAAAATCCGACAGCGCATTCACCACCGATACACCGACGCCGTGCAGGCCGCCGGATACCTTGTAGGAGGTGTCATCGAATTTACCGCCGGCGTGCAGCACGGTCATGATGACCTCGGCCGCAGACCGTCCTTCCTCGGCGTGGATATCCACAGGAATTCCACGGCCGTTGTCGAATACGGTCACGGATTCGTCCGCATGGATGGTGACGACGACGCGATCGCAGTGGCCGGCGAGCGCCTCATCAATGGCGTTATCCACAACCTCAAAAACCATGTGATGCAGGCCGCTGCCATCGTCCGTGTCGCCGATGTACATGCCGGGGCGTTTCCGGACGGCGTCCAAACCTTTTAAGACCTTGATTTTGCTCGAATCGTATACGTTGTCTTGGGCCATGCTCGATCCATAAATTGCGACCGAGCATGTTAACATTTTCCAGCGCTAAAAACCAATCCGCGAATGCCAAAAAGCACTTTATAATCAACCGGTTATGGGGGCCGATTGGCTTAGGTCGCCGGCCAGGGTTTACGTCAACAGTTTGCCGGTGTTTTGGAGCGCGATTGCCCCTCTCGGGCCGCCGGCATGGAGCCTGTTTTGGGAAAGTCCACAGGACTAGCCGGCGGCACTGAGCGAACTGATCGTGACGTAATAGCCGTCGGGATCTCGGAGTGAAAATTCCATGGTTCCAGTGCTCGGGTTCAGATGGGGCTCCTCTTCCAGCCGATTGACCAGAACCCGCGCCCGGGGCAAAGCCGTGTTGAAGTCATCGACCCGGAAGAACAACAGGAGGCCGTTGCCAGGCGTGGCGCTATCGGGGCTGGTCAACGAGGGATGCTCGTGGGCACCCCACTCGTGAAGGCAGAGCAAGACTGTTCCATCGGAGTCGAGGAGTTGCCCCCAGTAGGGATGGCCGGGAGTCGTCGCCGGCAGGCCAAGGAGTGACTGGTACCACTTGAAACTGGCGGGCACATCGGCGACGCCAATGATCGTCCAGGTGTGCTTCACAAGGTCCCTCCTCGAACTGTTAGAGGCTTCTCCGAGAATGCTAACGCAGCTTCACGAGAGTTCGGAGACGGCTCCACTTGAACCTGCGGTCAGCTTCCGGACAGCACATCATTGGGGTATCCAGCCGCGACTCCAGAACCGCGACGCTGGCGCCACTGGCTACCAAGGTTTCTGCAATATGCTCCGCGGCAGCTTTTCCAAGACCTGCAACAAGAGTGCTGTTTCTGAAGCGATCAAGGTGCACGGCAAGTTCTGCAGCACGCTTCAAGGAAATGCCGGCAACAGTCCGAAGCGCCCTAATAAACGCTGTTCGATCCTCGGCGGGAGCTTTCACATTGACCTGATATCTAGGCATTTTCCAGTCCCCTGAAACAAAGCTGCTAGCTCATCGACTCGCCGGAGGGCGAGGCCGAAGGCCGAGGAACATGCGACGTGATCGGTCGAACGGCTGGCTAGGCGGCGACGCCATTTCTACCACGACATGAGCTCACCTGAACCGCGGAATTTCGCAGGCCCATCCTTGTAGTGCGGCAAACCGTCCTCTATTCGAGCCGCGGCAAACCGGCAGTGAACATGAAATTCAGGGTTGAACAGCCCGGCGGGCAGCAGATCACCGTTGACACCGCGAAACGGATAACCCGGTACTTCGGCAAAGAGGTAAGTCGCGCAGCGATTACACTTGGTACGAGGAGAAGTCTTGAGCGTGAAAGCGTCGGTCCCTCCGCCCATCACGGCAACCGCGGACGCGGGGTAAAGGGCAACAGCGTAGGCCTTGCCGTGAACGGCCTGGCAGTCGTCGCAATGGCAGATGTACTGCGCCAAGGGCTGGCCGGTCAATTGCAACTCGACCAGGCCGCAACCACATCTAACTTGAGTGATAGTCATTAGAGCCCCGTGTGTAAAGACCGGCGCATCGCTCCAGGAACACATCTAGCCCAAACCTCTACCGCTGGTCCGGAACCGCCGCATCGAACGCCGAGTGACACATGGCCCTCGATCGCGCGACCCGCTCGCCGGGCGAAGTTCGAATTACCATCATAAGGACTCCGCAACGAATTCCTACCGATGATCCAGTCGACGCAAGATTAAGTATGAGCGCACCGGCGCCTCGTTCCACGTGGAACATCTACCCAGGTGAAACCGCTCCGCCGTTCATTTTGAACCGCCGCCCAGGCTCGCCGAATGCCGAAAACTCGCCATGCAGGGTGGTCACGATTAGCTGCACCGACTGGGACGACACCTCTCGAATGAGGCCGGCTAGACGCTCGTCGTCCAATTCGGCTGCGGGGTCGTCCAACAGTAGACTGGGCTGCACGGGCGAGCCTTCGGGGAACAGCTTGATTTGAGCGATCAGCAGCGCTGCGGCGAGTAGCTTCTGCTGGCCTCGCGAGATCCGGTCCTTGACCGCGGTTCCGTCCAAGCGGATGGCGAGCTCCGCGCGATGCGGTCCGATCTGGGTGGCCCCCGCATCCTGATCGTGATTCCAACTTTGCTGGAGAGCCTCCCCCATGCTCTGGTCCTTGGGCCAGCCGCTGCGGTAGCTCAAGGACAATTCCATGCCCAGCAAATTGCGCCCAATCGCTTCGGCGCGCGGGCTCAGGGCGCTGACGTAGCGCGATCGGGCAGCGGACAACAGCTCCCCGGAGCGCACCAGATCGCTGTCCCACACGGACACAACGCCTCGGGGTTGGTGAGCCTTCAGGGCTGCGTTCCGTTGCTTGAGCACCTGTTGGTATCGCTGCCAATGACCCACGAAGGATTGCTCCACGTGGAACACACCCCAATCCAAGAACCGCCGGCGGCGGCTTGGACCCTCCTCGATGAGATGGTGGACTTCAGGGTCAATGATTTGCACCGGCAGCTGCAGTGCCAACTCGGCGAGTGAGGAGGGCTTGTCACCATCAATTTGGGCCCGGATACCGGCTGCTGATCCCTCGACCCCCATGGGCACGCGGCGATGGGTGGTATCGACTTCCCCGAAGATCACGAACCGCTCGACGCCGTGCCGGATCAGGTGCTCCAAGCGCCGGGTGCGAAATGAGCGCCCGCGGCCGAGGACATACATGGCCTCGAGCAGGCTGGTCTTGCCGGAGGCGTTGGGTCCGCTGATGAGCGTGAACTGGGGATCGAGCCTAAGTTCCGCCGACTGCAAGCAGCGGAAATCCGTTACTTGCAGCCGGCTTAAAGTCATGGCTTATAGCCTCATCGGCATCACGACGTAGCGCGCGTTGGCATTGCCGGGTGAACGAATCAGGCAACTGCTATTGCTGTCGGTGAGTCCGAGTTCGACTTCCTGTCCGTCGATGGCGGCGAGGGCGTCGAGCAAGTAATTCACGTTGAATCCCACCTCAAGATCGTTGCCCTCATAGCCAACCTCGATCTCTTCCTCGGCCTCTTCCTGCTCCGGATTGTGCGCTTGCACGGTCAGCATGTTCTTCTTCACGGTGACGCGAATGCCGCGATATTTCTCGTTGGACAGGATGGCGGTCCGCTGCAATGCCTGGCGCAGCACGTCCCGGTCCGCCCGGATCGCGGAGGCGGGCGCCGCGGGAATGACCCGAGAGTACTCCGGGAAACGACCATCGATCAGCTTCGAGGTGAAGCGAATATCGCCAATCTGTGCACGAACGTGATTGGTGCCGATTGCGACATCGGCAATGCCGTCGTCATTCAGCACCCGCTGCAATTCCAGTACGCCCTTGCGCGGCACAATGACCTGCTGAGAGTTCTTGGCTTTGACCGCCAACGCCGTTTCGCACAGCGCAAGACGGTGACCGTCGGTGGCGACCGCGCGCAACATCTGTCCGTCGATCTCCAGCAGCATGCCGTTCAGGTAGTAGCGCACATCCTGTTGCGCCATGGAAAAATGCGTCTTCTCCAGCAAGCGCAATAATTCCTTGCGCGGCAGTTGCACCGTTTGCTGCGCGCTGATGTCATCGATCACCGGAAAATCCGCCGCCGGCAGGGTCGATAAACTAAACCGGCTGCGACCCGCTTTGATCACAATCTTCTCGCCTTCAACGCTCAACGACACCGACAGCTTCTCGGGCAGTGCCCGCAAAATATCCAGAAATTTTCGCCCCGGGACGGTGATGTCGCCGGCGTCTTGAACCGCAACCTCCGTGGCCGCCACCAACTCGACCTCCAAATCCGTCGCGGTAATGGACAGCTGTCCCTGGCGAACGCCAAGCAACACGTTCGCCAACACCGGCATGGTTTGGCGCCGTTCCACCACGCCGATCACCGCCTGCAAGGGGGTCAATAATTTCTCACGCTCTGCCGTCAATTTCATGGGCTCACCGTCTTATCAATCTTAGATTTAGATTCTTAAAAGAGATTATTACTATGATTATGAGGGACAAAATCCCAGTGGATAAGGCAAAAAACGCTATATTAATCAATATCATACAATCAAACGAAACCACCTCGACACTTGTCCACAGGCTTACCAAAACCTGTCATCGAACTGTGGATATCTTTATCCACAGACTCATCCACAGTTTTTCCTACCCTATCCTGCCAGGGTTCTCAACAGGTTCAGATAATCCTCGCCGATGCGACGCTCGGTCTCCCGTAACTCCTTGACCCGCCTGCAAGCATGCAGCACCGTCGTATGATCCCGGCCGCCGAATGCGTCGCCGATCTCCGGCAGGCTGTGGTTGGTCAATTCCTTGGCCAATGCCATCGCGACCTGGCGCGGCCGGGCGATCGAACGGCTGCGACGTTTTGACAGCAAATCCGCAATCCTGATTTTGTAGTACTCGGCCACGGTCTTCTGAATATTTTCGATCGTGACCAATTTTTCCTGCAACGCCAACAGATCCCGCAATGCCTCCTTGGCGAACTCCAGCGTAATCGGTCTGCCGGTAAAATTGGAAGTCGCAACGACGCGGCGAAGCGCGCCTTCCAATTCGCGCACGTTCGAGCGGATCCGCTTGGCGATAAAAAAGGCGACTTCCTCCGGCAGATCCACATGCGTCATCGCAGCCTTGCTCATCAGGATCGCGACACAGGTTTCCAGTTCCGGCGGCTCGATTGCCACGGTGAGGCCCCAGCCGAAACGCGACTTCAACCGCTCCTCGAGCCCGTCAACCTCTTTCGGGTAGCGGTCGCAGGTCAATATCACCTGCTGTTGGCTTTCGAGCAGCGCGTTGAAGGTATGAAAAAATTCTTCCTGGGAGCGGTCCTTTCCCGCAAAGAACTGGATGTCGTCGATCATCAGACAATCCAAGGATCGATACGCGGTTTTGAAATCGTTGATGGTGTTGTGCTGCAAGGCCTTCACCATGTCGCCCACGAATCTTTCGCTGTGCACGTAGGCGAGGCGCGCCTCGGAATTGCGCTCCTTGAGCTTGTTGGCCACCGCGTGCATCAAATGTGTTTTACCCAGGCCGACGCCGCCATAGATGAACAGCGGGTTGTACGCCTTGCCGGGGTTGCCCGCGACCTGAATTGCCGCCGCCTTGGCGAGCTGATTGCTCTTGCCTTCGACGAAGCCGTCGAAGGTAAATTCCGCATTGATGCGGCTGCCCAGGACCGTCGGGGCGAGCAGCTTGCGCATTCTGGCCGCCGCCGCACCGTCATCCCGGGCGACGGCCGGCGCGACCGGGACGGCGACGCCGGCTCGCGTGCCCACATCGAGCGCCACTTCCGGGGCCAACCCTTCCGCAAACGCAAGAATGAGTTCCTTGATCCGCGGCAGCAGGTTCTGACCCAGCCACTCGATGACATAGCGATTCGGCGCCAGCAGCTTCAACTCACCATCCCTCTCGATCGCCTGCAGGGGCCGCACCCAGGTGTTGAACTGCTGTTCCGGGAGCTCGCCCTCGAGCACTCGCAGACAGCGGTTCCACAGCGACTCCGGCAAGAGCGCTCTCCTTGAGGGTTAGGGCATGGGGCAAAAGACAGAAAGGGCAGGGAGTCTAGCTCCAAGTTGAAGGGGCGTCTAAGTATTTTCTATTGACACATCCATGCTCGCTCAGTACCCTTGCCGCCTTTCTTAAACAGCTTAGGCCATTGATTTAACCCGTGGTTTTCGCCCGAGTCCCGCTATGAAACGTACCTTTAATCCCAGTAATTTACATCGTGCCCGTACCCACGGTTTTCGTGCGCGCATGGCCACCAAGAGCGGCCGTCGATTGCTGGCTCGGCGCCGCGCCAAGGGCCGCAAGCGTCTCTGTCCCTAACGCGCGCTCCAGGCTGTCTAGATCCGTAAACTGACTTTCGAGCCGCGCAAGCGTTTGCACCAGCCGGCCGAATTTCGTGATGTGAAACGGCACGGTAAAAAATTCGCCGATGCATTTTTTAGTTTATCCGTGCTGGCCAATCATGAAACCTATCCTCGATTGGGTTTGAGCATCGCGACGCGCACCTTCGGCACCGCCGTATCACGCAATCGCATCAAACGCCTCGCACGAGAATCCTTTCGCTTGAACCAACATTCATTGCCGCCGGTCGATGTTACCGTCTCCGCGCGGGAAGCGGCGCGGGCCGCCAAGCTCGGCGTTTTGCGCGCCAGTCTCGACCAGCATTGGAAGTCGATCACGAAGCAATGGTAAAGCCGCGCCAAATATTCATGTGGAGCATCCGCGGGTATCAGCTCGCCATCAGCCCCATGTTAGGTCCGCGCTGCCGCTTCTATCCCAGCTGTTCTTGCTATGCGCACACGGCGATTGAACGCTACGGTGTCCTGCGAGGATGTTGGCTCGGCGTGCGCCGCCTCCTGCGCTGTCATCCGTTCACAGAAGGCGGCTACGATCCTGTGCCGGATAAGCGAGCGACTCATGCCTAATCTCCGTCTCATGCTGTGGGGCGTCCTCGCCGCGATTCTGTTTCTGATTTACCAAACGTGGCTGCATGACTATGAGCCGCCGGTGAGCGCCGTGACTCAACAGGGTACTGCCCCCGTTGCGCCACCCGCAAACACGCTGGGCGATACCGTGCCGCAGGCGACAACGGCCGCGGCTGCGCCTGCGCAGACCGCCAACGCGCCGGCCGCTGCCGCGGCACCTGCACCGAGTCCCGCGGGACTTAACGCAGCGTCGGAATCGGAATCGAACATCAGTGTCCCGCTGCACATCACCACCGACGTGCTGGATGTCGGCATCAACTTGAAGGGCGGCGAGCTTGATCGCGCCGACTTGCTGGACTATCCGCAGCGCAAGGACACGCCGAATATTCCGGTGCGGCTGTTGAGCTTTGAGCCGCCGCCCACCCGCTACCTGCTGCAGAGCGGGCTCACCGGCGCCGCCGGCGAAGCCTCCCCTTCGCATCTGGCGATGTGGAAGTCGGATGAGAAAACATTTGTCCTCGCGCCGGGCGCCAAGGAGCTGCGCGTGCCCATGACCTGGACCGACGGTCAGGGCCTGATCGTTACCAAAACATTTATTTTCACGCGCGGCCAGTACGCCATCGGCCTTGAATACGATGTGAAAAACGACGGCCCGGCGCCGCGAAAACTGGCCTCGTACGCGCAGATCCTGCGCCATTGGGAACATGCCTCGCGATCGTATTTCGATGTCGAGACCTATTCCTTCAAAGGCCCCGCCGTGTACGACGGCACCAAGTCCAAGGATCTGAACGTCGAGAATGACACGGACGCCAAGTACGCCGCGGCCATCAGCAACGGCTGGCTGGCTTCCTTGCAGCATCAATTTGTCGCCGCCGTCGTGCCGCCCGCCAATCAGCCCTATCAGTATCAGTTGCAGGTGCGCAATAACGAGTACCTGGTGAGCGCCACCGGACCGATGACCGAGGTCGCCGCCGGTGCCAAAGTTCAGTTCCACGAAGAGTTATTCGTGGGTCCGAAATTGCAGTCGCAGCTGGCGGCGCTCGGCCGCAACCTGGAGCGCACCGTCGACTTCGGCGTCTTGACCGTGTTGGCCCAGCCGCTCTTTACCGGCCTCAACTATGTGCACCAGCTCATTGGCAATTGGGGCTGGTCGATCATCATCGTCACGGCACTGATCAAGCTGCTGTTCTATCCCTTGAGCCAGGCGAGCGGCCGTTCCATGGCCAAGATGCGCGCCGTGGGCCCGCGCATGAAGCAGATCCAGGAAACCTTCAAGGACGACCGCGAGAAGTTGGGCCGCGCCATGATGGAGCTGTACAAGAAGGAAAAAATAAATCCGCTGGCAGGTTGTCTGCCGATGGTGGTACAGATTCCCGTGTTCATTTCGTTCTACCGGGTGCTGCTGGAGAGCGTGGAAATGCGGCAAGCGCCGTTTCTGCTCTGGATCAACGATCTGTCCTCGCGCGACCCTTTCTTCGTACTGCCGCTTCTCATGGGCGGGGCCATGTTCGCCCAGTTCAAATTGAATCCCGCCCCGCCGGATCCGATGCAGGCCAAGATCATGCAGTTCATGCCGCTGATCATGACCGGCATGATGGCGTTTTTCCCTTCCGGGTTGACGCTCTACTGGCTGACCAACACCGTGTTGTCGATCGCGCAGCAGTGGCGCGTGAACCAAGTGGTCGAAGCAGAGGCTGCCAAGCAGCGCAGCTAGAAGCCAAGGCCATCCGTGTCGTCCAACGATACCATCGCCGCCATTGCCAGCGCTCCCGGGCGCGGCGCGGTCGGGGTGATACGCGTATCCGGGCCCGACGTACCGCGCATCGCCCAAGAAATTCTCCGGTGCACCCTGGCGCCCCGGCGGGCTCAAGTCGCGGATTTTCGCAGCGGCAGCGGCGAACCCTTGGACCGGGGACTGGCGTTGTACTTTCCCGCTCCGGCCTCCTATACCGGCGAGCACGTGTTGGAGCTTCAAGGCCATGGCGGCGCGCTCATTCTGGATGTGCTGCTGAAGCGGTTGCTGGAACTGGGCTGCCGCATGGCCAGGCCGGGCGAGTTCAGCGAACGCGCTTATCTGAACGGCAAAATCGACATCGCGCAGGCGGAAGCCATCGCCGACCTGATCGATGCCGGCACCACGGCGGCGGCGCGCGCGGCGGTGCGCTCCATGCAAGGAGAGTTCTCGGCGCACATCAACGCGCTGCAGGCCCAGATCACCGAGTTGCGCTCAAGCGTCGAGGCGGCCATCGACTTTCCCGACGAAGAACTCGAGTTTTTGCCGGGCAGCGTACTGGGGCGTCGGATGACCGAAATCTTGATCGCCTTCGACTCCATCACCGCCGCGGCGCGCCAAGGCGCGCTGCTGCGCGAAGGGTTGAACATCGTCATCGCCGGCAAGACCAATGCCGGAAAATCCAGCTTGCTCAACAAACTCGTGGGCGATGAGATCGCGATCGTGACCGACCAGCCGGGAACCACGCGCGACGTGCTGCGCCAGCACGTGCATCTCGACGGCCTGCCCTTGAACTTGATCGACACGGCGGGACTGCGCGCCACCGCGGATGTGGTTGAGGCTGAAGGCGTGCGCCGCGCCTTGAACGAACTTGACCGCGCCGATCGCGTGCTCTACATCTTGGATGGCGCCGCCGCCGAACCTCTCGACTGGCGTGCGGAGCTCAAGGAATTGCCGCCGGGCGTTCCGGTCACGCTGGTGTTCAACAAAATTGACTTGACCGGCGCGGCTGCGCGAGCCGATGAATCGCTCGATCCGCCGCAAGTTTTTTTGAGCGCCAAGACCGGCGAGGGTCTTGCACTATTGCGCGAGCATCTCAAAACCCGCGCCGGCTACGTCAGCGGCGAGTCCGGCGCACTGTCGGCACGGCGCCGTCATCTCGACGCGCTGCGTCGCGCTCAAACCTGCGTCGTGCAGGCCGCGGAAACGTTGAGTGCGACTCGCGCCCTCGAGCTTTTCGCCGAAGAGTTGCGGCGTGCGCAGCTTGCGTTGGGTGAAATCACCGGCGAGTTCAGCAGCGATGATTTGCTGGGGGAAATCTTCAGCAGCTTTTGTATCGGAAAGTAGCGCGCCCAATGCGCAGTATGTCGCCGTTTGGCGACATGCTCAGACGTGTTGTTCGCTGCGATCCAGATCCTGAATGTCCACATCGATCAAGCGAGATAAACGCGCGAGGACACCCAGAACGGCCAGCACGCCCAGAGTGACGATGGCTGTCATGAGAGGGAAGCG
>Ga0210387_10000249_pt1 | contig 39156 bp, 72 predicted proteins | sample IncBWC7OmetaG_FD_160108 | JGI IMG/M metagenome (GOLD analysis project Ga0210387, IMG submission 160108) | Forest soil microbial communities from Barre Woods Harvard Forest LTER site, Petersham, Massachusetts, United States - Inc-BW-C-7-O ... | reverse complement strand
TTGGCTCACTTCCTACCGTAGGATCAATAGCGAGCCCTGTGGGCAGCATCCTACAGCAAATCCTGAACGTTGACCCCAAGAACCTCAATGCGGTGCTACCGAACGCCCTACAGGCTTATATGAAGATCAAAGACCTGAACATGGCAAGCTCAACGGCAGGGATCAATGGCGTATTAGGTAACATCCTCGGTGCAGCCATGAGCCAAGTAGGAGCCGCAGGAGCCCTTAACCAACTAGGCCAGAACCTTCAGCCTGGACAACTCTCAACAGGGGCCACGCAGGCTCTCCTTGTCGCCATTCAGCAGTTGGGATCGAACACAGGGATCGAGAGCCTTTCCGAGACCGTCCAGGCGATTATCGGTCAGTCTCTTCCCGCCTTCGTTGCAGCCCTGGAGGTTCTGATCCAAACAAATAACCTGAACGCCACGACCCTGAACGCCCTGATCGCTGAATTTTTCCCTCAGGTACAGCAGAACGCTCAGCAGTCAACTGTTGGAGCAAACCAAGGTAATATCCTTCAAAACCTGACAAGCCTGATACCCCAGATTGCAGGAGCCATTGAGTCAACTCTAAATGGTCACTTGCCTCAGTCTGTTCTGAATACGGACTTAATAACGAAGGCTCTTCAGAAGTTTGCGATGAACCAAGCATTTTTGAAAGCTCCAACGAACGGCAAAAAAGAACTGGCTATTCAGGCTACGTCAAGTCCAGTGGTAACGCCACCAGCGACTTCAGTGCCAGGAGTGACACAGAGTGCTTCTGACAGCATCCTCGGGACATTAACTAACACTGTCACAGGAGAAAGTGTCACTGGCACAGTGACCATTGGAACGCCCCTAGGCCAAGGTGGCATAGGGGCTCAGTAAGCTACTTGATGCGAACGATGCGGATTTCGCCGTTCTCTTCAACTGCCTTAAACTTCCTCTCGCCCTCATAGGACTTGCCCTTCAGGGAAGCCATGACGCGAGCGGACGAAAGCAGCGTGCCCTGATAGACGACATACTCATCGATATTGAGGTTCGACACGTCGTGCTTGTCGGGACGACCAAGGCTCTTCTGGGGCATCACAGTCTGTAAGGAAGGAACCTTGAGAGCCACAACAAGCTCTTCGATGGTCGCAGGCTTAATGGTTGAAACCTGAGCCACAACTGCGGCCTTCGTTTCGTCCACAATCGCGATAGCCTCGTCTTTCGTCAAACCAACGGGCTCAGCCTTGGCCTTGACCGCAGCCTGGAGGATTTCAGTCGCCTTGAAATTCAGGGGAGTGCCAACTGGCACAGTAGGAAGGTCGGGGATTTCGTCTTCGTCGTCTTCGACGGGAGCATCGGGAGGGAGGGGGAGTGCCTTGAGATGCTTGTAGATATCAAGCTCGTCATCGGGCACGTCGAGAGCACCAGAGGCGAGGTATTCCGAAATTTGGGTCCATGTCATAGCAAATCTCCTTTATGGAGTGACCTTAGCCTTTTTCTAATAGGCTGTCAAGAAAAAAATCAGGGTGTCCTACTCCATCGGACGTTGACATCCCCTAGCATAAGGGAAACCCCAATTCACAGCGAAGGGCTGGAGGACAAAACCGCCATTTAATCCAGATGATTATTCTGGAACCTCTCCAAATTGGTACGCCGACTAGGGGTCGAACCTAGATTAGACACCTATCAAGTGCCTGCCCTACCGTTGGACGATCAGCGTATACGGTATCATAAATGGTCGGCCTCATTGGTATCGCACCAATCTTTGCGGCTTTTCAGACCGCCGCTAATCTATCTCAGCTAGTGGCCGTTGGTCCTTTCGGACGAAATTGGTGCCCAACCCGTGGATCGAACACGGTCAATTGAAGGGTGTAAACCTACTGCCTTCCCATCTGGCTCGTCGGGCAAAATACGCTGAGCCTATTATTTATTGAGGCGGAAATAACGGCACTCGTCAAAGACGGTGGATTATACAGCACACTCTCTATATCACCCAAATGATCAATTCGATCAACTTCCAAATCCCCAATAGGATTATGATGTTGAACGGGATAGTGAAGTAACCAAGCTTGATCTTGACGTAGTATGTCGGCTCTGGTTCGACTTCAACATTGAGCTTCTTGGGATGAGCAGCCTTATACTCTTCCCACTCTTTGATCTTCAATGACATGTCACTCTCCATTATAAAATGGCAGGAGCCGTAGGAATTGAACCCACTCTAGTCTTCCGACAAGCGGTTTTGGAGACCGCCGCATTCCCAATCTGCCAGACTCCTATATCTGATCTATACAATCTCCGCTGACGGCGTGTGGCCACACGATAACACGTCACGCGTCCAATACAAAATTGTGGCGGACATCCCAACTCAATGCTAAACACGAACTATCAGGATGAACGGAGATTGTATAAATCAGTCCTCTTATTTATTAGTCCAGATTGATCATCGCTTCCCACTCGGGAGTGAGGCGATAGACACTGCAATTTAGCATTGCTAACGCACAACGACGAAGACTTTTTGTCTTGCAGTCTTCAGGATACGCAAAGATAAAGGCATTCTCGACCGCCATACGATAAAGCGTCGGTGCAGCACACGATGAACAATCGATCACTGCATCGGGAATGTCAAACCAATTCAGAAGCTTACGCTCCTTATCAGAATACATCATGACTTCCATCCTAACTTCTGATCTGCCGCCCATGTCTGCATGGTGGCTTCCTTACGTGCGTCGTAACCATACAGCCAAACATCGGCTGGCTTGAACGTCTCGCGATCATCGATCTTTGAGGTAGCCTCGTTCCACGTTCTGCGAAACTTGTTCTCCAAGACCGTATCCTCGAAATATGGACACGAAGAACGTCTCCACTTCCTTTCGACCGCAGTCTCTCCCATGTGCTCGACCTGAGTGAACAGGTCAATATGCATCATCGGATTATCTAAGATTTCCAATAGATAATCGGCTTCACGGGAATTCTCGGGATCGAAGTTTTTCATGTCCGTTCTCCATTCCCGCCAAGATAGCACTGAGGGAACAGTATGTCAAGAAAAAACTAGGGCCAGTGAAATAATTGTTCCACTGGCCCAACGCACGCTGCTCACGAAGTGTTTCAATAGTGGACATCCCATGCTAACGCATGTTTGGTCCTAACCCCATGAGGTTACACTGTACAGTTACAATCTAAAATAACTTTGGTATCAAAGGCTCTCGAACTGGATCACTGGCTCTTCACCAATGAAGCCTGTCCAATAGATGACGCGATCTGAGTGGCCTCGTTCCCATTCGAGCGGGATTTGAGCCTTGTGAAGATCGCGAGTGCGATAGTTGTCAACAGCAACCTGAGCGAGCGTCTTCGCAGTTCTCAAGTCAACAGCAACCGCAACGTCTCCGATAGCGGTCTCGATCTTTGCATAATATGTAGCCATTTCAGTCTCCTATGGTTGACGATGAAGGTTTCACACTTGATCACTGGCAAGGGAAACAGACAAACCGAACCTCTTCCGTATGGATGGCGAGGGGATACGAACCCCTTTTTTAGTCCCACGACCACTCCCACCATCACAGTGGGCCTCTTTGTGCGGACTCGAACCGCCTTTAGGTGTACAGCCTACGCCACGTACCATCCATGTTCACTATTCTGTCTTATATTGCAAGTCCTCGACGCCCATAGCCGTGAGCTTGGCTCTGTAGTACTCTTCGGCCTCGTGAAGAAACTTCGCCACGAGCCTTGTTGATATCTTCAACTTCACGTCATGAACTGTGATATCGGAAGTGAAGTCGAAGTCGAAGGGGTAAGCCAGCTTCATCTTGTCGGCATCATATGTGAAGAACTTTCGGGCGGCGATTATGCCTTCCAGTTCCTCCACACTTTCTTGAATGATCCTTAGTTCATGAAGCTTCATAGCTCAGACCTTCTTTTGGAACCTCTCTCGGAAGTGCGTGCCCCAACGAGAAAACAGCCAGATCGCGAGTGCCAAAGCCCATTCGAGCCAAAGGATATCGTGTCCGCCGTACTGTGAGGGCATGAAGGCCACTCCGCTGACGATGACCAGAAGGAGGACAAGCCACCCACTGACACCCATGAAGCGGAAGAAGGCCATGGCGAGGGATGTTTCCGCCGCCTGGAGTTTGGCCGAACCCGTCATGGGTTACTCGGCCTTTGGAGAGAAGGTGAGCTTGGTCGAAGCTGACCAGTTGCCGTCGCCCTTGTCGAGATGACCAGTGTAGTCACCATCATCGGTATGACCGATAATCGAGCCAGGAGCAGAGCAGTAGCCGTCGAACTTGGAAGCGTCCATCACAGCGATGGATGCACCACCCTTAGGAGCCGCAGGGATCGTGAATTCGTTGTGCTGCTTCCACGAGCCAGTGCCAAGCATCGTCCACTTGTCGCAAGTGACGGACGTAATCTCGGCGTTAATCGTGGAGACCACAACAACCCACTGAGTGCCCGACAGGTGGGACAGGCGGGTCAGAACCTTGACGCTCTCAGCGTAAGCAGGAGCGGTAAGGAGGACGGCAGCAGCCGCCACGGTAAGCATCAGTTTTCGCATAGGTTTCCCTTTCATGTTAAAGACATTATGCGGAGTACTCGACGCATCCCGATCCACTCTAAGTCACCCGAACGCATTGGTGGGCGTCAACGTTCTGGTAAATGGTAGCCTGTAAGGGGAGTCGAACCCCAATCATTTTATCGTCACTAGGAGTACCGCACACCCTATCATTCTACGTGGCAAGGCATACTCCATTGAGCCCGCTAAAGCATGGGACGAGAACTGCCGAAGCACGTGCGTAATTAGCGTTACGTCGTTTCAATTGGTCAATCCTGAGTACCGACACAAGCATAAACTCTTTTACTAACGAGCGATAGGTGGATTTGCACGTGCCTTCAGCCTCAAACAGCTTCCGCCAGTTCGTACATCACTGGCACCTATCGTTTTCATATGCGATGACGCCTTGTCCTCGCTCGTTAGTAAAAAAGGGGCTCTTTTGAATGGTTCAGCCCAAACCATATTGTTTACTTATCTTTCTTACGTTTACTGGAAAAGGCCAGTTTCCTCAAGTCCTTACGCTTCTTTTTACGAAGCTCAAGGTCTTTGGTGGGACGTTCGATGAGAACGTATCGAAGGAGCATTCTCTGACTTTCGGTCATCGTCATCTCCGTCGTTTCCATGCTCCATATATAATCCAAGTCCATGTGGAAGTCAATTATTATTTTCAGAAATCTTCATTTCTTGATTTCTGAAACTTTGATAACAGGCAGAACTTGATTGACGCATCCTGAAGCCACCTTAACCACCGAACTGTCTTGCCTTATGTCAGAAATGTCTTCAGCAAGAGCAATCTCTCCCTCATGCCAGAGACCAGTAGCTACGCAACAGAATAGGAAAAATAATCCATAGATAGGCCAAAGGCTAAACGCAAACTTTACCTTGGTCAACCATCCCTATCCTTATAAATTGGAGGAAGCAGTAGGATTTGAACCCACGGAGGACGCGGTTAACGCCCTCTGCGGTTTAGTAAACCGCCGCCTTAAGCCAGACTCAGCCATACTTCCGTTAAACTGTAGAGTTATTTATTGATATTGTACTTGGTCACGAAGTCAGAAACCAAGACTTGACGACGGTCATCTTCCTTTACATAGGACTCAAGAAGATCGACCGCAGCCTTGCAAACATTCGCATCGGCAAAGTTTTGCTGCTTATCAAGATACTCTGCAAGAGCCTTCAGATGTTGGACCCAATAGTCATGGTTCTGATTTTTCATTTCATAATCCTGATCTGTCTGATAGCTTCCTGGGCCAGCCAAACGATGTTCGAGTCAACGTATTGACCCTCTTTTTCGAGGCGTTGCTCGAACCACTTGAGGCGTTCGAGAATGATATCGAGTGACTGACCATTAATCACAGGTTCGATATTCATGTGAATGCTTTCCAACCAAGACCCTCGGTTCCGAAATCATCATCCATCCACCCAAGGACTTCAAGACGCTTCTGGTCTTCGGCGGTGGGAACACGATCAACCTGCACGAAGAATTCATCGTGCTCGGCAGAGGTATGGTAAGCTGAAGGATCATCCATATAAGCCTTCAGGATAATCATACCGTCTAGGAGACAATCGAATTGCATGTCAGCCTCGCTTGTTCATGTAGTTGGGATCGAACTTAGCCTTCGCCCTCTTCTTGGGAGGCTTGTAGCCTGACCCTGAGACACTGCCACCGTATTGAGTGGTCAGAGCGACCAACTGAGCACGCTCAGCGTCGAGAGCGTCCTGGGTACGTCGTGTACCCTTCTTGGGACGCGTGTCCTTGGCGAGAGGGGTTGCCACCTTTGGCAGGCGAGCGAGAGCGGCCTTGCGGCGAATGAGTTTGCGGGAAGGAGAATTGACGAGTGCCATTGTCGTTACCTTTCACTTCTTGAAGTTTTTACCATCGAAGTCACATTTGAATTCGTCACACCACCTTTGAAGGCGTTGATCAGAATGAAGCACAGGCGGTCTTCGACCTACATCCAAATACGTCCCAATCAGAATGCCAACGATAAAGCACACGATGGCGGTATAAAAGAGGGACTTTAAGGAGCCTATGAAAAGCACGGTACTCTCCTATTTCTGGCTTGTCAATCGTTGATTTCAGCCATCTTGCGAACTTCGATGATCTTGTGACGAATTCCGTCATGACGCTGACCAAACTTGTGGCGAGCGTCAACCTCATCGGTCGCAATGATAATGTCAGTGGACATGTACTGAGCACCAGTCGAACCAGCCCACTCGTAAGTTACTTCGAATTTGCTTCTCAATGACATAGTGCTGTCCTATACTGAATATCTGGAAGGATGGTAGGAGCAAGATATACGATATCCCTATCGCAGTCTGCGATATTCCTACGAGCATGATTGCTCACTCGAACCTTTCGGTTGTGGCGTATGAGATAGAAACTGTTGTCACTACGACTTACGAACTGAAACCCTATTGATTTCAGGAGCTTAACGGTTTCTCTTACTGCTTCATCTTGAGAGTAGATTTTCATAACACGAACACTCTGATGGTTGAAACCGTCGTTTCTGATACGACAAGGACTCGAACCTTGCATCTCGCCCTTGCGGGACAGGAAGTCACCATGCTTCTCCATATCACCATACAGAGGTCGTGTCAAGTGGAAAAAGTGTGCTATTACGCCAAATGGGGCCGTAGCTTCAGGCCCACCACCACACAGGGTGGCTTCACAACTCCTTAGACGATGGCTGCTTCTAAGCCGACATCCTAGTTCCACAAGCTAAATAGGTCTTCTGCTTCGGCGTACCTGATGCACCACTGGCACTGGTTAAGCGGGCTTCTTTCCACCATGGAAACTCTTACCCTTAACAAGCTCTTTCGACGTGGAAGGAGCAGATTGACATTCCCTTTCTCTATCCGAACAGCCTTGCCTAGGGGCGACGAGGGAACATGACCTATAACGATTTGAGTAGGGGTATGTCTGAAAACCAATCCCAACAGGGACCGTCCATTCACCCATATTTATGTCACAACCCGCAGGTTGCTATCCACGATACGGTGCCTCACGGCATGTGTCTACTCAAAAAAGTCCCTAGGAGGATTAGTGACTTAACACACCTAAGGTTTACACTGCACATTCATAGAAGTCTCTTAGTTTACCATCAAAGGTTAGCAGCGAAGATATGGCGGCCCATAAGGGGATCGAACCCATGTAATTCGGCTGACAACCGAATGCTCTACCATTGAGCTAATGGACCATCTCCCTCTTGCGAGGGCAACGGAAACCTTACAGTCCCGCATACGAATTCTCGGGCTCTCAGCACCTTATTAGGTAAACCTCGCCCGCTGGTTTCTTGCTAGCGTTCACCCTGAAACCAGAAGCGGATGAACACTTTGCACCGAGTTTACGGTGCTCCCTAAATTAGAGTGGGTAGTTTATAAAGGACGTGCCCGCAAGGTCCATTGAATTGGAGGAAGAGGTAGGATTTGAACCCACGAAGGACTTGTTTAAGGCCCTTAACGGTTTTCAAGACCGCCGCCATCAACCACTCGGCCACTCTTCCATTGGTTGAACTTTTATTTATTGCAAAAAAGCTTGGTCGCGGTCATTGCCACCCACCAAGACTAGCCCAATCATTAGGGCCAGAGGCGTCGGTTCATCACCGACTAGCGAAGGGTACTAGCGTACTAGCTTTCGGCGTCGTTCCTTCGATTTGGTTACCCTATCAGAACCGCATCAGGCTGTCAAGAGAAATTTTGGTCGTGCTTCTTGTGCTTGCGGTCGCGTGAGTGAGCAAGGCTGTCGCCATAGAACACCTTAGCAATTTCATATTCCTCTTCAGCAAGCTGATCAAGGAACTTAGTAGCTTCGTCAAGCGTGTCGAAAGGATGCTCAACAATGTTAAGTACTTCCTTTTCTTCCGTTGTGATCCACTTGAACAATGTTAGTCTATAAATCATCCCTCTACTCCTTTCAGGAACTCCAACCATTTGGTTTGGCTCATCCCTGCGTATTTAATCAAATTGATCTGGTTAAGAAGGACGTTCGCTTCTGAACTATCATATACACCGTTGAGAAGCTGTGTCAGCTTCGTTCTATCCGTCGTGGAAACTGGCATTGGACCCCACCAAGGTATCTCATTACTTCCCAGGAATGGGATACCATTAACCACATGATCGGCCCCTACTATGTTAAACGTCTCGGAGAAGCTAATTTGCATTCCGATATCCATTTCCTTGGTCAGGTTAATGAATTTCTCATGAGTCAGCCACCTATGGAAGGTAACTTGGTAGCGTGTTTGGTCTAGGTGCTCGAATAGGCTGTGCAGATTGGCGTCACATGGATCACCAAACCCCTCTATGCGACCAGAGTTCAAGTGGAAGTTAAGCTTTAGTCCCTTCTCGGCAGCAAAGTCAATTGCTGCAATAGCCTGAATAAGCTGGTTCTTCAGTGGTCTAATCGCTCCGAACGAGCTAATATTGATCGTATCGTTCTTGGGATTGATCTTCTTAGGGCTGGCAATAACATCAACAGGGTAATAATTAGGCAAATAAGCAATTTTCTTCTTCCCTGCACCATGAATTACGTCAGATACCCTCTGAATGTCGCTCGTCATCTTGGGAGAGTTAGGAGCAACAATCATCTTAGGCTGACTTACGTAATCGAATATCCACTGCATGGCAGTGCCTTCCTGGGCCATGAATGGAATATCTGAGTGGATACGAACCACCCAAGTCACGGTAGGATGCAGGGAACGGAGGATTTCGAATTTCTCGGGAACCACCCAGAGGGCTTCGATAAACACAATGTCAGGACGGAAGTCATGAACTTCCTTGTCAATGCCGTTGTTGTCAACAACCACGGTTAGCTTTGACTCGATACCGTTCTCGACCAGCATCTTGTGGACGAACTCGGCACTATTATATAATCCTGTTGAAAGTCTTATGTTTGTGTGAGTCTCAGGATCAAAGTCTTCACGTCTCTTCAGGATGAATAGCGTCTTCAATAGCAAACCTCACACGTGTATAGATAATTTCTGATATGGTCTCAATGGACCCATCAGTATTTATCGGCACAATGCGAGAAAACTGCCCAACAAGATCGAAGAAAAGGTCTTGCATTTGAATTAGTTTCTCAATGGATGCATTATCGAAGTGATCCATCTCGACGCCTGCTCTGTCAACCATACGCTTCTTGATAGATGAAACGTCGTCGGTATACATGAGAAACGTTAGGTCTGGCACTACTCGATAGCTTTCAAGGTAGTCTAGCCAGTCATCAAAGTACATATATGAGTTCTGATATACGAAGGACGTATCGATGAAGCGGTCGCAGATCACATGTGTGTTATCGGCAATAGCAGGGAGGATCACATTAGTTACGTGATGATCACGTTGTGACTCGATCAGGTGATACTGTGAGTAGGTGCTCAAGTTCTTCTCAGACTTGATCAATTGGCGGACCTTCATACCAAAGTCCGTTCCTCCTGGCTCATGTGTAAGGATGCTGTGGTGCCCATGGAGGTTAAGGCGTGCAGTAAGCATCCTTGCTTGCGTAGACTTCCCTACGCCATCAATTCCTTCGAACGTAATGAACATAATAAACCTTTCGTCACTTTACTTTTTGCGGAAATACTTTCGGGTTACAGCAGATGTTGCGTGAACAGGTGACAGTCTTGAATTAAGCTGAGCCTGGATTTGTGCAATCTTAGCTGCATCTGCCTGCTCTGCTGTCTGCACAGAACCAACAATCTTGTTCGTAGCAATGATTGCAGAGTTGACGGTCACGAAGTCAGTATCATACTGCTTGGTTACTGCCTCAAGCGTAGATGTACGTCCTTGATTAAGCTCGATAGCCTTCTTGTGGTCCATGTAGACGTAAAGCTGCGTGCCAATTAAGCCAATTGCGAGTGCGGCTACACAAGCCAACTCAGCAAACGTCTTGGCAAACTTCTTGTTCAAAGGTACAGTCGCCCCAAGATTAACTCTCTTGGTCAACAGACTCTTCACACCACTGGTCGTTGAGCTTGTAACAGCCCCGATTGGTGTCTGTAATGCCCCTTCGACATCCTTGAAGATGACTCTTACGTCATTCTCAACTGTCGTTACGGCAGAGTTTACTTCAGTTCCTAATGTCATCGTTCCTCCAGTTATTTACCAAACACTTTCTTCTGATTGTTCAAATCATTTCGAAGTGCGTTCATGTTGTTGCGGCACGTCACGTTGTTGCCATACGTCGTATTTAATGTTTGAGCAACCTGAGCGTTCGTTGTGAACGTCTGAGGAAGGGGTGCCACGGGGCAATTGAAGAGAGCCGCAGGAGGAACATACACCACATTCTTATGAGATACAAGGGTAGGATCGAGGTCACCGCCGCAACCAGCCAAAAGGACAGATAGGCCGATTGCAATAAGCACAGGCTTCATACCGATTTTCATTATCTAATATCCTCTCATCTTCGTTAGCACTTGGTTGAAAATGGGATCGACCACAGTGTCAGAAGGCTTCTGCTTAACAATCCACGTGTTCGTATTGCCTACCTGAGTAGCGAGCTTCGCGTTGTCAGCGTCAACCTGCTTCTGTAGGGCTTCTTCGTCTTGTAGGGCTTGCTGGAGGGCAGCGGCGTTGGCAGCGTTGTCCTTAGCTGTCTGAGCGGCTTGGGCTGCGTTGAACTTCGCTAGGGCTTCTACGGCAGCTTCGTGCTCTTCGTACTTTAGATAACCCCAAGCACCCGCCACGACTGTAAGGATGATCGCTCCGTAAGAGAAAATCTTACCGAACGGACCTGTAAACAACGAGACGATAATTCCTAAGAAAGGCATAAGTGCATCCTCAATGAGAGATGCACTTATTTATTAAGGGACCGACTTACTTGGTCGGAAGGAGGGTATTCGTCACACCCTGAACGACCGTCCTGAAAGACGATAGGAAGTCCGCAGGCACGAGGATCAAGCCTGAGAGTGAGGTTGGCAGCTTACCGTCCCACTTGTCCGCAATGGTGCGAATGGCCTGAGTGTACGCCAACTGCGTCAGCGTGTCCTTGTAAGGCTCAAGAGCCTTCGCGACAACCTGATCCTGGCTGGACTCGAACGCACGGTTGATAGCCTTCTGAACCGTGTCATCGAAGTGCCACGTGCCAGCATAGCCGATATAATCGAGCGTGATGCCTCGTTCCTTCATCCATGGCTCAAGAACCGTCTTTGTGCGTTCCAAGATAGCCGCAGCCTGCTTGTTCGCCTCATTGAGGGAGAGCTTGGAAACCTCGTTGCAGAGCAAGGTCGAAACCTGTCCATGCACCTTCAGGTCCATCGCGTGTGCCAGATCGTAGCCGAAATAGATCGACGTGAAGATGATCTGTGGGTCTTCGCGATTGCCAAACTTGGTCGGGTCAGCAGGATCACGAGGACGTTCGATGCCGAAATTGAAGAGGTACTTGGCTGCGTTCTCTTCCGCAATCGAAGCACCAATGGCAATTTCGATCCCGACATTCAGACCCTCGTTGGTCTGGCATTCGAGACCCTCGTTGTTTGCCTTGTCCGTTCCACGTCCAGCGGCAGTCCACTCACGATTGTAAGGGGTGCGAGGCTGAATGATCATTCGGCCTGAAGGAACGTAGTTGCCGCCCCATGAGAGACTGTACTGGTTCTTCGGAAGCTGAATGTGCGGCACTTGGAATAGCTTGGCAGCGATCTTGTTCTTGTTGAAGTAGTCTTCCGACTCGAACTTGGTCTGGCTGTCAACGTTTGCTCCCTGATTGGGAACCCAGAAAGCCGACTCATTCGGCTCAATGGCAACGAATTCGGGATTGTCCGAACCCGCATAGTAAGCGAACGACGGACTCGAAACGAGCATCGAAGCCGCAAGAATACCTGCGATTAACTTATTCATAACAAACTCCTTGTTACTTGGCGGTCTTGAAATAGCCCTGCCAAATGAAATAGAGGATCATGATAACAGCAATCGTGATACCTCCGTTTACGAACAACAGAGCATCCTGAAACCCTGCATTCGCGACTGCGGCAATGTCACTGTTGGCGAACTGAGTTCCTGCCGACTCGGCACTCAGTATTGTGTGGGTCGTTCCCCACATGGCATGGGCAATCGAAGCCGCAATAAGCGTCACGACTGTCCAAACTATTCTAACTAGCATATCAATCTCCTTTGTTAACAACACGTCTATATTGGTCAACAACGAATTGGTTAATCCACTCGTGGTCAACATCTTCGGGAAGGCTCGACGCCTTCGAAGCGGCCTCAACCGCATCAAAATTCATCTCGATCAGGCCAGCAACCTGCTTGTAAGGAACCTCACCCTTCTTGATGACTTTTAGAAAGTCGGCGTTTGGACGCGGGAATGTCACAAATCCCGTATCGAATAGCTCGATGGCCTGCTCTCCAATGCGAACAGCATGGGACAAAGCTTTCCAGTCGAGCCCTTCATTCTGCTCGGCTTGGAGGGCACGCGAACCATACTCAGCCACAAGGTGATCAACAACCTTGATGCACTCAGAAACCTTTGATGTATATTGAAGCTTGCGGTCGCAAACCTCAAGGTAATAAATTATCACACCAGAAGTCTGTTGGATGGGAATGATCCTAATATGTTCCTTATTGGGGGAAAGATTATGCATTTGGTCGATATTGACCATATATTCCCCAAGTTTCATGTTTGGGTGCAGAGTCAAAAGGAAGTTCAAGACTTCGCGAGCAGCGGCAACACGAGACCCCTTGATCCCATATTTCTTGGCCTGCTGTCGGCAATAGCCAACGAAAGCCCCTGACTTCTTTGAGATAAGTCGGTTGCGATTGGCTCTGATATCGGCCCAGATCGTGAAGTCAAGGACGGAGTGTTTGTCCCACATGTAGCCTGGAGCAAAGAGCATGTCGAGGGAAACGGTTTGACCCTCGGAGACCAGCTTGAGGTACTGCTTCAGCGTGAAGCTCTCTTCCTCGTACTCTCCTGGGAGGTTCTTTTCCTTCTCAGCCTTGTTATATCGATCCCTGATCGCAAGGGTTTCCTTCGCGTTCCCAAGGAGGATTTCACGTGCTGTAGGCATACGAACTGACTTCCAATCCTCGTCAGAGGCGGGAGTGTTCGTGCCATAAAGATGCGACCCAAAGCGGGTGCGAAAAATGATGTTATGATCCATCGATTTCTCCTTGGAATTCCTTGTCGTAGAACTTCTTGACTTCCTTATAGATATGGTTCTTCGTATGATCAATAAGGATTTCAGCCGTATGCTCCGACATGTAGTCGAGAAGGTAAGGACTATAACGCGGCCATGCAGATTTGTCAAGCATAATCGACACACGGAAACGTTCGAAGTCGCAATAAATCGTGGTCGCAGGGAATGGGGCGTCATTCTCGATGGAATTGAAAGCTATGCGGGGATTGTAACCACCACGGATTGGCATATGCATCTTTCGCAGGGCTTCCTTCAAGCTGAGCTTCAGCATGAGGATTTCCCAATTCGCTTGCTGCAACTGCGTGCAGAGGTCACGGTTCTCTTCATGCATAGCTTTGACGCGAGCACGAAGACGCCAAGGCAAAGTGTTGTCGAGCCAGCCATGAAAGGATTGTATCCAATCGAAGATGCTCCACGTCCCAATCCAATAAAGAATAGGGAAGGCGTTATCTCTAGCCCATCTATACCACCAATTAGACATTACCATCCTTTTTCTTTTATGTCTTTGATCCAATTACGAATGTCATTCCAAGACTCATAGATATTGAATTCAAATCCAAAAATCTTAAACATCACAATCCCTCTTGAACCATAGTCTTTTACCCTCGATTATAATATCCATTTGACCATGGTAGTCATCGGAAAGATGAGGACTATGGATAAGCGAAAACATCAAGCCATCGTCGTCCCACTCATGGGGATTAGCAAACTCAATCTGGTGAGCAAAGTGCCAAATGCACTTGTTGAACAATTCTCTATGGAAGAGAGAGTGTGCTGTTCCCCACTTAATCATTCCAATCCACTTCGATTGTATGAACATTGTCCTTAGCGGGGTACTCTCTACCCTTGTTCTCACCCTTGATGCGAGTCATAAAGAATAAGTCGAGGTCTTTCATGAAGTATCTAGCCTTTCTAAGCCAGCCATAGTACTTCTCTTCATTGACCACAATGCCCATGTTGCACAATAGAGCATCGATTAGACCCTGCTCATCTGGAACGTTCTTGGGATCATTGTGGGGATAGAAGATCACGTCAATGTCCTTACGGTCACCATCCTTATAGAGGACGCCACCAGTCAGGCCGACATGGTATCCATAATTCGGTGCAAAGCCTTCAATCTTCTTCACAAGATCAAGGGCTTCCCTCTGTGTCCAGAAGGTATTGACGGTATACTTGATCGTGCTCAATCTAAGTCTCCATTAAGTTCTTTCCAAGCCTGCTTATTGACAGCCTTGACAATTGCACGAGTGTCGCAGGCATAAAGCCCTGAACACGAAGCGGAATTGAATTCTATAATCCTTGGTCCATCAACGGTCTCGACCGTATCGACCACATAAACCGTGTCAGGTTCCCAATCATAGTCGTTGTTTTTGGCAGCGACATAGCGAGCGAAGTTGGTATTATCATCCGACACGTCAACTCGAATGTCTAACACTTCATTACGGCGATATTGTGACTCTGCCACAACTTCTCCATTGACCACAAAGTGTCGATATTCGGCAATGATATCCTCGTAAGGATCAGCAATGATCACAAGCTCAGACGGATCAATCTTCTCATACTTATCAAGAGCCCATACGTCATCTTCTGGCGAGTCGAAATCGAACACTCGACCAGCAAATGTCTTCGTCACCACGTCAGGGCGAACGAACATTTTGTGGTCGTAATAATTGGGAGGTCGAAGACCGTCCTCGATATCCTGAAGAATACGACGCTTCAGTTCCCCATAGGGAAGCATCACAAATTTGTCATTGAACATGAGACCGCCCCACATGGCCGCAGCCTTTGAGAAGCGAAGCTCTTCAGGACGCAAATAGCAGCCTGGACAGTGGCTCTTGAGCCATGTCGTGCGTTGGAACTGACGAACGAAGCCAACCGTCCCATAGGCCACTGTAGGCACTCTGTGGGTCGAATTGAATAAGTGGGACACTGCATCCTCGGGCAGCACAAGCTCCTGGCTGAAGGGCACGTATTTGGTCGTGAAAACGATATCATCCTGCTCACGAGCAGCATCAGCGAGCGTTGGAAAGCCCACGTCATCATGCTTCTCAAGCAGAAGCTCATCGATGATCCAAGTGATTGGCTTACTTGACATTATCAACGCTCCTGATCACGCCCCAGGACTGACCTTGTGGCTCAGTATGAATGCCGCAACAATCACGAAGGTGGCGAGCGGCAGTGATCATGTACTTATTTCTAAGTCCATCCTCTCCCATGCCACTGTTCTTATAGAACTCTTCCTTCGTGACCTTATGATCAAGCATGTTCGTCAACGACGCCATGATGACTTCGAAATAAATGTCAACGATATGCTGAAGTTCCGCCTTAGTGAAGGTGAACTCTTCGACCAACTTACTGGTCGTTTCGACCTTTTGCGTTAAACTGTGCTTCATAATCAGCGAATTCCCTTCTCAATTGGGTAGAAAATTTCTCAAGAGCTTCAAGCTGGTCAATGCATAATGACGACACTCGACCAGTCACGCTTGGGAGCTTCTTAAGCTCAAGGATGCGAAGTTCGACGGCTACGAGAACATAGCCCCACATTTCAAGACTGTCACCTATCTGTAGCATAGACTTTCTCCACTGCTTCGACTAAGAGTTTCCACGACTTGTCTTCATTCGGAACAGGCTGCGGCCATAGCGGGTCAACCATCCCATTATCTAACCACATGCCATATCCAGCGAGGGCTAAGCGGCAGGCTTCCTCAGTGTAGTAAGGGCCAATTCTGTCAGCCCATGTCTCATCCCAAAAGTACCAGCCAGTGCGTTCCCACTGGTGATGCTCGTGATTAGGTAATGCACCAGACTCGTGATAATGAACGGGGTCTACTTGCCCCCTATGTTGTACTTCGCTTCCATTATCCACTGGCTCTTCTCCTTAAACGGCACGATCTTGATCTTGCGGATCGGTGCTCGTGGCTCTTGGATAGCACGCTTGTCGATGATTGTCAATAGGCCCCACTGGTCGAGCAAGTCAGCAATCGTGTTGCGTCTCGCAAGGTCATCCTCGGAAAAGTTGGTATCCTTGCCGTCGAGCATGAACATTTCAAGAAAGTGAACGATGTAGTAACGGCCCTTCTTGTGTAAAATATGGCATGTCTGGAATAGTCTTTTTTCTTTCTTGGAAGCGATGCCAATTCGACCGAGAGTTTCTTTCACCTTGAGGAAGGCTGCGTTTGAATTACCTGTAACGGGGTCTGTCTCAAGTTCTACTTCGATGAAATGGGAGATTAGCTCTGCCTCTTCTTGTTCTGGCGTCATTTTATTCAGTCCTTTCCGCGTACCACTCTTTGATCTTTTCGATCTGTTCATCAGTCAAAATGCTCAATTCTTCCAAGGTCTTTTCCATGGAGAAATCAAAATAGGCACTGATCATATTTATCACTTCCGTACTATGACCTTTCGGCCAGCGTGCAAATCTCTTGCGACGACTGACAAGGTTTCGGTAGTATTTGAAGTGGAGTTCATTGTTTACATTGCTCATGCCATTAGCATGATTAGCAATGAGGATCGTATCCTGAAACATAGAGAAGTTACGGTTCATCAAGTACTGACTGTACTCGTTCGTAATCTCTACATCTTTGCCGTCATTGACAGCATTAACGAACGTGAACGGTGTGTTCTTTTCCATGGATCACTTCCAGATCATCTCACTCATGACCTTCGTCAAGAAGGCTACCATATTGATTTCCTTATCGATGACGATCTGACCACGGTAATCATACTCATTAGCTAAGTCAACATAGATCGCAATCGACTTGCCCTCAAGCTCGGGCTCGATTTCCTTCAACAGGTCGCGAGCAACTGTGGTAACCTCAGGTAGTGAGGCGAAGTTCTCGCCAATCCACTTACGCATATCGGTCCACTTCTTGCCACGCATAAGAGGAACAAGATCGAGAAGGATATTCACGTCACGCTGAGCAAGGATGCCAGTGTCGATCCTCTTGGCCTTGACAGCATACGACTGAAGGAAGACCAAAGTATGACGCCAGTCAGGGTAATGACGCTTAATCACGTCCGCCAAGACAGGCTTATCGTAAGGTATGCCTTCCTTATCCAAGAGGGCACGCAGGCTCTTATAGAACTGCGGTGCCAGATCATTGAAGTCGTACTTGGTCAACTTGAAGTCGATGGTGTCGCAACGCGACCTAATCGCACTGATCATCTTGTTGATGTTGTTGCAAGTGAAGATGAAGCCGCAGTTTGCTTCGTATTCCTCAATGAATGCATTGAGAGCACCCTGAGCATCTGCCAACATACCGTCCGCCTCATCGAGGACGATGAATTTGCGACCTTCGGTGAAGGACATGGTTGTCGCGAACATCATCATCTCGTCGCGGATCGTGTCGATACCACGCTTCAGCTTCGCATTGATCTTTATATAATCGCAGCCAATCTCATCGAGGGCAGCGAGTGCAACACTGGTCTTGCCTAGACCAGATGGTCCAGTCAGGATCAGGTTTGGCATGTTCTTGACGTTCACAAACGCCTGAAACTTGTCCTTGATCGGTGCAGGCAGCACGCACTCTGCGACAGTGTGTGGGCGATATTTCTCAGTCCATCCAAAATGTTCCATCATAATTTACCTCAATGTGCTATGGTTAGCGTCTGACGGAATGAAAATCTCATAAGTATCATTGCCAAAGAAGACCCATCCCTTGCGAGATACGACTACCTTATACGCAGACTTGGGGAGATTAAAGAGTTCAGCCTTGATGGTTGCATTGAACGTCTCATCCGTTTTACCAATGACCATCTTGCCGCTATTAGAGAAGTTCTCGTTCTCGCCTGAGTGTACACTCACAATGAAGTCGCCATCTTTTCCTTCAAAGGAAATGTACTTCGCATCAAAGATGCCATACATCTGAAAGATGGTAATTGTCTGTGGCTCGGTGAGTTCAGCATCGATACCGACACTCAACTGAACCTTCTCAGGGTTCTTGTTATAGTTAAGGAATTCGGGATTGGTCAAGCGGAAGGTCACTTGCTGACCCTCTTGAGCAATCATCAATGCACCGTTGTCGGTCAATGTGATTTCAGGATCACTGAAGAGGCTCAAGGCATTGATGAATTTGCTTAGACTACCAATTCCAAAGCTCTTCTCAATCTCAACGTCAGTCTTCGCTCGAATGAAGAAGCTCAACGCACCAGCTTTGCTGGCAATGACAGAGGTTTGGATATTCCCCTCGCGGAAGAACATGTTCTGATTAAGGCCAGAGAATACTTTCAACGTATCTACAAACGACTTGGTAAACTTCATGATAACCCTTTCATAATAAAAGCAGAAATGGTTAGAAAGTAGCTGGCTCGACTTTCTGCTCTACGTCAAGCTTGACCCAAGGTGCATCTGACTCAGGGGTTGGGTTTGCGGCGGCTTTCTCTCGTGCCCACCTACGAACGTCGTTCGAATGCTCAATGGCATTAGCAAACCATCCTACAACATACATCAAATCGAGCTTAATGTCAAATCTTTTCTCAGTTACTTGACAAAAAGCTGCGGCCCACTTCATTCCCTCATCTCCGAGAGCGTTTAGAAGATCGCCTCCATTGGCGAACTTCGTGTAGTCTGGCATCGAGTCGTAAAACGACTTCTCGATCTTCTCTAGTTCTTCCTTATCTTGCAATGGCTTAGAACTCATTTCTTTCCTCCAACTTCGCCTGCGTTTCCTTGTGCCTTGTACTTATTGAGTTCTCCCACGTCAGCCGTAGGCGATACACCCAATTGTGCAATGTCTGCGAGCGAGCCCCCATAGGTCATTGTGCCTGTATGGTTCAAAGCCATCCAAGGACAAATCCATGTCTTCAGACCCAACTCAGCAACTCTCTGGCAGAACCAGTAGTCTTCTGATAGGTATCTGTTTGACTTCTTAGAATTCAATTCATTAGCTGCCTGAATAATACCAAGAAGGTCTTCCTTCGTTGCTTCGCCAGACTCAGCGAACTTCATCATTTCCGCTTCATAGAACTTGCGGAAGTCGATCTGATCAATCTCAGCCTGGAAGAATTGCGTGATCTGACGGTGACCGTCGAACATAGGTGTTCGAACGTGATCAGGACGATAGAGGAATTCTGGGTGAGCGTCAGCGAACGTCTTGAAGGCTGACTTCTTGACCATCATGAAGCCAGTGCCGATTTCGAGCACTTCGCAAGGCTCACCAATCGGGATTTGAGCGGTGCCAACCTTTGGATTGAATACATAATCGCCCACGTACTTGTTGAGCATTTCAGGACCACCAGCGAGCATTTGCTGGCCCTTATCGTTGAGGATAGGCTCTCCCTTTTCGTTGACTGCGGGAACGGGATCAGCGAGCCCCTTATTGACCGCAGCGACGATCTTCTCCCAGGAGATGCACTTTTTAGGATAGACCGCCCCAATGATATCGTAGGGCGACTCATCGGTCTGAAGAGCCATAAGCTGGATTACATATAGGGGATCGAAGCCAACGTCGGCGTCAACGAAGAGGAAGTGAGTGCAGTCGGAACGCATAAACTCATCGACTGCGTAGTTTCGGGCTCTCGTGATAAGGGACTCATTAAAGAGGAAATAAATCTGAAGCGGAGTCCCAAGCTGCGTACAGATGTTTGACAGGTCAGCTACACACTTTGCAAATACGCCTGTCGTTTGACCACCATAACAAGGTGTGCTGAAAAAGAGCTTCTTCGTCTGGAAGTACTCTCGCGATATAATGATTTCCAACTATTTTCCTTTCATGATAAGCTGACACACTGAGCCCCTTAGGGGCGTTCCTTTGCGTGGAACGCTATTCTATTCAGTTGTGGGGATTGAGACCGCCTTGGTCTCTCAGCTTATTTATTGCAGGAAATTAGCGATCAAGGGATAATCTGCTCAAGAACGTAAGAAATACTTGCTTCAACAGCCCCAAAAGACCTGATAAATTGTTCAGCATGTTCTCGCCACTCGAACATAGCAACCACATAATCCGACTTCGCATCATGCCTGTATCTCTTGACTACAGCAAACTGCATACCATCTGGACTCGTATGGGCCATCGTGTATTGCGGCTCAATAGGCTTCGTCTTCATATAGGTACTTGCAAACATGTTCTTCTCCTTATAGGGGGGTTCATCAAAGAAATACTTCGGCTTCGTCCCAAAGCAATCGTCCTCGGGAAGGTCAAAGCCATTCCAAGGACGACCATTAACATAAATGGGCTCGTTAGTGTAATAATCTAAGACGTGAGCCATCAGAACTTCTTGCCGCCTTCCTTGGCACGGTTCTCAAGCTTGTGGTCGTCTCGGTGATGGTTGTAGGCGTCCTTTTCGACCACCACGTCACCAAGGTTCAGGTCGAACGCATCAGCGAAGTCAAACACGCGAATGAGAACGTCAGCCATCTCGGCAGTGACCATCTTGCGGTGCGGAAGGTGATCATCCATCAGACCCTTTCGAAGCCCTTCCAGGCCCTCTGAAAGCTCACTGTGGATCAAGGCAATCATTGCCGCTGCAAGGTAGTTTTGGAAGACAGGAACTAGGTCTTCTCGACCAGCACCAAAGAGCGTATTGACAATTTCAGAGGACTTGTTACGCCAGCCCTGCTTGATATTAAAGTGTCCGATTGTACGGACCATATCGTTCAATTGTTCTGCAACCTCAGGCTTCAACTGTGTAATATCTCGACTCATTATATAACCATCCTTTCCAAAAAGAGATGACTCAGGGTTGAACCTGAGCCATCTTCACGAAGTCGTCCAGATCACGAGGGGTATAATTCAAGTGCTCTGCACACATATTAAATCGATGACGCAACTCCATAGTCGGAGTGTTATGAACATGTCCGAACAGATGTATTGAGTCGCGGCGTATCTTCTTATTCCAGTCCTCCAGAGGGTAATGGTCGAGCACGAACATGTACGGAACAGAAGCTTCACCTTCATCAAGGGTAACGAAGTGCTCCAGTTCCAGCCTCTCATGGACTGAGTACCAGCCAAGAGCCAGCGTTGCCTTGTGATCATGGTTGCCCTTGATCAGGTGCTTTATGCCATTCAAACGGTCGAACCACTCGTCCTTCTTGCTGAACATGAAGTCACCACCGAAGAACACTTCGTCGTCGCCACCGACAACGGAGTTCCAACGCAGGACCATCTGCTCGTTCATCTCTTCAACGGACGAGAAGGGGCGGCGAGCAAGTTCTATGATCTTGGCATGACCAAAATGCAGGTCAGATATTGCTAACTTTCTTCTTTTCATGGCAATTCTGTCCCTCCATTTCCGAAGCAAATGACCAAACCCAACCATATCCCATATGCGGCGAGAACGCAAGTCATTTCGGCACTTTCACTTCCTTCATATTGTCATCGTAAAACTTCATCGAGACCCCCAGGATGTTCAACGCTTCCACAAGGAGCATGACAATCGCGGTGTGACCATAATGGTCATTATATTGGGAGAGGTCTTCGATGCCACGTCTTTTAGCATAATTGGTTATGAATGTCAAGGTCTCTTCTGACCAATCCTCCTTTTTATAGATCGCTCCGAGAAGACACCACTGGACAGCCTTTTCGTCATTGGGATTGAATAGTTGCTCCCCCTCGGCGTCTCGGCAAAGTGCTCTCTTGCACCAACCTTCCTTTTTGAAGATGATTTTGAAAACTTCAAGTAAGTCATCTCGTATATTCTCAAACTTCTTTTCCCATTCCTTGTATTCTGGCGAATTACGACGCAAAGAGGTCATTAAAATCCCTATCCTTTCCAAATAATAGCTCGTTTTGCTGTTCAGGCGTCAGTGGAGCATCCTGCTGCTCGGGCAATGCACCCATGTCTGTTTGAGAGTTCATGTAGTTCTGATCCTTCTTCTCAAGGTCATAGAACTGCATCTTCTCAATGTTTACTCCGATACCGAAATGCCTAAACTTGCCCTTATCTGAGTAGCGGTTCTTCAATTGGATGGCAAGGATTTCTCCCATAGCATCCATCTGTTCGTTACGCACGAGGGCCAAAATGAAGTCGGCTGTAGCTGTCGTTCCAAAGCTCTCGGCTACGTCATCCATGCCTGGATCACTCGACTTGAAGCCTTCACGGTTAAACTGAGTCGCTGTCACGATAGGAACCTCAAACTCTACAGCAAGGCCACGAAGCTCTTCCGAGACCGCCTTGACGTATTCATACATACCTGACTTGTTGCCACTGATGGTCGAAGCCATGCAGATGTTCATGTAATCGACATATATAATGTCGGGAACGTAGTTAGCCTTGAGCTTCAGTTCATCCAGAAGACGACGGAAGTGAGCAGAGCCACCCTGCTTGGTAGGATATTCCTTAACCTTTAGGTCACCACCATATAGGGCTCGTAATGCCTTGATCCTAGCCTTATATGACTGCTCAGGGAGAGCCATAACGTCATCGATAGTAAGGTCCATCAAGTTCGCATCGATACGCTGAGAAATCATTTCCTCAGACATTTCAAGCGTTATATAAAGGACTTTCTTGCCATCCTTGATGTTCGCCGCTGCCATATGGCACATCATTGCCGATTTACCGACATTGACGCCTGCCATGAGGATGGTCAGGGACTTCTTGGAGACACCACCACGAGTTATGTGGTTAAGTAGCTGAATATCAAAGGGAACTTTGTGCTCGACCTGATGATAGTAGTCGTATCGACTGTCGGCGTCAGCAAAGAAGTCATGACCGATATGGGTATCGAAGCAGACGCCAAGAGCATCTTGCAAAATCTTAGGTATTACCCCAAGAGCTTCGCGTTCGTTCTTCTTCTGGATGTTGAAGGACTCGACTAGAGCATTGTACATCGCTCGTGTACGACACCACTCTTCTGCACTATTCAGCACATAAGCGGTATCCATCTTGGGATCGATATGTAGAGACTTCAGAATATGCTCTGCTTGCTGGTATTCCTCGTCATTGAGCTTCTCCACCTTGCCAAGCTCAATCTCAATTGCTTGCTTGGAGGGCGTCTTCTTGTACTTGAGGATGTAACCCTCGATCAATTCAAAGATGATCTGGTGGGTACGCTCAGTGAAATACGCTTGCTTAATGTACGGGGAAGCCTTCCTACTAAACGTTTGATCGTCTAGTAAGTGGGCTAGGATAAGTTCTTCTATCAAATTACGAGTCCAGTTCTACTATATCTTTTTCAAACAGGGGAAGGTTGTAGCCAGTTTGTCTGACCCAATCCTCATCCATGATCTTCTTGGTCAATGTGAAGACGGAACCTTTCGCCCAAACGAATAGGTCTTCAATGTCGATCTGAGCACATTGACGCACTAAGATACCGTCCATATAAAGACCGTCGTAATCAGACGACCTTGCTAGTGTTAGCCTCATTCGTTTCTCCAATTCCGAGTTGTTTTTCGAGATTTCTAACCTCCGTTAGATCGGGCCACTTTGCTGCCCTGCGACGAAGGTCATTCAGATACTCATTGCGAGTGGTCCAGACGTTGTAGCCGCAGTCGGGGCACTCGCATGTGTCTCCATCGGCATTCCTATGGTCACAATCGATGAACGATTTCATTTCTCTGTCCTCAATGTTGTGAAGCCGACTGACCCTCGATCCTCCATACGTTTCTTGTTGGAGAAGAGTTCAGCCAGAGATACGTTATCACGCTTGCCTTCAAATGTCAAGCCCTCGGACGCGATAATCGCTTCTGCCTCACGCTCGGTATATCGCTCAAGCTCAAGAACTTCGAAGCATCGGCCTGGACGAACCAAGGCTGAGTCAATGTGATGCTTGTCGAGGTTCGCGGTCACGATGATCTTCTTCTCGCTGATATCCACGATGCCTTCAGCCAGATTGAGGAACTTGCCCATGATCTTGTTGTCGTCATCGTCGCGGCTCTTCAAGAAGATGTCGAAGTCCTCAAGGAGAAGAACGTCATGAGCATTCTCAAGGAAGAAGAGGAAGAACTCATCGGTCTCCATAAGGGCTTGGTCATAAGTGATAAGGGCGTCCTTACTATACTTATAGATATAATTACGAATAAGGGAGGTCTTACCCATGCCTGGAGGACCAAGAATGATAAGAATAGGAGACTCGGATGAGTCATAATCGGCATAGAACTTATTCACACCATCTTTGATTGATGGATAGAACACGTCTTTAACGATCTTGTTCTTCGAAGCCTTCAGGCGGTTAGTCTTGATGCCTGTCGGAGTCTTCATGGCCCAAGTCACGTATGGCTGAGTGATTTCCTCAGGCGTCCACTCAATGACATTATATTTGTCAAAGAGCTTATCGAACTTGTCCTTCTTCGCATAGAAGAATGAATTGACAGTATAGGGAGTTCCATCATGCTCACTATCGTGGATCAAGATGCTGACAATACAATCCTCGAACACAAAAACCGTATTGTTGTTGAAAGCGGTATAGTCGATGAGTTTCTGATCAAGCTCCTTGGAAAGAATGTTGATCATTTCCGTCAATGAGCACGTGGCATAGAAGTGCTTGTAAGCCGAAATGCGATGATGGAACTTATGCTTATCGAACATGTGGAGGGAGAGATAATCCCCTTCCTGTAGTGCTGGATAAGAGTAGGGCATACCGCATAGACGACCATGCTCTGCTCTTATCGTTGGTTTATTTTCCTTGCCACAAACTTCTACTTCGTCGGGCATGTTCATTATAAATTCCTTCCTGTTTATCGGCGGGATTTAGGTACGTAACATCCTGTTTTAGCTGGAAAAGGGTTTGGGGTTCTTACGTATACCTCTTCGAACACGATGCCTTTCTTTTGAAGATTGCTTCTGGTGTCGTAGAAGATCGAACCAGTCCAAGCGGCGGTCATCTGACGCTTAAACTCTACCTCTGAAGTAGCAAACTTGGCGTCGTCACCAAAGCCAGTACCAAGAGAAGCCGATACGTTCACATTACCACAGAAATTCTTCGGTGTAGCGTTCGAGATGTTATTCACGCCCATGCTATTGAGACTTGCGAAACTATCACTGCAAGCTGGTACAAGACCACTGCTTGTGTAAACCTCGGACTCACCAATTCCCATGCCTACGCCACGTGTGAGACCCTTGGAGCTATACAACGCATTAAAATTAGGCTGGTTGTAGTGGTGATAGTGGTGAACATTCGTATAGACGGGCGGTGGCGGCACAATCTGTCTGTAGACCATGATACCGATTACGCCTTGATTGGCGGGATCAACGTTAAAGCCCTCAGAGGCAAGCTCTTCCACGTAGGTCTTGTTGTCGCGGTCACCCTGAGGCTGGAACTTGAACTTAGCAACCTTGTCGGCGTTGATACGCCAGCCAGGAACGTCAATCGAGTCGAATGCACCACATACGTAACCGCCTGACTTCTCGGAAGCGGGCTCGCCATCCATAACGGATAGACCGTCAACAGACAGAACGACCAGAACCTTCTCGGAGGACTTGTTTCTGAACTTTAGGGTGAATTCTGAGCCTCTTCGGCCCTCAATGTAGACGCCTTCGTCTCTTCCATAATACTCTTTGACTGGTCTGCCATCAATGCATACGTCAAATTCATAGCTTGTATAGTGCTTCATCTTACTCTCCTTCTGCGAGCGGCTTATTTCCTGCACTCGTCTATGGTTTATTTATTATGCCCAGAATGCAGATATCGTAATCGATCTGCTCTTCCTTCTTTTTTTCCTCCGATAACTCCAAATCCATAGCGTAATTATCGACTGCCCCACCGTACATGGGGAAGGTCACCGTCTTGAATACAAGCTGGACCCTCGACGGACCATGATAATAGTCTTTGCAGGTATAGGTCAATTGAGGCATGACGATCTTCTGCTTCCATACACAAAAGCGGTTCTCCTGTGTGAAATCTTCTAGCTTCGGGGTTACCCAAGAAATATGACCGATAGGTACACCTTCAGCAACGATGAAGCCACAACGGTTGCGGCAACCATCTTCCATAACACGTTCGTTATCAACAATGGCTATAAATTCACCAATACTTTTCATTGTGTCAACCCCACATTCCAATAATGAAGAAACCTGTCCTTCTCTTCTTTTTTCAACATCGCATCCAAAACTCTCGAATAGATGGTGCTGTGGTTCCAGCCAGCATCCATAGCCTCAGTGACGAACACGTCCCAATCAATGAGCATGTTCTTGCCTACCAATACGTCGTAGACAATACCAAGAGGAACGCCAAGAGTATCAATGAACTGGAAAACATTCCCGACAACGATCCTTCCATCTTCCGTCCTACCGTTATCAGTAAGATGGACTTTCTTCATGAACGCCAGACAACCTTTTGACCCCAGACATAGCCATCACGAAGACGTATATAGCCAGCGGTGCCAGACAAAGCCGCAATGTCGCTATAGAAGACGAACACGTCTCGGTTATCAGGCTTCGGGTTATATGGATGACAAAGCTCTGTTATATAAAACCTATCCATACTTTCCAGATCGTTTGGATCAGGACGTTCACGATTATCCACATTATTAATGGACCTATCTGCATTCCAATCGAACTGAAGACTGGCTGACTTCTGAATGGTTAAAGGCGTAATGCCTAGAGCCCTCCAGTCGATGATGCGAGTGATCTTATCGGCAGGAATTACCTTTGAAAGGAGGTAACCGTCCTCGCTAATCTGAACTCCCTTTTCGGGATCAGGAATTGGTCCAGAAACAAGAGCACCATTGGCGTCTCTATAAGAAATCATCTCTGGCATTATCTCATCAGCGGGAACAGGCCAAATCGGCTCTCGACCCTCTGTTGGTACTATCTCACCACCACGACATAGCGGCGGATCAGGCAAGTCAACCAACTCCGATACCATGATCGGATGCTCAGGTGTTGGCTCCGTATATCTCTTTCGCTTCGTCATATTATGCCTCACATCCTCCTGCAACACAAGCTAATTCTTGCGAGCCAGTTGTCATATCTTCATTCTCGTATGTTGTTAGAGAATTCCAGTCGAAATCCTTTGGCATTTGAGCCAGAAGGGCATTATATTGTTCCTCGGTGCATGTCGTATATGGGGCCTGTTTATAGACAGTTGTGCCCTCATCCGCAGGCAAGAACGAGATGCCTGAGGCCCATTCAAAGTTACGGTACACCCATGCACCAACATCAAGCCACTCGTCTTCTTTCACAGAAACGGTAATCGAGGGTTTATGTTCGCAGAAGTGCTTCTGATACATAAGCCACAAATTCAATTGGTCAAGAGCCGTTGTCTGAGCCTTGGTTATAGCTCCCCAAGGAGACTTGATCGGGAACTTGAAACAAACCACATGAGATGGGTCCATAGCGTCCTTCTCAAATGGAAAACCACCATCGATCATGCAATCCGTGAGCGGGTCTTTGATGTCATTGCGTACATATCTTATATAATACTCAGAATTGCGAGCATGAATGCCAGAAGCCGTACCATTCAATGAAGATGACGTACCAGATGGTTTGACACAAGTGATAGCAACCGACTGATTGATACCAAGTGCTTCAGCGAACTCTGCGTTCGTCTTGATCGCCTCAAGCTTCCAATCCTCAAGTCTAGCAATAAACTCACCGTAAGGGTCATAACCACTCTTCGTTCCATTGGTGTATTTGTTGTCCATGATGCCAGTCATAGAAACACCAAGGAGACGTTCATCCTCGCAGTTACGCTGCCACTTCTTGTTGATGTACTTGAACTTAGTGAAGCAAGATTGGAAAGTTCCCAGGATAGTAGCCAGTCTAATCTTTCTCTTTATGGTTTCTGGAGTGTCGTCTGCGTAGATGATGACTTCAGTAAGGTTACAGAATTCGTAGGGTCGAAGAATGATTTCAGAACAGGGGTTGCACCCAAAATCATGATCAAGATCACGGAGACGCCAAGCTGTACCATGAAGCGTTCTAAAGTCGTTAGCATTCTCTATGACCCTCTTCAGTGCGGGGCGTGAAATGATGCCACGTTCCCCTGAGTGACTATTATATAATGACAACCACTCGGTCATGAAAACCCCGATTGGGGGTTTCTCTTCATAGACCGCTGAGTTATTAGCTAACCTGCGGTATGGGTGAGTGTCGTACCAATTACCAGACTTAGCCCCTCGCATAAGCTGATCGAGAAGATCAGAAAGAGAAATAAAAGCTGAACGGCGAACTCCACCGACGACAACAATGTCTCCAATTTTACATGCAAGATCGTGTACCTCCAGGGTCGTTAGGCGTCTGCCAGCCGCAGACTTGAATAGGTGTTTGGTGAACTCTAGGAGGTCCACCAGCGGCTCTGGGCCACTTGAGCGACCACCCATGGTCTTTAAGCGAGCACCCGCTGGACGGAGCTTAGAAACGTCGTATTTAGGCACCTGACCAATGAGCAATAGACTTAGGAATTCTCGATATCCCTTGGCCCATCCTGTGCGACTGTCGTTGAAGATGACAGTCGTCTCGGAGTCAAAGAACTCATCAGGCAATTCATTAATCTGCTTGACGTTCTTCGACTCAACCGAATAACCAACTCCCGTACCTGACATGGAGATTGCGATGGTCTCATCGAAGGACTTCATGTCGTCCATTGGCAGATAAGCACAATTGTACATCGAAATGTGATTGCGTTCTGCCGCCTTCCCTGCGGTCATCAAAGCACGCATTGAAGGCATAACTTCGTGATTTATAATCGCATCATTCAATTCACCCATCAACTTTGACGGGATCGTGTAGTTATGGTTCTCTACAAGGTACTGGCTTATGAACTGTAGGTAACGACCAACAGTCTCAGGCCATTCCTCACGTCTGCCTTCCTTCTCTAGGTAACGGGCATACTTGGACTTGTAGATGTACTGCGAAAACAACGTATTCTCAAACATGTGAGTTAAAATCTCCTTCTTATTATTCTTTGATTTATTTAGGATCGACCCAAGTGGTAGTGTCTACCAAGGGCATTGTGCTATTTTTGATATCGAAGTACGCTTCCTTATTTAAGGCACGGATACGTTCTTCCTCATCCTCGTCGCTTGTAAGCTTAGCGAGGTATTCCAAAATCTCCGCTTCCGTCATCGAGGAATGACTCGCTCATGACGAAGCTTTAGAAAGATATGAGTTACCTCAACATCATAGTCAGAACAGACTTCAATGAAAGATGTTCTTGCATCTGACTCGTCAATTCGGACATTATGAAGCTCTTCACCCTTGTAATTCTGCGGGTCAGCCAGATACTTCCCATTAGAAAAGTAGCTCTTGCCGTCAACATCATGGAGAACCATGTCGGCCATACGTTCAAAACGCATGTAAGCTTCGCTATGTTCACTCGTTGTGTGAAGATCGCGGATAATTATCGCTTCATTCATCGTATAAACTTTCCTTTATCATCCCATTCTGGTTCACCCATCAGAACCTCTGACAGTGACGGAAACTTCTCGGTAATCAGGTGCCAGCATCCTTCAGCAACCTCGCGATGCTCCTTCTGCGTAGCTGCCTTCATACGCAGATCGCAATAGTGTATCCACGAGCGGAGTGTGCCATTCATATAGAGGCGACTTGGGGTCAGACCCTCGGGGAGCACGACGCGAGCCTGCTCCTTCGCGATGCCATTATATATTGCCCAATCGTAAGCCTTCTTGGCAAGCTGAGTGACACCTTCCTGAACCACGTTCCACTCATCCTGAAGTGGTTTGTCATCCACTATGAACGAATTCTGGCGGTTCTTAGGGTCTTGCTTGCGGGCTTCGCGGGTTACGAACGCCATCTGAGTCGGATCGGCATAACGCTGTGAGAACTCTTGGAAAGAGAACGAACGGTGACGTAGAATTTGACGAACGATATCGCGGGTAGAGTTAATTTCCATCACGACATTGACCATCTCAAATGGTGACCAGTGCTTGTTCTTAGCAAGGTACTTGAGAAGCTTGGTCGCGGTCAGATTGTTGTTCTGATTAGACGGATTGGAAACACGTGCTACGAAGGCGATGAATTCCTCGACTGTTAGATAATGCCAAGGACCACCATCGAATGTTAGACTATCATAGGCGGTTCCAATAAGCGGCTGCGTAACAGCAATAATACCAACAGTCATGATCACCCTTCTTATTCGCTTTCCGTTTATTTATTAGACCGCGACTTTGCAGATAAACGGAAAAGCCAACAAGATCAATAACTTAACGATATGATGAAAAAATAAATTTCCCTACTTCAACTCGCTTTCGAGGAAGTAGTGCAGTTTGTATTCATTATCAATGACATAGTAGGAATTACAGTCAAAGACTGTCTTACCCTTCTTGTCCTTTGTGGTTCTCTGACCACGGTTGGTGACCATGCCACGAAAGATTGGTTCCCCAATCCATGTCTCATTGGTCGAAACAAAATTCCCCTCTTCAAACTTGAAGGTTGGAGGGAATACCCACTCTTCAGTCTGCACCGAACTTCTCCTTCAGGAGGTTCCTGAGGTATCGCAGACGATCATTGTAGCGTCGATATTGCTCGCCATAATACGTCTTGCAGTCGTGCTCAGGAAAGCGTTCGACCATATCGAACCAGAAATCCCGCTCATCCTTGAGTCCATCGATTGTGCGTCGAAGCTGAACTTCGTCATAGATGTTGGCAATGTCAAATTCTGTCATTTTCGCACCATATCTAATTGGAGGGACGCGAGCGGTCCAGAGTATGTGTTATCGCATATTTGGCGGTGGATGTCAAGAGGCTTCATCCCCTCTTGGACCATTTTGTTGATATCCTTATGAGGATTGCTCTTCGGCCAGATGCAGACGCGATATCCATAATCAATTGCTTTCTGGATTTTCTGACGTGTAGTAAAGCTGCGAGGTTCGTTATCATAAACGATAATGAAGCTTCCCTTGACGTATCCACGAATAGCAGAAACAAGGTCTCCGCCAGCAGTAGCGAGACAATTAGGCATAAAAAGAGAGTCAAGCGGACCTTCCACAACAAGCGTTTCTTCCTCTTTGTTCCATCGATCTACTCCGAAGAGCTTGGGTTTACTTTCATCCAGCACTATATTTATGTATCGGAGAGACGTGAACTGCTTGAAGGAACGTCCAGCGAAAGCGAACATCTTCTTATTCTCGTCAAAGAAAGGTATAACTAATCTCGGTTCTTCCTTAACAGCTTCCTTGAGCTTATCTGGTATCAGCTTATTCACGAAAGCCTTGAAATTCTCACAGTAAAACAGGTGACGGAAGTGCTCGGAAGGTATCTGTCTCTGGATTATATATTGTTTGACGGAAGTGAAGTCATCCAGATCATCCATGCAGACAAGCTCAGACAAGCTGCCAACGTCATAGAGGTTGAACTTCTTGATCGGCACAGAGGGCAACACGTCATTTCGTGCCTTCTTGGGCGACGAGAAGAAGCGTTCCATTTCATATTCGCCATAAAGGCCAGGATCGAGAAATTCAATGAACTGGCTTAGGGTCTTGCCCTCACCGCAGTTGAAGCACTTGAACTTGAAGTACCCATCCTTTTCGTATATATAACCACGGGTCTTGTTCTGACTCTTTTTCGAGTCACCGCAGTAGGGACAACGAAATGCCCACGCGTTGAAACCAGTCTCGTGCCACTTAAGCAAGCGAGTACCCAACGTGTGAATGTACTTTAGATCGACATAGTGAGACATCGGTCTAAGATAGCACTAGATAACGGTCGTGTCAATCATTTTATCTGCCTTGGTGAACGTTCGCAGGGTTAGGAAGGGACTTCCCAATCTGCTTAAACGTGTGCTCGATAGCCTTCACGATAGGTGGCGAGTTGTCAGACTGCTGTCTACGGAAGCGATGATCAGGGAGTGGTACGGGTGGGGGCTCCGCTTGGGGAGCTAGTTGTAAAGGGGGGCTTGGCCTCTCAACCTCCGACTTCAAGACCGCGATATCGGTCTGGTCGTCGTGCTCATCCTTGGCAATCTGAGTAACCTGACCACCAAGATTTGTCTTGAGTTCGTCCTGGCCGCTCTTAATATCGTTGACAGTTACCTGAAGAGAAGATAGCAGTTTGCCATGTTCTTCAAGAGCATCCCAAGCATGATAGAGGAAGAAAAGTCCAACAGGAACAACAATTATCGAAATGATTTTACCTAATATCTTAAAGATAGCTGAGTCAATTAATGCGATTACTGCCTTTGTGCTGTCCGTCTTTTCATTATTAACGTCGTCAGCCATTACACCGACTTCTTTCTAGCCACTGGCAACCAGTTAGCTACTGCCTTACGGCGAGCAATTTGCATTCGGAGCAGGGGGTCGAAAGTATCAATCGGTCCCGTGCCTGAAACTGAAGACGAGTGTCCCATAGCATTTGTTGGGGCTTCATCTTCCTTAAGCTTTGTGCCTGCCTTTGGAAGTTTATGATGTTGACGAACAATCTCGCTGGAAATCTTGCCAGCTAGATATCTCTTTAGCTTTTCCCTCATAACAGAAGCGATTATGTCATCAATCTTAACGTGTTCTTCGGCCATAGCATCCTCTCAAGTCAATTCCTGAGAGTATTTATTGATTTTCGCGTTTACTCAATGCTCTAAGTCTTTCAATAATCACGGCATTCATATTTATGGGTAGTGTATCCACATTCTCGCCATTAACTAGGTATATAGTGTCTGGGAGAAGGCGTAAATAAAGGAGAAAGGGTTTGATGTATTCGAAGTAGTTACCAAGTTTAAGCCACAATACCCTAGAGAGGAAGTCAGGGCCAAAGATATTATTGAGAACGATGATATGATTGAGCACTAAACGCTCATCCAAGCTCCCACTGGATTTGAACCTCGTCAGGAGCTTTTTGATGTACTTAATTCTCTTGATATCCGACAGCCACTCGTCACTGGTGCTGATATAGGACTTCTTATAGTTCTTCGCCGCCTGGAGCAGGAAGTTGTCCTCGGTCAAGTTATCACGTCTTATTACATCAGTCAAAAGTTGAGCCCTATGAAGTTGTTTCCATAGGGCTTATTTATTGCTATTTGGCGTCCTTGACCATCTGGTTCAATTCGGCCTTGATACGGCGAGCCGCTTCGCCTCGGAACGACTGAGCGTTGGCGAGGAAGTAGAGAGCCATTGAGACGCCAGTGTCGCAGATGTATGGCTGGCTCAGGTTGTCGAGGCACTCCATTGCCTCAAGGTAGGGCTTCGCATAGGGGGAAACCTTGGGCTTCCATTCCTTGCGGATTTCCATGCAGACTTCGAAAAGCTTCCGTGCCATGTTCATCATCCTTCATGTTTGTTGAACACGAAGACGCTACCACACGGAAATCTCCCTGTCAAGTCCTTATTTGTCCTTTGCAAAGCCCTGTGCAACCATGCAGTTCTCAACGAACTCTCGCTTGACAGAGGGATCGACTCTCACATTTAGGTTAAGGTGTTTCAAAGCAAAAAGGTTGCACAACGCACTCGAACGCTCAAACTGCGTTGGCACGTGGTATCCCTGTTCTATTACCTGTTGTGCCTGAGCACTTGTGACAACCATTCCAATTACAAGTGCCACAGCGATATATAATTTTCGCATGGCGTTATCCTTTCGTTGCCCTATTTAATAAAGTTGGCTTTAGACGGGGATCACTTTATTTGACGAGCGACTTCTTCGTAAGAACGAGGATGTAATCCGTCCTTTCCAGGCACATAACTGATTGTTCTATCACCATTTTTTGCTGCTACTGCGGCAATATGGGCACGAGCACTATTCACAGGTGGCGGAAGTATCCAGATCACACTTTTACCGTGTAGTCTGGCTCTGATCTTCTCGATGCACGTGCCTGGAGGGTCATTTACACCCGCAGACAGAGCTATCAAGTCGATCTTCTCAACTGGCGGCATGAAGCCATAGATTGCACAAGAGGATGCACCTACACGAGCGACTGTAGCAGCGTGTAGGGCATGACCTGTGCCGAAGGCAATGCTATCGCCTAAGGCAAGTACTGTCATGAGTTATTCTCATCAACAGGATATCCATAACGAGACATTGATCTATTGACCTTACGCACAGCTTTACGCACAGCTTTACGCACAGCGATTTCAATCAACCATCTCTCACGTTCAGTAAGTTGGCTGGCTTCATCGAAGTCAACAGTATCGAGGTTTTCTAGTTCTAGTGGGTTTACCATTTTAGGTTCTCCATTTTACACCCCTTATCGGATAAGACTTAAACTGGACGACTCCGATAGGAGTAACTAGATCGTCCAGTCTTTATACGCATAAACGACTATAAGTCGAATATGCGAATTTGCGTATATTCCCTTAGATGTTAGGGAATAGTGGGGTATTAGCTGATGTTGAGTTTGAAGTCATTGATCCCAATGAAACAAGCATCTCACGCTGGATACGATTAGCACGACCACCCAAAGTAACTGTAGCAGTGAAGCCAGTACCGTTTGGTGCTCCACCAGTTGAGTTTGCAATAGCAACCGTAGTTGCTGTTGAATTAACGAACAAACCAGCGTTAATTACGTTGTTTGCACCAACAGCAAGAACACCACCTGTTGAATTTGTACTGACTGAAGTTGAAACGTTAACCGTACCAGTACCAGTTGAAGTGATAACGAACGTGTCGTTGTTTGAATAGCCCGAACCGTTTGCAGTGATTGTTGCAAGCTTTGCTGCACCCATACCCTGCTTAACTGTGTACCAGCCAGGACCAAGATTAAGTGTCTTGTGTGAGTTGTTTGACTCAGCAGCCTTAACCTGTGTGTTCGTTACGCCGTATACACCAAGAACCTGCTTACTTACGAGAGCACTTGGGGTAGTGTTCATGAAGATGTTTGTCTGGTTGCCAGTGTTAGCTCTGAACAATTCAGATGAGTGCATAGGTGAGTTGGCAGAACTTGCCCCGTTTGAGCCCCAAAGCATTGATTGTTATCCTTCTTATCGTTAAATGTCTCTATGGCTTATTTATTATGAGCTTACTCTTTGTTGCTGTAGCCAGACATTTTGCGGATATCGTGGTCAATGTTAGGGAAGCGGGTCTTGCGTTCTGTATCCCATGCTGCGGCTGACTTCTCAGTTCTCTTGGCTGTCTTGGAAGCACCCTTCTTTGACGTGCCAGCTTCCGACTCTTGGTTCTTACGCTGACGAACAAGCCACGTTACGGCCTGGACCTGATGAGCCTGGACAGGCTTATGGTTAGGGTCGTTAGCATGTGCAGCATTGATCGCGTGAGCGGCAGCATGATAATGCTGCTCGTATGAATGGTAAAGGTTCTTTGACTTGAGACCACCGAGACCATGCTTGTAGGCATTATCCGTGATACGGTCACCATGGGCCACAGCAGCCGCGTGGCGGTCGATAACGACATGAGGCTTATCTGGGTCCGCATTGCCACCGTGCTCGATCAGGTGGGCAAATGCACGTATCTTATGGCCCTTTAGGATGTTCTCATGGCTCTCGCCATTGAGCATTCGAGTTGCCGCTTCCTTCTGCTTGCCTGAAGCGAAGACACCTGAGCCCTTACCACCTAGAGCTTCCTTGGTACGCATAACGCGTGAAGCTGTGTGGATGTTCTGAGCCCAATCGGTTTGTGGGGAATAGTTGGCAACGTGGCCTGCGGCTTCATGCATACCTGTGTTGGTATAGCGAGCAACAGCCTTCGTTAGGTGATGGGCGTCATCATACCAGTTGTGACCGAATTCCTTCTCGGCATGTGTTGCCTGATTGTAGTGGTCAACGATGTTCTGATGATGAGCAGGACGTGCAGCAACCCAATCCTTACCGCCTTGAACGTCCTTCTTGTGGGTCTCAACGTCAGATGCAGAAGCACCCTTGGCACGGTAATTGGCACCACGGTTGGAAGCTTCAAGAATAGCGTCTTCGTTCTCGTCAACTGCTTCAGTTGAGACAACGATCACACGGTAGGCTAGGTCAGCTAATGAAGCAGGGGCAGTCGGATCGGCCAGAACAAAACGGGGGGCACTATAACATTTGTCATAGTCCGCTTTCGTATAAGCTTGGCCGACACGATCTGCTTTAGTCTCTGCTAAAATACGCTTGACATTCCCAAGGATATGTTCCTTGTGGATATCCTTCTTGGCTGAAAACATTGAGACCTTAGTCTTGTTCTTCCCAAGAACAATGGTCTGCTTTTCCTTGGGCTTTGTATAATCAGTCAAGTCCGTCTCCTAATAAACTGTTTCAGCTTATTTATTAGGAGAGAAGGATTATGGCAGCAACTCGGGAGAAACGTCTGCTATATTGAGACAGATGAAATTCAAGTCGTCGGGAACCGTATCAAGAAGCTCGGAACGCTTCTGTGCATGATTGAGACCTATAACGCAAGCATCATGTGAGGTATAATCTGCCTTCAAAACCTGATGACCAGCGGTTCCGCCTGGATTAGTCCATAACATCATTAGAACAAACAATGTTTTCATTATATAATTCCTTTCACTCGTTCAATAAGGTCTTTCCAAAGTTCTCGTTCTCAGCAATGGCAGCACGGAGGTCATCATATCCGCCAAGCAAACGGTTGTCTACCATGATGGCAGGAAAGGTCTTGAAGCCTTGGAACCAAGTTCTGAATTCCTCAATGGTGAAATCCTCACCAAGCTTCTGTTCCTCGAACGCAATTCCTCTTGACTTAAGGATGTTCTTTGCTCTTACGCAGAACGCACAGTCAGGCTTTGTGTAAATCGTAATCATTCAACCTCTTCCTTGACCTTCTCTTTTTCTTCTTCGAACACGACTTTGCCCTCGGCAACGTCCTTGAGCCAATCCTTCATCTGCTCAGGAACAGAGGCGTCGATTGAAGTGTCGTCTTCCTCCAAAGGCTTGAAACGCTCGGACCAAAAAGCATACTCAGTGAGCTTGCCGTCCACGATCTTCGACACAGGCTTGATGCCTGCGAGGCGGAAACCTAAGCGAACATCTCTCTTCTTCAAATGAAGGTAAGGGAAATCTACTATTTGTCTAATAGCGTAGACATCCCCTACTTTTAGGTGCCTTTGAATTTCTGGTTCTACTACACCACCATCGAGTGGTTCGACATTTATACAAACGATCTTTTGTCCAACGTACCAGTCACCCATCAATCCTTGTCCTTCAGCAGATAATTCGGATTGATATATTTATACGAACGCTCGGGATGCTGGACTGACTTGAAGACGATACCTTCGACTTCTTGACCAGTCAATTTGTTCGCCTCATTGACGTAACTATCGAGGGTAGGCTGGTTGGCGATACCCCTGACCGTACCGAACAAAGTCTGGACTTCCTCAACTTCGATCTTGAAGAGGTAGTTGATCGCCTTGATCATGCCATGGCGTTCAGTCGGCGTAGCATATCTCTTCTCGGCAATCATCCAGATGTTGAAGACCTTGAAGTGCAACTTGTCATATCCCGCAGGGTTCTTCTGAACCCCAGGACCAACAAGCTCGCCCTGGAAAGCAACACTAATGCCCATACGCTGCAACGCTGCAACAAGGCCAATGTCCTTCGCCAACTTCCAATAGGTGTTGTCGTCTTCGTCCTTGACTTCCCAATTGCGGGAGCAAACACCGACACGCCATATGTTACCGTCGTTAATATCATCCATTTCCGTGAACACGGTCATTGACGATCCGTCTTCCTTGATGGTCGCAACGAAGTCATCGTCAGCCCAAGCCTGCTTCTCGCGAACAAGGTTCTGCACGCGAGGCTCGTCGGTCTTCGGAACGAAGTGTGGGAAGTTGCCAGCGGCAACGCCTGATAGGAGCACCTGAGCATTCGGTTCCCACTTGCGGACACGCAATAAGTCGGTCATGTCTCGACCAACCTGACTACGATCTGCATAGAGCACGCCAACCTCTTCCAGAGGCATAAGGAGCCCCTGACTGATCTGCCCGCGTAGTTTCACCGTCTTCAGGCGAAAGCCCTCTCCAAGGTCTTTTGTGACGCGATATGAGCCCTTGCGAAGGAACTCATACTGCGGCTCGATGGGAAGGAAGGAGTCGATTTCGAAGAAGGCAACCATCTGGCCGACCTTGTAGAGTCCCTTCTGAACCACGACCTTCCAGCCGAGAACCGAAGCGACTTCGATACGATCCGCACCCTCGATTGGATCGAGAGCATCAACGGTCTGAACGGTCACAAGCTGTCTGGTAATCTCACTCATTAGACATTCTCCAGTTCTTTTGAGGGGGCTTTCAACCCGCCATCTTCATCGTCAAATTTCACCTTACCATCATTCACGTCATTTAGCAAGGTCTGGAAGACCGAAATGTCAACTTTTTCACCCTTCTCAATTTCGTCAAGAGGGCGGAAGCGACCGTTCCAGAAGTGGTAAAATTCCTCTCCATACTTATCGATCTGAGGCATGGAATTCTTCGTATAATTAGTATCAATCTCCTTCAGGAGGAAACCAATATCATCGCCAGCACCACCGCTCGCCAGACCCTCGTAATGGATCATGGCAATCTTATCGATGGTGTAAATCTGGCCTTCGTTCAATTTCTTGATGAAGCTGATACCAGTCCACAGCCCTTTTTCGTACTGTGGAGGTACGTGAGCATTGACACAAACGATCTTTTGGCCTTCGAACCAGTCTGTCATGGACAGTACACCTTCACGTTTAAGAGATAATCAGGACCAAGAACATCTATGAGACCGTATTCAATCCCCTCAGAAACAACATCCCAATCGAGACCACCGAGACCGCACCCTAAAGGAGG
>Ga0210387_10000248_pt1 | contig 39237 bp, 45 predicted proteins | sample IncBWC7OmetaG_FD_160108 | JGI IMG/M metagenome (GOLD analysis project Ga0210387, IMG submission 160108) | Forest soil microbial communities from Barre Woods Harvard Forest LTER site, Petersham, Massachusetts, United States - Inc-BW-C-7-O ... | reverse complement strand
CAGGGAGCTCGCCGCCACGGTTTTTTCGCCCGCGCAGGCCAACGGAATTCGCATCCTCTACGGCGGCAGCGTCAAGCCCGACAATATTAAGGGTCTGATGGCGCAAGCGGAAATTGATGGTGCGCTGGTGGGCGGAGCGAGCCTGGACGCGAAGTCGTTTGCGGCCATCGTGAATTTCTGAAGCTTGATTTTGGATCTAGCAGGGATTTTATAGCCGCGAGCGCGCTGCGAAATTGCGCCTCGCACACAGGGAGTTAGCAATGCCGTCGTGGGCAAAATGGGGTTTAGCGCTGCTGATAGCGGTTGGACTGATCGCGGTCGGCTGGCGCGTGTTGTTCGTTCTGGTGACGCTGCACGTTTTGGTTTGCTTCGTGCTGATCATCGTCATCATGCTGCAGAGCGGTTCGGCCGCCGATCTCGCCGGAGCGTTTGGCGGTGCAGGCAGCCAGACTGCATTTGGCCCGCGCGGCGCGGCCACGTTTCTTTCGCACGCCACTACTTGGTGCGCCATTGTTTTTATGATGACGTCGCTGACGCTCTCCGTGAAGCGCGCCCCTAGCGACGTGTCCAACAGCACCGGCTCGATCCTGGAACAGACTCAGAAGTCCGGCACGGCTCCCACGAAACCGGCACAGACTGCGCCAATTCAAATTCCGATCCAGCCGACGCAACAGCCGGCACAACAGCCTGCACCGGCTCAGCAGCAACCGGCGCCGAGCCAGCAACCTCCGCAGAACCCCGCTCCTAAGAAATAGGGGCTTCTGCTATACTCTCGTTTTGTCCTCGTCAGAATGCGGTCGTGGCGGAATTGGCAGACGCACCAGCTTGAGGGGCAAATACAGCCCCTCTTGCAACTTCAATACCATCAGCGCAAGTCGTTGAAACCACTCAATTCTATGTTAGCCGTCGTTGGTGCAGATTTGGCGCTATTTGTTTGAATTGGTCGCAGAATAGTCGCAGGATCGTTTTTGGATCGCGACACGCTTTACTCCAAAGATTCCAATGCACATGAATCGGAACGATGAAAAGAAGGCCATTGAAACTCGTGCGCTCACTGCCGCCCGTGATGCCGGAGTGCCGATTCCACGCAGCGAGGTTCCCAGCGAGGAACCGGATTTCACCTTCAACGACGGGCGTCTCGGTATCGAAGTCAGAGAAGCGATTCGCCTAGCGAGCAGCAACTACGGAATCGTCCCAGCCGCCGAAGAGGCTTTCCACCAAGAGATTTTGCAAATCGCAGAGGCGGCATATTTCTCAACTCATCGCGCGAAACCAGCGAAAGTCAGCGTGTACTTTGCACCCGCAAGAGGAGTCAAACGCGACAAGCGAAAGATGGCTCACACTCTTGTGGACTTCATCAGGGCTAAAGTGAGTGCCATTCACACATATGCAGCTTTCGACCGGGATTTGCCTGAAGGCTTCAATTACATAGTCATAACCGCTGAAACGGGAGAGTGGTGGACGGGAGAAGGCGGCGGCGTGTCTCTTTCTGACATTTGGGAGTCCCTTGACACTGCGATCAGCGAGAAGAACAAACTGGTCCCGAAGTATCGGCGCAATCTAGCGGCAGATGCTCAGGTCTGGTTGTTGCTTTATTCGACGGCATCCATCAGCCGTGGCCTTCTCATGCCGCACGGCATTGAGAACCGGAAATTCAATTTCGACTTTGAACGGGTGTTCTGGTTTGTCTCCCTTGGAGCCCACTTCGTTGAGATTCAAAAAGCGGAGCGGAGTGCCTGATGGCGATAGACGATGATCCAGTCAAGGCCCTGAAAAAGCATTTCGAATTAGAAGCGGTTTCGACGTCGCCTATACCAGAGATGCTATCGAAGATCGCGTCCATCCTCCTGCCCCTCCATTATCCGTGGGATAAAGTCGCCGAAGGCTTGAAACAGTTCCTTGGATTCGATGCTGCACAAAAGGATCGATTGTTGGTGGACACGATTGCGACAGAGGTGAGCAACCACGCAGAAAGACTTGAGCGCGGGGAGAACATCGTCGCCGACCACGAAGTGCGATTGAGCCCTGACGTGTTGATTCCGCTGCTCGTGGACGGAATGCGGAAGGCCGAACAAACGCGGGCAGCACAAAGAGTCCGCCGTATTGGCCGGATACTGACCAACGCGGCTTTTGAAGTAGGCCCGCCGGAGGCTGATGAAATCGAAGAAATGATGCGCGTGGCGATGGAGCTAAGTGACCGCGACGTTGATTTTCTCGGAGAGCTAGTGCGCATCGAAGGCCGGATTGTTCGAGCCCAAGGCCGAGCCGAGCGACACAGCGCGTACACAATCTGGGAACAGGGAAGGTGGGGAACTCGTGTGGACCCAGAGTTGGACAGTGTCTTCAGCAAACTCGAAAGCTACGGTCTCGTCGCTCGACTTGCGCCGCCCAACAACCTAAACATCATGGCAGACGTGCAAAATCGCTACGTGCTGCTGCCCAAGGGTCTTCGATTCGCCGATCTCATCAAAAGCCGTGCGGCTGCCATGTGACGGCACAGAAATTGGCGGCGCGTTAGGAGTTGGCTTCTACGTCGGGGTCAACGTGATTGGGCGCATGCTCTGCCGTGAGATGGTCGCGGTCTTCGAGATCGCCAAATCTTGCGAGTTCGGCGCGGGTCAATCGAATCGTGTCGGGATTTCCTCGGTTCGTCGGATAGACCCTCCGCGCCATTACGACGTTCCCGTCTACAACGTCCCGCGTTTGAACCACAATGGCGGAAACGCGAGAGGTGTTCCGAAAGAAACCGTTGTTCTTCCTCGTCTGGATGGGATTTCTCACTTCACCATCTACGAGTTTGAACTGAACCTGCAAGTCGCCGTAGAGCGCGTTCTCGACTGAGAAATCGGACAGCATGAATTGCTCTGTGACTTCTAGCGTGATGATTCCGCGAGCACCTTTAGGCAACTGCTCACGCTTTTCGTTCAGAATTTTTCGTAACCGCTTGTCGTCTTTTACGGGCTCCGGCAGAGTCACCCTTTTCTTCATCAGGGACGCCGGGGTATCTGTCATTTCCTTACCCTGATGATTGAACTCGACGATGCAGTCCGCCTTATCCATAATTTCACTGGCCTTTGGTCCCAGATCAAAAGGTCCGTCACCCTGAAGGAGCACTTTTCCGTCCGGGCGTGCGTAGTAAAATGTCGCATTCTTGATTCCTCCGCCTCTCAACATGCCAAGGACTTCAACGACGGCTTCAATTGCAGCCCGCGTTTCGGGTGAACCTGCTCCGAGTCCGTCTCCAATGGTGAACGCCGCGAAATAGGCAGAGGGCACCCCCGTCAATTTCGCGAAAATCTCGTTTGTTACGCGCTGACGACGATCCTCTTCATCGGAGAAACCCGCAGCCCGAACTTCGACAAAATACGAAACGCCCTCTCGGTCGGCGCGGATGTCCGGCCCTTTTTTGGGCGCAGTTGGTTCGAGAACGATCTCGAATCCTTGTCGCACCAAATACACCGCCGATTCCATTTCCGCCAGCGTCGAGTCGTAGGGGTCTTTGATCTTGGCCGCTAGTATTGTCGCGTCAAACTTCACGCGAGGATTTGTGAGGATTTCCTTTATCAGTTCTTCGGCGTGTCGAACCCAAGGATCGTCTATGTTGCGCTTGTACTGACGACCGAGCATGTGCGTGGGATTTTCTGCACACACCTCGGCTTCGATCCAAGCGTCTCCCATCAGTTTGCGAAGGTAAGTTAGATCGGACACGCGAAATTGGGATTCGCAGCAAAGCCTATCATGTGATCATTGATCCTGATTTTGGATCGGAAGATAGGCTACGCGCACATCAACGTCGGTGAAAAAGTCGGCGGCTCGACGCCACGATCACGCCTTCGGCTTGCATGATTCCTTCTTCGGTACGTCCGTGATATATGACCAATATAGAGGGCTTCTCGCGGAGACGCTATTGTTGCTGAGTGCTCGGCTCGCACCACAGCAGAACAGGTTGTTCCCCGGCATTCGACTTTTCATATTCTTCGGTGAACACGTAACACGTCTTGCCGTGGCCCGAAACAACGTCAACATGGTACGGGCCGGGACCTTTGACCTTGTGCCACGTGAACTCATCATGTGATCCAGCGAGTACCCCGATAGCAAGAGCCAGAACGATTGCACCACCGATCAAATAACGCTTCATTTTTTAACTTCTCCTTTTCCCATTGCGTTTAGACGTGACAGGACGTTTCCGTTTCATTCGCGGAGTTTACTGCGTACACACGGACAAGAAAAGGACGAGCGGCCAATCTCAATACGCTGCCCGCTGAGATGGAGTTTTGGCGGCTCGATACGCTCTAGTCTCCAATTCGCACACTTGTATTCTTGGGGAGTAGCTGGCACGAGCTGGCGCAACCAGTGTGCCCCCAAGCGGTTCGATACCGAAGTGCAGCGGGCCTCCGCCCAACCCTTCCACTGAGAGGTTTAGAGGGGCGTTTTCGGCTTTGGCATTAGCGTTAGGGTGCCGTCTATCTTTCGAGGAGGCGCGGGTGGGAATCAAACTCGGGCCGCCCTCTGAGAACACGTAGGTTGTTGATTCTTCGTATTGGCAAAACGGATCAAAACGGCAACATTGGTAGCCACACTGCAATTTACACTGCAAAAATCTCGCCCAGACCGCTTGTTACTTGCGCCCCTCTTCGAACGATTCGATTAAGAAACTGGCCACCGCGCCAGTGAGATTGACGGCGAATTCAGCGTGACGTTGCTGCGCGGTGGTTCCCGAAATTCCTTTGCCATGAGCATCACCGGTCTTGTTCCGTAGCGCAGCGATTCCGTTCACAACCGAATAACAGCCGCTTAAAATCTGTCTCAATATCGGTTCTGTTGAACTCGTGGGAGCAAGGTCGAGGCTTTTTGCGGTGGTGTCGTAGAGATTTTGTAAATCATCTCGCTCAGCATACTTAACGCCCTTCGCATCGAGGATGTGTTTACAGACGGTTTCAAGCAGTGTCCGGGCAGCCGTCACCGCTCCGTCTGGATCATCGAAACGCCGGTCTAATGCTTTTCGCCAAGCATCCTGAACGTGTTCCCAATCAACTTTCGCGAGAGCCGCGGTCACGGTTGGACTACCGGGACTCAAAGTTCGGTTCTCTAATTCCCGCAGGAGAGGAAGAAACTCTTTCCGGAGATAGTCGCGCCGCTCGCGGTAACTAGGAAACATCGGCTTGATTACAGCCCAAAACTCTCCCAAATCACTACATTCACCGACAAACTTCGGAAGCCGCGATTTGAGGAAGGGATCGGTGAGTACTTCACGGCGCAAGTTTTTGTATTCTTCGCGATTGTCGGTCTTGTCGCCCGTCGCGTAGAGAACGAGGATTTCCTTCATCCTCTGCACCAACTCCAATTGAGTGTGACTGGCTGTCATTTGAATATCGCGTCCGGCAAGATCGGCCTACTTAGTGCGTCGCCTCTTTCTCCGCGCAGTTCGTGTAATCATCCTGAAAAGTTCATGAATTGCGTTCGGTTGGTCTTCATTCATCGCGCGACATGCATAAACGAAGAGTTGGCAAAGGCTCACTACCACGTTTCGCAGGGCATGCGCGTCCAGTCCCCGATCCTCTTCGGGGTCGGCTCGAACTTTGAAGACTTCGCGCGCATGTGTGGCGTGCCCGTGGAGTGCAGAGACTGTTGCGTGGACATATTGGCTAGTCCAGAAATACAGAGCTTCGTATTCGAACTCGATGGTTATGCCTTTTCCAGACTTGTCGAACTCCACGGCATTTTCTTCTTTCGCCATTGTCGCCATCTGGCCCCGCCCAAGCCAGCTGTGCTTGTCGTATTGATCCGCCAGCTCCAGAACTGAGGCGTCCAGTTGACGAGTTCCGGCGAGCGCCTTAGGTGCGTACTTCTCTGCAATCTTCCTAAACTCGACTCGCGCTCGCGCATCATAATCGCGGTAACGCCTCGCACGTCTCTCAGTGTCCTTGTTCGATATGTAGCTGACGATAAACAGAATCTCGATAGCGGTTCGGGATAGACCGAATGCCTCTGCAGGGTATCCGGCGTCCACAAGCACACAAACAGCTCTGCTAACCGTGAGAGCCTTTGAAAGCAGCGGTAGGATAACGGCACTTCGAAGCCGGTTTGTCGCAGGTATGATCCGAAGCCTATTTAGGTGGCGCTCAAGCGACCTGATCTGCTTGAGGACGCTCTTGGTGTTGATAACCATCAGTGAATTTCGCGCCGTCCGACGCGAGTCTAACATAGCTGGCTGGCGTCGTATCCGTGTGGTATACCGGCACGAGAGGTAGATTCGTGGCCAAAACAATCACGGTGTTTTCCGCGCCGCATCCGCTTCAAGGTTCAGGTTTCGTCGGATATGTTGATGATCCCCACTACGCTGATCTGATCGATGATTTGCTGTCGACCGGAGTGGATTTTGTATTTGAAGAAGCTGGTGGTCGTAAGCCATCAATCGCGGAGACGCTTGTCGAGTCTTTCCTCGGTCTGGGTCATTATATGGACGTTGATCCGCCTCTTTACGAAAGACCCGAGTACGGCATTGTGAGTCGGGCGAAGCCACGCCCGAATTTGTTCGGTTGCGAATACGCAGTGCTGGAGGAACAAAGACAACGCGAAGAGGTGTGGATGAAAAGAATCGTGGATCAGCCCTTCGGCAAGGGACTGATGATCTGCGGACTTTGCCATTGTCTTAGCTTTGCATTCCGGCTCGTGTTCGCCGGGATCACCGTCGCAGGCGTGCATAGCTACATGCCATATTCCAAGCTCTGCAATCTGCAACATAAATAATTCGTTCGAGCCCGGAGGATTCTAAGACGTGCCCGCGGATATTCAACTATGCCCCTACTGCGGCGTTCACCCCCGCAATTCCGACGATCACATCTTCCCGGAGTTCATGGGCGGTAAGACTACGATCCGAGCCTGTAAGCCTTGCAACGATCTTTTCGGACACGATTTTGAGGGGCCGGTGTCGAACGACTTCGCCCCGACGGTGGTTATGCTTCGCAGGGGCGGCGTGCGCTCTCCAAGGCACGTTGTTTGGAAGCGCGCGACGAAGAGAGACGGTATCGACCATGATCTAGACAGTGACCTTCAAATGACTCCGACTGATCCCCGCATTGAACGCGACGAGCAAGGCTTAATTAAGCAGGCTGTGTTTCCTAATCAAAGAGCGGCAAGGGGTTTTATTCGCGGGTTGGAAGCTCAAGGGAAGAAGTTTAAGTCTACACCCCAAACAACCACGGGAATCGATCTTCGCGAGGCCCGTTTCAGTCTCAATATCGGCTCGGAGGTAAGACGTTTGGCGGTCAAGATAGCCGTTGCTGCCGCGGACTATCTGGGAGTTGGAACTGGCCTAGTAGATTCGGAGGCTAGGGAGTTCTTAATGGGGCGCGCTCCGCAGAGCACTCGTGTCCGCATGGATTTGGTCATTCACGAATCAATTGAGAAGATGCGCCCGCCGCTGTCGCACTTTGTTTTTGTTAAGGGCAACCGCGAAACACATAACATCTATGCGATTGTCCAGCTCTACGGACTTGTGCAGTTTTGGGTTCTCGTGAACGAAGGCGGATTTACGCGCGACCACTTTGCAATCTCCGCCGATCTTGACATAGCTAAAGGATACCAAGAGCACTTCGACCGGGCGGAACTCCTGTTGTTACCAGTACCGCCGGTGCTGATGGGATACGCCGAGGTTCACAAATTGCGACTAGGGTGGATGGAGAAATGGAACGCAGAAGGTCGAGCAGTCTTGCAAGACGATGCGAAAATAATTTCGTTAGACATTACCAAGCCCATCTGACCGTCGGCCAAACCGTCAGTGCGTAGGGTCAGAGGTTGAACATGTCTGGAATTAAGAGTCCGATTGACGATGCTCTTTTGGCCGCCGTTTATGACCGACTGTGCTCGATGATCTACTCCGCACTGAACAGCGCGCATGAAAACTCTGATGAACCAAAGAGGTTTCGAAAAGATTGGAATGAAATCGGTGCCTACGGATTGGCCGAAGCTTTGATGGCTTCTGCCGCTGGCGATTACTCTTCTGGCGTAGAGACGTTCTGGATGGACCCGTGGATCGCACAGCACCTGTGTAAACTCGGCGCGGACCAAATCGTGACTATCGTGCAGTATTGGTTGGAGCGGCAACCTCTGGATTTGCGTGTGAGTGATGATCCGTTAGAGGAAGATGCCAAGGTTCAGCGCTTGAGGAATTTACGTGCAGGATTAAATAGAGGAAGTTGAAATCGCTACAATCCGACCGGAGAATCGACGCGCCGTATCTTCGTGGCAAAGACTATGAGTGACATTTTGCAGCAGGTTCACCCCGAACCGTGGAAGTGGATGGCGTCGATGGGTGTAAACGCGAACCGCGTGCCGACGTTTACGCGCGGGTGCGAATACTTCTCCACCGCCGGAATGTGCTTCAAAGATATCCGACACGCCATCGAACGGAGTCCCCGAGTGCTGGACATGATCCTCGACGGAAACTATGCTGGCGCGTTAATCGGCGCGAGGGAGGCTCTCTCGCAACCGCGGCGTGATGCGATAGACCCGGAGACTGGTCGATGGGTTGAACTGCCGGACGACACACCGATTGTAGACGCCCAAGGTCGTGTAATCGGACGCCTTGATGTGGGAATCACAACTCCCACGGTCTTATCTACCGACGTTCCGGTTCAAAGGATCGACTCAGCACGACCGGCGAAGACCCCGACACCAACTGAATTGACCGTAGTGCTCTCTGTCATTGGACTATTTGCGATTTTGATCTGGTTGGTGTCCGCTCCCGACGGCTCTTCACTACTTCGGCGAATACTCACGCTCACAGCCGTCGCTGTGATCTACATGGTGATTCGCGCGACGACACAGCGAACCTAGACGATCAACGCGCCCGCTTGCCCGACCAGATTACGGGCAGCAAAACTATAACGATCAGCGCGCATTTTGGACTAGGCAGTCGCTGTCTTCCACAACTTTTGAAATTGTTCGACTGTAGCAGGTGCAAATCCCGCGTAGTGATTATTCACGTAGACATACGTCGTCACGCCTCGATGAATCGTGCGCTGGCACACGTTCACCCAACTCATTAACTCCCGCGAACGATCCACGATCACCTTGTCCCAAATCTTTGTTTGCTTCTCGATGCCTTTGCGGTCACCGAGCAGTCGGACATAGGTAAAATCCGCCGTGATTGGATCGAACTTCTCGAATATCTCACTCACGCGCGGCATCCATGCTTGATCAATCAGCGCGTAGGCCACTTTGTGAGCCCGCAACAGGTCGAAGAACTCTGCTGTCAGCCACTGCTTGTTGCGAATCTCCAAGGCGAAGCGGTACCCCTTCGGCAATTTCTTCAGAAATGTTTCGAGACGCGCCAGAAAATCCTTGCCACTTTTGAACGCAGTTTTGTTGAAGTATCCGAACTGAAAGAGGAGCGGCCCAAGTTTACCGCCCATCAAATCCATCGTTTCCAGAAAATGCTTCAGATCGTCGTCGCAGTTCAGCAGGATTTTTTCGTGCGTGATTATCTGCGGAACCTTGGCAGCGAGAACGAATCCATCGGGTACCTTGCGAGCCCAGCCATTCACCATTGAGACTGACGGCGTCCGGTAGAACGTGGAATCCACTTCGACGGTGTCAAACTTCGTTGCGTAATACGTCAGATAGTCGGCAGGCTTAATACCTGCCGGATAGAACGCACTCTCCCAACCCGCAGCCGTGAAGGCGCTGGTGCCAATATGAATTTCACCCATAAGTACGCGATTTTACACCGAGATTCCTGAGACGGATTGTTACGCGAATATCCTCTTTAGTACTTCCCGAATCTTGGATTCGATCTTTGCGTGACGTCAGACGGATTCACCGAGATGGTTTGGTGTGTTCGCTCGTATCATTCGAAAGCATGGCTCAACGACGCGGAAGCGATCGACAAAGGCGAGTCAGTGCCAACTAGTCTTCGACAATGACCTTCGCGGAGTTTCTGTGCCCCGCAGGGCATGGGTCGGGGCCGTAGTAGTACTCGATAATCGCGCCGGATGTCGGTTCCGGCTTGACATCTATCGGACCGGAGTCTTTGTGATGGCCAGCGCGGATGTGATAATTCTGCCTCTTGAATAAACGCGTCGGAAAACAGACATACATATCCGCATCGGCAGGAGCTTGCCATCGGATGAATTCTTTGTTGTGCTTCGAGATGTGGCAGCCTCCTACCGCATCGGGCGGCACAACACACTTCGGCGTGGTCGTAGGAGAAGCCTGCGGAGTCGCCGCTTCGGTGTTGGCATTTAGAGGGCGGACGTCGCCAACTGTCGCGACGACTGCGAGCAACATAGCCAGCAAAGCTAGGAACTTCCGCATGATCTTACCTCCTGCGAAGCCGAACTGTGGCCGAATCCTAATGTGGGACTGCGCCGACTAATCCTCGACAATCACCTTGGCGGTGTTTCTGTGCTTTTCCGAAGGGCATCGGTTTGGGCCGTAGTAATAGTCGAACTCTTTCCCCTTCGGCGGTGGAGGCTGGAGCACGATCGGGCCTGATTCTTGCTCATGGCCTGCGGGGATATGATAATTCTGTTTTTCAAATGGAAAGGGCGTTTGAAAGCACACATTCATAGCCTCTGTTGCGGGAGCTTTCCAGTGGATGAATTCTTGGTTGTGCTTCGAGATGTGGCAGCCTCCTACCGCGTCGGGCGGCACAATACACTTTGGCGTGCTTGGAGGAGATGCCTGCGAAGCCTCCGCTACTCTGCTGTCATCCTGAGACTGAAGATCACCAACTGGCCCCACGTATATCAGCAGTGCGCACAACAAACCTACGAACATCCGCACGATCGCACCTCCTGTTAGCCGGACCTAATGCGAATCCACCGCGTTCGCATGGCTCGCGATGATTTGTTGAAACTGGGCGTCGGTTCTTAGGTTGTCAAGTGACGGAGTATCACGAATTTCGGTGCGAGAATAACCCGCATCGAGTGATTTTCCAAGAAGGATTTTTGCCCGACGCGGATCGCCAAGTTGGTTGTAGACGAGCGCCGCGTTGAACAGTACCTCTGGATCTTCTGGAGAGAGCTTTTGGGCTTTCTGAATGGCGGCTAATGCATCATCGCGTCTGTCGATCATGGAGTAAAAGCCTGCAATATCAGAAAGTGCGTTGGAGTCTTGGGGATTTACGATCAAGTGCTTTGCAGTTAGGTCGATCGCTCGCTCGTAGACCTTCACCGACTCGGCGCGGTGATTGCCGTAGTAGTACGCTGCGCCAAGATTGCCCCATAGCGTGTAGTTGTCCTTATCAAAGTCGATCGCTTCATTGAAGGATTTAGCGGCGGCGTCAAATTGACGAAGATTAAAATACGCCGTACCCAAATTTGATAGAGCGCTGCCCGTCTGCCGAATTTCGATGGACCTTCGGAGAGCGGTGACGGCCTCCGTGTATTGACCTTGCAAAATCTTAGTTCCACCTAGATTGCTGTAGCCCCGGAAACTATCGGGAGCGAGAGCAATGACTTGCGAAAACATTTCAGCCGCCTCCGGATACTGTCCCTGACGAAAATAAAAAGTCCCCAAAGACCCGTAATTTCTCCAGTATTGCGGCCGCAAGGCAATCGCACGACGGTAGGTCTGTTCGGCCTCCTTCCGCTTTCCCAACGATTCGTAGGCTGAAGCAGCGCCTACCATTGCGTCATCGCTAGTGGGGTCGAGGGTGATGGCGTCTTCAAAGCTGCGAGCGGACGCTTCATATTTTCCCGTGCCGTTTGCCACCAGCCCCAGACAAATGAATCCCTCCGCCGACGATTTGTGTTGATTTGCCAAGTTGCACTCTGTCTCAGCTTTCTCAATGTAGGAAGCATCGTGAGTCAGCCTGTACTTCCCCCAGAACGCCTCACCCAAACCAGCGTGAGCCAAACGATATTCCGGGTCCTGCTCCAAAGCCTTCGTAAACACACTAATGGCGCTGTCGATGCTCTCGGGCTTTTGGTAGTCTTTCAAGTAACCCTTTCCTTGAAGATAAAAATCGTATGCCGCAGGCCGGAGAGTTCCGTGATCAGACAGCGCGTTCCGCTCCTGAGGTTCTAGTTCTAAATCTAGCGCCTTCACGACGCTGTCTGCGACACGATCTTCTAGCGTAAATGGGTCAGAAGCCGCCGCCGTAATCGTGTCCCCCCGCAACTGTCCGTGTGTTTTTGCATCTACGAGGATGTAGTTAACTCTTAACAATTCGCCGGAACGATGAACGCCTAGCTCCAGACCTAAATTGACTCCGAACTCTTGCGAGGCCTGTTGAAGCGTCGTTACCTTTTTCGAGCGAATTTCACTGGCAGGGATCACCTGTAAGTCGTGAGTTCGCGTAAGTTCGGTAAGACGAGTCGTGAGCGTGTCATCTAGGCCAGCGCCGAACGCTGCGACCTCGGGTGATTCGGTAGAATCGCTTAGCGGTAGAATCGCGAGTTGCTTCCTGCGAGGCAGAAATGGTTTCTCGCCTTTCTCTTTCATCTTCCAATATCCGAATCCGAACGCGATAATCGCCAAGAGCGCGAGCGCCATCACGATCGTGCGAGCGCCAAAAGTGCGGCGACCTTGGGGTCCTGTATTACACGATTCAAGTGCGGCAGCTGCCTCACCGGCGGTCTGGAATCGTCCTCCGGGTTCCTTTATCAAACACCGCGATACCAACGCATTGAAGCCCGACGAAACGGTTCCGGGCAGCTTGGGCGGATCAGAGCCGAGAATAGCTGAACTGGTCTCGAAGGTCGTATGGCCACGGAAGGGCCGGTTTCCGGAAACCATCTCGTAAAGTACAACTCCGAACGACCATATATCTGCCCGTGGGTCAGCGGCGTGGCCACGAAGTAGTTCTGGAGCCATGTAAGGCAACGTGCCGCCGCGTTCATCGAACTGAGGCAACGATTCCGTTGCCGCCGAATCGGCACTTTCGAAGACCTTCGCCAATCCGAAATCCAAGACCTTGAGGCGCTGATCAGATCCCACGATGACATTTCCGGGTTTCAAGTCTTGATGGACGATTCCGTGACTGTGCGCTTCGCGCAGGGCGCTTAGAATTTGTTGCCCCAAATACGACGCCTCACTCTCGGAAAGCGGCCCTGCAACGATTCTGTCGGACAGCCTGACTCCGGGAATCAGTTCCATTACGATGAAGTCCACCCCGTCATGGGTGTCGAAATCGAATATTGATGCAATATTCGGATGGTTCACGCTGGAGAGTAGTAGAGCTTCTTTGCGGAAACGCTTGCGACGTCCGTCATCTAAAGACGCATTAGGTTGAAGAACCTTTACCGCGACGTCACGATTTAGTCGCTCATCGAAGGCCCGATAAACGATGCCCATCCCGCCCGCGCCTATGAGGTCACGAACTCGGTAGTGTCCCAGAAGGAGGCCGGTAAGTTCAGATGGGACGGCCATGAGTTTCACTCCGAGCGAATCGGAAGTGGGTGAATCATACCTTAGAAGTCACAATAAATTTGGTAAAGCAAGGATTTGTGCATGCGGCCCGTTTTCCGGGAAGTAAACTCCCGATTCTTGCTGCACCCAGACACGCGGCGTATGATCCCGGAATGGGTAGCAGCAAGTTCCAGTCCTCGGGAATTGGATACCTAGCTGACGTAACTGCTTCAGTTCGCCTTTTTCGTCTCTCCGCTGAGGTCTGTCAGTTCGGATATCTCGCGGTAGGGGACGCTTGAAATGCGCTTAATCGCGTCAGATTTCGTCACCTACCAGCGGCCAAGCCCATGCGAGTTACGCGTCTGGCTCCGGCATAGAAGCGAACCCGAGCGCGACGCCAGCCCTTACGAGGAACTTCTACGCCAGCTCGGCGAAAAACACGAAAGAGAGCATCTCCTCACGTTGGGCGCGTTTCTGGATTTGAGTAAACTGGACGAAGAGCAGCGTCTGCAAAAGACTTCGGAATCCATCGCCAACAAAGTTCCCGTTCTGTATCAGCCAGCATTTCGCGTAATGCACATGTTCGAAACTATCGAGGCGGAGATTCTCGGGAATCCGGATTTCATGATTCTCGACGACGGTGGCTACATCATCCGTGATGCCAAGATAGCCCGGCGGATTGACGAAGAAAATCACCCTGAAATTTTGCTTCAAGTACAGCTTTACGGATGGTTATTCGAGAAGAGTGTTGGTGCTGTTCCAAAGGCATTGCAAGTTTTCAACGGGATGAAGGAGATCGTGACTGTTCCCTATGATGGTAGGGCGGCGGCTCTGGCCGCTTTGGAACGCCTGCTCGCGATCAAACAACTAGAAATCGAAGCATACGAGCCGGTGGGATGGTCGAAGTGCGGGCCGTGCGGCTTTAACGTACGGTGCTGGAATAGGGCGGAAGCGAACGATGATGTCGCCCTTGTGCCTGATGTTGATCAAAACCTTGCCCGAAAACTGAACGGTATGAATGTCCGCACGCGGAAGGAATTGCTGAGCAGCTTTGATGTGGTGCGCTTGAGTGAACTCAAGCGCCCATTCGGGAACGCAGAGCGACGAGTTGGAAGCACGGCGGAGCGCATTCTTCAATTCGCCGAGGCGATGCAGAAGCAAGAAGAGAAAATTCTGGCCATCCCTGCCATCCCTCAACTCCCGAACTATGTAATGTTCGATTTGGAGGGGATGCCGCCCCAAATAGACGAACTGGATAAAATCTATTTATGGGGTGCACAAGTGTTCGGCGACAAGCCAAGCGACTTCATGCCAGCGGTCTCAGGATTTGGGCAGCACGGCGACAAGGAAGGCTGGCTCGCCTTTTTGGAGAATGCGAAGCGGATTTTCGAACTCTACGGCGACGTCCGATTTGTTCACTGGGCTTCATACGAGAAAACATACGTCCTGAAATACATCCAGAGGCATGGGGATGTGGACGGCACAGCGACCCGCGTGGTCACGAACCTGCTCAACCTGTTCACGATCACCAAAGAATCAATCGTCTTGCCAGTTCCAAGTTTCAGCCTGAAGGTCATCGAGCAATACGTCGGCTACAAGCGCAAGCAGGAGGAATTCGGCGGGCAATGGGCGATGGCAATGTTCATCGAGGCCACGGAAACCAACGATGAGGGGAAGCGCAAAGAATTGATGGACGAAATCCTCGCGTACAACAAGGAAGACCTTGAGGCGACTTGGGCAGTATTTCTGTGGCTCAAGACGAAAGCCACAACCAGCGAAGCCCGTCTTTGAATGTTACCAACCGCCAGAGTACCTTTTTCGATTCCCGTCTTACTTTCCTCCTATGTCCGCGCCTGCGTTCGTGCTGACAGCGTAGGCTATTTTCATTGTACTTGGCGATACGTACAACAGCACTTCGTGGATTCTCGATGTATCATAGCGTTGCCCCGCCATGAGCACTGCTTGCCACGCCAAATACTTCGCCTACGAACTGACGAAGCGGTGCGCCTCGGACAGCATGGAGAAGCTGGCTGCTTCCCTCGCCAACGCTCAGGTTGATTTGAACCCGCATCAGGTCGAGGCAGCACTGTTTGCTTTTCGCTCCCCCCTATCCAAGGGGGCGATTCTTGCTGACGAGGTTGGGCTTGGCAAGACTATTGAAGCCGGGATACTTCTGTCGCAAAAGTGGGCTGAGCGAAAACGCAAGATTCTCATAATCGTTCCCGCCAGCTTGCGGAAGCAGTGGCATCAAGAACTTTCCGACAAGTTTTTCTTACCCTCAGTGATCTTGGAAACAAAAACCTTCAATGAACAGATTCGGGCAGGAAACCTCAACCCGTTCGACCGCTCCGAAATCGTCATTTGTTCGTTTCAGTTTGCACGTTCAAAAGAGCCGTATCTGCGACAGGTCAGTTGGAATGTTGCTGTCATCGACGAAGCTCATCGCCTCAGGAACGTCTACAAGCCGTCCAACAAAATAGGCAATGCTCTCAAGAGTGCTCTTGCGCCCTTTGACAAGCTTCTGCTGACCGCCACGCCCCTCCAGAACTCACTATTAGAACTCTTCGGTCTGGTCAGCATCATTGACGAGCACATCTTTGGCGACATCAAGAGCTTTCGCACCCAATTCGCACGATTGGACAGCGATGCCGATTTTCAGTCATTGCGAGATCGACTAATACCGATCTGCCAGCGCACTCTGCGACGGCAGGTGCTCGAATACATCCCTTTCACTAATCGAATCGCTTTGGTGGAAGAGTTCATTCCGAGTGAAGCCGAGCAGAAACTCTACAACCTCGTGTCGGATTACCTGCAACGACCGAACTTATACGCCTTACCCGCCAGCCAGCGTCAGTTGATGACGCTCATTCTGAGGAGACTTCTGGCTTCCTCCACCTTCGCAATCGCCGGAACGCTGGAAGGACTCGCAAACAAGTTGGATAAAGCTGCCAAATCGCGGGAGCCTGTCAATGAAACCCCGGCAGAGGTCGCAGAGACGTTTGAGACTTTTGAAGAACTCAACGACGAATGGGAAGAAGGTGAGGATGAAAATGAGCCTGATGCTGACAACAAGTCGAAGGAGCGAGTCTTCACCGCAGAAGAGCTAGAGCAGATCAAGGCTGAAATTCAATCACTCCGATTGTTCACTGAACTGGCGAAGTCGATTCTGAAGAACTCCAAGGGTGAAAGGCTTTTGACGGCTTTGAAGCGCGGACTAGCTGAGGCCAAGACGAAGGGTGGCGCGGAGAAAGCGATCATCTTCACGGAGTCAACGCGGACACAGGAATACGTGCGCTCTATCCTTGAGTCCACCGCTCATTACAAGGACAAGGTAGTTCTGTTTAACGGTTCCAATAACGACCCAAAGTCGAAAGAGATTTATCAGAACTGGTTGAAGAAGCACGAAGGCGCCGACCGGATCACGGGCTCAAAAACCGCTGACCTGCGGGCTGCGTTGGTCGATTACTTCCGGGATGAGGCGATCATTATGGTCGCCACAGAAGCTGCTGCTGAGGGCATCAATCTCCAGTTCTGCTCCTTGGTGATCAACTACGACTTACCGTGGAACCCGCAGCGGATTGAACAACGAATCGGACGCTGTCATCGATACGGTCAGAAGCACGACGTAGTCGTGGTGAACTTCCTAAACAAGAAAAATGCTGCGGATCAGCGTGTATATCAACTCCTCGACGAGAAGTTCAAGCTCTTCAATGGGGTGTTTGGAGCAAGTGACGAGGTGCTGGGAAGCATCGGCTCAGGCATGGATTTCGAAAAGCGTATCGCCGAGATTTACCAAAAGTGTCGGACCGAGCAGCAGATTCAGTTCAATTTCGATCAGCTACAACAAGAAATGGAAATACAGATAGACGAGCGAATCAACCAAACTCGTCAAAAGCTCTTAGAGAACTTCGATGAAGAGGTTCACGAAAAGCTTCGGGTCAATCTCAAGGAGAGCAGCGAAGTGCTCGGCAAGTACGACAACTGGCTGTGGCAACTGACGCGGTTCTATCTACAGCCTTATGCAAAGTTCGACGATGCATGCAATGGGTTTACCCTTATCAAAAACCCATTCCCTGAGGAGGCGATTCATCCCGGCCCGTACCGCAGCGGAAAGACTGTCGAGGACGCGAATCTGTATCGGTTGGGACACCCGCTCGCGCAGAAGATCATTGAGCAGTGCAAGGCGTTGGCTGCGGACTCACAGACGTTGGCCTTCGACTACTCACACTCTGGTAAGAGAATCTCAATTCTTGAACCGCTGGTCAGAAAAAGCGGGTTTATGCGCGTCATCTGTGACACTGTGACGGCGCTCGAAACCGAGGACTACGTACTTTTGAGCGGTGTCTCCGACGACGGGACTCCGGTCGATGCCGAACAGTGCCGCAGGTTCTTCTCGCTCGGTGCGTCAGAAAAGCCAACAGATTCTTCCACGCTGCCCGGACATCTTCACTCCCAATTGGACGACAGCTTGCAAAGACAACAGAACGAAGTGCTGGCGAGGCTTACCGAACGAAATGCTGGCTTTTTTGAGATTGAACTGGACAAGCTTGATCGTTGGTCGGACGATCTCAAAGTCGGACTAGAGCAAGAATTAAAGGAACTCGATAGGCAGATTCGGGAAGCGAGGCGGTCCGCTCAAATCGCCGCAGCTTTGGCAGAAAAGCTCTCAATCCAAAAACAGGTTAGGGAACTTGAAGCGACACGAAACCGAAAGCGCCGGGAATTGTTCGACGCGCAAGACAGGGTTGATAAGCAACGACAAGACCTAATCGAAACAATAGAAAAGAAACTTCAGCAGGACTTCAAAGTGACTCCGATATTTACCGTTCGTTGGTCGCTCATTTAGGGACTGAGAATACGCCATGGGCAAAACGACCAAACTGGAATTGACTTGGATCGGTAAGGAGAACCTTCCAAGGCTGGAGCCTCGCATCCTGTTGGAGGATGCTACGAAGTCTTACCACGCCACGGCGAGAATTTCGGAGCAAGACATCTTCGACAACCGCCTGATCTGCGGGGACAATCTGCTTGCCCTGAAGGCTCTCGAACAAGAGTTTAGTGGGAAGATTAAGTGCATTTTTATCGATCCACCCTACAACACTGGGAGCGCTTTCACGCACTACGCCGATGGTTTAGAACACTCTCTCTGGTTAACCTTGTTGCGAGACCGACTTGAGTTGTTGCGCCAATTGATAAGTGAAGACGGGTCGCTCTGGATCACGATTGACGACAACGAAGCTCATTATCTGAAAGTTCTTTGTGATGAAGTCTTCGGGAGACGCAATTTTGTGGCAAACGTTGTTTGGCAGAAGGCGTACACCTCAAACCAAACAGCCAAGCACCTCTCGAATACTCACGATCACATACTTGTATACGCAAAAAATACGGACAGCTTTCAAATAGGCAAATTGCCAAGGACAGACGAGCAGAAGAAAACTTTCAGTAACCCTGACAACGATCCGAGAGGTGATTGGAAGGCTGAAAACTTATCGGCTGGCAAATTCTACGCTGCCGGACAGTTCCCAATTCAGGGACCACATGGTGGCACATTTTATCCACCGAAAGGACGTTATTGGAGGTGCAACGAGCAGCAGTATCAATCATGGTTGAAGGATGGACGAATCACATTCGGCCAAAAGGGTCGCGGACGCCCAATGCTGAAGAAATTCCTGAAAGAGATGGATGACGGTCTCACAGCGAATACTTGGTGGACGCACGAGGAGGCAGGCAGCAACAAGGAAGCCAGCATTGACCTGAAAAAGATGTTCGGTGACCGAGATGACGTGTTCCAAAATCCGAAGCCCGAGAAGCTTCTTTATCGGATCATTGAACTGTCCACAAGCGAACGAGACATCGTTCTGGATTCCTTCGCAGGCTCAGGCACTACTGGAGCCGTTGCTCACAAAATGGGACGCAGGTGGATCATGGTGGAGGTTGGGGAGCACTGCCACACACACATTATTCCGAGGCTCCAAAAGATAGTTGATGGCAGCGACGAAAGCGGTATCACTAAAGCTGTGGCATGGAAAGGTGGTGGGGGCTTCCGCTATTGCCGACTTGCCTCGTCTCTACTCAAGAAGGACAAGTTCGAAAACTGGGTTATCAGCAAGCAGTACAACAGCGCAATGCTTGCCGAGGCAATGTGCAAGTTCGAGGGCTTCAAATACGCACCTAGCGACACGGAATACTGGATACACGGGCACTCGACCGAGAGAGATTTCATCTATGTTACGACGCAATCGCTCACGCGTGAACAACTGCAAAAGCTTAGCGATGAAGTCAGCGAAAACCGATCATTGCTTGTGTGCTGTTCCGCGTTTCGAGTGAAAGCCCTTTCTCAGTTTCCAAATCTGACGATTAAGAAAATCCCGAAGATGGTTCTGAACCGCTGCGAGTGGGGCAGAGATGATTACAGCTTGGAGATTAAGAGCTTGCCGCAACGACCTGCGGAGCAGGAACCAGAGCCACAGACAAACGACTGCAAGAAACGCGACAATGGCTCCATGGATTTGTTTGCCGCCGTCGCCGAGAAAGGAGGCAATGGCAAATGAATCCCGCGGTGAACGCTATCGCGAACCGCCTCAGTCTTCGTTCGCCACAACGGGAGTCTCTTGAGATTCTCGCACGAGTCGCCGAAATACTTGCATTGGATCGTGTCGTCTCCGGCTCACAAGAACTGGAAATTGCCAATGCTCTAAAGACAATCCAGTCAGAATTCTCATCCGTAACCGATTTCGAGCGCGACTTCCCTTCGATGTGCTTTGCCCTTGCGACGGGCGTCGGCAAGACCCGCCTGATGGGTGCGTTTATTACATATCTGTTCAGGCTGAAAATTAGCCGCCACTTCTTTGTCCTTGCACCAAACCTAACCATCTACAACAAGCTGATCGCTGATTTCACGCCGAACACTCCGAAATATGTTTTCGAAGGAATCGCTGAGTTTGCGACCAATTCACCCGAACTGATCACAGGCGACAATTACGAAAGCGGTCGTGGCGTCCGCAGCGAAGAAACACTGCAAGCCCGTATGTTCGATACCAGTCCTATCCACATCAACATCTTCAACATCTCTAAAATCAACAGTGAGGTTCGGGGTGACAAGGCTCCCCGCATCAAACGCCTCAGCGAGTATATCGGGCAGAGTTATTTCGATTATCTGGCCGCACTTCACGATCTTGTTCTATTAATGGACGAGTCGCATCGTTATCGCGCGACTGCTGGAGTGAAAGTGATCAATGAATTAAAGCCTATTTTGGGTTTGGAACTAACCGCTACCCCACAGGTGGAACTTGGAGGACACTCCGAGGCGTTTAAGAACGTAATCTACAGCTATCCCCTGTCCAATGCCATGAAGGACGGATTTGTAAAGGAGCCAGCCGTAGCGACGCGAGAGAACTTTGACATCACGAATTACGACGAGGCTGGGCTAGAAAATCTAAAACTGGAAGACGGTGTCCGAGTCCACGAGAACACTAAAGTTGAGCTAGAAGTCTTCGCCCGCGACAACGGCAAGCCAATCGTAAAGCCCTTCATGCTAATAGTCGCCAAGGACACGGATCATGCGAATTCATTGGTCAAGGTGATCGAGGACGGCTCCTTTTTCGGCGGACGCTACAAAGGAAAGGTGATCACCGTCCACTCGGGCCTTCGCGGCGAGGAAAAAGACGAAACCGTTCAGCAGCTTTTGTCAGTAGAGAGCAGAGAAAACCGCACCGAGATCGTCATCCACGTGAACATGCTGAAAGAGGGTTGGGACGTGACGAACCTCTACACCATCGTTCCGCTTCGAGCCGCCAACTCCAAGACGCTGGTCGAGCAGTCGATTGGACGTGGACTGCGGCTGCCCTATGGGAAGAGAGTGGGTGTCGCAGCGGTGGATCGCCTCACCATCGTTTCACACGACCGTTTCCAAGAGATCATCGATGAAGCAAATAAGCCTGACTCGATCATCCGAACGGGCGTGGTGATCGGGCGTGACATTCCCGACAGGGAGATGACAGTCATTCAGGTCACGTCGAATCTGGAAGGGAGGGTCGCAGCCGATCCAACCGTTGCCGAGCAGAAGCCCCTTTTCAATACACAACGAGAGCAGGAAGTAGCGCGTGCAACCCTGAGCGTGCTCAAACAATTTGAGCGGCTGGCTCGGTCGAGCGATCTGAAGAAACCTGAGAACATCCAGAAAATCGTCGAGAAGGTTCAGACTGCCACTGCTCCAGCACAGGGCGAACTTGCCGAGGTTGTTCCACAAGTCGATATTCCCAGCATCGTTTCCAAGACCATCGACCGCTTCATTGAAAACTCAATCGACATTCCGAAAATTGTTGTAGTCCCTAAGGGCGAAGTGACCGCAGGCTATCGGGACTTCGACCTCGACTTGAAACGCGTTCAACTCCAGCCAGTCGCCAAGGACATTCTGATTGCCCATCTGAATGATCACCTGCAATACCGCCTCATCAGCGGCGACGGAATCGTGCCCGAGGAAAGATTGGAAGATTACCTCGTCCGGGGTTTAGTCGATTTCGACGATATAAGCTATGACGAGCATGCCGACCTTTTGTATAAGTTGGCAGGGCAGATCGTGAAGCACCTCCAGTTGTACCTGACGGATGAGGAGGATGTCAGAAACGTTCTTCAATATCACCAAGCTCAACTCGTGAACATTGTCCACTCGCAGATGCAGGAACACTACGAGGAAAAGGCGGGAGAATACGAAGCTCATGTGACCAAGGGCTTCACAACACTTCGGCCCAGCAGCTACTCGATTCCTGTTGGTGAACAACCCAGAGATATGCGGATTCCTATCGAGAACAAGCTGATGATTAGGGGTATGCTGTTCGGTGGATTCAAAAAGTGCCTCTATCCTGCGCAACGGTTTCAATCCGACACCGAACGCCGCTTTGCGGTGCTGTTGGAAAACGATTCTGACGTGCTCAAATGGTTCAAGCCGGGCAATGATGTCTTCCACATCTACTACCGAGGGGACGTCCCTTACGAGCCCGACTTCGTTGTGGAAACAAAGACGGCGAAGTTGATTTGCGAAACGAAGGCGGCGAAGGACATCGAATCAGCCGAAGTAAAGGAAAAGGCGAACGCCGCTATCGAGTGGTGCGAACACGCCTCTAAACACGAAACTGCGTTCGGCGGAAAACCTTGGTCATACCTGCTGATCCCGCATGATGCGGTTGATGAGGCAAAAACGATTCAAGGGCTTGCTGCGGCGTACACGATCAGGGCTCCGAAGACTTCTGTCTTGGCTTAGGCGGGGATGGGTGTCCCTTCCGGAATACTTCGAGGTGGCGATCAATGACGGTACTTCTGAAGCGGCAACTCACGGACGAAGAAAAGCAACAAATTCTGAAGCAACATGGACGGAAGTGCTTTGCCACCGGGCATGAAATCCCCGAGGGCGAGCCCGTTCAATTTGATCACATTAAGGCGTACAGCTCGGGTTTTCCTTCGGAGACGGACAATATTGCTCCGATGTGTGCACAGCATAACAAAGAGAAGAGTACCCTATCGCTGGAAGACTTTCGGACAAAGCTTCGGCTCAGAGATTTCTTCTCAACCGGCGACAAGCTGACACTGAAGCACCTTCTGGAGCACCTGAAATCCAATGGCGACATTGCTCGCTTTGGCAATGCTGTAGCGGTCAAACAGTGCGATGGACAGGTCATTATAGAATCCGCGGATCGGTCATACACGCAAAAGCTTTATGAGTGTCCGACGACCGGGTGGAAGTACTTTTATGCGACTCTCGACGTGGACGTGATTGATAGTGACGATGACGATGATCATACCGCTGGGCTTCAGCCTCGATACTTAATAACTGACACAGTGTTTGAACTCTACCGCCATTTTCAGCGCCATCCGGTACTTCAACCTTCTGTCGGTCGAATAGTCGGGAACAGAATCCGATTATTCGATGGACAGCATAAGGTGGCAGCATTGCTTTGGAATGGACGCCGAGTATTCGAATGTAAAGTCTACGTCGATCCGGAGATGCGCCTACTGAACCAGACGAACATCGCTGCCCATGACAAGTTCGCTCAAAAGCGGTTCTTTTCGTCTGTGATGGTTGCGAAGCTCGGTTCGCAGTTTGGACTCGATTTCGAGCAGTACAAAAATGTGGAAGATGCCCAGCCGAAGAGCGAAGCTGGATTTATGGAGTTCTTAGCGAAAAAAGAAGGCAACACCCAGTCGCAAGGGCAGCTTAATTCACGATTCCGCAGCTACCTCTACTCTTCCGTGCTTGAGGACGAGGAAAATAAGTTCAAGGCTCTGGTCTCTGCCACAAATCGCAGCACAGATGAGAAACCGATCACCATTGATATGCTTCAGAAGTCTTTGTTCGCATCATTCTTGTATCGAGACCCAGTCACCCACGATCTGACCACCGATGCGTACAAACGGGAACTCGAAATCAAGAATACAGTACACCTGCTAAATTTCATTTTTGATTGTGGGCTCTCCTCGTGGGATGCAAAGGCAGGCGCAAACAACGGGTCCCAGCTTCGCCTTAACCGAATGTTTCGTTCCAAATCGATGATGGCGTGGGCGGAACTCCTTCATGGCGCAGTGTGTGGCAAGTTGGAGCTAAACGACGCTGAAGATCGGGAACGCCCATTTTATCGGGAACTGAGTGAGAAAGAGATGGAGCGCATCGCCAACGTCGTGAAGGCTCTTTATTCATGGAAAAGATGGAATTCCCCGCCGAATGACGAAATTGATCGAGTTCTGTCCGACAACAAGAGTGAAGTGAAGGACTGGTTCCGAAATCACGGGCTTACAACCGGATACCTTATGGGTGCACCGGAATAGGGCAGCGCGGAAGCGCTAAAACCTAATGCGCCAAGTTGTACGTCTGCCGTGCTTCGCTTGGAACATCGGCGTAGGCTTAATGAGCCTGAAGTTCTCTTTGAACGGTGCCCGCAAAATCTTCAGCCCTATTCTCTTCAAACAACTCATGCTCTGCAGGCACTTCGTCGAGGATTTGCATGGCATTGTCGTAAGACCCTTGCAGGTCTGGCTCCGAAGGCTTGCCCACGAGGAAGTATGCCTTGAATCTTTCGGTGCCTTCGTTTAGCTGTGCCATGCGACCAAACCACAATAAGGCCTTTTCGGAGATTTGATCCTTCGAAGCCAGATCGAATGAGATCGGCTGACAAACATGAAGTCTTCCATTCTGAAAGACCCGCTTAAACTCGAATTCACAGTGCGGAGAACGAAGAACGTGAGGACGCAACACTGACGACAGCTGCCATCGTCGAAGGGCTTGACCAAAGGATCGCCACACATCCTCTTCGCTCTTACTCTTGCGCTCTTGAATCGCGTCGTATTTCTCGACAAACCTTTCATAGAGATCACGAGCTACCGAATCCAGCCGTTCCCGGTCCGCGATCCCGCCCTTCAACTCTGATACTTGAAAAGACGAATCGTCCTTGGGAAGCACCTCGGCGATCAATTGCTCCGCTGTCGCGGGAAATTCCGCTGGAGAAATCTGCGTTGAAAAGTGCCCCGCAAGTTGCTCGATTTTGTTTTGAAGATAATTGCTCACATCTCTAAAATGCTTTCCGGAGACTCCTTCAAAAAATCGCGAGATGCGCTGATACTTCGGCGTACAAATTGCTTTGGCAAAGAAAACGTCTGGAGCCACCATAACGACACCGAAGTTGACGAACTCGCCCGACACAACGTCGTGGACATATCGGAGGACAGCATAGTTGTATTTTGTCTTCATTGTAGTTCTCTCCGAATTGATTCAATCCAAGTATTAGCGGAGTCTCTGCGCCTCGGGAAATAATCTTTCAGTGTCTGAATTCTGTCAGCTTCGATCCATTCGTGGGGGATTAAGTTTAGCAACTTTTCAAAGTCGTCATCGCTGACGGCTTCCAATGCGCGTTGAAATCTCCCAGTCTCGAACGGACCTCGACGAAGTTGCTCAAAGAAGAGGTGTCCCCTCACACCTTGGCTGAATTGGTCGGTCCACGGTTCTCTGCAGCCAATAAGGAATGGGAACGGAAGAGCCAACTCATGATCCAAGACAACGAGTTCATTATCTTTCCACAAAATGTTGGGCTTTTCGGGTCTTCGATCCAAATTCTGAATCAAGACGTCGAAACACAGTATCTCACAGGCTGGGTTTCGAAGTGCGGGTGACAGCGGCTTCGCACGAGGCCACGTCGAATAACCGCCCGTCAACAATTTCGTCCCAAAATTCGCGCCGAGACTTTCACGTAGACGGTTCCTGCTTCGGTCTTGGGGTACGGTTTCAACAAACGCCGCAGTCACATCAACAATGGCGGGCACAAGGGCGGATATTCCCAGCATTGCAGCCAAGTGACAGCAGACCAATTCGCAGCAAAGGCCATAGACGAAGCACCGTGTCGTTTTCAACTTTACTGCATAGTCTTGTCCCTCACCGTCGCCGTCTTCGCAAGACAGGACTAATGGTTTGGTAGTGCCTCCAAACAACTCCTGTCGGAATTCGACTGCGGTAACCAAGGCCACCATTTGACCTTCCATGAAAAATGAATACGGAAGCTACCACATAGTTTATTAACACTCAATCTACCGATCCTGTTACTCCCAGACATCCCTGCGCCCGCGCCGGACTGCGATTGCAAGCCGTTCGCTCATGCGGTCATCCCACTACGAAGCTAATCACTGGCTGCGGCTTCATCTTTCGAGTCTTGGGAATCAGCCTCAGGGTGTGCATTGTGTGGAAGAACGATCTTCCCGCCAAGGTTCGTTAACGAGATCGGGTCTCCCGTTCGCACAGGCACAGCATCGCCGACCTTCTTTCCGCCCAAATCCTCAAATGAAGTGTCGCCTACTTTCTTTGTGACTTCGATCATTTTGATCTCCTCAACGCTGATACGTCCTTGCAAACCAGTGCGCGATTAGAAACGAAGTTCCGAGAACAGCGAGATCGAACATGATCACGCCTTGAGGATGTAACTTTGCGGATTGGTGTCCACTTTCTTGTACGGCGAATAAGTCGGCACCGGGTTCAAGTTGCGATGGCGCAGTTTATCATTCAGAATACGCGCCTCCGTGAGATCACGTCGGCCTCGTTCGTACGTCGCCAACAAAAATTCAATGCGTTTTCCTGAGCGTGCCTCTAGGTCTTCGCGCTTTTCTTCCTCGGGATCAACCGGGCGATTCCACACTTCGTGCGTCAACGGGTCTATCTGAGGAGTCGTGGGAATTGCCTCCGCCATCGCGGCATCCAACTGTTCCGGCGTCAACGGTGTTTCGGGCACAGCAATGACTTCCACGGCTGCGGGCCCACCCGCAACGACAAGATGGTCATTCGGGTCGCTGTAGCGTTTCAAATCGCTGTACCAATCTTCGTGAAGCCGCGCTACGCTCTCGGCCTCCGTGCTCGGCGCGACAACAGGCTCTGGCGCAGGAACTGTGGCGACCGGCTTCGGCGCTGGTGCTGGTTCTGGTTTCGGTGCGGCGGCTGCGGGCCCTGCATGCAGTAAACTCTTGAGTCCTTCAAACATTTTTATATCCTCCGAACTGAATTGCATTTCTCGATCTAACTACCGCCCGTAACGCAGCCGACCTTGCTCACGCTGCGTGATTCCGAGAGCGTCACGAATTTCCTGCGGTGATTTTGCATCCTGAACTTTCAGATAACGCTCAGCTTCCTCAGACAAAGCGTCGTAGGCGCGCTGAATGCTCGCAACCGATGGCGTCTCCGCCAAACCCAGTTCCTGAATTTTGCGCGCAAGCATATCTTTGGTGCCTTCGTCGCCTTTGTAATCCGGGTTGCGGTTCAAAAACTCTTTCGTGGCCATGGCCCAACTGGACGTGTGATTATTATTCTCGCGAATTCCCGCCACAGCCGCCTGCAACTCTTCGGGCTTAATTCCGAGTTCTTCTTGAAGCGCGCGCGTGACGAGTCCATTCGTGATCTTATCCGCGCCGTCCGTGACGCTCGGCTGCTTCGCGAAAGTTCCGTTCGCGTTGCGAGCTACGTCTCCAGTCCTCGCAGCAATCGCAGCTTGAATCGCCCGCTCTGATATGGCAGCCAACTCCTCCGTGGTGTTCGCTGTGAATACCTGATCGCCAACTTTTACAGACATCGTCTTCGGAGCTTCGACAGTCGGCTGGACGACTTCGTGAAGTCGCTCTGGATTCATCGAATCCCGAACTCGATAGCCGTGAGATAGCTCCCACTCGTGGATAAACTCAGCCGATGCTCCCGGCACCGCCGCAATTTTCATATACTCATCAATCTCCGCCTGCGTTGCTTCGGTGTCGAACGGGTGCTTACTGATGTCGGACATGGTAAATCTCCTCGGCGCGGTGCGCCCCAACTAAAAAATCCTAATATCGTTTCCCAAGCAGTTCGCCTTCAAGAAAATCTAAGCCAGTTACTGAAAATGCGGTGACGGTTTTTAAGCTGACGTCAGACAATCGAACGTCCCTTCGCATCAATCGCTCGTCCACCTTCGGTGCTGCGCTCGGCGGCTCCGCCCACCTAACATTGCCTGCGGGCACAGCATAGCGATCTTGAAGCGGCGTCCGTCCGTTGGCGATTTGGTGCGCTCTTAAAACATCCGCCAGCTCCTCGGAAGTCCGACAAACGGACAGCTTTAATTCGAGCGCTTTATTTTCTTGCGTGAAATCTTGAGACATCGCCTTACTCCTCTGACTGCATTGCCCGCACACTCTCTGTCAGTGAGCCCAGCCATTCAAAGGGCCGACGCTCGGGTAGAACCAAATCCAATTCGCGCGAAGCGCAGGGACGAAGCGTTTCCGTAGTGCCTGTCGCTTTCCGTTTCTTTTCCGCCTGACGGACTTTCGCATAGCATCGAGGACACAACCCGAAAGTTTCGTCCTTCGCCGCAGATCGGTTGCAGTTTTCGGTCGCGCATTTGCGTGTCACTTTCTGAAGGTGACTCTGGCTTGAAGTTGTCATTCGAGCAGCCATCACTTTTACTCCTCACGCTTTGCGGCATCAGTAATCGCACGCAAGACGTTGGGATGACTCTCAGCCAACGCAGCGACCGACTTTCCATCGTGCGCCGGAGTCGCGTGTAACTGTGCGACTTTCTTAATCGCTTCAACCACGCGATCCAAACGCGATGGCATCGGCTCATTTTTCTGCTTCGCCACAAATAAATCGTGTCGGACGGCTGCGGGCAGATCAGGATACTTTTCCAGCTTCTTCACTAAATCGGCACTCGTGCGCGCGTCGTGGAAATCAGATTACACGTTCTCTGTGATGGAGTCGGGAATCCCGTGTCGCCGCAAAATCGGTTCTGCTGGGTCCACGTAAGGCGGCAGCTCGCCAACGGATGACTCCTGCGCTGACGTAGATTCCTGCTGCTGCAATTCTTCGTCGGACTTATTCGGGCGTTGCCCTTGTTCGGGGCTATGCGGCATCACCGGCTCCAGTTTTGAATTTCTTAATGCGATCCTCAAAAGCCAGAGCGTAAAAACCCCTGTCTTCCACAGCCGTATGCTCCTCGGCTAAATATTCCCAGAGCAAATAATTTTTGACGCCCAACTCTGCGATTCGCGCAGCAACGTCCGAACGCAACTGGGCAATCGGTACTCGGAGCTTGGTGTTAGACTTCACGTCCAGCGCGACACCTTCGGCGGTCTTGCGATCAAATCCGAACATGGGCATCGAGTAGTGCGGCTGGCAACGAATCAGGGCAGCAATGCTGTGCAAGATGTCAAACTCAGATTCGGAAGTTAAATCGCCGCAATGGCTTTGGTAATAGCCTTCGTCGTACGTCGCCCAGACACTTGGATCGACGCGATGAGCACGCACAGACTTCTGCGCTGCGGCCAGACGTACCGCAGGCTCGTCGGGATAAGTCCTTGGGGTTTGTGGGCCCCGTACATCAACTTCCACGTCGGCCTTTAATGCGTCATTTGCAAGATCATCGAGATTAAAATTGGCGGTGCTCATTCGGAAACCTCCGTAACCGTGGTGCGATAAGTTTTTCCATCTTTCGAGAACGTCTTCTCCGCAACAACTTTCTCTTCGGTAGCGGCTGCTTCCAGTTCGCCCATCGCGGCGAGATTCACATTGTGGGCCTTCGCCAAAACCCTGAGCGCGGCCACGCGAGTCGGCGATATTCTCTTCCCGCGCAGCACTTGCCGCACCTCCTCTTTGAATTTGTCGAGTTCGCTCTGCTTAAAATAGGTCGAGAGAGCCGCCTTAACCTCCGCATTGCCGAACACTCGATTTATAGTCGTGCAAAAACTTTGCGGGGTACTGCATTTATAGAGCGTTTTCACTGCGCCTTCCTTCGAGCAATCGTTCTGGATGTACAAAGTCACGAGTTCGCGCTGCTTCGGACTAAGCCTGATCCACTCCATCGTTTCTTTCAGTTCTTCGAGGGTCAGCCAGTTATTCGCCACGGGACACCTTCACAGTCTTTCCTGTTTTGCTCTCCCAAATTTTCAACGCTGCCGCAGTAGCGTCAGACAGAACACCGCGCTCTGCCATATCTTTTCGGATAGACTTTATAAGCGCGGTTTTCAGCGTCACCAACACCGGATCAAGTTGTTCAGGCTCCCATCCAAAGAGGATGCCGAGCACTCGCCGAACCGCTGGGTTCGCTTTGATTTGGCATGACCGAACAAGCAAAGATTCGTGATTATCCGCGCATTTTGGATACGCAGCCAATGCTGCGGCATGATAGTCCCAACCAAAACCAGCGTCGGCCCGCGAAATTAGCGCGTCCATAAACATCTTGTGGCGCGAGTGCAGAATCTGGTACTCGACAGTTTTCTGGATGTCCGCCAGAGTCGGTCGTTCTTGTGTCGCATTTGTCATTTCGTTCCTCTCACTAAAGTGTTCTGCCGGGACCACGTACGAACTCGAACATCCGTGGCGGGGTGTAGGAGCGACATTGACGAAGGATGAGCGCCCACGTCGAGTTTCCCTGCTCCCGGCAAACTGGTCTACTTCAAAGCCGCAGCGCGGCGGCGTTCAATCTCTTCTCTCAGGGCGGCTACCCCGACGACTACCGCGTCGAGATCGGCAAAAAGCATGCGTTCGTTCTCTTCATCCGCGACGATCAGGTTCACCGCGTAGTTTTCCGTTTCCTCATTCATACGGTTGTAATTTTGCAATTTCGCCACAGCGAGCAAAGACGACAGAGCGTTAGCTGCTCCCATCGTGCGTTGGTACATTTTCAGAATCATGAAAGTTTTCCTTGTGCCCGATCTTTCAGTCGCGGGCAGTAAAAACTGTAGAGCCTCCGAACGCGGAGGTTGTGTCCCGCTCGATTCGCACAAGGGATTGGGCGAAGTGCAGGACGCGCCGAAGGCTCCACAGTCTGATGCTCACTACTTCTCCGAATCGTTAAGCCTTCTTTTCGCGCGGCGACAGCGGATGCGGCGCTCGTTTCGTTTGCGGATCGTTGCCGTCCGCTGGTGTCTTTGGGTGCCGCTGCGGTGTGGTATGTGACATGATTTTCCTCCTCACTTATGGAGTGAAAAGTCAAAAACCTTATCGGGTGGACTTACCCTGAGGCGCGTTTTATGCACGCCTGCTTGGCTGGACTGCTTACCGACTCGTTACGGTACGACACGCAAGTCACCGGGGCGCGCTGCGTTTTATGATGCGAGGGCGTAGCTCGCCACTGGGAGGAGGTTTGGGGTTTGCGGCTTGGTCTGGGAATCCAAAGGTACGGACGGTTTTTCGGGGCGCGCAGGAAAATATAACGAGCGAGACAAGTATCGCCACGATCAGCAGCATGCATGTGGGGTGCAGTCAAGCACGCGCTGGAACTGGACTCCTCGGGGCTTCCAAAACGCCGCCCGTGATCGGAAAGAAGGTTCCTTAGCCTTTTATAATCAGCAATTTGCAAGCAATGATCGAAGCGCGCAGATTTCGAGGTACAACCGAGGCTTTCGCTTTTCGTTTGGGGCGTTTGGGGTGGGGAGCGGGGCGCGCGGAGGGTTAGCGCGGCGTAGCGAACCGATAGCGATGCGTGCGCGATCCGCTAACGCGGCGTTACGCGCCGATAGCGATGCGTGTGCTTTACGTGTGCGCTCGTTAACGTGGCGTCAGAGCGGCGCGATAGTCTTCGGCGCATCGGCTGCGGGCTCTGCCGTGGCTGCCGGCTTCCCCTAGCGTGCAGACTTAGAGGCTTTCGGCAGAAACGCTTCCAGTGCGCGGCGAATGACCTCAGCCTCTGGCATGCCTGTCACCTTGCTGTGCGCCTGCAATCGCGCTGCCTGTTCTGCGGTCGCGAGGAACGTGATGCGCTCGGGATACATCGTCGGTTTCGGATTCTTCTGCTTTGCCATGAATTGTACCCCCAGCGAACAGATTACCATGCATGTCAAGCCATGTTAAGTCGTGCGCTTGCATCATAATGTACCTTTTTCTAATTCCGTTACACTTTTGCATTGACATCCATTATAATCCATGAGACACTGATTGCATCGGAGGAACATATGGAATACCTACAGAAGCCAGAGATAAACGCCCTCCTCAAAACGAGTTACGAGTACGGCAACCGCGAAGCCCATCTTGCGCTCCTCCTGATGTATGCCACTGGTACACGCGTATCGCAGGCACTGGCGCTCAAAGGGATTGACGTGATACCTGACTCCACCACTGGCGGATACCGCGTTCGAATCGGATTGGCCAAGAGAGGACGGACGCGCACGTTCCGCGTTCTGGTCTCGCCTGCCCCTTACCTCGATATGCGCAATCTCATTGAATTGGCGAAGATTAGAGGCACGAGCGCGCTGTTCGGCGGGCTCACGCGCCACTACTTGCACAAGTTGATCAAGCGCTTCGCCGCCTCGGCTGGACTCCACGTCGGTATGGTTCACTGCCACACGATCCGCCACACGTCGGCCATGAGAGTGTACGAGCGCACCCAGCGCATCGGCGCGGTGTCCGGCTTCCTTTGCCACACCGATCCGGCTGCGGCCTATACCTACGTGGCTGAGAACGACGGCCAGTTGGCTGATGACGCAATCGCCGCTGTATTCGCCGCACCCGCCGCATAATCACATTCCGTTGTCCGGGCTCTGTGATTCGCTGGAGCCCGCATTCTGCATCATTACATTTGCCCACCTGCGAAGTCGGTTATCCAGCCAATCATCACCGCAGACTGCTGTTCGATTGGCCGCGAGCGCGCCGATCATCACCGTAACGAAAACGCCTATCCTCGCCATCATGTCGCGATGAATTCGCTATGGTATCGCACAGCACAACCTACGCCGCAGCATCGTCAGTAATTGCCGATGTACCTTCCTTGTTTTCATGCGGTTACTCGTATGGGAAACCAACATAAATGCTATTTTGTGTCGCAAACGTTTTTGATTTTGGGAAAATCCGATGTCAAACGAGATGAAATGGGCAAAGAGTCTGACTACCGTGCCGTCGCTCGTATCCCAGCACATGGTTATCCGTGCCTTCGCACGCCATGCTCTGGGAACACCTGCTGCCAGCGTTCGGCCTCGCGATCATCACACGCTCGCCATTCGCGCTCGGATCGTTGCGTCAGGCGCGCTGCGCGCCAGCCGCGACTCCCTCGCGCCGCAGACCATTCGCTGTGCTCCGCTACTCCGTTCTCTGTCTCTCCACCTGAAAGCCTGTACGATCCTGTACGCTGGTTCTCTGTCTGTGTTCTACCAGTCGTTCCACCTGTACCCTCGTACGGGCATAACATGATCGGGTGTGCGATTCCACTTCGACAGCGCCGCACGTACGACGCAACAGGCGGTCGCCGATTCGACAGCATGCGCGCGACGCAACGACTCAGGCGATCCCACATGGTTATCCGCTCATACGGAGCCGCTAGAGCATTCAGAGTTGGGTATTGTCGATAGAGTGACCCTCGGGTTCGTAGCGTTTGCTGGCTGGCAGGGATTCAATAGCGCTGGTGGTTGTGGTGAGGGGTTAGACCTACGAATGATGGGAAAGGCGCGGGCAAAGAAATGCTCCCTCCCCGAATCAGCGGAATGTGGCGGAATGCCCTTAACCGACTGAGGGTCCCTGTGGCTTCGAGAGGATTTCCGCGACCGCAGATTGCGCGGCATCCTTCGCCGTCTGCTCTACGCTCCCGAACCAATCCACCGTCTCGCGTGATGGTACGGCTCCCTGCAACTGCTGCGCCCTCTCAATCTGCGCGATGAGCCCGACGTCGTAGAACCTTCGCTTGCCCTTGGTCACGATCATGATCAGTTGCATGCGCCGGGTGAGTCTCCGAAGTGATCGGCTGACGCTCGCCATCACTCGGTTATCGCGGATGGGATCGTATTCGTCGTCGCCCATTTCAAGCGCGGTGATCTCGCGCGCACTGATCCCGGTGAATCCAGCCCTCTTTGCGACTTCAAGGATCACGGTCTGATTCGATGAGGGTTTTTGATTTTTGCTCATTTCAATCTCCGATCTGAATTGTGCGTGTCCAAGGATTTCCAGTTCGTCACCTCGGATACCCATTCTGCGAACGTCTGGGCTCGCCCCTTCGCATTGGAGTATTTGTCTCCATGACTAAGGCAAGCGTCTACGTTTCAACGGTGGCTTCCCGAGTCTTTCACGCAGCGTCCTGCGTCCTATGCCGTAACGCGTAGTCATACTTCTCCAAAAAGTGGTGAAGCAAATAAGTTCGCTGAACGTCTTGAGTTGTCCTTCGGCCCCCGTCGTCTTCCACAGGTTCAGTAACATCGTGGTCATCTTGCACCAAATATTCTTCCCATTTTGCAGCTACAGCGGCTCCGCCGACTGTGCGATACAAATCCACAAGCGCCGTCCAATGCGATTGACTCGTTTTCAGCACAGACCCGGGTTCCAAAGTTATCGCCCGCCCACCCTTCCTTTCCCGCAGATTCGCTTCCTGCGCCACGCGATCAAAAATATTTTGGATGTGGTGTTTGATCTCGGCGGCCGGAGCGTGTCGGTCGAGTTGTTTGGCGCGAAGAGAATCAATGGCGCCGTTGGATCGCGCTTCCAATGAAATCGTATGTTTTTGCCCGCAGGTTTTAGGTTTTTCGGCATCATCATCAGGATTTTTATTTTGAGTCTCTTCACGCTCCCGTGTCGGACTCGATTCCGCTGGCGCGTCACTCGCCGCCTCGGTCGCTTCGGGAGGATGGAGGGTTTGAGGAGAACCTTCAATCAAACCCTTGGTGGCATTTTCTGCTATACCTGTGGCAGATTCTGCTACCCCAATTTCCGTGGAAGTCATTGATTCTTTAGGGGTGGCATTTTCTGCTACGCCAATTGGGGTAGCTTTTTTTGCCACGCCGTTCTCGGGTGAAGCCCCATTTTCAGTTGGGGTGGCATTTTCTGCTACGGCAACTGCCGCTAACTCTTTGACTTTCTCCCAGTTGATCCAGTAGCGGGAGCCAATATACTCACCCATTCCCTTGTTTGTGCCTTTGCGGTACGGCTGATCCGATACCACGGTTTTTCCGTCAGCTTTTTTGAAAAGGTGCTCGCGGCCAACGATGCCAAGCGCTTCCGCTCGGTCGAATAAATCGTTTACATTCGTGCATCCCATTTCGCGCTCTAGCCGCTCATGACTCATCCACGCTTTGCCAAAAAGTGGATGCGATGCGTTGCTGTTCGTGTGCTTCCAGATTCGTAGCAGGAGATGACGCACGCCCTGTTTAATTTCGGATGGAAGGGCTCCGATCATATCGAAGGCTTCGATATAGTTCGGCTTCTTAGTCGTCGCTGGATCGAAGGTGATCATCGCGGCTCCTCGGGCTCTGGAAGCGGAGCACTGCGCTGAATCGCGATTGTCGTAGGGAGTTTGCGGACGTTCTTGGCGGTAGGTCTGTCGGCGTCTTCGCTGCAGGGGTCAAATTCCACTTTCTGGCCGACAACGAGGAAGTGTTGAGACTTGGGTCCAACAATGTCGGAGGCGTGAACGAAATGATCGGGCAAGGTCAAGTCGCTGGGCGCGATGAAGCCGTAGCGGCTAATCCGATCATATTTTACGCACGTTCCGTCCATGTCTGGCTCCCGTCCCACTCAACCCCGCGTGCCGCGCGGCGGGTTCGCTTGGTGCTCAAAGACAATGATTTACTTCGCCGACGCGGTCTGCCGGTCTGCGCGACGCAGAAATTCAGAAATCGCGATACGGACTAGTTGGGAGGGCTTGAGCCCCCGCACCTTACCTATGACGCTCAGTCGCCGATGATCGCCGTCGTTGAGGAAGATCGAAGTTTTGCGTAGCATGCGTATTTTCTCCCTATACTTATGGTGTGTTTAGTCTAGTTTCCAAGTCGTTCTACCTGAGACGATCACTAAAACGGAATCTCTTGTTCCGGAGTCGGATGAGCCAAACTCCACAGCCGAACATCCTCTTGATTTTTATTGAACGCTGCCACGCGCTCGTCAACTGTTGTCCGAGTCTCTTGGTGTACTTCTATCCTATCGAGACCACATTCATCGGCTATCGCGCTGACGGCGGCGAACGCTTCTGCTCGGGTCTAATAAAGGATCAACCCAAGTTGTCCGTACTCGTCACCGGCGCGGAATGCTACAGTCGTCCAACCGACTTCCTGTTCATTTTCCATTTGAATCTCCTCGGCTCTGTGAGCCACTTCAAAGTGTTACCATCCGTTTTGGGTAAGGTTGAAACGGATAGCGGCACAAAGATTTCAGCGTTGCCCGTTCTGTCGGTGTTCCCTCGAACCAAACATATTTCTTCTTGTTCCATCGCGCGATAGGCTTCCACCCATCGGCAATCAGTTGCGTTCGACTGATGCCGTTGTGGTTCTTCGCATAGGACGTCATTGTTCGCTGGCCGTCAGCCGAAATGTAGTCGGTGTGGTATTTGCCTTTGCGAAAACTGTCACCCATGAAATACCAACCGCACGCCTGATACACCGTGCCGATTTCACCTGCTTCGGGATCGGAGTAAGCGAAGAAAACGCGCCACCCAAAATCTTTGTGCGATTGTCTACATGCATTGCGGATCAAAAACGATGCCGCGTTCTTTGGTGTCCACGGTACGCAGGCACCACGCGCGTAGCAGATAGTCTTCGCGGCCAATTCGCGAGTTTCTTTCACGGTTGCCCCGACACACAGTTGGCGAATCTTTCCACCGAGACAGGCAAAGCAGCCCGCACCCAGCAACTCACCGTCAATTTTTAATCCGTAACACGCGATGGTTCCGGACGCCATCGTGCGGAGCCACTCGTATTTCAGAATGATGGTGGAGGCTTCTTCGTTTGATATGCGCTCAACGCGGGCACGATCAAGCGAAGGGATTGGCGGTCGCTTCGCCTGATCCGCGTACAGTTCACGAATGTGCTTTTGAAAGCACCGTGACGGGTCAGCGTCGAATCGCTTGCGGGCCCGGTCATGCATAATTTGGAGCGAGGGAGTCGGCACTGAACCGCTATCTCCAGTCTGGCGGACTGGCGCTTTCATTAGGCTACCCTCGCGACTGGAATGCGGCGTTTCAACGCATCGGAACTTGCCGCAAAGTGGGCGCAGATTTCAGACAGCATCGTCACGATGCTTCGCAATTTTATTTCGTCAGGTTCGTCAGCGGCCGCAATCACACGCCCTAACAGTTCTGCTAGTCGTGGCTGGCCATCCGCGCCAATGGGCAGCAGTGGCGATAATCTCTTGAGCAGTTCATCCACATCATCGGCCTCGATTTCTTTAGCGGGGGTGATAGCCTTCATCATTGCTGTCGTCGTCAGTTCTTTACCCACGCCCATAATTTCCCGCAATTTGCTTTCAAACTCAGGGGTCGGAACATTCGCCATCTGTTGCCATTTGGATGATTGAGTCTTGGTGATACCAAGTTCTGAAAGTGGAGTAGCACGCGGCGACTCCACTTTTTTACCTGCGCCACGTGCTCCGTGCTGTTTCGGCATGTCCTTTAGCAATTCACCTGCGCGGCGTTCAGCACGAATCCGAATTTCCGCCGCCCAGTTCTGCATGTCTATGTCTTGAGCCTGTTTGGCGTAGACGCGAAGCGCCTCGGCCTTATCGCGGATATCCTTCACTTCGTCGACGCTGTGCGCTTTTTCGAGTGCGGCTCGGGCTGCATCGTATTTGGCAAGAGAACTCATGGTTATCGCTCCTTGGCTCATGCTTGCACCGGGTCACCGACACCGCCATAGTACCGAGTGCAAAACAGTAATCGCCTCATGCCCGCACCAGCCCTTCGGCACGCTCCGTCCATCGCAGCAAAGTGGCGCGGCGGAGATAAAATTTGCGACCGACTTGTACGACGGGAAGCGAGCGACTAGCGATCAATCCTCGAAGCTGCCAAACGGTGAGTCCGAGCAGACTTCCAGCGGCGGATAAATTCAAAAGTTCAGTGGGATTTGCAACTACAGACTGCGGTTTTGCTGCGCTCATGGATAGACACTCCGTTCGTGTCCAATCCACTTGAACGCAACCGCGCTTTTGCGGTGTCTAGTTCGTGGCTGTGCGCCTTCGGAAGACGACGCACGGTAGCTCCCGATTGGGTGCCTGTCGGCTCGGGGTGCTTCCAGTGGCAAGAAGAAAATGCCACCTCAATGCGTTCAACTTCGATAGTTTCCCACTTAGTACTATGAATGTCAACAAAAAAGTAGTACTACCGCCCTATTGATGTAGTAGAGGCTGGTGCGTCATGATCTGGTGCGTGGAGGTAATCCAGCGTGGACAACAACACGAGCGCAGCGGAAATCTTGGAAATTCCGAAGCCCCGGGCAAAGTATGGCGAGGGCTCCATCGTTCGACGCGGCGACCGATGGCAAATCAGCTTCTATGACAATGACGGACGCCGCCGTCGAGAGTCCTACTCAACTGAGGCCAAAGCCGAGAAGGCGCTCAAGACGAAACTCGTTCTTAAGGAAACGGGCAAACTCGACCCAGCGGAAAGTCGCGCAACGATTGATTCAATCGCCGTCCTGTATCTTGCTGACCGCGTCGGTACCGCGCCGAAATCGTACTCTTGGCTGGATTCTGTTTGGAAAACCCATCTCAAGCCGTTCTTCGGCGGCTTTCTGGCATCGCGCATTACAACCGAAAAACTCATTGAATACCGCAACGAACGGCTCGAATCAGGCGCGTCTCCCACCACGGTCAACAAGGAACTCTCAATTTTGCGATCCATCTTCCATCACGGTTTGAGTGAGTACACCCCGTCGAAAGTTTCCCGCGTTCCGAAATTCCCCAGCAAGTTGGCCGAGCCCCCGCCGCGTCAAGGCTTCCTCACAGACGCGCAGTATGACGCACTGCAACTGCACGCAAAGCATCCGTGGTTGAAGGCACTTTTGGCGATGGCGTATACCTTTGGATTTCGTCGCGCAGAACTGGTGGGACGGTCTCAGCGCAACCACCCGCCGATGCGTGCAAAGCAGGTTGACCTACAAAATCGCACGATTCACTTGTTTGCTGGCGAAACGAAAAACGACGAAGGTCGTGTGGTCAAAATGACGGACGAAGTGTACAATCACTTGCGTGTTTGCGTAGAAGGGAAGAAACCTGAAGATGCAGTGTTCACTTGGTCGGATGGTCGGGCAGTGAAAGATTTTCGGGGTTCGTGGGACAAGATGACGAAAGCGGCAGGGGTTTCGATTCTCCTGCACGATTTTCGGCGTTCAGCGGTACGCAATCTGGACCGCAGCGGAGTGTCGCGTGATGTCGCCAAGAAAATCACCGGACACAAAACGGACAGCATGTATTCGCGGTACAACATCACGGCGGAGGCTGATTTGGCCGACGCTGCAGCAAAACTCGAAGCACGTCGGAAGAAAGTCTCTGAATAGTCGCAGAATGGTCACAGAGCAAATTCGTTCCTCGTAAGTTCAACGCGGTCGTGGCGGAATTGGCAGACGCACCAGCTTGAGGGGCTGGCGGTAGCAATACCGTGGTGGTTCGAATCCACTCGACCGCACCTAAATCCAAGCCCGGGACTTGACCCG
>Ga0210387_10000247_pt1 | contig 39265 bp, 37 predicted proteins | sample IncBWC7OmetaG_FD_160108 | JGI IMG/M metagenome (GOLD analysis project Ga0210387, IMG submission 160108) | Forest soil microbial communities from Barre Woods Harvard Forest LTER site, Petersham, Massachusetts, United States - Inc-BW-C-7-O ... | reverse complement strand
TGGCAGATCGCCTCGATCCCCAAACGAGGACGAAGGAGGAGGAGGAGGAGGAGGATTGGTACCTTCCCCCAACCATTCCTCAATCACCCAAAGAATCACGTGTTTGCTCGGAGGATCCAATGAACACCCCTGACCAGCCAATAGCGTGTGGCCCCCGATGGCGCAAGGGCGTAAACGGCGGATATGGCCCGGGATACGGCTACCGATTTTCATTTGCCGAAAGCCTCCCGTAGAAACCCACGAAAAGGGTCCGGCCCGTGTCAGGCGACAAAAGCAAGGAGGATTGCGGCAACGACAATCAAGGAGGAAAAAGCGACGGCAAGAATCAGAATCAGAACATTGGTGGTCGCGATTTTTCGGCTCAACTTTTCGAGACGTCGATCAAAATAGTCTCGTTGAGCTTCGAATTCCTTCAAAAACCATCGGACTTGCCCCTCGGACAGGCCGGCGTGCTCAAATTTCGCGATCAGTTCTTGGTTCATCAATTGTTACTACAGATATGGTGAGCCCGGGTTTCAGTTTTTCCGTTTCAGATCGCTCATATAGCGTACATGTTATTTGTCTACAGTATCGCCGCACATATGGACCCAATATCGATCGAGAAGAAATCAGGGGAGCGGGAATGCCGAGTATCGTTTTCCCAAAGCGTTGCGCAGCAATACGAGTTGAACATTATGTACCACCACAGAGGGGAAACTTGGACGGCTTCCAAACGCGGCTCTCCCGCCGAGATTGCTGAATTTATCGAACTGGCGGTTCCAAACCTCCCCGACAGCAAACTGATCAACTCCGCGTTGGAAGAATTACGAGCCAGATATCCCCTACTGGAAATTACTTAATCAAGTAGGCACCACCTTCTCCATGATCTCAATTTTTACCGCGTGCTCCTGTGGTTCAACGCGGGTGCCGTAAGTGTTTGCGTAAACCTGAGTAAACTCTGCGCCGAAGAGAAGGATTTGCGCGGCATAATAGATCCACAAGAGAAGAGTGATCAGCGAACTGGCTGCACCATACGCTGAGCCCGCCGCTCCGCTTCCAAGGTAAAGGCCAAGAACGAACTTCCCCAAGGCGAAAAGAACTGCGGTCAGCGTAGCGCCCACCCACACGTCGCGCCAGGCTAGCTTCGCATCCGGTAAATACCGAAAGATCATCGCAAAAAGCAAGATAATTACAGCAAGATCAAAAATGAGGAAAAGCGCGAGCGCCAGGATGTGGCCGCCAGGCATTACGTTTTTAAGATAATTACTAAATCCTCGTAAGACAGTTTCGACTGTCAGAGAGGCCAGCAACAGAAAACAAACACCTCCGACCATCGCAAACGACAGGAAACGCGTTCGAATAAAACCCATTAACCCACCGCCCGGCTTTGGCTTGACACCCCAAATTGTGTTCAAGGCATCCTGCAATTGGCCGAACACTCCGCTCGCGCCGAATAATGCTAAAACGACTCCGATCGTGGTGGCCATAATCCCGGCCTGGGGCTTCGACGCGTTAGCGGCAATGTCTTGGATGACCTTGATCCCGCTCGGATCAACAAAGTACTGCAATTGCTCGGTGATCATTTGGCGGGCATGATCGGTGCCACCGAAGATCAGTCCGAATACCGCCAAGAGCACCAGCACCAGAGGCGCTAACGAGAACACTGTGAAGTATGCCAGAGCCGCACCGAGCTGGGGACATTTGTCTTGGATCCACTCACTGGCGGTGTTTTTGAACAACGCCACGATACCTTTCTGATAAGGCTTTTCCGCCTCAGCCTTGACTGAGGATATTTCGCTTCGATGATCGGGCAGGCTATTGAGGCCTTTTGACTCAGCCTTCCTGGGAAGATCCGGGGACGATAACTTGGGTTCAGGAGGATTGTGGAGCCTCACGATGAGTGTAGAACGCCACGACTTGAAATAGCGTTGCAGCAGTCGGATGGCGACCGCTCCAAGAAGTTCTAACCCCAGCGATAACAGTCCGCCTTGGTTTTCCCGCGGCGCGGACTTGTCAGCCGGCTTGATCTTTCTTGAATGATAATTGGCGTCCTGAATACTCTCCGGCACGTAAGTACGTCGTTTCTTGGGAAGAATACGCGAGAGCACCCATCCCACAAATGCCGCTAGCCCGATCCAAACGGAAATACGAGCGCGGTTCGAAGCCTGTAAGCGCTCCCAACTCTCCGGTTGGTGTTCTTTAAAATCAGCTAGGCTGGCCATCGATTCCTTACCGGAGATGTCTTTATGGGTCCCCGGTTTAACCCATTTGAGTTCTCAGTAACGTTCTCCGCCAATAGCTTAGCGAGGTATGCGGCAATCATCGGTTTGGAGAATTGCCAAACTTCTCTCCAAAGCTTGCCGAGCCCCTTTTCGCGACGTTTGACCGGCTTTTGACTGGAGCTATCAATATAGACCCTCTTTTTACGTGCGGGAATGCGAGACAGAAGCCAGCCGAAAATCGCGGCGCAGCTGGCCCATTCCCACGGATGATTTTTGATCGATTCCAGGAAGTGTTGTTTCATATTGAGCTTATGCCTCAGGAGTGAAGCTTCATTCTGCACCTGAATTCTGAGGGTGGTCAGAGCATCCATTATCTGCTGCTTTTTGTGGTCTGTTTCAGCCATTCACGATCCTTTTGAAACTCCGCCAAGGTCGCTGGGAAAAATGGCTTGGCGATTCTGAATCTGAAGATTACCGCCGTTCCAATACTGACCAGCAGAAGCACCGCTGCAAGTGCCAGGGCGCTCCAGCCCCATTCCCAGTGCAAGATCAGCATCATCAGGTAAAGGAGGAAGACCACCGACATAATGACGAAGCCGGCAAAACAAATGAGGACGCTCACGAACAGGAGAGCAAGAACCAGCAAATGAAAGCCAGCCTCGCGAGACTCCAACCCAAAGAGTTGCAGGCGCAGTTCTAAGTAACGAACAAAGAAAGCCACCAAATCTTGGATGGAGTCCAGCAATGACGGTTCTGAAACTCGAGTACCTTGCGAAGAATCCAGTTCCATGAGTCATTTTCGAAGGAGAAAGCCCAACAGAAGACCGACGCCCAGAGCAACCAAGACCGCCTTGGTCGGATTTTCGCGAACGTAAACCTCGCCTTCTGCTTGCCAACTCTTGGCCTGGGAGGTCGCTTTCTCCGCGGCGCCTCTGAGTTCTTCAACCTTGCCTTGCGCCGCGCCTCGAAACTCGTCTGCCTTTTGTCCTGCGGCTTGCCGGATATTTTCAATTTTAGCGCCAGCTGCGTCTTTGAGATCGCCGGCGACGGATTGTAAATGATCTTGACCGCTTTTTGCTGTTTCCTCGGGATTTTGATGTTCATCCATAATTTGTTACTCCAAAGTTAACTGTTCCTTATCGACTAGAATGGTATTTTAGGACGGCGTGTGTTTTGAGGTGATTAAAAAGACGAGAGGGCAATATGAACACCGCACCCACAAGCGCGAGGCCGACCAAGACAAAGTTTTCCGCACGAATCGATTGAAGTCTAATTGTGCGATTTCTAAGTTCTTTTCGAGAGGTTATAACGAAAATGCCCAATCGAAACTGATTTCATTCGATGGGAGGTTTTGGCGCGGTCTTGTTTTAATTCACTCACTCGCCGGATGTTCGTCTCACCCGACCACGGCGGTCGTATGTCCACGCAATACTAAATATTTTAATTCATTCCGTGATCCTTCGTCCTATCCTTCGGTTTGCCATTTCCTATCTGTTTAGCACTCGACATCACGCCCCGGAGATCCGGGTGCCCCTTCAGGGCCCGATGCGATAAAAATTGCATTTCCCAGGGTAAATCCTGGGCTAAGTTTCCGTGGCCCGTGGGCCGAAGACACGACGCTAAACGTTGGTGGTGTCAAAAAGTTGAACAAACGAGCCGAGTTTTTCAGGTACAGGCCACTGGTCGGTTTGAGGTCGAAGACTTCGCTAACCAGATACAGGGTTTTGCAACCAGGTTGAAACCCTGGGCCGAATAGACAATTTGTGGGCGGGAATAAAGCATCGCTCGATGGTGTGAATGAATACAGGCTGGAAGCCTATGCTACATTGCTCTTCGGAGCGTCGAGCGATAGCTCGAGGTCATGCGGTAAAACCATCACCGCGGACCCCACCGCGGCGACGCGACGGCGTAAAAGATAGGGGTAGGCTTCCAGCCTGTTTCCATTTGTACCATCAGCGATGCTCTTCAAGGATTCGCCGTTTCCCGATTTGCGTGTAAAGCTCTCGACGGCAAAGACGGTTACTATTCGGTCATTTTTTCTCGTGCGATCTGAAGATCACATGGTTTCCGGGACGATGGCCCTGACTTAAGAGATTCAACTGATGCGCCCGACCAAGCTGGCGCAAACTGTCAATAGCTCAGATGGCTCAACCGGCTTGGCAACGTGAAACTGATATCCCGCCAGCAACGCGCGTTGACGGGCTTCGGTTCGAGCGAAGGCGGTAAGAGCCACCGCCGGCACCCGAGCACCAGCATCCTCTGTCAAGGCTCGCACCTTGCGAATTAAGTCGTATCCGTCTTCGCCGGGCATCCCGATGTCGCTGATCAACAGGGCGGGCGCTGATTTCCTTAACTTCTCCAGGGCTTCTGCAGCCGAAGAGGCGGTGATCACGGAGGCGCGTCCGTCCCGAAGGATTCGGGCTATCACGTCACGAGCGTCAGAATCGTCATCGACGACCAGAACCGTGATTCCATGTAAGTTTGGTGGCTGATAGGTCATCGGCTCGCCTTGGGCTACCCGAGGGTGTCGCTTCTTCTCAGATTGATCGCTGCCGAGCGGATCTGGTATTGGAGCTAAGGGCAAGGCCAGGGTGAACGTGCTTCCCTGGCCTTTGCCGGGACTTTTGACGCGTACGGTCCCACCGTGGAGTTCGGCGAGTTGTTTGACGATCGCAAGGCCGAGTCCTAAGCCCCGATGGTGGCGCGTGGTGGACGCATCAGCTTGGCGAAAGCGCTCGAAGACGTGCGGAAGAAATTCCGGTTCGATACCCTCGCCGGTATCTGAAACATTCAACTCGAGATAGGAGTTAACCTGCTTCAGCACGACCTGCACACGTCCGTCGCGCGGGGTGAATTTAATCGCATTGGTGAGCAGATTCCAGACGACTTGCTGAAGCCGGCCGGCGTCGCCGACCACAGACCCCGCACTCGGTTCGATCACGGTAATCAGCCGTACGCCTTTCACCTCCGCCGACGGTCGCACCGACTGTACGGCCTGCGAAACAACGTCGGCCAGCAGCAGCGGATGCACGTCCAGCCGGACTTTTCCGGCACTGATTCGACTCATATCGAGGAGGTCCTCGATCATTTGCGCCTGTGCTCGAGTGTTGCGCTCGATTGCTTGCAGACCCTGCCTGGCGTCATCTGATTCGAGAGTCTCGCGATTGAGGATTTGTGACCAACCGAGAATAGCGTTCAGCGGGGTGCGGAGTTCGTGGCTCAGAGTTGCGAGAAACTCGTCCTTCATCCAGATGACGCGCTCTGCTTCCTCGCGGGCCGCTCGTTCCGTGGCAAGCATCTGCTCACGCCGCTGCTCGATCGTTTTGAGCGCCGTCACATCTAACGTGACCCCGTCAAAGCGGGTAGGCGCGCCCGTCGCGTCGAAATAGGCACGGCCTTTGGCTCGAACCCAGCGCGTGCGACCGTCGGACGCCACGGTGCGATACTCGATATCGTAGGGTTCATGGTTAAATACCGCCCGCCCGACCGCCAATCGGGTTCGCTCGCGGTCTTCTGGGTGAATGATGGAGTAGAAGCGGTCGAAATCCACCTGTGCATCGGCCGTCAGTCAAAAATGCTCTTTGCCCTTCGCGTTCCAGACGATCGGTCCCAGAGGCATCGGACAGTAGAACGTTCCCAAATCAGCAGCTTCGACCGAAAATGCGAGCCGTTCCTCGCTCGCCAGCAAAGCGCGAGTCAATCGAGCACGTTCCATCGATTCCCAGCACCGGCTAGCAACGAGCACTACGAACTCAACCTCATGTTCCCGCCAATTGCGCGGTTTTGCCGAGTGGACAAAAAACATCGCGACCAATCTTCGCAGTCGATAGTTCTCGGCACTAGCGATGAGCCGGCCGTGGTTCCTGAACAGGCCGCCAGTTGGCAGGTCGAACCATCTTTCGGACAAAGATAAACAGCCGTGAACGGAAAATCGTGTTGCGCATTTGCAAGGCAACGCTCGGCGGCGGAGAACACCTCCCCTTCGCTGTTCGATCTGGCTAGCTCGGCGGCAAAGTCGCGGAGCGCGGCCAAGCGGCGTTCGCCGATCACGCGCTTTGTCTCTTCTGTCACCACACACAGCATTCCTGAAATCTTGCCGCCGTCGTCCCAAAGAGGGCTATAAGAGAAAGTGTGGTATGTTTCCTCCGAATAGCCGCTGCGTTCCAAAAATAGCAATAAAGCCTCGTCCCAGGTGGCTTCTCCCGTCGCCAGCACGTGATCGATCCTGGGACCAATATCCGGCCAAATCTCCTCCCAAACCTTGCGCGCGGTCGTACCCAGCGCCCAAGACTCCTTCACGCCCAACGTCGGCAAGTACGCATCGTTGCAAAAGAACGTCAGGTCCGGGCCCCATGCCATCCACATGGCATATCGCGAGGTAAGCATCACGCGAACAATCGCACGCAGACTTTGAGGCCACGAAGACGGCAAGCCAAGAGGACTCTCCGACCATTCCTTGGCCGCCATACGGGCTGCCATGTCCCCGCCGGTCTGGAAAAGAGTGTCGCTGTCAGTCTTCATTGGTTAAAGGCAATCCGTCATCGTTCGGCCCGAACGACTTGCGAATTGCCCCAAAGTTATCACGCCGATCAATGCCCTGAGCAAAGAGCAATATGCAACGCAGAGACGATTCTTCGTGTAGTGCATCGTCTCATAAGTGGGAGGCATACCGCCGTCGGCGATTTGGCCGATTTTCAAGGCGCGAGCGACGAGCATACTTTGATCCGTACGTGAGGAACGAGTCCGGCGGCCCGCCGGACGGAAAATCGGCCAAAGGGCCATCGGCCCTCCGGGTTGGCTTGTCCCTCAGAAAGCGGACGGGGCACGGCTTTTTGTGCTGAGAGTGGGCGGTTCTATGAATGGGCCATGCGTTCGACTTCGGCACGGATTTGCCGCACCAGATCGGCGGGCGCGAGATGGGGCATCAGCAAGGTGGCGATGAATACCGAACCGATGACCGCTTCCGCACCATCCAGGGCGAGATCCCCGGCAGCGCCGATGAAGGGCAGCAGAGCGGCGACGACACCCTCGAGCGGAAGCTGCAGCAACTCGATCGCGCCGACGCCGGCGGCGCCAATACCGAGAGCGATCAATTTTGTCCGAATTGGGACCCGGCGGTCGCGGAGCAAGGCGTAGCCGAGAGTCATTTTCATAGGATCGCAACCTGCATCCTTTTTCAGGAAAGGACAAGCTGCGGCGTTTTGCGACGCGCTTAATACATCGATCAATCATCCATGAGACGTCGAGAAAACGGGGCTCTCTCGCCATTCTTCGCCATATCCTGCATCAAGGTCAACCGGTCAAAAAGAGTATAGGAGAAGACGCATGGTTGGGGCGAGCTTGTCCCCTCGAAAGTGACGAGACGAAATTGACTGCAATCCCCGCAAAAGTCGTGAATGTCGACAGGCTAGGTGATGAATATTTTGTCGCCGTCAAGGTGGAATCCGAAAATTACCGGGGTAACTTTGAGAGCCTCAGTTTTGGAGAAACAAAACCGCACTTTGGAACCTATCACTACGGTTGGCTCGAACTTGTTTATCATCAGAATCCCAGCTTGAAAGCAGGGCAGTCGTTCCCGTTGTGGATTCCGTAAGGCGATTCCACCGTAACAGAACCTAGAGCGTCTCGATTTGCGGACTCGCGTAGATTCCCCGCAGGCCTTCCTGTTCAAAGGCCGCCATAAACGTTACCCCCGGAAGTTGCTCCAGGAGGACTTGGCAGCGGACTTCCGGTTTGAGAAAACGCATTTCCGACGTCGAGTCGACCCGCTCTGCGTAAGTTTGAGCCGCCAGGCTCGGCAGCTCGAAGCTTGACAGGAATGAGCGCGCCAAACCGAGCAACGTGTCAACAGCACAAAATCGGGCGGAATTTCCGGACGGACCGTCTCCATGCTTATGGAAAATAGCGTGACCGAACGCCCGGCGAATTCCCCCGGTCCGCCGATGCCATCTCGCAATTCATTGAGTTAAGGCTTGCTGAGTGACCGAACTATGAAACCGTTATCGGTGCTATTTGTTTTCGCCGGTCCAGCCACATTTGGAGAAAGCCGCGAGACGATCAGGGCTTACTGCGAAAGAAAATTTCGCTTTCTCGTTGCCGCATTTCTCGGAAGCCTTCTGATCGGTTCCTCGGCGTTCGCAGGTGAGCTTCAAAACTCCAACCCATCGGCCGGAGAGAAGGGTCGTAGCGTTTTTGAAAAAGCCACCAAGGAGCAGCCCGGGCAAAACAGCCTTGGAATGAAATTCGTGCCGGTATCCGGGACGGAGGTGCTCTTTAGCATTTGGGATACGCGGGTGGAGGACTTTCGTGTGTTCGTCGAGAGCGCCGATTATGACGCGACGGAAGGAATGTGGTCACTCGGGAACGATGGCTGGAAGCAACGAGGGGCGACCTGGAAGGACCCTGGGTTTAAACAGAGTTCCACCGATCCCGTGGTGGGCGTCAGCTGGGACGATGCGAAAGCGTTTTGTGAATGGCTGACGAAGCGAGAGCGCGCTTCTGGAGTGCTGCCCCAGGGCATGCAATACCGGCTGCCGACCGACCAGGAATGGAGCGTAGCCGCCGGATTGGACTCTGAAGCCGGTAGTACGCCGCAAGAGAAAAGCGCCAGGATCAAGCTCTACCCGTGGGGTCCCACGTGGCCACCGCCGGCTGGAGCCGGAAATTACGCCGGCGTGGAATCGAGGACAGGAGACGAACCGCCAAATTGGACCGTCATCGAAGGTTATAATGATGGGTACCCGCGGACGAGTCCGGTCGGAAGTTTCGCGGCAAATAAGAATGGATTGTACGATATGGGAGGCGACGTGTGGCAGTGGTGTGAGGATTGGTACAATTCGGAAAATACCCAGCGCGTCTTGCGCGGTGCGGGCTGGGACTCTCACAACGCCCTCTTCTTGCTCGCCTCTTCTCGGGATTACATCACGCCCGATTATCGCGGAGCTTTCGTCGGCTTTCGATGTGTTCTGGCTAAGGAGACGTCGCGGTAGGCGAACGCAAGGCACCCCTTCCGTCTGGAATTAGACCCCGCTAAACACGCCAGCGGACGCCAAATTTGCAGGCGATGCTGGCTCTTCGTCCAGTATCGTTCGCATCGCCTGGAGCAATGTTCTCGCCTCTGCGGTTTCATCAGGAAGAATAAATGAATAAATTGGCCTGATGAAGGTGACCTTCGAACGCGGGATTCTCCTCCCGGATTTAGACCTCTGGTTAGATCCACAAGATGAACGCGACACCGCTTTCGTTTCCCACGCGCACACCGACCACATCGGGAATCATCGGGAAGTAATTCTGTCGGAAGTCACTGCCAAAATGATGGCTGTTCGATTGCCGGGCCGCCGAGTGGAACACCGACTCCCATTCCGCTCTCCCTTCCAATTTCGCGATGCCGCAATCACGTTGCTGCCGGCGGGGCACATTTTCGGCTCAGCCCAGATCCACCTTCAATTCAGAGGCGAAACGCTACTCTACACCGGAGACTTCAAGTTGAGGCAAGGGATGTCCGCCGAACCTATCGAATGGTTTCACGCCGATACCTTAATCATGGAGACTACCTACGGGCTGCCCAAATATGTCTTCCCGCCAGTTGAACAGGTGACGGCCGAATTGACGAAATTTTGTCTAGAGACTCTGGAAGAGAACCTCGTGCCAATTCTCTTCGGATACTCGTTAGGCAAAGCGCAGGAAATATTGGCGGCGCTTAGCGGAAGCGGGCTTCGCATGATGCTCCATCCGAGCATTTACAAAGTAACTAAATTTTACGAAGAGCAGTACCAACCACTCCCCGAATATTTTCCGTACGATGAGAGTCGAACCGCCGGCAGCGTGGTCATTTGTCCGCCGGCCGCCAACCGGACGAGGCTGGTTCAACGAATCAAGGACCGGCGCACGGCGATCCTGACCGGCTGGGCGCTCAATCCGGCAACCATTCATCGATACCAGTGTGACGCCGCTTACCCGTTGTCGGATCATGCAGATTATCCAGACTTGATCCGATATGTGGAGTTGGTTCAACCGAAGCGGGTTTTCACGGTCCATGGGTTCGCCCGTGAATTCGCCGAAGACCTCCGGCGGAGGGGTATGGAGGCCTGGAGTCTCGGTGAGGATAATCAGCTTGAGTTGGCACTCCCGATCAATGCCCCAGCAACTCATTCGATCCCGATTCACGCGATCAGCGATTTGACTGAGTCTGGATTTCTTCGGTTCGCCAAAATCTGCAACCAGATTGCGAGCCTGACGGGCAAACTCAGGAAAATTGAAGTTCTATCGAACTATCTGGCCTCTCTGACCCACGAAGAACTACCCGTCGTTGCCACGTTTCTCACCGGACACGCTTTTTCCCGCGCGATCGGACAAACATTGCAAGTCGGCTGGGCGGTCATCCGCAAAGCATTGATCCAGGCCGGCGGCTTGAGCGAAACACATTTTCGCAGCATTTCCGCCGGTTACGGGGATGCTGGCCGTGTCGCCTACGAAGTATTGCTGGGGCGGACAACCGACAGAGAGATCACCATCCGGGAGGTTGCCGAGCGATTCTCCGCTCTGCAGGGGGCCGTCGGGCCCGTGGCGAAAGCGGCGCTGCTGACGGATTGGCTGCGGACGGTTGGTCCCGAGTGCGGTAGTTACATCGTGCGCATCATGACAGGCGATCTTCGCATCGGCTTAAAGGAAGGCCTCTTGGAGGAGGCGATTGCGGCCGCCTTTGGAGGAAGCGTCGAACAAGTTAAAGAAGTTAATATGTTAACCGGAGATATCGGAGAGACGGCGCAACTTGCACAAACGAATCGACTCTCTACCGCGAATCTCACGCTGTTTCGGCCCGTCAAATCAATGTTAGCGATTCCCGAACCTTCGGCCGAAACGATTTGGAACCGGGTGCAGTCGGAATTCACAGCGCAGACCGCTCTCGTCGAAGCGAAGTACGATGGAATTCGTGCCCAACTCCACGGAACTCGGGAGCGGACGGAACTCTATAGCCGTGATTTGCGCAACATTTCCGAGGAATTTCCGGAACTGGCCGGACTTCGATTTTCCGAAGACCTAATCGTTGATGGCGAAATTGTGGCCTTCGGCACGGACAAGAGACTCTCCTTCTTTGATCTGCAGCGACGGCTAGGGAGGAGGCGCGTACTCGACTTTTTCGAGACCGAAGATATCCCGGTCCTCTATATAGCGTTTGATCTGCTCCGGTTGAACGGTCAGACCCTATTGAAAACGCCATTGAGCGAGCGGCGCCGGCGATTGAATCAGGTGATCCTTCCGGACCGAATCAAAGTCTCTCCCACACGGAAAATTGCTTCGATCAAGGAGATTGACGAAGCGTATCAGACAGCCAGGCATGAATCTCAGGAAGGCCTGATGATCAAAGACGCGGATAGCCTCTACACGCCGGGGAGACGCGGGGGCAGTTGGATCAAATATAAAAAGGAGCTAGCAACCCTCGATGTTGTCGTTGTCGGCGTAGAACAGGGACACGGCAAACGCAGTCATTTGCTCAGTGACTACACCTTTGCCGTTCGAGATGAAGAGACCGGTACATTGCAAACCATTGGCAAGGCTTATTCCGGACTTCGAGACGCGGAAATCGAAGAGCTGACGGAGCACTTTCTTCGAACCACGATCCGGAAGGAACGCCATTTTCGCGAGGTTACTCCTGAGATCGTTCTGGAGGTCGCATTCAATGCCGTCCAACCGAGCGATCGCCACGCCAGCGGGCTCGCCCTGCGATTCCCACGAATCAAATCGATTCGGCGTGACAAAAGAGTTCAAGAAATTGATACGGTCCAAGATGCGCGGCGGTTTGTCCACCAGGTGTAGGCGAAAGGGATCGGAACCGGGATTGAAGATGGTTTGGCGGCTATTCAAACGCTTCGAGCCATTCAGCTGTCGACCCAAAAGGGAGAACCTGTCACGGTTGCCGACGTCACCGGAGCTATCTGATGAAGATTGGGATTTTCGCCAAGACTTTTAGCCGGCCAACGATCGAGGAGCTGTTTCAAGCAATCGCCGGTTATGGAATCGATTCCGTGCAATTCAATCTGTCTTGCGTCGGGCTCGAAACTCTTCCAGAAAACGTGTCATCCGAGCTGGTTCAGCGAATAGCCGACGCTGCAGAACAGGCGGCCCTAGAACTGGCGGCGCTGTCCGGGACGTTCAACATGGCTCACCCCGATCCTGCAGTTCGGCGTGACGGATTGGAAAAATTCGAAATCCTGTGTGAAGTCGCAGCGCAGCTTCGAATCCCAGTGATCACACTATGCACAGGATCGCGGGACCCAGTTAACATGTGGAAATGGCATCCCGACAACGACTCCAAAAAGACTTGGGATGACATGGTTGGATCCATCGAGGCCGCCCTGATCGCCGCTGAGAAAAATAATTTGATCCTGGCCTTCGAGCCGGAAAGCGAGAACGTCGCCAATTCGGCAAGCCATGCACGTAAATTGCTCGATGAGCTAGGGAATCCTCGTTTACGGATTATCATTGATCCAGCCAACCTGATTTCTCCCAAACTCAATCAGAAGGAAGTCCTTGATGAGGCTTTTACTTTGTTAGGTGATGCGATTGTCATTGCGCATGCAAAAGATCGGAATAATGACTTTAAAGCGTGCGCTGCTGGGAAAGGTATTCTCGATTTTGAGTATTACCTTCAAGGCCTGAAGAAGATCGGATTCACCGGTCCCCTTATTATGCATGGCCTAGAGGAAAAGGATGTTGCGTTCTCGCGCGATTTCCTACACCGAATCCTAGCGCGATGAACTACTCGCATTTTGCTAAATACTCGAAAAACTTTGAATTACAATAGCGCAGAATCGATGCCGAACTCTATGACAGAGATTTCACCAAAATTCTCGCCGACGGGTGCACCGGTCCTCAACGTGGATGATGCAGGGGGAAAGGGACTGCCGGTAATATTTCAGCACGGGCTGTGCGGCGACGCGCGACAGACCATTGAAGCCTTCCCTCAAGATCCACGTTTCCGTCGAATTACCATCGAGGCACGCGGCCACGGTGGATCTGAAGCCGGCGACCCCACGCTGTTCTCAGTTCGCACGTTTGCCTCTGATGTTGCGGCCTTCATCGATGCCCATCAGCTCGCGCCTATCGTTGTCGGCGGCATTTCGATGGGGGCAGCTATCGCATTGCATCTTGCAGTGCAGCGGCCCGGAATCGTACAAGGCCTAATTTTAGCCCGCCCAGCGTGGATTGCCGCGTCTGCTCCAGCCAACAATATCCCGAACGCACTGGTCGGTCGGCTTCTCGCAGAGCTATCACAGGAGGATGCCAGAAAGGCGTTTGAGGCTAGCGAGATAGCGAGGCTTCTCGTGGAGAAAGCGCCTGATAATCTCGCATCTCTAAGGGGCTTCTTTTCTCGAGAGCCACAAGCAACTACAGCCGCCCTGCTTCAGGCGATTGCAGTTGATGGACCTGGCGTATCAGAAGAAGACCTTCGTAATCTGGAGATACCTACTCTCATCATCGGGCACGACATCGACTACATCCACCCGCTTTCATACGCCGCAGCTATTTCGCAACTCATTCCTCGTTCCCAGCTTGTCCTGGTTACGCCAAAAGCCCTGAGTAAGACCGCTTATCTTAAAGACTTTCACACAGCGGTCACCAATTTCCTGGAGACTTTTCTCTGATGCCACACTGTGTCTTAAAACACAAAATTTACATACTCAGGCAGCAAGAATTTTGGAATGCGCAGCGCAAATATGCGCAACCGCTTCGGATCCATTCTCCGCAAAGCCAATTTTCGGGTAAGCGCAAAACAGCGGAAAAGAATTTTCCGTGCATAGCCGGTGCCACAAATGCTCCAACCTCACCGCAGCGCCGTAAAATCCTTGCGCCCACAGGACGGTCACCATTTCCCCGAACGCTCGCGCTTTTCGGCCATCTTTAGTCGCACGCGCCAGGATGTCAGCCACGAGTTGGAAAAAAAGCTCATCGTCGGCCCGTCCGTTAGCCATGAACTTTCCAGTCATTTCTTCGGCATCCAAGCAGATCAACTGATCCTGTAATCGTAGAGCGGCCAGATCGTGGCCGCTCTCCGTCAATCGTTTGTTCAGCTCTTGCCGGTGAACGGGCGTCGCGATGACAACCGCCGTGTAATCTTCTTTCAGCGCCTCACTGACGAAGCTTGCCAGAATATCCATGAACACCTCTTCGGACTCATAGATTTGCACGAAGTGCTCGCAGGCCGACATTTCAGCCCAGAAAGCATTCGCCCGCTTTAGATGAGTCATAGCCATAATCAATCCTCTCGTTCTTCCAGGTGGTGTGCGCGGCAGTGTTTACGTCGGCCATTATACCACGCAAGAAGCGACAAAGGCCGAGGAGTTTCGGGACTGTCCCTTGATTGCAGTCAATGATGGCGCACGGTAATCGCATGATCGATTGGGAGGGCCTTGCCCAACAGCGTATTGCCGAGATTCAGCGCGCGTTGCCGGAGCCGATCCGGGCCCGCGCAACGGAGGTTCCGGTATTTTTCAGCCGAGCGAGCGATGAGAAAAGCGGCACTTATCTAGGAATTTTCGAAGGGTTTTCCCTAATGGAGGGGCCGCCGGCTCAACCCGATGAAATGCCGCGGATCACCCTCTTTATCGTTACCCTGGCTCAGGCAGCGAGACATCGGAGGAAAGTGTTTCTCCGCGAGGTTCAGGTTACGTACCTTCACGAATTGGGACATTATTTTGGGTGGGATGAAGGACAGGTTGCCGATGTCGGCCTCGAGTGACTTCACTTCCACAGGATTACCCTCAAAGTGAGCTAGCCACACCATCTCCCAGAGCATAAGCATCCCCAGGGCGGGTCGCACCGATCATGCTGCGGTCGACTGAGCCAGCGCAATCCGAAATTCCTGGTAGGCACTTACGAGAGCATCACGCGTGAAGCCTCGATTAAGACCACTTGGGTTGGGAAGAAGCCAGGCCATCGTCCCGGCAAACTCAGTTGGGAGGCGGCCCCAGTCGACGTCTGGCCGACCGATCATGGCCGACAAGGCGCGCTTTCCGAGAAAGGCGATCGAACGGGGTGCGTAATGCCGCATCTTGGCTTCAAATCCGAGTCGGGCCTGTCTAAATTCCTCCGGCGAGACCTCAGCCGCCCTTTTAGTCGGCCGGCGAACGACGGCGGTGATGCCGCAGCCATATTCGAGCAGACGGCGCTCGTCTTGCGGTTGGAGGCGCACGTCAGTGAAGCCGGCGAGATGCAGCACCGACCAGAAGCGATTGGTTCCATTCGAGAAATTGTGGCCCGCGACGGCGGCGCTCGAAGCCGGATTGAGACCGCAGAAAATCACGTCCAGACCCCTAGCGAGGATATCCGATTCATATCTGATCAAACCAACCTCCTGGTCGACTTCCATGTCGTTCGCATTTTTCAGAGGATTGTAATTGGCCTGCAGTTCGATCATGCTGACAGGGATCAATCCAACTCCCGAACAATGACCACCTCGATCGCGAAAACCCTTCTCAAAAACCGAAATGAGATTCTTCAGGAATGGCTCCGCCAACAACTATCCGCCCAAAATCTCCGGGCTGACTTGATCAGCGAAACCGAGCTGCGCTCCGATTCGGAGCGCTTTTTGAACGTCTTAACCGAGGCTGTGCAGTTTGGCAATATCAGTGACATTCTGGCGCCTGAATACAAATCGGTCTTAGAGATGCTCGAAAGTTTCTCGCGCTCACGTGGACTCCAGGGCTTCACTCCCTCGGAAACAGCGACTTTCGTTTTCTCGCTCAAGGAACCGCTTTTTTCGGCTCTCCGCAAGTCCGACGATAGCGATCCGGTCGAACTGGTCGAAAACATGCTGGCCGCAGACTTCCTCCTCGACAAACTTGGCCTCTATACGACGGAAGTCTACCAGCAGTCCCGTGAGCAGGTAATCCGCCGGCAGCAGGACGAAATGCTCGAGTTGTCTACTCCCGTGGTGCAATTGTGGGAAGGTATCGTGGCCTTGCCGCTCATCGGTACGCTCGACAGCGCGCGAACGAGTGTGGTGATGGAAACTCTGCTTCAGACCATCGTTGAGACCCGCTCCGAGCTTGCGATCATCGACATCACCGGGGTGCCAACGGTCGACACCCTGGTCGCACAACACCTGCTCAAGACCGTCGCCGCCGCAAGGCTAATGGGCGCAGACTGCATCATTTCGGGAATCCGGCCGCAAATCGCCCAGACGATGGTGCATCTGCAAATTGATCTGAGCACGGTCACGACCAAAGCCACGATGGCGGAAGCGTTGCGCTTTGCCTTGAAGCGGAGAGGTAACGCCACTCCGGGTAACTTGAAGAATCCTTCTCCGAAACAGTAAACGTACTTTCCCCGAATTCGCACAATGGACCGAATTCCAATCCTCAAAATGGGAGACTTTCTCATGGTGACGATTCAGGTCGACATGCACGATCAGTTGGCATCGGCGCTACAGGATGATCTCACGACCAAGATCGCCAAGTTCAACGCCAAAGGCGTGCTTATTGACATCTCGTCGTTGGACATCGTCGACTCGTTTATCGGGCGAATGCTTGCTAATACCTCCGCCATGGCGCGGGTTTTGGACGCTCAGACGGTCGTGGTCGGGATGCAACCCGCGGTGGCAATCACGCTGGTTGAGCTCGGGCTCAACTTGAGCGGCGTCCACACGGCCCTCGATGTAGAAAGAGGGATGGAGATGTTGCGCCGCCAAATTGGCATCATAGACCAGGACGAGGATACCGGTGCTTAAGGCTGAGATTATTTCGGTCGCCGCTTCGGGAGATATTGTCGCAGTGCGACATGCGGTTCGCCGGCAAGCGGTGAAGATCAACCTGTCGCTGGTGGATCAGACCAAGATTGTCACTGCCGCGAGCGAGTTAGCGCGCAACATGCTCATCTACGGCGGTGGCGGTGAAGTCACTCTCGAACTTCTTCAGGATGGGGTTCGTCATGGGTTGCGGGTGCATTTCGTGGACACCGGCCCCGGAATTCCCGACATTGAGTTAGCGCTCCGAGACGGCTTCACCACAGGAAAAGGAATGGGGCTTGGTCTCGGCGGTGCGAAGCGGCTCGTCAACCAGTTTAATATTGAATCCGCTCCCGGGAAAGGCACGCGCGTGACGATTGTCCGCTGGAGATAGATTGCCGTGACTTCCAGCTTCTATATCGCGGTGAATGAGGAAAGCCAGATTGGGTTGGCTAGACGCTCCGTGGTCCAAATATGCCAGAGGATCAGCAGTGACGAGACGTTCTGCGGAAAAGTAGCAATTGTCATTACGGAGATGGCTCGCAATCTCGTACGACACGGCAAGGGCGGTGAAGTTCTTATCCGTGAAGTCGCGACAGTAACCTCCTCAGGTCTGGAGTTGGTCGCGCTGGATCATGGTCCTGGAATGCGCAATATCGCAGAGTGCCTTCACGACGGCTTCTCGACCGCCGGTACTGCAGGTACGGGTTTTGGATCGATCAAACGTCTGTCGGACCGGTTCGAGGTCTATAGTCAGCCAGGGCGTGGAACCGTGGTTTGGGCTCGGTTGTGCGCTGTTGGCACTTATTTCCCATCACCTGTTTTCGAAAGTAGTGGAATCAGTGTAGCCGTTGAACGTGAGGAAGTCTGCGGTGATGCGTGGGAGGTCATCGAGACGGCGGGAGTTCTTCGCGCAATCGTTGTCGATGGTCTGGGACATGGTCCGTTCGCCGAAGAAGCTGCTCGGGAAGCTGTCGCCGTTTTTCGCTCGCAAACCAGCCCCGGGGCGGCAGCCACGCTGAAGCTGGTGGATCAAGCCCTGACCAAGACGCGCGGAGCGGCCGGCGCCATCGTAGAGCTTTGCCCAGCCAAAGGGCAAATTACAGCGGCCGGAGTAGGCAACATTTCGATGCGCCTCCTGAACAACGGCGGGTCGAAAAGCTTCGGGTGCGACAACGGCACGCTGGGAACAGGTGTCCCAAGAATTCGTGAAGTCACGCACCCATGGGTGCCTGGAAGTGTCCTGGTGATGCATTCCGACGGTGTAAAGACCCAGTGGAATCATGACGATTATCCTGGGCTTGCCCGGCGACATCCCGGACTGGTCACCGCTTTGCTTTACCGTGATTTTCGAAGAGAACGCGATGATGTTACCGTCATTGCCACCCGACATTCTTTATGAACCGTGAGCCATCTGAAAGAAGCACTCGCCTGCTGCTGATGGCCCTCCGGCGAGAGCAGGATGTGGTGCTTTGCCGGAACCGGGCGCGCACCATTGCCGCCTCCTTTTGCTTCGATCGACAGCAGCAGGTTCGCATTGCCACGGCCGTCTCGGAGATTGCTCGCAATGGTTTTCGTTACGCCAGCAAGGCCACAGCTGAATTTTCGCTTATTCGGAGCCGAACCGGAACCAACCGTCGGATGAGCCAGAGTTTTGTCATCATTGTGCGTGACCGAGGTCCTGGCATTGGCGATTTGTCGTCCATTTTAGCCGGGACTTTTCGATCCTCTAGCGGTATGGGCATGGGTATTCTGGCTGCCAGGCGGTTGATGGACAGTGTGCACATCGAGACCGGGGTCAGTGGCACAACTGTGCGATTGGCGCAGGAATTGCCGAAGGGCGTGGATCTTAACCCTCAGGATTTGCAAAACATTGCGGACGAGTTAAGTCGCTCATCCCAGGCTGAACTGCTCGATGAGCTGGCAGCGCAGAACCAGGATCTCATGGCAACGCTCGACCAGCTGAACACCCAACGTATCGAGCTGGAAAAGATTAATGACGAACTCGGTGAAACAAATCGGGGTGTCGTGGCGCTCTACGATGAGCTCGACACGGTTCAGCGGGTCGGTCAGGTCGTGGCCAGCAAGCTCGATCTTGCCGCCCTGCTCCAAGCGATTACGGACGCCACCGTCGAAGTGAGTGGGGCTGAATGCGGGGGCTTCTTTCGAAAGGAACCGCAACTGGCGAACTTTACCTGTCAAACCGTTGCCGGCCCGCTCGGCATCGCCTTGCAAAATAGCTCATTGATCAATGTCAACGAACTAGTTGCTTCCGGGACGGACCAACCAATTATTCGAGTCGACGACCTCGCTGCCGACAAGCGGCCTTTTCCTCTGAGCACACCCTTGCCTATTCGCAGCTTTCTGGCCTTGAGTGTTCGCAATTCGGTCGGTGAAATTGCCGGTGCCCTCGCCTTTGCTCACCGCTCACCCGCCATGTTCACTGAGCGCACCGAGCGGATTTTAGCCATCGTGGCGGTGCAAGTTTCCATTGGATTGGAAAATGCCCAACTTTATCGCAGCGCGCGTGCGGCGAGCGCGGCCAAGGATCAGTTACTTGCGGTGTTGAGTCACGAGCTGCGCACCCCACTTACGCCAATCTTTGCGATTCTGGCCGCCATTGAGCGATATCCTGACGTGCCAGAGAAAATCCGTTCTGATTTGCATGTCATAAGCCGCAATTTGCAGTTGGAAGCGCGCTTGATTGATGATCTCCTTGACCTCACGCGGATCAACAAGGGTAAGATTTCGCTGGTACGGGAAATTGTCGATGTCCACGACCTTATCCGATCCGTTCGCCAGCTCTGCCAGGTTGCAGTCGACGCACAGCAGGTTCAATTCGAAATGCATCTGGAAGCGCACCGCTATCATTTGCTTGGGGATGCCGGTCGTCTTCAACAAGTGCTTTGGAACCTTTTTAGCAACGCGATTAAGTTTACTCCCGCCGGCGGCACGATCGAGTTGCGAACTTCTATCGTCGGCAACGCCGAATTCTGCCTTCGGCTCACTGACAACGGCCGTGGCATCGGCACGGACTTACTGGAAAGAATTTTCCAGCCGTTTGAGCAAGGAGACATTTCCGTCCCCCCTGAATTCGGCGGCCTTGGCCTCGGGTTAGCGATTGCCAAAGGCATTGTCGATGCCCACGACGGACGGATTCAGGCGGAGAGCTCCGGCATGGGGAGAGGCGCGACGTTCACGGTCATCCTGCCATTGGCCGAAGCTCCGCAAGTTCTGCCAACAGAGCCCGCGCGACCAGAGCGACCGGCTCCTAACAAAGCGGTTCGAATTCTTCTGGTGGACGATCACCAGGACACTTTGGAATTTATGAGCCGCTTCCTGACAATCTGTGGTCACCAGGTCGTCACCGCCTCCAGCTCCGGCGACGCACTAAGAGTGGGGCAGCAGGAGAGTTTTGACCTGGTGATCAGCGACCTTGGCCTGCCTGATGGCAACGGTTATGAGCTAATGGGCATTCTGCAAGGCATCTCACCGGTCAAGGGAATCGCGCTCAGTGGCTATGGAATGAGAGCAGATGTTGACCGGAGCCTGGCCGCAGGATTCTCGGCACACTTGACCAAGCCATGCGACCTATCCGTATTAAATTCCATTATCGAAAAAGTTCTATCAACATAGGCTCCGTTGGGGCTGCATCGCCAGATTCAACCAGCAAACAACCTTAACTACCGGATCGTCCACAGGGGAAACGACTCTCCTTCTTTCAGTCCTGGATCTCGGCAATAAATAAGGTCTAATCGGCCTTCGTGATAAGAGCCCATGAGCGGTTTGTGTTCCCCGAACTTCAGGGTGTTGAATGAGCCTCTATATTTTCGAACTAAGATCCGCACGATGATGCGATGCTTATCCGCCTGCTTATCTACAGCAAGGATTTGTGCTGGAATGCTGGTCATGGGCGCGCTTTCAACTCTGATTTCTCCGGAGTACTGCGAACAGTTACTGAATATGTGTTAGTTTCGGCTTATTAGTTCAAGCGCATTCAGCTGGTTTGACGAATTACTTTGATTGGGAAGAACCATTTAACAAATTGTTCGCTCGAACGCCGGAGTTTCACCAATATCCTTTTCGAACAGTTGGCTTGGCATTTGGGTATGGCAAAGCGGCGGAAAGTTTCCGTCTTCGGACAGGCGCCTTATTATTGTTAATTTGCTCCATATTATAATTATAGTACTGCTCCCAATTAGGAAAGCCTATCGTACGCAGTTGTTATGGTCCGTCTGGAGTTGCTAGAAGCCCCTGATAATTACGGGGCTCGATCACCCGGTTGCTATTTAGCGCCAGTTTTACCGCCCGAAGGGCTTAGAATATTCTCCTCCAACACTCCTGACTTCTGGCTCCTTGGCTTCTTGACTGGGCTATATTTTTGGCCCCTTGGGCCATAGGCAAGCCCTAAACTTTTTGCGGCGCCCACGATCTCGAAATGTCCAAACTGCGCCCGAAAGGAAATCGAGGACGACCCGCGTCCTCCCACGCGGCTATCCTTGCTTAAATGGTAAAGAGTGGAGAAGGTGGCCCATGGATGAAGTGCTTTATTTCCATGTGACTCTCGAACCGCATCATAAGCATTCTGGTTCGATGACCGGAGGAAGGATTATCTTCCTAGCCGCGGTACCAGTTGATGCAGCAAAGAAGGCGGCCTCCAATCCCGATGACGAAGTCGCCTGGCGGAAGGAAGCGGAGCATCTCGCCGCCGAACTGCTCCCGATTGCCATGACCGGTCGTCCCAGGGAGGATGGAGAAGATGTGATGCGATTTTCCTGCCATGCAGTTCCGCGGCCGTTTGAAGACCTCCTTGAACACACGGCAGACGCGGAGAAAGGCGGTGTGCGTCTGTGGTTACTCGGAACAAACCTTGAATAGCTTGGACTCAACTATGCCGAGACTTCAAGGAGCGCGCGGATTCTGGCGATGAACTCCGGGAAAGCCACCGATGGGTCCGCAAGATCCGGGTGCCAGACTTTCTCCCACTCGAAGGTCAACCAACCATCGAATCCTGCCGCCTTCAGGATTTGCAGGGCATCTTTCAGCGGGATTTCGCCGTCGCCAATCTGGACATAACGGTATCCCAGCCGCGCCTCGAAGTCGGTCACGGAGTCCTTGAAATCCACGCAACGCACCCAGGGACCAATATTCGCCCAGGCTTGGGCGACGGATTCACCTGGAATGCGTACCGGGTGGTGCACATCCCAGAGCACGCCGACGTTCGGGTGGTTTGCCGCTTCGACGGCTCGACGCAAGAGCGACGTCACCACCCAATCGTCGTGAGTCTCGATTAGCACGTAAACTCCCTTTTGCGCACCATAGTCTGCCAGTTGGCGCAAGCGGTCTCCAGCCCTTCGAACCGCCGCGGCGTGAGAAATTCCGACGGACATCTGTCCGCCAAAGACCCGGATATACGGGCACTCCAGGTCAGAGGCGATATCAATATGGCTCTGACCAAGCAGAAGGCTCGCCTCAAGCTTCTCCACTTCCGCAATCATCATCGCGGCGGAGGTCAGAACCATGCTCGTCGTGAGTCCGGCTTCCCTCAATCGGCGACGCGTGTTTGCACGCTCCGCGGGAGAGAATTCGGGTACTTTTGTCAGATCCAACTCGCCGCCAAGACCGCGAAAGGCGACTCCATCGTACCCATATTGACTAGCTCGCCGGACGATTTCGTCGAAGGACCAGTTCGGGCACCCGAGCGTACTGAAGCTAAGTTTCATATTTGAGGTGTTTGCCAGTTGCCGGTTGCCGGTTGCCAGTGGTCAGTGGTCAGTGGTCAGTGGTCAGTGGTCAGTGGTCAGTGGTCAGTGGTCAGTGGTCAGTGGTCAGTGGTCAGTGGTCAGTGGTAGATCGAAATGAATGGCGCAAGTACACGATCTGACAACTGACATCTGACAACTGAATACCTATTGGTGGACGAGCGCCATCATCTCAGGTACATAACGTTCCCCATCGACGCTGATTGGCCGGAAGCGAGCATCGGTTTCTTGCAAATCGCTTTCGGTCAGCTCTATCGCTAAGGCTCCCATGTTATCTTCCAGATAGCGCACTCGCTTTGTGCCAGGAATCGGAATTACGTCGTTTCCCTGGGCCAATAGCCAGGCGAGAGCGAATTGCGCAGGAGTACACCCCTTTTTTGCGGCCAGCTCTTTCACAGCCTCAGCCAGTTTCAGATTGTTTTGCAACGCGTCCTCGGCGAAGCGCGGATTGGTCCGCCTCCAATCGGTTGGGTCGAGATCAGCCACCTTTTGGATTGTCCCCGTCAGAAACCCACGCCCGAGCGGACTGTATGGCACGAAACTGATTCCAAGTTCACGGCAGGTCGTCAGCACACCGTTTGTCATGACCTCACGGGACCAAAGTGAATATTCGCTCTGCAAGGCCGCAATCGGATGCACCTTGGCCGCCCGTCGCAACGTTTCAGGACTCGCCTCCGACAACCCAAGAGCGCGTACTTTGCCGGCGGTGACCAGCTCAGACAGGGCACCGACGGTATCTTCAATCGGCACGTTGGGGTCAACTCGATGCTGGTAAAACAGGTCGATCACCTCGATGCCGAGTCTGCCGAGGGAGGCATCGCACGCGCGGCGCACGTTTGCCGGTGAACTATCCGCCGTGCGGATACTATTCTCGCCAATCCGGAACCCGAACTTCGTCGCCACGACCACGCTGTCCCGTGGAACATCCCGAAGAAAGCGCCCAAGCAATTCTTCGTTGGTGTAAGGCCCGTAAATTTCCGCCGTATCAAGGAAGTTGCCGCCGAGCTCAAGGTAACGGCCAAGAACACGCAAAGATTCGGCTTCGTCGGTCGGGCCGTAGGCGAAAGACATCCCCATGCAGCCCAGTCCAAGCGGTGAAACCGTGACACCGGAACTACCGAGCGGACGGAATGGAATAGATTGGTATGCCATACCGTTATATCAACAAGGTTGCCACGTTGAACAAGGAATCATTCCACCTTTCGATGATTCTCGTTGGCTGATTCAGAGGCCTCTGCTCCTCTTGGAGCCGATCATCACGGCGACGCTTCACCCTGCAAGAGAGCTCTGATTTGGGACCACTGAAACGGGACGAACTGGCCCCCTTTCAATAGAGTGGGCCATACTCGATGACTTGCCTGGTGTTCCGTCCGACTTAAATCAAGCGTTTCCCCGAGCCCGATATCAAATTGACCCAAACCTTCCAGCGCATCAACGACCGCTTCGCGCGTTGGGGCACCTTGAATTTTTTCTAGCGCCAGCATCAGGATCCGGGCGGCGATATATCCCTCGAGATCGCCAAAGCCCGCTGACACCGACGAATCGAAAGCGTTCAGATCAGCCTCGTATTCGCGCACCAGACGAATGCTATCATCCGACGGACTCGGAACTACCTGGGTTACGATAATGTGAGCGTCGGTCTTGCCCAACGCGTCGACGAACGACTTGCCGCCGACAAATGATACATTCAAGAATAGCGGACTGAGATCTGAATGCCGGCAAAGCCTGATAAACTTAGCGCATGGCGCGTACGCGCCAAGCATCACCACGGCACGCGGCGGGTTTTCCGCCATCAAGAGGGACGCCACTGCGCTTTCCACGGCGAGCGTATTCCGCTCGTAACTGAGATGCAGAACCGCGCGCGGATCTCTTAACCCATGCCGCTGCAAGGTCGTCATTCCCCGGCTAAAGCCCACATCACCATAACTATCTCTTTGGGTAAAAAAGGCGATCTCCTCCGGTTTCAAGTCAGCGATGTCGATAAGCGCGTCGAGCATCGCAGAGGTCTCTTCCTCGGCGCTGGCGCGGAAATTGATGACGTAACGGTCCGGAGGATCATTGCGCAAGATCGGACTGCCGGAGAACGGAGCGAAAAGAAGGGTCTTTGCTTCGTTGATCAACGGAACTGCGACGATGGCAGTAGGGCTGCCGACGTTGCCAATGATGGCCAGAACATTGTCCTTTTCGATCAACTGCCGGATAATGGGCGCGGTGCGAGTCGGTTCGTAGCCGTCATCGAGAGAAATCAGCCGCAGCTTGCGACCATTTACGCCTCCGTTACGGTTTACGCGGGCCAAGCCGACCAGGATCCCCCGTTGCATGTCCTTGCCCAGGTTTTGCGCGCTGCCGGTTAAGGCAGTACACATTCCGAGGACAATTTCGTCCGAAGCGCCTGCGGCCAGGGCGTCGCGGCTCCCGAGCGCGAGGAAAAGGAAAAAAATTGTCAGCGTAGTCTGGAAGCGCCGTCGAGACCTCGACACTGGGAGCAGCAAGCGCGCAGGGGACGGGATTTGGGCGAAACAAGAAGGGAAGAAAGGTATTTGCACGAGGATGGTCCTTTCTCCTACATATCCTATTTCGAAATAATTAATATAATTATCATTTTTATCGTTAAATGATTAGGGAGGCGTCCAAGCGGTAAAAGAGCATTGTGTCCTGTCCCTCAAATAGCAGATTGTATCTCTTTAGCGCCTGTTTTACGGCCCGAAGGGCCCTGGAGTTTGGACATTCCGAGAACGATCTAGGCCGGCGGGGTAAGGCTAGACGCCTCACTTACTTCTTTGGCCAAACCTGGACGGTTTGCTTACGGAAGAGGGTAAGGCGAGACGCCTTACTTACGACCGCGGACGGGCCGGTATGGTTCGATTAACAACTGCCAACTGGCAACTGTTCCTAAACTCAGCGCTTATGAGTGCTTCTTGACGGGGAGCATAGTGGATCTAAATATGTGAGATACTGAGATGACTATTCCGACCGAACCGATCGGGAGTATTCCTCGTCCTTTGGAATTGCTTAATGCAATCAGTCGCCAAGGCAGCTCGAATCCCAGTCTGGAGCCGCTTTACGATGAAGCCGTCCGGGACACGATTGAGCGGTTCGAGGCCACGGGTTCGCCGGTTGTTACCGACGGGGAGCAACGAAAGTATCACAACTTCGCGACTTACTGCGTCGAGGGCCTGACAAATACCGCTCCGGATGGGTTCAAACTGCCGTTCGCGGCTGGACACATTCGCCGGTTGCCGCGGCTGACCACCGGCCCGTTCCGGTTTCTGATCTACGGCTACGATTTTCTTGAGCGGGCCCTACGGTATGCGCATGTTCCTGTCAAACAGGCCGTCATTTCGCCCTCGGCCCTAAGCCTGATGTATCCGGCGGAAAGCCTTCCCGGCTACTGTCGGGAGGAATTCATCACAGATTTGCTCGGCGAGCATGAAAAGGAGATCCGCGGGTGTTTCGCGAAAGGGGCGCACAAGGTCCAGATCGATTTCACCGAGGGACGCCTGGCGGTCAAGATCGATCCGTCCGGGTCGCTGCTCAACAGCTTCATTGAGCTCAACAATCTCGCGCTCAGCCGCTTCTCCGAGGAAGAGCGCAAGGGTATCGGAGTTCATACCTGCCCGGGATCGGATCGAGATTCGACCCACAGCGCGGAGGTGGATTACGCGGAGCTCTTGCCGAGCCTGTTCGAGCTCCAGGCGGGAACCTTCTATATTGCATTGGCTGGGGAACCGGATCGTACGCGCGTGCTAAAAATCATCCGAGAATACCTCAAGCCCGGACATCGGATATTCGTCGGAGTCGTTTCGCCCATTGATCCGCGGATCGAACATCCCAAAGAAATCCGCGACCGTATCCTGGAGGCGGCGCGATATATACCTGTAGAACAGCTTGGAACTACAGATGACTGCGGTTTTTCGCCTTTCTGCGACGACACCTCGACTACGCGGGAAAAGGCGTTTGCGAAAATCCGGTCGCGGGTGGAGGGAACGGCACTGGCGGAAGAAATTATCAATGACCGATAGCGGAAAATCTGAGGAGGAGGCTAAACAGCTCCGGGCCACCGCCCTGGAGACGGCGACCACTGTGCTGCAAATCCGGGCGCGTGCCGAGCAAGAGATTCGCCAGACGAACGAAATCCTCGAGAAGCGCACGAGAGAGCTCTCACAGGCGCTGGTGGTGATGCGAGCGACGCTGGAATCGACGACCGACGCGATCCTGGTGACCGACGAGAAAGCAAAGGTCACCGACTTCAACGGGAAGTATCTCGCCATGTGGAAGGTTCCGCAGAAGGTCCTGGAGCACGGAATGCTCCGCGAAGTGCGGAAACTGATGAGCGAGAATTTTGCGGAACCGCGACGGTTCATCGCGCGCATTGAGGAAATCGCCGGCACCACCCAGGAGAGTTTCGACCTGTTGGAGCTGAAGGACGGGCGAGTTTTTGAGCGCTATTCCAGAGTACTGAGTGTGGAAGGACAAAGCGGGGGCCGAGTCTGGACCTACCGCGACGTAACCGAGCGTTATTTGGCCGAAATAACTTCTCGCCGACTGGCGGCCATCGTCGACTCGTCCGACGATGCGATCATCGGAAAGGATTTGAACAGTATCATCACCAATTGGAACTATGGAGCGGAACGCATCTTCGGGTACAAGGCGGACGAAATAATCGGCACGTCGATCATGCGGTTGATTCCGTCGGATCGCCAGGAAGAGGAAAGGGAGATCCTCTCCCGCATCCGACGCGGCGAACGCCTTGATCATTTCGAAACTGTCCGGCGCGCCAAGGACGGACGGCGACTTAATGTTTCTATCACGGTGTCTCCGATCAAGGATTCCACCGGTGATGTGATCGGCGCGTCCAAGGTGGCTCGTGATATCACCGTGCAAAAGAACGCGGAGGAGCGAGAGCGAAGGTTGCTCGCCGAAGCGGCGACGGCGGACGCGAAGTTCCGAGCGTTCTTTGAGCAGGGACCGCTGTTTGCGGGCATCATGGCCCTTGACGGCACCATCATCGAAGCAAACCGCCTATCGCTGGAAGCATGCGGGTACACGAAGGAGCAGGTTGTCGGAAAGCCATTCTGGGAGTGTCCCTGGTGGTACCAGTCGGCGGCACTGATGGAGCAGATCAAGTTAGCAGTTGCCCACACAGCGACCGGCCAAATATTTGACGCGGAGTTGCCCTACTACGTTTCTGATGGCAGCCAGAGAATGGTCCGCTTAATCATTCTTCCCATCAAAGACGAGACCGGCTGCACCGTATTCCTGGCACCGACTGGAACAGACATCACCGATCTGAAGCGGGCGGAGTCGCAACGAGACGATCTGCTCCAAGCCGAACGTGCCGCCCGATCGGCGGCGGAACGCGCGAGCCTTCTGAAGGATGAATTCCTGGCGACGCTTTCCCACGAACTGAGGACGCCCCTCAACGGGATCCTTGGTTGGTCGCACATTATGCAACAAGATCACACCAACCTGGAGGTGATCGCGCAGGGGTTGGAAGTCATCGAACGCAACGCCCGCGCCCAGGCGGAGATTATCGAAGATCTGTTAGACATGAGCCGTATCATCTCGGGCCACGTGCGCCTGGACGTGCAACGGCTTGATATTGCGGGCATCGTACAGTCGGCGGTAGAAACTGCGCGGCCGACAGCCGAGAACAAAGGGATTCGACTGCAGACGATTATTGATCCGCTGAATGGCCTTGTCGTCAGCGGCGACTTTAATCGGCTGCAGCAGGTGCTATGGAACTTGCTCTCAAACGCGGTGAAGTTCACGCCCAAGGGCGGACGGGTGCAGGTGTTGCTCGAACGCACCAACTTCCATCTTGAAATCAGCGTAATTGACACCGGTGAGGGCATCAAACCGGAGTTTCTGCCGTTCGTCTTCGACCGCTTCCGGCAGGCCGACGCTTCCACTACTCGGCGGCACGGCGGCCTTGGACTGGGCCTTTCGATCGTGAAACAATTGGTCGAACTTCATGGCGGATCGGTTCGCGTCCACAGCGACGGACCCGGACGTGGATCAACTTTCATCTTCACCCTGCCATTTACGATCTTGCGTGGGTACGCGGACCCGCATACCGAACGTCGTCACCCAAGTCTAGCGCCAAAACGCACGGACCCAACGGATGTTGATGTCAATCTCAAAGACGTGCGTGTACTCGTGGTGGATGATGAAACGGATGCGCGCGCGCTGGTCAAACGTCTGCTCGAGGATTCCCATGCCGTTGTCACAGTCGCCGAGTCGGCCAACGAAGCAATGAAGCTGCTCCCACGCGGCAAATTTGACGTTGTCGTCTGCGACATCGGCATGCCCGGCGAAGATGGGTATTCACTGATTAGACGAATACGGTCGCTGGGCGCAACCCGAGGTGGCAATATTCCGGCCATCGCGTTGACTGCTTACGCTCGCGTGAACGATCGAGTGAAGGCCATCGCCGCGGGGTTTCAGATGCACATCGCGAAACCCGTCGAACCGGTCGAGTTGATTACGATGGTCGCATCGGCTGCCGGGCGAACCGGACAATAGGGCAAATTCCATTCAGCTTCCGCCCGCCTCAAGCGCAAAGAGCAGCAGAGAACGGGAGGTAACCCCATAGGATTCTCCCGGGTTAAATTTGCCTTGCTCGCTGTTATCCAGAACATTGGTGTCAACGAGAAGCGACCATGTTTCGCCGCCCGGGCAGACAGGAAACACAAAATCAACGACATCGTGATGAACGTTGACGATCAAAAGCATCGTCGCATCACTCCCCCGCTGTCGAATGCCAGTCGGCTGCGTCCGGCCGTCCATTAGCATGCCGAAACAACGCATGCCCTCGTCACCCCAGTGTTTGTCCTGCATTTCTTGTCCATTGGCATTGATCCAGGTAACGTCTTTGACGCCTAACTCCTCGACGTACTCACCGGTCAAAAACCGGTTTCTCCGCAAGATTGGAAATTGATGCCGTAGCCGAGTTAGCTTCTGGACAAATTGAATCAGCGAGTGCCCTTTTTCTTGGATGTCCCAATCGAGCCAGCTAATCTCGTTATTCTGACAATAGGCATTATTATTGCCTTTCTGCGTACGGCCGAATTCATCTCCAGCCAGCAGCATGGGGGTACCCTGCGCGAGCAACAAGGTGCCGATCATATTCCGAATCTGGCGACCGCGAAGGTGGTTGATCTCAGGATCGTCGGTCGGTCCTTCGAATCCCATATTCCAAGATCGATTATCCGAACTTCCATCTTTGCTATCCTCACCATTCGCCTCGTTATGTTTTTCATTGTAGGTCACGATGTCATTCAGAGTGAAGCCGTCGTGGGCAGTAACAAAGTTGATGCAGGCCGACGGTCTGCGTCCCTGATGATTGAACCAATCGCCTGAAGCGCACAAGCGCTCGGTCAGCGCGGATGCTGCGGCTTCACCTCGCCAAAAGTCGCGCACGACATCCCGAAATTTGTCATTCCATTCCGACCATCCGGGCGGGAACGCGCCCACCTGGTAACCGCCGGGACCGCAATCCCAGGGCTCGGCGATGAGCTTGACAGTGTTCAATACTGGATCCTGACAGCAAGCCTTCAAAAACCCGCTTTGATTGTCGAACCCATTCACTTCTCTGGCCAAGATCGTTCCCAAATCGAATCGAAATCCGTCAACATGGGTTTGCTCGACCCAATACCGCAAACTATCCGTGACCATCTGAATGACGCGAGCGTGGCTAACATTCAGCGTATTTCCCGTTCCGGTATCATTAATATAATACCGAGGTTGGTCTTGCAGGAGGCGATAGTAACTCGCATTGTCGATGCCTTTAAACGAAAGAGTAGGCCCCCTTTCATTTCCTTCAGCCGTATGGTTATAGACCACATCCAGGATCACTTCGAGGCCGGTTTCGTGGAATCGCGCTACCATCTCTTTAAATTCCCGAAGAGATTCCGCCCGGTTCGACGAATACCTGGGATCAGGCGCGAAAAAGCCGATGCTGTTGTAGCCCCAATAGTTGGTTAAACCCTTATCGAGTAAATGGCTGTCGTTGATGAAGGTATGAATCGGCAACAACTCAATGGAGGTGACTCCAAGGGATTTAAGATATTCCAGAATTTCCGGGCACCCCAGTGCGGCATACGAACCGCGTAGTCGCTTGGGAACCGCAGGATGCAGTTTGGTAAATCCCCGGACATGCATCTCATAGATGATGGTGTTATCCCATTGGACCCTTTGACGGCTGCGCGCACCGGTCCAATCAAAGCCGGGTTCAACGACGATACATTTGGGCATGAACGGAGCACTATCCCGCTGATCGAAGGTAAGGTCGTCCATCGATTCCATTTGATAGCCGAAAATGGCTGGATCCCAATGGAGCTCTCCGATGTGTGCACAAGCATACGGATCAAGGAGCAGCTTGTGGGAATTAAAACGATGCCCCGCCTCGGGTGCGTACGGACCGTGTACCCGGTATCCGTAAATGGTGCCAGGACGCACCTCGGGCAAATATCCGTGCCAGATTTGATTCGTGTATTCGGGTAATCCGACGCGAGTGATCTCTCGCTGGCCTCGGTCGTCAAAAAGGCAGACTTCCACACTTGTCGCATTCGCCGAAAAGATTGCAAAATTCGTTCCTTTACCATCCCACGTCGCTCCGCAGGGATGCGGCGAACCTTCCCTCAGTTGGATATTCTTCTTTTTCCTCATGGTAGATTTCTCGGTACGAGCATAACACAAGCGTTGCGACCTATGCCGATGCAAAACAGGAATAATCCCTGCGATTCGGCCTCACAGAGTAGTAAGCTTAATAAGCTTGGAAAAACTTGTGACTCACGAAATAGACCTCGAAGCGGTCGTTGGCCGGTTTTATACCTCCCTCTACCGGTTCGCGTTATCCTTGACCAAGAACGAGGCGGAAGCTGGCGATCTGACTCAACAAACCTTTTTTATTCTTGCTCAGCGATCCCATCAGATTCGCGATAGTTCAAAGGTCAAATGCTGGCTGTTCACCACGCTACGTCGCGAATTTCTTCGCGCACTTCGCGTTCAATCGAGCCATCCGCACGTGGAATTCCGGCCGGAAATCCATGACGGCCCCTCCATTTCTCCCGACGCATTGCGCGCTTTGGATGCGAAGGCGGTGATCGACGCGCTGCACCAGATCGAGCCCACCTATCGCACGGCGGTGGAATTGTTCTATTTGAGCGAACTTTCGTATAAGGAGATCGCACAGACCCTCGAGATTCCCATCGGCACCGTCATGTCCCGCTTATCACGAGGCAAGGAACAGCTGAAAGCAATTCTGGCTGCCGCCATTTCGGAAAACAGCGATAAAATTATCCCATTGAAAAGAGATGAAGAAGCCGCGCACTGAAATAACGAACGAATCCGCGAAGTTCGTGTTAAACGCCTATCGCCCAAACGGCGCAGACGCGCAGGACCCCGTCTTTCGCGTGGCGCTCGAGCAGGCGGCCCGCGACCCGGAACTGGCGGCATGGTTCAAGGAACAGCGCTCTTTCGACTCTCTGATTGCCGATAAATTGGCTGAGATCCAGCCCCCGGCGAACTTGTACTCAGCGATCCTTGCCGGAATCGCTAATCGCTCCCCGATACGTCGCTTCAACTTAAGGCCTCTCCTCGCCTTGGCTGCGGTCCTTATCTTAAGCGGGGCGATCCTGCTCCCGTTCTACCTGGAAAGTCTTTCGACGTCCAAGTCGATCGAGCAATACCAAAGAGCAAACCTCACGATGCTTAGCTCATCACCAGCTCCGAGTCTGGATCTGGTCACCGCTGATTTCTCGCGCACACAGGAATATCTCGCGGAAATGAAGGCTCCGTGCATTCCTTTCCTCCCCGGTTCCCTGCTGGACCTTCCAACGGCCGGATGTAAGTCGCTTCACTGGAAGGGCCAGGAATTCTCTCTCACTTGTTTTCGACTACCAAGTGGCGAACTGCTCCACGTGTTTGTCATTGATGAGAAGGCGTTTCGCTCAATCAATGTTGGTGATAAATTCCGGGAGATGGATGGATGGCACGTCAAATGCCAGCGAAGAGCCGGCATGCTGTTAATGTTTGTGAGCCGAGCCTCGATGGCCGAGATTAAGCAGTTTATTTGAAACGATTAGGCATTTGCCTCCTGAACTCCTTTAAACTCTTGACTCTGACTCCCCCCTTTTCTCCTACAGTGTATGCAAAAGAACCATCCTCAGGCAGTAATTCTCATGGGCGTCGCCGGTTCCGGGAAGACGGCTGTCGGTATGCAGGTCGCTCAAAAACTGGACTGGATCTTTCTGGATGCGGATAATTTCCATCCACCAGCCAACATCGAAAAGATGAAGCATGGGATCCCGCTTAATGACCAGGACCGAGCTCCCTGGCTCCAGCGGCTACACGACGAACTGCAACATCAAATCGCCGAAGGGCACTCCGTGATTTTGGCGTGTTCGGCCCTCAAGGAAACATATCGCAACGTGTTGCGCAATGAAGTATCGCCCCCAACATTTGTCTACCTCGACGTCGATCCGGAAACGATTCGTGACCGGTTGCAGCATCGTACAGCGCACTTTTTCCCAAAAGAACTGTTGGAAAGCCAGTTCGCGGCGCTTGAAAAACCGAAAGACGCGGTCATCGTTGATGCGCGTAAACCGCTCAACGCAGTGGTCGATCAGGTTATTCACGCGCTTGGCGTGTCTGCGAACTGAGGTCAACGAAAATCCCTCGGTTCTAAAGTGCTATTAAGTGACGCCTGGAGCCATCCGATTAGACCACGAGACTAAGCAGAAGAACGAAGGTCAGGCCCAGGACAGACAAGAGAGTTTCCATCAGGGTCCACGATTTGAAGGTGTCCGGGAGACTCAACCGGAAGTACTCCTTGACCAGCCAGAACCCTGCGTCGTTTACGTGCGATAGAATGATCGATCCGGACCCGACCGCCAGAACCATCAGTTCCTTATTCACGGCTGGATTTGCCTGCACGATGGGAGCCATGATTCCTGCCCCAGTGATGGTGGCTACTGTGGCAGAGCCGGTTGCGATTCTGACTACTGCGGCGGCCCCCCAGCCAAGTAAAAGTGGCGAGATATGCGCCTGAGTAGCCCACTGGCCGATCAGATCGCTGATTTTGGTGGCGATCAGCATCTCTTTGAAACCGCCACCCGCTCCGACGATCAGGACCACGGCAGCGATCGCGCCCAGACTTTTATTCAGGATCCCGTCGAGGCGTTCCATGGAAAGCCCTCGTCTCAATTCGAGAACGTACATTCCGAAGAAGAGCGCAATTAGCAGAGCGGCAATTGGATCTCCCACAAAATCGATCAAGTTTTTCAAAAAACTTTGCCCCGGAAGGAAAGCATCGGCCAGGGAGCGAGACATCATGAGGGCGGGCGGCAGGAGGATGGTGATAAGCACGGCAGCGAGCGAGGGTCCTGGCCTGGCCGTTGATGGCGCCGATGCTCGGTTCGTCTCCTCCGCATTGGATTCCGGGCCAGGGAAAAGGGCGCCGGCGGTGGATCCGGAATGAACCCATCCTGCCGCGAAGTTGGCGAAAAGAGGGCCGGCTAAAATGCCAGTCGGAATTCCAACTAAGATTGCGTAGAGGATCGTCTTTCCGGCGTCGGCATGAAAAGTGCCCACTGCCAGGGTCGGCGCGGGATGAGGCGGGACCAGAGCGTGCGCTATCGAGAGACCCGCCAACATCGGTAGCCCAACCCGCAAAATGGGTGTGTCCATCCGTTTCGAGATGACGAAAGCGAGGGGTACCAGGAGCACGAAACCAACCTCAAAAAACAAAGGAAGCCCAATCAGCAGGGAGGCCAAAAACATCGTCCAGGGAATCCATTTTTTCCCGCCCAGAGCGATCAGATCATTTGCCAGGACATCCGCTCCCCCCGAAGAGATCAAAATCCCTCCTAACATTGCACCAAGTCCTATAACAATCCCTACGAAGCTGAGGACATCACCAAAGCCTTTTTCAAAATGTTTGATGACTTCCTGAAGGGGGAGGCCGCAGGCAATTCCGAGAAACCAGGACGCAAGAATCAATGCGATAAATGGATGAATGCGGAATTTCGTGATGAGAACAATCAATGCGAGTATTGCAATGACGACGACCGCGAGGCGGATAGGATCTGAGGCCATAGATAATCACCTCATATGCGAGGTGGGCGTTTTGGGGTTGCAAAGACCGCTGGCGATGGGGGGCAAGGTATCGTCAGATTGAAGATATTTACACGGCCTGTCAATGTGTCAGTGTCAGTGTCAGTGCCAGCCGAGGATATTCTCGGCCCATTGCGAAAAAGAGCACTTCTCGGATATCACGAATCGGGTTCGATAGCCCAAGCACAGAAACTGACTTCCCTGACACTGGCAACCTCCTCGATTCTTTGGCGCTTATCTGGTATATCAAACAATCAAAGAGTGATAGGGGGATATTGAGTGATCAGTCGAAAGGCGGTCGAGCACCTGCGAACCGCGATTTTTATTAGAAATTTAGACGCAGAATCTGAGCACGAAGCTATCTCCAGAATGCTCGGCAGGCTCCAGGGACACGCTCAAGTGCAGGATTTGCAGACGTTGTCCGCGGCGGTCTTCGATCGCGAGCAAATCGATCCACCGTTATTTCCCGGAGGGATCGCATTTCCGCATGCGCGAACGAATAGCGTCTCCGGTCTGGTGATGGTCATCGCAACGTGTCCGCATCCGATTCCTTTCGGCGAAATACCGGTTCGGCTCATTTTTTTAATCGGCATTCCAAAACGAGCGGGAGCGGACTACCTGGAACTGATCTCGTTCCTGGCTCGGCATGTACGTGGAGAACGTGTTGTCGACCGGCTGACGCAGGCAGAGGACATGCCGAGTTTCCTTGCCGGATTCGCCGAAGGCACCTAGTTTCCTTTCCCCGAAACAGGAGGTATTTCGGGACAGGACAACAGACGAGCCAAGCCGAATGGACAAGACCGGGGAGCAGCAGCGGAAGCGAAGTCTATCACCGCTGCTACGTCGTTTGCTCAGGCTGAAGTTCTGGCTGGTTGAACACTTACGCCTGAGCGAACGCCAATTGACGCTGATCTGGGCCGCCCTGATCGGTGTTTTGGGGGCACTAGCATCGGAAGGCTTCCGCAAAACGAGTGAGCTTCTGCACTATGCGGCGACTGGATCGAGTTCAGAAATCATCTCCTCGTTTGTCAAACTGGCATGGTGGCAGAGATTGACCGTGCCCACTTTGGGCGGATTGCTGGCAGGCCTCACGCTTTGGTTCGGGAACCGCCTTTTCGCCAGCGTCCGGCAGAAAACAACCACCGACTACATGGAAGCCATCGTGGTCGGAAGCGGTATTATTTCTGTCCGGGCAAGTATCGTCAAAAGCGTGTCGGCCCTCTTCTCGATCAGTACCGGAGCCTCGATCGGCCGGGAAGGCCCGCTCGTTCAGCTTTCGTCGCTTGTGGCTTCGCTCGTGGGAAGGATCCGGAAAATGCCCATCCCGCAACGCCGGCATCTGGTGGCCTGCGGAGCGGCCGCCGGCATCGCCAGTGCGTACAAGGCGCCGATTGCAGCGTCGCTGTTCGTCGCCGAAATAATTTTGGGAACTGTCGTTGTGGAATCGCTTGGACCGTTGATCCTTGCCTCCGTTGTTGCGGCCTTCGTTTCACAATTTCTGAGCGGCAGCGAGCCTTTGTATAAATCGCCCGGGTTCAATCTGCACACCCGATGGGAAATAATACCTCTCAGTTGTGTCGGCATTGTCCTGGGCTTCCTGGCGCCGGGCTATTTGCGCTTCCTCCGTTTTGCCGAACGCTTGTTCTCTAAGATTGACATCCCGATACCGTTTAAACTGGCGCTCGGCGGGACAATTGTCGGCGCGCTCGCGATATTGAATCCCGCAGTTTGCGGAAACGGTCAGGGACTGCTTCGTTCTCTCTTTCATCAGAATTGGTTCTGGGACGAGATTCTGGCGATCCTTCTGCTCAAGGTGGTGGCAACTGCAGCCGCGTTCGGATCGGGCGTAGTTGGTGGCGTGTTTACTCCGACCTTGTTCATCGGAGCAGCAATCGGAGTCTTGTACGGCCAAACAATTCTCTATGTTGCTCCAGGATTGCGTGCCGATCCGGCGATGTACGGCCTTGTCGGGATGGGATCTTTTATAGCGGCGACGACCGGAGCGCCATTGATGGCGATCCTGATGGCATTTGAGCTCACTCTGGATTATTCGATCGCCCCCTACTTGATGGTGAACTGCGTCGTTGCGTATTACTGCAGCGGTATTTTCGAGAGGCGCTTTATGTATGGCGAATCACTCGAAAGAAAGGGCGCCGCCTTCTTCAAACAGCAACTGGCTGAAGTCAACCTCCAAGATCTGGTCCGCGGCGATCCGATTACCCTCCCAAAGAATGCGACCTTTGCCCAAATCGCGGAAACGTTCGTGCAACACCGATACCAACACATTTACATCATCGATAAGGAAAATCGGTTCCTGGGCGCGATTTCGCTTCACGACGTGAAGACTTTCCTTGACCGGCCCGAACTCGAATCGGTGGTTATCGCAGCGGATATTATGGATGAAGATTTTCCGCGCGTCTCGCCAATGCAGGGGATGAGCGAGGCGCTGCATAAATTTTCCGAAGCCAAATCAGAGCGCTTGCCTGTGGTTGATAATCTGAACTCCAAACGCCTGATAGGCAGCATTTCCAAGACCGACATCATCCTGCACCTCGCCGGCGAGCAAAGCGGTACGGGCACAGATCGGCAGTTTTAATGTCCAGGATGATAATTGCGAATTGAGCTCGGAAACAAATTGATTCAATGGGCAATTGCCAATATCGAGATATAACTTTAAGGCCATGACAGCGCTGACAATCTGGGCCAACCCTTTTCTAACGGCATCCGCCGAAGAACTGCTGGTCCGTTCTACTGCCGGACATCATCTTCTTTTCGCGCAAAAGTCCGAGCACGTTTTGGACGTTGGAACTTTGGACCCGCACCTTCTGCAAGCGGAAATCGTTTTTGGTCAACCCGACCCTGACGGGATCATCCAATCCGAAAAGCTGCGTTGGCTCCAAATTTCCAGTGCCGGCTATGCTCGATATGACACCGAAGAAATTCGAGACGCTCTGAAAAAGAGGTCGGCGATCATGACGAACAGCTCCCGCGTGTTCGACGAGCCATGCGCAGAGCATCTGATGGCCTGGCTGCTGGCGGACGCGCGGGAATTGTACCCTTCCTACGAGAATCAACGTGGACCACACGGCTGGCCGCAGAACGATTTACGTCAGAATGTCCGTTTGCTGGCCGACCAAACCGTCCTCATCGTCGGTTATGGCGCGATCGGACGCCGGTTAACCGAACTTCTCGCACCGTATCGGATTCGGGTGATTGGCTATCGGCGCACGCCGCAGACGGGCTCAGATACTCGCGTTGTCGGACCGGCAGACCTCGCCAGCGCCTTGGGCGAAGCAGATCATGTCATCAACATTTTGCCGGACAGTACCGGGACGCGTGGTTTCTTCAGTGACGAGCGGCTTCGGCAAATCAAGGCTGGAGCTCGCTATTACAGCATCGGCCGCGGCACCACAACGGATCAGGATGCCCTGGAGAAGCACCTGAAATCCCGCCGCATTTTTGCCGCCTACCTGGATGTTACCGACCCGGAGCCATTGCCGCCTGATCATGCACTATGGTCGACCCCGAACTGTTATATTACGCCGCACACCGGCGGTGGGCACTTCAATGAATCGGATCGGATAGTTGGCCATTTTGTCGAGAACCTTCGTCGCTATGAGCAAGGCCATCAGCTCATTAATCGGGTGTTTTAAAACGCTGCTGTTCGGACGATCCTCGGACCATCGCGACGAGAGCGATGGTGGGGTCGCTCTTCTGCGAGGCACCGCATCGTCTCGCTAAAGAATCTATGGAACTCAAACGCTGTGCATGGCCGGGTCAAGATCCACTCTATCTCAGGTATCATGACGAAGAGTGGGGCGTTCCGCTTCACGAAGACAACCGCTTGTTCGAGATGCTCGTTCTCGAATCCATGCAAAGCGGGCTCAGCTGGATCACCGTCTTGCGAAAACGCAAAGCATTCCAGGTCGCATTTCATCAATTTGATCCTGGTAAAGTTGCGAACTTCGGTGCCAAAGAAATCGAGAAGCTACTCGCTAATGCGGACATCATCCGCAATCGGGCTAAACTTGAAGCCGCGGTTGCGAACGCCCGCGCCACTCTCGGCGTTCAGGAGAAATATGGGAGTTTGGATGCCTTTCTCTGGCGAGTCGTGGAAGGCAAGACTTTGGTTCATCGCTGGAAAGACTATCACGAAGCTCCCGGCAAAACTTTGGAATCGGAACGATTGGCCAAAGAATGTAAAGCACATGGTTTTCGATTCATCGGTCCGACAGTGGCGTACTCTCTCATGCAAGCCGTCGGCATGGTGAACGACCACGAAGTAAGCTGTTTCAGGCACCGGCAGGTCTGAGGAAGTTGTCGGTTGTCAGTTGTCGGTTGTCGGTTGTCGGTTGTCCGTCGGTTGTCGGTTGTCGGTTGTCGGTTGTCAGTGGTCAGTGGTCAGTGGTCAGTGGTCAGTGGTCAGTGGTCAGTGGTCAGTGGTCAGTGGTCAGTGCCAA
>Ga0210387_10000246_pt1 | contig 39294 bp, 34 predicted proteins | sample IncBWC7OmetaG_FD_160108 | JGI IMG/M metagenome (GOLD analysis project Ga0210387, IMG submission 160108) | Forest soil microbial communities from Barre Woods Harvard Forest LTER site, Petersham, Massachusetts, United States - Inc-BW-C-7-O ... | reverse complement strand
GATCAGCTTTCAGATGTACAGTCGCCGCGATCGGCGCGACGATGCGATGCAGAAATTCATGACGCTGCTCGGCGCCAAGCCCGCCTCAGCCCCGTGCCTTGTTCCTCACATCGCCGCTGCTTGATGGCGCGATGGAATTCGATACAGATCACACGTACACACTCACAGCCACGTGCGCGAGCCGCATGGGCACTACAGCGGCAGTTACGGGATTTCTGGCCGCCCAGCGTCTGTACATCATGGAGATGCAGCAGTTCGACGACCTCTTGACGCGACGATTCTTCGTGAGAGTGGTGTTCTGCAGTGTCAGCGGAGAATTGGTGGATCTTGCTCGGCTGCGCACGGGTTTCCTGAGCGTCGCCGATGCTGAGCAAATGCAATGGGCAATACACGATGGTGCGCACCGCACCCGAGTAATGATCATGGTCTCGAAACTCGACCATTGTTTGGAAGATTTGCTATACCGCTTGCGAATCGGCGAGCTCAAAATGGAAGTGAGCGGTATCGTCTCTAATCATCCGGATATGCAGCCGATTGCCGACCAGAACCACATCCCCTACGTCCTGATGCCGGTCACGGCGGATACCAAGGCAGCACAGGAGGCCAGAGTGCTCGAGCTGATCAATGCCACCCAGACCGAGCTGGTGGTACTGGCCCGCTATATGCAAATTTTCTCCGACGACATGTGTAAGCGTCTGCACGGTCGGGCGGTGAACATTCACCACTCGTTTTTACCCGGATTCAAAGGTGCGAAGCCGTACCACCAAGCGCACACCCGCGGCGTAAAGTTGATCGGCGCGACGGCCCATTTCGTCACCGGCGACCTCGACGAGGGCCCCATCATCGAGCAGCTCGTCGAGCGGGTCGATCACAGCTACACGCCGGAGATGCTCACAGCAGCCGGACGCGATTCTGAACGCCGCGCCCTGTCGACCGCGGTGCGCTTGCTGCTCGAGCACAGGGTATTTCTGGACGAACACAAAACAGTCGTGTTCAAGTAGCGAGAGCCGAATCGCCGCGGTCGCTCGGCAACGGCATGTCCCGCCGCGGGCTGCCAATGAGCCGCAGCGTCGCGATGGAGGCAGCAAATCCTAGGACCCCCGTCAGTGCAATATTTGCAAGGGATGAAAGACCCAGTATCGCAGCGCCCAGCGCCGGCCCCAGGGCAAATCCCACGGTCTGCAGCAAAATGCCGATCATCGCCAGGCGCCCCCTTGGATCCAGGACCGCCAGGAGCTCCATCAGCGATGGAAAGATCACCGACCATACGAACACGAATAGCGCTACGTTGAGGTAGAACAGCGTCGGCAGTCGGCCGTACCAAAGCATGGCGATGATGCCAATAAAGCACAGAGCACACGCCAGAAGGATCCTCGTCGCGTTCACTCGCCCGTCGAGAAGTCCAGCGCTCAACGATCCAAGCGAGCCTGCGCCCAACCAGCTCAACGAGACGGTAAGCGCAATCCCGGTTCCGCTGATGCCGCTGCGAGTTCCGAAAGCCGAGAGATAGGTCCAGATGAGCGCCAAGCTACAGGTAACCATTAGTTGTAACGCGCAGGCCGACCAGATCCGGCGCGTACGCATCGGAACGTGTCGTTGTGGGCCGCGCTGCGGCGGGTTCGTTGACGCAACCGTCGACCGGGTGGCCAAGGAGCGGACGTTTAGCAGGCACGCCAGAGGGGCCAACGTTAGCGCAAGATAAACGCCGGCGATTCCGTGCCATGCGAGAAGGGTCGGCACGGCGGCGCTGCATACCGAACTCACCACCACGTTCGCGGCCATGAGGATGGCGAAGTTGCGCTGCGGACGTGCCGTTTGGGACAGCAGCAGCGAGTACAGTATCGTCAAGCCGCTGCCGATACCGGTTGCCAGGCGAATTCCGGCAAAGCTCGCAAAACCCACCGCCTGCGTGCTCAGCAGATTGCCGACAACCATCACCACCAGCCCGCTCGATATCAAGCGTTGCGGACCGGACCGGTGTGTTAGCAGCAGCGCGAGGATGATGCCAAGGCACATACCGCCAGTTTCAATGCTTGCGCAGTATCCTGCCTGCGTAATCGTCAGGTGCGCCGACTCGACCAGGCCGCTTACAATCAAAGGCGACACGCCGATGACCAGGGTGCCAACCACCCCGATCGCAACGACCGTCGCGATATACGACGTACCTTGAGCTCGCGCGGAGCGCTCAACCGCTATCGTTTCCATGCTCTCCTGGGGGATGCAATGTCTTCGTGCCACTCACGCGGATCAAACATCGGGGCCCGTGATCAGTAACAAGAGCCTCGCCCCGGTCGTTCCGCCGATGCAGAGGCGTTGGCGGTTGCGCTCCACCGACGTGGCAGACCAGGGGTCTTCTGCCGTTCCCGGATGCGGCAGATAGCGCGGAAAATCCGACGACGCGATCTGCATTGCCAACCGGTGCCCTGCCGCAAGCCGGTACGCGATAGGCCCCAGATTGATCACGGCCCGACCGTCGCCGTCGCTGTTGAGCTCCGCGACCAGGGCGGCGCCGTCCGCCAGCCGATCGGTTGCACCGGAGGGATGAACGTCCAGTAGTTTGACAATCACATGCAAGGACGGACCGGTCGAGCCGACAACGAAATCCGCAACAACCGCTCCTGAAATATTGAGATCGGCGGTGAATGCTTGTGATTCGAATGTCAGCACATCGGAACGCGCCGCCGCGGCGCGGTCATCGGGCGGCAGCGCCCGTGAAAAAAACGGTGCGCCGCCGACCGAAGGGACCAGTTCTCCGGGATCGTGAGTCCATGTGGCCCACTCTCGCCCCAAAGGCTGCGTCGCGCAGAGCGTACCGACGTGTCCGTCGCCACCAAGGTATAGGGCGTAAGGTCGGGCGGCGGGCGGTGGCCAGGTTGCTGCCTGCTCCCAGCCGGCAGCACCTCGCTGAAAGCGCACCCGCAGTGGCTCGCTTCCGCCTTTAAGAATAAAGTCGAGAAATACGATCGCTTCCCTGAGCTGAGCGCCAATCGAGCGGTGGCGATCCGTCACAAACTGGTTCGGGTCCGACAGGGCACCATCGGGTCCCGTCGGCCAAGCGTCTGGGGCACCGCTGTGGTCGGTCGCCCCCATGAACAAGAATTGCGGGCAGGGTGAGCCAACGCGCGCCGCCATCCAATCACGGATCTGCCCCTGTTTGAAGCAGTCCCACCATCCGCCCATATGCAATGCCGGGATCGCCAACCCGCGGTCGAGGGTGCCTAATCCGTAAACGCCGTCGCGCCAATAGGCTGAATCAGGCGGCGACTGCACCCAGCGATCAAAGCTGATGGAGCGCTGCGCGCCACGAGTCGTCAGAATGTCGCGTAGCGGCCGCGACGTCCAATCCAGTTGTTCTGCTTCCAGCAGTCGCATGCGGTGCCCACTGAAGGTGCGCGCGGCCCACGGTGCTGCGAACAGCAACTCAAAAACGCCCTGGCGATAGAACCAGTCTTCAATATGCGAAGCCGTATCGATCGGGACGATTGCCTTGAGCGCGGGATGACCCGCCGCCGCCGCCGCCCATTGAGTGAAACCCATGTAAGACTCACCCCACATCGCTACTGACCCATTCGACCACGACTGTCGCTGCAGCCAATCTAGCGTGTCATAGCTGTCGGTCACGTCATGGATAAATGCCTCGGCCTGGTCCTCTGAGCGTGCCTTGCCGCGAATGTCTTGGACCACAAAGGCGTAGCCGTGCTCGGTGAAGGACGTCGCAGCCTGCGCGAAGCCGTTGACTACATGACACTTGTCGTAAGGCGTGCGAGTGAGGATCGCCGGACAGCGGCGGACGGCCGCCGGCAAATAAATGTCCGTCGCCAAGTGCACGCCATCGCGCATGCGGACCCTGGTTTGGTCCGCTCGCGGATCGGGCTCGGCAAGGGCTCGCACCTCTATAGGTGACATGAATACCACCGCCCCAGCAGCAGCCGATCTCTGCCTGACAAAGTTTCTCGATCGTATCTATTGAATGCCATGGCGCGGCTCAAATAGCCGGTGTGCGCCTGCGATCCACGGTTCAGCATGATGCCGGTTTCCTCGGAAATCGTAGTTGACCAAAATGACATTGAAGCCGCACGTCAGTGTCCCATATGCCCATTTGCACAAGTCAAAACAATCACGGTCTAAATATAAGTCGATCTTATGGGTAGTACCTGCCCCACTTGATAATGCATTCTTATGTATGCGGGGGCTGCAGCTTAGACATGTCGCGATGTTGTGCAGGCATAAGCACATTTAACAAGTCACGGCACATATCTTACCTATCACGGCGACCGGCATGATTTAGTAAGAGTACTCAACATTCTTATCATCATTAGCTGACCTGCGCGGGGATCCCAGATGGCAATCGACAGAAACGAAGTTACAAAGTCTCGCCGCATAGCTGCGGCCTACGTGGCGAGCGGTGCCCTACTCCTCTGTTATGGGACCGTAGCCTATTCTGAAGCGCCGGCTGACGGAGCTGGCTCTGAGACTCAATCGCCTTCTTCCGAACGGCCGGATGATCAGAATACGGGGCTCGCGGAAATAGTGGTGACTGCGCAAAAGCGCCTCGAAAAGTTGATGTCTACACCGATCTCGGTGACGGCGTTAACAGCTGAGGAATTACAAAAGGCCGACCTGCAATCGCCATCGGACCTTGCGCAACACGTAGCAGCACTGCAAGTGCAAACGCCCTTGGGCGACTCAAACCCCACTTTCAGCCTTCGCGGCGTTTCGATGAACGACTATAACGCGAATCAGACCGGCCCCATTGCGCTGTACACGGATGAAGTCTATCGCGCCGGCGCACCGTTTTTTAGCGATCAGTTGTATGATTTGGAACGAATCGAGGTGTTGCGCGGACCGCAAGGCACTCTGTACGGCAAGAACGCCACGGGTGGCGCGATCAATTTCATCACGCCGGAGCCCGGCTTCGATAGCGGCGGCTTCATTCGTGTGGCCGGCGGGAACTACAACCGAGCCGAAGTCGAAGGAGCCTACCAGCATGCGGTTACCGACACCATTGCGGCGCGCTTTGCGTTCGACTATAAGACCGCGACCGGGTTCGAACAGAATGTCTATCTGCCGAGAGATTCTCTGGGCGGAGTCAAAGAGCATGGCCTGCGTCTATCGATCCTCTTTCGGCCCGTCGACAATCTTAAACTCGTGCTGCGAGCGGCGACGAGCGCCACTGGTCCTGCCCCTTATGCGGACAAAGTGTATGCGACGTCCGCTGGCATCGGAGGCGGTCTCTATTCGTACTTTCATAACTTGTATCCGGCATCCAATCCCAACACCGATTATTTTCCCACTCAGAACGGTGTAGGCCAGTGGCAAACGTCGGCGGGAACGCCCGGATATCTTGATTCGACGTCCAATGACCTGTCATTAAAGGCTGACTGGAGCGTGTCCCAGACGCTGGACCTGGTATCGGTGACGTCGTTTAACAGCGGTTCGTTCAGAGTGGGAGACGATTCAGACGGTAGTCCCCTCGATGCTCTGTATTTTTACGAGCGCGCCGCGGGGCAGCAATATGCTGAAGATTTGCGCCTGGACTATCACGGCGCGCGTATCAGCGACCTGCTTGGCGTTTACTATTCCAAAGATGATCTCTCCTATTTCAGCGGTGACTCGTACAATAGTGATATCGATTTCAGCGGTAGCGGTGCACGGAATTCAAGTAACTGCATTGCTTCACAGAATGTGGGCTATTACCCCGGTGGCTGCATTGTCGATAATAGTTTTCACCAGGAGCGAGTGAGCAAAGCGATATACGATGACGGCAGTTATGCACTCACCGAGGCTTTAAAAGTGCGCCTGGGCGTTCGATACACCCGGGACGAGCTCAACGTCACCAATTATTCCGCGTACACATTGGGAACCGATGGGGTTCCGTTGTGGAACAATATCCCCACCGACGCCGGCTTCGGAGTTCCCGGCAGCACTTCCAACGTTTTTGCTGCCGCTGCGCCAATCAGCGACGTGTTTTCGAAAGTTACCGGTCGTGCCGGAGCGGACTACACCTTTGATAATGGTGTGCTCGTCTATGGTACTGTCAGTCGAGGCTACAGAACCGGCGCCGTCAATGCCGCAGCCTTCTACCAACCTTCGGAACTCACGGTGGCGAAGCCAGAGACGCTCGACGCCGCGGAGCTCGGCGCAAAGGGAACATTCTTTGATAATCGGCTGAAGCTGGCCACGTCCGCGTTCCTGTACCATTACACTAATCAACAGGTGCAGAGTACCAATCCAATCAATTTCGCCTACCAAGAAGTCAATATCGGCAAGTCGGCGATACATGGTGCGGAAGTCGAATTGACAGCCAAGCCGGTCGCTGCGCTCAAATTGGCGGCGAACGTGGCGTTCCTGGACACCAAGATTGACGAGGGGGTGCTCAACGGCACGAATTTGGCGGGCGAGACGCTCCCGACAGCTCCGAAATGGTCCGGCAACGTCAGTCTGGATTGGGACGCAGCACAACGCAACGGTTACGTGCTCACGATCTCTCCGAATGCGCACTACACCGGATCGCAATATTTTTTCTTGGGGTTTCCCGAAGGAACTTTGGGAGCGACGAATATCAATCCCTATTGGTTATTTGACGCTCGTGCGTCACTAGCATTCCCGTCTCGCCGGGTGACAGTCTCATTGTGGGGAAAGAATCTGGCGGATAAGCTTTACTATAAAACCCTAGAGTACGCGAGCTATTACGGGTTCGGCCCGTACACGGTGTTCGGGGCGCCACGAACCTTTGGCGCGGAAGTGCGCTACGCGTTTTGAAGACACGCACCGAATAATGAGTGCGGATGCGGAATCGATGCTGTTGGTTGATTGCGAGGCGGCGCGGCGCTTGGCAAGACGTGCGGCGCATTCCTTCAGGCACCGGCTCTTGCCGCGGTTTGTTGGCGTGCCCTCCAGATATAGGCGATGGAGAGAACGCCGACTGCACCAAGGGATATAAAGGGTACCGTTCCCAGGAGGCCCGGGGCCCGATTAATGAGATTGTAGAGAGCGATGGCTAGAACGCCGACGGCGCCTACAATGTAAGCAATGACTGCAAAGATATTGTGTTGCCTTTCTCGCCCATACAGGCGAAGCGCGCCGACGCACACCAAAAAGTATGGCGGAAACCAAAAATAAGACATCGCTGCGGAAAACGCGACCATCAAGGTCAGTGCAGGCGTGCGCGTCAACACAAGAATCGAGCTTGGCAGCGCGCTCGCCGCAATGACGAGCAAGATCACTGCATTGACGGGCGTGTGATATCGGGGATGAACAACCTTCAGTTTGCGCGGTAGCATTCCATCCGTTGACGCTTTAGCGAAAATGCGCGCAGCGAAGTTCATGAATGCGGTCGCCGACGAAAACGTCGCGAACACAAACGTGACGCTCAGTGGCAATGCCAGAAATCCAACATGGCCTATCGTCGCCAGAATCACCATCGGCGGAACTCCTGCGTTCAGCCCAGAAGTGTGACTTGCAAGCGCGGGCACCTGCACGAGGCAACCGGCGACAACCATGAGCGCGCCGCATGCCGCAATGCTCGATAAGAGAATAATCGGAACATTGCGCTTCGGGTTTCTGGTGTCTGTCGCGAGCGAGGCGCATCCGTCAAAGCCAATATAGAATGCGAGCCCGATGCCGATCCCGGTCATGATTGACTGCGCGGATGCGCCGGCGAGCAATAATTGGGGCTGCAAGTGCAGACCTTCCGTACGAAGCACGCCACCCGTGATGACAGCAAGCCCGGGAATCGACATCAGGGTAAGAATGGTCACCACCGTGGCCGATGTATCCAGTCCTCGAATGGTGAGCAATCCGGCCAGGACCGCCGTCCCGGAGATCAACACGATCTCGCCTAGAATCCCGGCTTCGCCGACGTGAATCTGAACCAAGACATTATTGATGTAGTAGGCAGAGCCGAGAAGGATCGTGGAGAGCGCGACGACATAGCCCAGAAGGTACGAGGATCCGACGATCAGACGTGCCCAAGAACCAAATACCTCAGCAAGATAGGACATGATCGAACCGGTCACGACGTAGCGGTGAGCGAACGCCGATAGGGCGCAGGCCACGCACATGGTCAGCCCGGTCGCGATCAGCATGACCAGCCACGACGCGTTCCCGCTGGCGCCGCCCAAAACTCCACCCACGTAGCTGAAGGACGACACCACACCGAGAGCGCCGAGGGTCATCATGACGGCTTTGAAGACCGACAAATATCGTTGGCCCCCGGTGTCCGATGTCATGGCGAGCGGCCCTTCATAGCGCGCGCACGGGATCGAGTTCAGCGACTGCCACGACTTTTATCCAGGGTTCCGGCTCAGCCAGAGTGCTCGTATGATCGAGCAAAGACCGCGGCATGACGGTGGTGGTCGCCACCCTGGATGGGAGCACATAGCTATTGCGAATCTCGACATATAGATCGTGATCGGTTGGGCGCAGCAGGTAGGCGCTGATAGATACCAAATGGGAGTAGTCGGCCCCCACTTGCCTGAGGATCGACCCGATGTTTTTCCACACCTGATGCGTCTGTTGCGAAAACTCCGCGCTCACGAGCTTGCCGGTTGCCGGGTTCTTGCCGGTCTGGCCGGCAATGTAGATGGTCGACCCCACCATAACAGCGTCGGAGTACGATGGGTCGGTCGACGGACACAGGGTGATTGCCGTCCGGCTCATGACGCCGCTCCCGTGGGCATTGAGAGATGCGTAGGTGCCGAATCGATATAGGCGATGGCGGTCACTTCGAACAAAAACTCCGGCCAAATGATTCTGCAGACATAGCCGGTAGCGGCGACGGCTGACGATGTCATAAATCGCTGCCGGACTTTTCTCCACGCGTCGAAATATTTGCAATCGGCGAAGTAAATGGTCATCGACACGATGGCGTTGCAGTCGACGGCGTAGCTCCCAAGAATTGCCTCTATATTTTTCATCGTTTGGACGGCCTGCGCCTCGAAATCGTTGGAGACCGGTTTCATAGTCCGCGGATCATAGCCACACTGCCCGCCAAGGTAGATCGTTGACCCGACCCGCACACTGTCCGTGTATGACCCGGGACCGTGCTGCTCATGGTTGTATAAATCATGGTGTTCTCGTTTCATGGCATTCCTGATTTTGATCAGAGGCTAGTTCAACATTCTGTGGTACGCAGACAGATTGGGCGGCAGCAGCACCTACGAGGCACAGTCAAAGCGGGCAATGACGGAGGTCTCCAGCAGTATTGGAGGCCAACGGTCGGAGGCCACACCGGTGCTCGCCACGGTGATGCCTTTGGGAATGAACAATCGAGACACTTTGACAAAGGTGTCCCAATCCGACGGATCCGACACGAAGGTCAGGGTGGCGACGATGGCCGCGCAGTCCAGTCCAAATTTGCCGAGAATCAGCTCGATGTTCTTCCACGTCAGAACCGCGTGCTCCTCGAATCCAACGCCCCACTTTCCCGTGACGGGGCACTGCCCGGACTGGCCCGCCACATACAGGGTGGGACCACAGCGCATGGCGTCGGTACGCGACGGGTCCACATATTCGGGTTGATGCCAGAGATCAAAAGTTCTTCTGTTCATGCGGTCTTGAGTCCTTCTCGGTTTGCCAGGATGGACGGGTCGGAGAGATCGGCCGCAGGGTTTCGATCGGTAGTCACGGGGCACCCACCAGAAAATCAAAATCACAGCCGTCCGGTGCCTGCTGGACTGATCGACGATAAAGCGCCTGGTAACCGCGGCGCGGCAGCGGGGGTGGGGTCCAGTAGGTCAATCGGCGGACCACCTCCTCCGGATTGACCATCAGATCAATGCTCTTGTTCGCGACGGAAAGTCGTATGCGATCACCATTCCGCACAACGGCCAGAGGTCCGCCGACCGCCGCCTCGGGTGCGACATGCAGGACTATCGTTCCGTAAGCAGTACCGCTCATCCGGGCATCGGAGATGCGCAGCATGTCCTTAACACCCGCCTTGGCCAATTTCGCCGGGATCGGCAAGTATCCTGCCTCAGGCATTCCGGCCGCGCGGGGGCCCGCATTTTTAAGCACGAGCACGTCGTCCGGCGTCACATCCAACGCGGGATCGTCGATCCGTGCGGCCAAATCCTCCAATCCGTCAAACACCACGGCACGCCCTTCGTGCTCGAACAGCGCCGGCGTCGCCGCGGCCCGCTTGAGAATAGCGCCGTGCGGCGCGAGACTGCCGGCGATTGAGACCAAGCCGCCCACCGGGGACACCGGATCGTCCATCGACCGGATCACCTGACGGTTGATCCAGTCGAGGGGTGCCGAGAGTCTCTCACCCAGCGTCGATCCATCGACACCCACCGTGCCGAGATGCAGGAGGTGTCTCAACTCGCGTAGCACCGCACCGACGCCGCCGGCGGCATGAAAATCCTCCATGTAACCTTCTCCAACCGGCTTTAGGTCCACGAGGACCGGCGTGCTATCCGAAATCTCATTGAGCCGCGCGGACGAGATCTTGATGTTCCGCCGCCCGGCGATCGCCGCGAGATGTATTACCGCGTTGGTCGACCCACCGAGCGCCATGACGAGACGCAGTGCATTGTCGACGGAATGCTCTGTAATGATCTGCGCGGGCAGGATCGGATTGCGGATCAGGCGCACAGCCTCCCGGCCGCTCTCCTCGGCCGCGACCAACCGATCGGAATGCACCGCAGGAATTGCCGCCGTCCCGGGCAAGGACATCCCGAGTACTTCGGCGATGCAAGCCATCGTGCTGGCCGTTCCCATGACGGGGCAGGTTCCAGCCGTGACTGAAAGGCGACCTTCAATCTGGCTTATCTCACCGGCATCGATCTCATCGGCACGATGTTTTGACCAGTAGCCCCGACAGTCGGTGCATGCGCCCAGGCGTTGTCCGCGATAGCGGCCGGTCGACATGGGGCCGGTCACCACTTGAATGGTCGGCAAGTTGGCTGAGGCCGCGCCCATCAATTGGGCGGGCACCGTCTTGTCGCAACCGCCGATCAGCACGACCGCATCCATCGGCTGGGCAAGGATCATCTCTTCGACATCCATCGCCATCAGGTTGCGATAGATCATACTGGTGGGTTGGAGAAACACTTCTCCGAGTGATATGGTCGGAAAGGCGCGTGGGAACGCGCCGGCCGCCAGCACACCACGTGACACCGCGCTGACCAGCTCCGGCATGTAACGGTGGCAGTTGTTGAAGTCCGACGGTGACATGGCGATCCCGACCACCGGCTTGCTCAACATCTCGCGTGAGACACCCATCGAGCGAGCAAATGAGCGGCGCAGGAATCTCGCGAAATCCCGATCGCCGTAGTCGGTCAGTCCCCGGTCAAACCCGTGAGGCTCTGACATTATTGGGTGGCCGTAGTGGGCAGCGCGCTGAGTTTGGCCGTTGCGAAATCCGGCACGGAGTCCGGGCCGCCAAAATAGGTCCACACAATCCCATCCTGCTCACGCGTCGGATAGCCCTTATGTTTGATGCGTTTGGCGAATAGAGCCGGGTTGCGTTCGCCGGGACATTCGAGCACACGGGCGTCCACATCGAGCCGCCAAGCATGATAAATGCAGTAGATGCTGTCGTTTTCGACGCGTCCATAGGCCAGCGAAGCCCGCCGATGCGGGCAGAACTCATCCAACAAGCCGACGCGCCCGGAGGTATTTCTAAAGGCGACTAGACGCTCGCCCAGGAGTACAACGGCTTTAGCCTCGCCATCGGGCTCGGGTAGCAGGCTCGACCGAAATACCGGTACCCAATACCGGCGCAGCGTATCGCCAAGCGCCGTTCCCGGTTGTGTCGCCTGTGTCGACTCTAGCTCGATGACCAAGAAGCTGGTCATGTTGTTCCTGCGGCGTCCATGGTCAGGCGCTCCTATGAACGGAATATCCCGGCACGTTTAAGATGCCTCTCTCGCTATGAGATCGCGGGCTTGGATACTCCCGGCAATCAGGGTGGTTTTGGACAGCGGCATGGTGCGCACGTCGCGGCGCATATTTTTGACGCGGCCCTCTAGAGCGTCGCGCCAAGTCGCGTCACCCGGAATGACCCAGACAGCGCCTTCGGCATCGGGCATGTGAGCCGGGTATCGGGGGACCTTGCCGCTCGCTGCAAATTGCGAGACCGTTCGGAGCAGATATCGGCGGAGCCGGACAAGCCCGACGTCGATCGCTCCCAAATTCTCAAGCGACCGGTCGACGATCGGCCCCATGCTGGAGATTATCGCTAGATCTTGGGCAGATACGCCGGGAATGCCCGAATACAAATATTTTTTGTAGCGCGCCCAGTTCTGCAGGTGCTTGTTGTCCTTACAAGCAAGCGAACGGAAGCCGTGAGCGGGATCGATCAAGTCGTGACCCCAACCCCGCGCGATCTGGAGACGTTCTTCCTCGCTGAGCGGTGCGGCCTCGTCAAAGTGCACGTAGTAAACTAGATGGTGCTCGTCATCGATCGGCACCCAAGCGTGAAAGAGGCCGCCTGCAATAGAATTGTCCATTGAGCTGGTGAAGCATGGCACGATCATGCTGTGCTTCAGATACTCGTTGCATCCGGGATAATTGGGCGAGGGCCAATGAGCGAGCAGCTGCACGCCCAGTTCCGAAGCAATGGCATCCATTTTCCCGGCCTGCAGCGCTTCAGTGCCCGACTCAACCTGGCCGCCTTCGGCGAAGTTACCGTGTAGATACGACCCGTGAACGAAGTCAAGATCCGCTTCCAGGCCCTGTAGATAGTTGCAGTCCTGCAGATACATCTCTGCCACGATGTGGCTGTCGGGCAGCGACGTGAAAAGCCAGTTCGGGAATTCCGGCTGCAGTTCGGGCGGCCCTATATAAGTCCATACGATGCGCCCCGCTTCCCACGTGGGGAAAGATTTCTCTGCCGACCGAATCGATACCGTGCCATCAGCATCGCGGGCCGCAATGAATGCATCGCCGAGCAATTTCATCTCAACGGGCTCGCCGCCCGGAGTGGAAAGTCGCTTGGACACGAACGCAGGAAGCCAGTACCGGCGAAACAGCTCGCCCAGGGGTGTTCCGGCTCCCGTTTGGGTCATGCGCGCATTGTCTTCGATCGTGAACTCAGCCATGCGACCTCCGTTATGATGACGCCTCTTTCCGCGGTCACCCCACCTGGAATGATTAGCGTCGGACGCCGGTGTCGGGCTGGATTGCGCGCTCGCCGGTGGCCACGCGACGCGTTGAGATCCTACGGATGTTTTCCTTCATGCGGCTCCTGTATCTCGGCTGTGCCATTGAGTTTCCGCTGCGTCTGCGACGGCGAATTGTTGCACGGCGGTACTGGCTACCGGATAGAAATAACTTTCGAGACATAAGCGGAACTTATGCAAGATCCCGCCGCGCAGAGCGGGCGCGCGCGAACGCTATTGCATTGGAGATAAGGCTGTCGGAAGCAAGATACTATTGCTGGTTGATACGATGGCAGCGCCTTCGGCCTCCATGATCTTCGCCTGCCCCGGCCATTCGGGGTCCTTGGCAAACGCCGCCCATTTCTGCGTTCTGTCACCCTCGGATTCAAACCCGAGGAGGTAGTGAACGACCTGGTTGCACTCCCCGACAGTGACTGTCCAAATACCTATCACCCGAATGCCGACCCGCTCCCATATCGGAATCGCGCGTTCAATCTGTTTAACACACACCGGAACCTTGCCCATGATGCATTGGTAACTGCGCAATTCATAAATCACTCAAGTACTCCTTGATCTACTACCGGCTACGATGCCGCGCCCGCTGTGCGCAGCTCCGCTAATACGTCGAAGAGAGCTCGTTCGTGCGCATACATCAGATAGTTCTGCGGGCCGACGCTGACTTCGAAATCTCCCGGAACGACGATCGTGCTCATGGGCAATTCAATCAAGGCCGGCCCCCGCACGAGTGCACCGTCGGCGAGAACGTTGCCCTCCCAGACGGGGACCTCTATAAACCGACCCCCGAACCACGCCTGCCGGTGTTTCGGCGAAGCGTTTACCGAGGTTTCTGTTGCGCGATCACACCTTGCCTCTGACGATACAATCCTGCCGATGGCACAAAGGCGCAGGTTGACGAGCTCCGTGGGTGTATTCGGAAGACTGTGGCCATAGCGCTCCAGATGCCGCTCGATGAATTCCAGATGCAAAGCCGAGCGCGCCTCGGCGGTGATGGGGAGACTGACAAAATCAACGTCCAGGAAGTGTAATTGCCCCTGATACCGAACTTGAGCAAAACGGCGGAGTTCAACATCCTGCGGCGCCACTCGCTCCTTCACCAGGAGCCGCCGTGCATCATCCTCCATGCGGCTATAAATCCGCTCGATCTCATCGGGTCCCGGCTCATCGCGGCGACCGACGAGAGACACGACGGAGTAATGTACGAAGTCGGTCGTCAGCATGCCGGCCGCGCAAAGCACCGATGCGTCCCGCGGCACCACAACCAGGGCGATATCCAAATCCCTCGCCAATTCGGCGGCGTGAATGGGTCCGGCGCCACCAGCTGCGATCAGTGCGAATTCCCGTGGGTTGTGGCCTTTGTTGACCGTCGCCAGCCGCAGACTATCGGTCATCGACGCATTGATGGTCGCGTAGATTCCGGCCGCGGCCTGTGCGAGCGGTACCGTCAGTCGCGCCGCGATCATGCCCACTGCGCGCTCGGCGGCCACTTGATCCAGCGTCAGCTGGCCGTTGCCGAAGGTCAGCGGATTCAGATAACCGAGCAACAGACTCGCATCCGTCACGGTTGCTTCGGTTCCACCGCGTCCGTAGCATGCGGGACCCGGGAGTGCGCCCGCGCTCTGCGGCCCGACGCGCAATTCCCCGCCCGGATTGAACCAGCCGATGCTACCGCCCCCGGCGCCGATCGTGCTGATATCCAACATCTGGGTCGTGATGGCATAACCGCCGATCTTGCCCTCGCTGCGCGACTCCGTGATGCCATTACGCGCAACGCTCGCCTCAAAACTGGTGCCGCCCATGTCGATGGTGAGCGCTTTGGGAAGCTCCAGCGCCGTCGCGATGGTCGCCGTTGCGACAGGACCGCCGGCAGGCCCCGATAGCAGCGTATTGACGGGCAGTTCACCTGCGGTTTCGATCAGAGCGACGCCGCCATTGGACTGCATGATGAGAACGACACCCGCGTATCCTGCCGCCCGCAGGCGTCGCTCGAGATTCGCGAGGTAGCTCTGCAGAATCGGCCCGACATACGCATTGAGCGTCGCGGTGCTGGTGCGCTCATAGAGTCGGACTTCCGGGGCGACCTCGGATGAGAGGCTGACGAAGACGCCAGGCAATTCGTGGCGTACCACTGCTGCTGCGGCTCTCTCGAGATCGGCGTTCAAGTACGAGAACATGAACGAGATCGCAATGGACTCCACTTTCTTCGACTCGAAGAAGCGGCAGGCCTCGATGACCTCGTCACGCGCGAGTGGTTCAACGATTACCCCCTCACGGTCGACTCGGCCGCGCACTCCTTTGATCAAACGGCGGGGCACCAGTGAGGGGGTTGCCTTTGATTTCGAATTCATCTGATCCTCGCGCCGCCCCTGCCGCATGGGCAGCACGTCGCGAAATCCAGACGTCGTCAGGAGCCCCGTTAGAGCGCCCGTTCTGGTGAGGAGCGCATTGGTTGTGATTGTAGTGCCATGGACGATCGCGTCAGTCGTATCAAGAAGCTGCGCGAGAGACAGACTGTTGTCGGCCGCGATCAGCGCAAGACCGTTCAGTAGAGCACTCGGTGGGTCCTGCGGCGTCGAACTGGTCTTGTAGGTGCGTCGCCCATGGATTCCGCCCGTGGCTACTAGATCGGTGAAGGTACCGCCGACGTCAACCGCAATGCGAAACCGATCCAAGGACTTCGGAAGGCGATCGTCGCTCATGCGCTCGCCCTACGACTCGTACGTGCTGCGGTCGGATAACCGCGACCGTCTTCAATGATGACCCCATAAACCACTTCGGCCTGCTCGGCGGAGACAATGTCGTTGAGGACATCGTCCACGACCAATTCCACGTCTCGGTCCAACGGGTTGCCGTATCCACCCCCGCCCGAATCCTGGGTCACGAGAATATCGCCCTTGTTGACCGTGATGAGTGTATTCGGCAATACGTCCTCCACGGTCCCATTCGCACGCTCGACCGTAACCCTTGAGGGTGATGGGCCATCGCCTCCCTCCAAACCAAACGCTGCGGTTTCGGGTAGGGCTCCCGATCCGAAGCACACACAGGTTATGTTGGCCGCATCCGAGCGCCAGCGAACCGACCCGCCGGCGCCACCACGCCATCGCCCGGCGCCGGCGGAGTCTGTATCCATCTGGATGGCCTCGTAGGTAAAGGGCGAGTAGAGTTCGTTCAACTCTGCATCCGTAATGGTCGTCCCACCCATGTCGCCGGCAGCAGCGATGTTGTCCCATCCGTCGAAACCGTAAGTTGCCCCAGAGCCCCCGATGCCCGGTGTCGGGAAAGTAGCGAAGAGCTGCCCGGTTCTCGGATCCAGTCCCTCGGCACCAATACAAAGAGAGTGATACCAGCCCGCGTTCGAGCTCTCCGGGCGAGCCTGCGCGACGATGAGCCACATGCAGTCGATCAGGCATTCCGCGGGACTGATGGAATTCATCGTCGTCGCCGCGGGCACCACGGCGTCCACGATGGTCCCCGGTTTGGAAATGATGCGAATCAGCCCGATCGAACCTGCATTGACGCGCAGCTCCGGGTCGACTGCCGCAAAGATGCCCAGGGTGACCGCCGAGCTCGTGTTGGCCTGGGTGGAGTTGACGAAACCGACCACCTGCGCATCGGATTCCGACAGGTCGACCACGATGCCCTCTGCGCTGATCGTGGCGGTGGCACGAATGGTGATCGGGTCTCGATGGAACTTGCCGCCGCTGTCGAAAGTGCGCTCCGCCCGGTACACGCCCGGACGCATCTTTCTGATTTCGGACAGCATGTGTTCCCGAGTCGCCTGCAGATGATGGTTGATCGCCGCTTCCACAGGCTCAGGCCCGAATTTGTCGAGCATGGTGATCAACTCGACTTCCCCCACCTTGGTCGCGCCGATTTGGCAATGAAGGTCGCCTTCGACAATTTCACGCAGGCGGATATTGAGCAATATGAGCTCCCACACATCACGCTCATATTTCCCGGCGCGATACACACGAACGGGTGGAATGCGCAGCGCATCGTCATAAATGTCCGCCGCTTCCGGGTTGTAGCCGCACACCCCGCCGCCGCCAACGTCGGCGTTGTGCCCCTTGCTCAAGGTCCAGAACCGCAGCGCACCTTTATAGAATACAGGCCTGAAGACGGTCACGTCCGGCGGATGGTTGTTTCCATGGAAGGGATCATTGAGGAGATAGACGTCTCCCTCTAATACCTCCCCGCCAAACCGCTTGTACATTGCCCGCCACGCTGTGGGCAGGGACCCCGCCAGGAGCGGGTTGTAATCGCGCACGGAGATCAACCGCCCATCCGCATGAAAAATAGCGCTCGCGACGTCGAGCGCCTGGAAGATAGGTGAACGCGACGTTCGCACCATGGTATCCGCCATGATGGTCGCGATGGAACGAAAGCGATTCGCGACGATCGTCGCCAGCACAGCATCGTTTGCACCGTCGCTCGGTGTGCCACTCATGGAAACTCCGTCCGCGATAGCAGGGCTCGCTATGAAAAATAGTTGCCGAATCAGGCGGGTGCCGTGTCTGCCACCAGGACAAGCTTGATCAGCGGCTCCGGCTCCCCAACGGTCGGCGTGTGACCGAGCAATGAGCGCGGCATGACGCAGGTGCCCGGAAGCTTCGACGGCCGAACGTACTCGCCACGAATTTGCGTATAGCGATCGTAGTCCTCGGGACGCAGGACATAGCCAATTGCCTGCACGATGCTCGAGTAATCCGTGCCCGCTTGCTCGAGAATCGCGCCGACGTTCTTCATCAGCCGATGCATCTGCGTGTCGAAGCCCCCCTCGACGATCCTTCCCGTGGTCGGATCCGTGCCCGTTTGTCCGGCAATGTAGATGGTCGTTCCAGTCACCACCGCATCGGCATAGGACGGATCCGCCGTCTCCCTGAGTCTGATCGATTTTCGGAGCGGCGGTCGCGCTGCCCCCGCGTCTCGATCGCTTGCCGCATGAGAGTCAATGTGCGCCACCGCACAAACCTCCAGCAGGAAGTCCGGCCAGGCGAGGCGTGCGACATAGCCGGTACCGGCCACGGCGGATTTGCGAACAAACCGTTGGCGCACGGCCTTGAAGATCGCTTCGTCTTTCGGATTGACGAGCCAGGTCACTGTCGAGACCAGCGCGCTGCAGTCGGTGCCGTAATGGTTCAACAGGACTTCGATATTTTCAAACGTCTTTACAGCCTGAGCTTCGAAGTCCGTCTTGTGTACGGGAGCGAGTGTCTGGATGTCGTAGCCACACTGACCGCCGAGGTAAATCGTGTTGCCCACCCTGACACTGTCCGTGTATGAACCCATCGGGTCGTGCCGATCGTGATCGTAGAGATTGAATGTCTGTCGCTTCATATAATTCCTTGCACACCGTACGTGAGCGAGGCCGTGGTGTACGTTACCCATGGCCCCATGACTAGTCGCCCCTCGGCAAGCTTTAGTCCAACCGAGCAATGGCGGCCGTTTCCAGGAGAAGGATCGGATCCCAGCGATCCGATGCGACGCAGGTCGCAGCCACCGTTGTTCCTTTCGGTATGAAAAGATTGGAAACCTGAACGAACTTGTCTCCATCGGCGGGATCGGACAGAAACGTGGTCGTTGCGACGATGGAGGAGCAGTCAAGACCGAACTTCCCGAGAATGACCTGGATGTTCTTCCACACGAGCACGGCTTGCTCCTCGAAGCCGATGCCCCACTTCCCGGTGACCGGACACTGGCCACACTGCCCTGCGAGATAGAGCGTGTCCCCCACCTCCACTGCGTCGGTAAGACTCGGGTCGTAGTATTCTGGCCTATCCCAGAGCTTGAAGGTCTTTCTATTCATTTACTCCCATCCTCTCCAATCCATTCCACGACAATCGGCTTCCTTCCCATCTGCCAACTTCGGACGCGCATGAGTCCGCCACCGAACACGATTCGTCGACCCATGTGTCCGAGCGAGAAGCCGTTACCTGGACACCAGAACAGTTTACGAACGGCGGCACGCATGGGCCGCAGCGTGGGAGCGCTTTGTACGCTGCCTGTCTCGCGCTCACGACCGCTGGCGAAAAGGTCATTGCGGACTTGATCACCGCACGTGATCACATTGTGGTGACAAGTCTCGGTCAGTGTGCACGCGGCTCCCCCATGCAGTTAGGTGCTTCGAATCCTTCCAATTCATCCTAGCAGCCGCCACATTGAAAACCATAAAGATGCTGGTGTATTAGATAAGAGTCACTTATCAGCTTGGCGTTACATTGCCACGACCTGACGCTTGCGCATTGCGGAGCAACATCGTCATCCTGTTTGTCAGAACTTAGCTGTATAAGAAACCCTAATCAATCAACAAGTCTTTTGTTGTAGAAGGACGTGACGGTCTTGTTAGCATAGCCCATGCGGCTGTCACATTTGTAGAACGACGACCCCTTCATAAAGCAGCGATGGGCGGCTATCCGATTGATGGTCGACGCGTGTCCGGATGTGCTGCAGCTGCAGGAAATTGTCTACAACTGGGAATGCAGGTGAATCATGCGAATCGAATACGCCATCTCTGAGCGGGGGATGGAGCAGGCCCAGGGTCCTATGATTGCTGCGCGCCACGAAGGTGCGCGGCGATGACCGCGCCGCTCCCGGAACGCGCCCGGGTCGTTGTGATCGGCGGCGGCATCATCGGTGCTTCGGTCCTTTATCATCTCGCGAAAGATGGCGTGACGGATGCGGTACTGCTCGAGCGGGATCGCTTCGCCAGCGGCACGACATGGCATGCCGCAGGCGTCGTGGGGCAGCTTCGAGATTCAAAGGCCATGACGGCCCTTGCGCGCAGTGGGACAGCGCTCTTCAAGTCGCTCGAGGCGGAGACTGGACAGGCGACCGGCTATCGCGAGACCGGCTCGATCTATGTCGCCCTCACTCCTCAGCGTCTTGAAGTGCTCAAGCGCACGGTGTCCTATGCCCAAGGCGTGGATCCGACAGTTCGATTGGTCGAACCGGCGGAGATCAAGGAGCGCTGGCCGCTGCTGCGAGTCGACGATGTTCTTGGCGGGCAATTCGTTCCATCGAATGGCCAGATCAACCCGCTCGATTTGACTTCAGCCCTGATCAAGGGCGCACGTCTGCGTGGTGCGAAGGCGATCGAGAATTCGCCTGTCGAGGATGTACTGGTCAGAAACGGTCGGGTGATCGGCGTTCGAACGGCGCGCGGCGATATTGCCTGTGATCGGGTATTGCTGGCCGGGGGCATGTGGACGCACAAATTCGCGAAGAAAATCGGCGTTCCTGTGCCGCTGCATGCGGCAGAGCATTTCTACATCGTAACGGAATCGATCGCGGGATTGAGCCGCACAACGCCGCAGTTGGTCGTCATCGATGAGCGGGCGTACTACAAGGAAGACGCCGGTAAGTTGCTCATCGGCGGCTTTGAAGCAACTAGCAAGGCCTGGCCAGCGGCCGGCAAGGACATTCCAAACACGTTTTCGTTTCAAGAGCTCCCGGCCGACCTCGAGCACATGGAGCAGGTGCTCGCCCCCGCCTTCGAGCGCGTGCCCATATTGCAAAAAATCGGCATTAAGCTGTTCTTCTGCGGTCCCGAGAGCTTTACACCGGATGGCCGTCCCTACATGGGGCCGGCCGCTGACGTGGCGGGTTTATACATCGCCGCGGGATTCAATTCGAACGGCATCTCTTCATCCGCCGTCGCCGGCACTGTCATGGCCAAGTGGCTGGTCCAAGGCCACCCGCCGCTGGGCATGGGCGGAGTTCATGCACAACGTGCGCTACCGTTTCAGGCAAACACGCGGTATCTGCGGGACCGCGTTGTCGAGTCGGTCGGAATGCCTATGACGCTGCATTGGCCGGGAGAGTTCGTCTCCACCGCGCGCGGCGTCCGGCATTTCCCGCTCCATGACCGACTTCTCGCCGCCGGCGCGGTCATGGGCGAGCGCATAGGCTGGGAAATTCCACTGTATTTTGACGAACCGGGAGCCCGCCTTCCGGAGGAGCCAAGCTTCGGCTACCAAGCCTGGTTTCCCCAAGTGGAGCGCGAGTGCATCGCGGCGCGCGACGCCGCAGTCCTGGTGGATCTGTCGTGTTACGGAAAGCTGTTGATCAGGGGTCCCGACGCGGTCCGGGCGTTGAACCACGTGTCGGCGAACGAGGTCGACGTTGCGGTCGGACGGTCAGTCTACACGCACTGGTTGAACAACCGAGGCGGCACGGAGGCTGATCTCACGGTGACTCGTATCGCCGCCAATGAGTTCTTGGTCGTGACCGGTCACACGAGCCAGATTCGTGACGGCGCGTGGTTCCGCGCGCATCTCGACAACGCGTGGAACGTGCAGAGCCATGACGTCACCGCGAACTATGCGGCATTCTCGATACACGGCCCGCGATCTCGGGAAATTCTCCAGTCGCTGACAGACGCGGACTTATCGAACGGCGCGCTGCCATTCGGCGCAGCGCAGTACATCGACATCGGGTATGCGCGCGCTTGGGTGATCCGGCGTTCGTTCCTCGGCGAGCTGGGGTACGAGCTCTATCCAACGACGGATCTGGCACGACATGTCTACGAGGAGGTGATTCGCGAGGGTTCACTGCACGGTCTCGTGAACGCCGGCTTCTTCGCCATGAACCATTGTCGCCTCGAGAAGGGATTCGTGGCCTTCGGTTATGATATCGCCGAGGACGATACTCCGCTCGAGGCTGGACATCGCTTTGCCGTGGCCTTCGACAAGCTGGGCGGCTTTATCGGGCGCGATGCACTCATCAGGCAGCGTGACGCGGGACCGATAGAGTTCCGTCTCGTGAACCTGCGGGTTCAGAAGGCAACTCTTGTCGAGGGACCTTACCTGTTCCATAACGAGCCGGTGTGGAGGGACGGCGCGATCGTCGGCTACGTCAGTACCGGAGCGTGGGGTTTTCGCCTGGGTGGCTCCTTCGGTCTGGCGTCAGTCCGGAAATCCGGCGGCGTGACGGCAGACTGGCTCTCTCAAGGAGGATTCGAAGTGGATGTGGCCGGCAAGCGGCACGCCGTGGATCTTCAGTTCGCTCCGTTCTATGACCCCAAGAGCGAGCGTCTCCGTAGTTGAACGCGGGCGCTTAGCGGACCGATACATAAGCAAAAATTACTGAATGCCTGATTTTCTTGTCTAAGCTGGGACCAGCGTACGACACGAAATCGAGTAGGTATCTACGCGGTTGGGTGCCGCGGAGAGTTCGTGATGTTGTGTTGGACCGGGCCACACTTGCAGAACCGAGGGTAAGTTCAATGATTTACGAGATGCGCAGCTACACATGCAGGGTGGGAAAACTCCCCCTCGCACTGAAGCAGTTCGAGGAAATGCTGCCGATCTGGGGGCGTCTCGGAATTCGACAGGCCGGGGTCTGGACAACAGCCATCGGCGAATGCAATCAACGTATGCACTATATGATTGCTTGGGAGTCCTATGCCGAGCGCGATGCGAAGTGGACAGCCTTTCTCAACGATCCCGAGTGGATCAAGCAGCACGAGGCGATCAGTCCGCAAGAAGCGGACATCTATCAATTTACGAGCAATAGCATCCTCATACCTGCGGCATTTTCTGCCGTACGCTGACGGTGACCGCGTCTTCCCATAAGGCCAGCGAACGGACACTGTTTCACAGCCGCATGGATCAGCTGTGGATTCAATCGTGACTGGTGCTTGCACTCACTGGGAACGGGAATCTCGCTCCCGCTGTGTCGAGAACGGAGGCGCAGGACGCCGGAGAGTGGCGCACCTACGGGCGAGATGACACGCAGCAGCGATTCAGTCCTCTCACCGACATCAACAAGAAGTCGGTCAACAAGCTTGGGCTAAAGTGGGCGCTCGATCTACCCAACGAAACGTCGCTGGTGTCCACACCGCTCATGGTGCGGGATACGCTGTATTTCACCGGAAAATTTAGTGCGGTAACCTCGGCTGGAAACTTACATCGCCTAACTGACCTCGTCCAAGGCTAGCTTACCGGAAATTCCGTTCTTTTTAAGATGTTCGAATGCCGTGGGCACGTCAGGAGCTTTACCCAAATCCATGCAGTAACTGAATAGTGAACTCCCATGACTCATGCAGTTACTAGTTGATAGGGGTCCGCAGTCCACGGCTGCAAACCCAATTTCGCGCAGCAGTCTCGCAACCGCTCGCTTGGCATCCGCGTCATCGGCTGCAATCGGGATGGCCGTTCTTTCGGCGTCGGGAAGATCGGGTCGGGCAAGCTCCTTGAGCAACTCAAAAAACAACAAATTCAGTGTTTTTACAAATCGCAGGCTGGGCCAGCGCTTCGCCACGCTCCACGTGGTGGCCTCGCCCGGCTTGGGCTGAAGCGCTTCGCCATCGCGCGGCTCCCAATAATTGGTCGGGTCGACAATGATTGTGCCTGGCGCTGCCTGAAGCGTTGTCAAAACCTCATCGCGTATTGGATACGGTATGGCCAATATCACAATGTCGGCTCCGTTAGCCGCCTCGCTCACATCCACTGGAGTTGCACCCCACGCGGACGCAACATAGCTCACGTGCTTCTTGCCCCGAGAATTTGCCAGGCGGACGTCATGTCCCAACTGCCCTAACACCCTTGCAACGGCCTGGCCAACCATGCCGGCGCCTATAATGGCAACAGTCTTCTTTGTGGTCGTTTTGCCTTTGCCATCGCGAAGAATAATTTTGTAGTCACTCATGAAAACCTGCACCTATCGTTATAGCCCATGCTGTCACGAGCGCTGCTAAACACCGCGCACTAGCATCATGAGAATAAGGTCTAGCACCCGCAATAACATAAATTTGATTTAACTGAGATCACGTGGTTCTAAAGCAATACCCGTGAGCCGGCACGATACACGTGCGCATCGATGAGTTCGATGATCCCAAGGGGGTCTTCAGTTCAACGGCAGCACCACCTTGACGGAGGCGTCGAGGTCCGCTTTATCGATGTATCCGACGGCCTTGGGATCCGCGGCGACCGCCTTTTTGATCGCGGCAGAGTCCGAGAGCGCCTTGGGGCTCAGGGCGGCTTTAGATAACGGCCACATGTGATCCTTCATACCGAGTTCTCGTTGGCAATGGCGTTGCAACATCCCGCGCCAGCATAGAGCCATGATCACGTAGCACAGATAGCGGCGTCTAAGCGAGAAGCTTGAGGTACCGTGTGCTGAAAAGTCACCGCGATTGGGGACGGGCGCTGATAACGCCCGCCAATGTCGCATGGAATCGTCACAAGAGCGGCCCGGAGGGTATTCGAGGGCGCGAGGGGTGACTCCACGCGACGGCGAGGTCGTCGCGAGTACGCGCCCCGCGGAGGTCTTGTATATCGGAAATCTCAAGTTCTCGTCGGTGCTACGCGGGAGCGATGCGCTATGGGTCGAAAAACCGCGAAAGAATCCCGCTTCGCAAGACTGGATATTGCAATTCGGGCGCCGACTCAATGCGACCGAAGGCACGTTTGCCGGCGCGGTCCTGCTCGAGGTTGACGCCTCTTACTTTGTGAGCGGCTATGAGGCTGCACAACTCGGCAAGCGGGGCACACTCGGCTTTCTCGGAACGGATGGAGTATTTCGGGCGACGCCAACGGGCGATGAGTTGAGTGCCGGCGGTGCCGTCAATTACGCGACCACGGCATCCGGCGCGGACCAAGGAGATCCGACGATCTCTCTTACGAGCAATACCTGGGACGGCATATGGCGCTACACCGGCACAGCAGCTCTTTGGGTTCCCGCTCGCCGTAGCAAATCAACGAGGGATCGTTACGACATCGCCGCCAAGAAACATAAATATGACTTACCAGACCGACACATGAATCTAATGCACTCGTTGTTGAATAGCTGCTACTGTGCTGCGGGGTTGTTGTGTTCGATTGAAGCAACGATACATCAAAAATGCGAGGTTCGAGGCGTTGGCGAGTAACGTCCCAACTTGCATGCTTCGTTCAAGCCGATGACAGAGTCATTGCGAAGGGTCGTGGCACGTTCTTTCGGGAGAGATTGTAATGGGTACGAATACATTTGCACTTGACACGATTTCCGGCGGAGCAACAGCAACGTGTGCTTTGGCACTCCTAAGCTTCGGAGCGCTGTGTCACCCGAGCGGCGCAGTATTGGCGGCGGACACTGCGGCACAAGACGACACCTTGGAAGAAGTTGTAGTCACCGCGACCAGGCGTCAGCAGGACGTGCAGAAGGTGCCCATCAGTATCGCGGCCTTCAGTGGCGCGGATTTGGCCGCGTCGGGTATAAAAGGTATTGATCAACTTACTGCACTAACACCGGGGGTCGAATTCGATCAGAACACGGCCTATGGCTCGGGTACGCTGACCAATATCGCAATTCGTGGAATCGATTCGCTCAACGGCTCGTCAACGACAGGTATCTATTTGGACGACACGTCGCTTGGACTTCACGTCACTCCGGACAGTGTGTTCGGCAATCCGTATCCGGTGACTTTCGACCTCAATCGCGTAGAAGTACTGCGCGGCCCGCAGGGCACACTGTTCGGGGCAGGCTCTGAGGGCGGTACCGTACGCTTCATCCCGAACGCACCGAGCTTGACGGATTACAGTGGCCAAGTCAGCGGGGAAGTCTCCAACACAGATGGCGGAGCGCCCAGCTACGAGGGTGGCGTCGCATTTGGTGGACCCATTGTGCCCGACAAACTTGGATTCAGGGCCAGCGTGTGGTACCGAATGGACGGAGGTTATGTTGACCGCGTAAGTCCCTTCGCCGGAAACGCGCTCGTTCAGAAGAACGCCAATTACCAAAGTACCTCCGCCGGTCGGCTTGCCTTCGTGGCCGCGCCGACCGACTGGATCACGGTAACCCCGTCCTTCTATGCGCAGCAGGTTCATAAAAATGATACTGGAGCGTTTTTCGCCTACCTTTCGGACCCGTCCGACGGCTCTTACAATAATGGTCGTCTGCTGCGGCAACCGATCGACGACACGCTATATGTCAACGCTCTGAAGGTCGAAATGAATTTGGGTTGGTCGACGCTCACGTCGATTTCTTCCTACACCTATCGGAGCGCTGATGCGGTTACCGATTTTACAAACTTGATCCCGGTCAGCTTCGTGACACCGCAGTACAATGGCGCCCCGTTCCCCAACCCATTGACCATTGCCTCGGTGTTGCCGGTCTCCCCGGCCGATGCCTCACCTAACTATTTCTACTTGAGGCAAAGGGTCTATTCGCAGGAGCTACGCCTGGCCTCACCGGACCCCGCGGCCACTGTGACTTGGCTGGCGGGCCTCTATTATTCCTATGCGAACCAAGCGGAATCACTGAACCTGTATTCGCAATTTCTCGCAGAGCAATTCAGCCCCGCATTTCCAGCCACCCAACCGGCCTTCTCGACCGCGCCGACGAATATCAATAGCCAAGAGGCCATCTTTGGCCAATTAGATTGGCACATTACGTCCGCGCTGACGGGTACAGCGGGACTTCGCGTTGCGCGCCTAAATGCCAAACAGGTGACGGGCAATGGCGGTTTCGATAATTATGTGGGCACCGCAGGCTCAGCCGCCGAGAATCATAATACGGCTGCGACGCCGAAAGTGAGTCTCACCTATCAGATCAATGCCGACAATATGGTGTATACATCCATCGGCAAAGGCTATCGTGAGGGTGGCGCTAACACACCCGTACTGCCACCCCCGCTGTGCCCGCCGATCTCACTGACGTACGGGCCGGACTCGCTCTGGAGCTATGAAGTGGGCGCCAAGAACCGAATGTTTGACGGCCACCTACAGATCGACAGTAGCGCCTATCATATCGTCTGGAACAATATTCAAACGCTTCAGCCGCTCGTATGCGGCTTCAGCAACATCTTCAATGCCGGCCAGACCAAGACGAACGGTTTTGATGTGGCCGCACAGGCGAGATTCAATGTGAACTGGAAGCTTGCATTCTCGGTCGCCTACGTTGATTCCTACTATTCGAACACCATCGGCACGCTGGGCGCCGGGGCCGGCAGCACACCGTTCATACAGAGCGGTGACACCGTCGGAGTGCCTCCGCAAGTTCCCGCGCCGTGGAGCGCTACGCTTGCGCCAGAATATGACTTTATGCTGGGTGACAAACATGCGTCTGTTCGAATCGAAGATGTCTTCCATAGTCATAATAGCGGTCCCTATGTCACCACCATCAATTCGTTTCTGCGGGCAGATCCATCCACCAATATGTTGAATATCAGGTCTAATCTCGCGTGGGATCACTACAACATTGGCCTATTCATCAACAATGCGTTGAACTCGCGTCCGCGTCTTGGACAGTACAATGACGGTGCCGGTGTCCCGATCATCGTCGAATCAACTTTTCGGCCTTTGACGGTCGGCGCGAGTGCCTCCTACAGTTTTTGATGTGGGCGGGAGAACATGGGGCGTAGGCGCTTGCGTGGAGCCCCTGCTGAGGCAGCGAGAGTCAGATTGCCACACCGCCGTCGACGGTGACGTCGGCGCCGGTCATGTAAGAACTTTCGTCGCTTGCAAGAAAAAGCGCTGCTCGAGCAATCTCGACGGGTTGCGCAGCTCGCCCCATCGGGGTTTCCGATGTCCAGGCCTTCATCGTCTGTTCGTCTGCAAAGCCAAGGATCGGCGTGTCCACGAGTCCCGGAAGAATAGTGTTCACACAGATGTTCTCCATAGCAAGCTCGAGTGCGGCCGTCTTCGTCATTCCCCTGACCGCCCACTTCGTTGCGCCATAGGCGGTGTTGTTCACATAGCCACGAATGCCGCCCGTCGAGGAGATGTTGACTATGGATCCGCCTCCTGCGCGCCGCATACCAGGGACGACTTCGCGCATTCCGAGGAAGACGCCAAGCTGATTTACTGCAACGGTTTTCATGTATCCCTCGACGGTCTCATCGACGAGGGCCCTTACATTGGCGACCCCGGCGTTGTTGACCAAAACGCTCGCGGGTCCAAAAGATCGTTCGGTGACACGAACGATTTTTGCCCATGATTTTTCGTCAGAAACATCGTGGTGGACGTACAAGGCGCTTTGCCCGAGAGCCGATGCCAGCTTGTGTCCGAGATCATCGCGCACATCTGCGAGTACGACCTTGGCACCTTCGGCGACGAATAGAGCGGCTTCGGCAGCTCCCTGCCCTCGCGCGGCTCCGCTGATGATCACGATCTTGCCGTCCAGTCTGTTCATGTGAGCTCCACGTGCACTGCAAAAACAGTACCACCGCGCCAAGCTCATGACATGAGGAACGTTTACATTATGGCTGTCGATTTCTAATCCATTTGGCCGTCAACTCGGCTTAGCATGTTTCTTTGCCTGAGACCCAGCACGGCCGAGGCGCCATTATCCGGCTTATGATGGGCGGTGGCCAACGTTACCCCCCTCTTGTTGGCAAGGGATGGAAATGAGGGAGCGGGATGTGCAAGAGCAGGCAGTAGTCGAAACAGGGTCCGCATCCACTGCACGCTATTTAGCGATAGTGTTCGCGACCGGCATTGTCGCGAGCCTGGCGCAGGCAGCTACGCCGTTGGTGGTAGATGGTTTGGTCAAGTATGCACGATTCTCGCTCGCTGATGCGGGATTGTGCGCGAGCATCGAGACTTTTGGACAGTGTGCTGGGACGGCCGCCGCGCTGCTGCTGATCAAACGGTACAGTCCGCGACCCCTGCTCATTGTGGGACTTATCCTGACCATGCTTGGCAATCTGCTCAGTGCGCGAATTGTTGGCTTCGGTGAATTTGCAGCGGCTCGATTGGTTGCGGGAAGCGGTTGCGGCCTTCTGATAATATTTTCAGTGCTGATCGCCAGGACTGCAAGACCGCAACGCAACTTCGCGATATTCACAGGACTCTTGGTTGTCAGCAGCGCGGGCCTCAGCGTCGCCATGCCGTGGTTATTGGCAAAGGGAGGAGTTAGTGCGGCCTATTTGACGATTGCGGCCTTGGCCGCAGGGTGCCTGATCAATGTGGCCACTATCCCGGGCGATGGATCAGCCGAAGCCCGAGCCGCTTCGTGGCTGTCGAGTGCGAGTCCAGTCGCGACATCGTGGCGTCGAATCGTTCACACCATTTCCCGCAATCCCCACGCCACTTTAGTGTGCACGATGGTTGCAATCTATTCCGTCTCCTGGTCCGCAATCTGGACTTACCTCGGAGCATTCGGTCCAAGTCATGCTATGAGCGACAATGACGTGGCGGTTGCGATTTCCGTCGCATGGTTGGTGGGCGGCACCTTGGGGGCGGCGATGTGCGCCTGGACAGAAGGCCGCGTCAATTTGAGGCATTCCCTGATCGCTCAGCTGAGCGCGGTCGCGGCGTTTGTGATCTTCGTAGGATGTACTAAGAGTCCTACGGCCTTCTGGTTGAGCGCTGGAATGTTCGTATTTCTTACGAATATGTGTTACGCATCATTTATGAGTCTACTTGCCGAGATCGATCCGAGCGGCCAGCTGGTAACTGCGGGATCCTTGATTCAGCTTATTGCATTCGTGGCGGGCCCGGCAATCGGTGCGGTGCTGGTCCGCTCCGGATCGTTCACCGGGTTACTGATCTTCGTTGTGGTAGGTTTGCTGCTGGCGGCGGCATGCCTTGTGCGGCGCCGTCCACCAAGAATCTAGATTATTTTCGGTTCCCTGAGCGCGGAACCGCGCTGGCGTGGGTTTCCCTAAGAACTGCGCAGACTCACTGCATGATGGTCACAGCGAGCATGTGCGCGATTCCCACTACGCGAATACTTGTTCGTGTGTTAGGGGCGATGCAGGACTATCGCGTTCAGTTCTTTGGCCTGCACGATGCCCTTGTCGCCGGCGGGAATGCCATTCTCACGAAGGATGAAGGCAAGCGCATCGCTTACCTCCAGCTCGCTGAGATTGCCGGGGTCGTTGGCTGGCATAGTGGTGATGATCACGCTGTAGAGCTTGCGAGCAATTTGGTTGTCCCACTTGACCCAAAATCGGTCGCCCGTCAAGGCCGGGCTACGGTTACCGCCACCCAAGTCGCCTCCATGGCAGCCCGCACATTGGGCCGCGTACAGAACGGCTCCGCGTTCCGCCTGGGCTGCGGAGAAGAATCCAGGTGACTGTGCGTTGACGGCAGGCACAAGGACCGCGCCCAAAGCGAGCATGAAAGGCATCGCAACGTGGGATGAGTACGATGCACGCATCATTGAACCGCTAGTGCAATCCAGCCGGCGCCGTAAGAGTCCCCACCCACAGGCACCACGATATACTGCTTGCCAGCAACCATATAAGTCATCGGCCCGCCTGTCGTGCCCACGGGTAGATCGACGTGTGCGATCACTTGACCGCTCACCTTGTCATAAGCTCGAAGTTGCGCCGGACCCGACACGCCGTCACCGAACACCGCGTCGCTGCCGTCGCCAACGAACAGGAGGGTCTTCGTCAAGAGCGCCGCGGGGCGGCCGAAATTACCGAGCGGCGGGAGATGAAGGTCTTTGAGTAGCGGATGATTGCGCGGCCCATCCCCATTGGGGACCATCCACAGCTTGGTGCCCTGATTAAGATCAAGGGCTGTGATACGACCGTAGGGAGGTTTTACCAACGGCAACCCGTCCAACTCGAGCCGAATCATGCCTTCGTCACTGACGTTTGAAAAATCTCCCGGCATCTGTTCCGCCGCTTTCGATGGGCGCGCATGTCCGTTGACGGCGTCGGGAATGGCGACGATCACGTAGTCGATGGTTGCTTCCGGATTCGTCGGCTTCGCCAGAACGGAAGGAAATGGCTTGGTCCATGATACGGCATAGTAAATCCCCGTGTCCGGATCGAAGGTTCCTGTGTTCCAATTGCCGCCACCCTCGCTACCCGGCATCTCCAACGTGCCGTTCTTACCGTTGGGTCCTGCGGTCCTCAGCGACGGTGGGGTAAACAGCGGCCCCAGTTGGTAGTGACGAACGACCTCGAGCGCCCTCCTATGAAGCTCGGGCGTGAAATCAATGACGTCATCTTCGGTGAAGCCTTGGCGGTCATATGCCGGAGGCTTGGTCGGAAAGGGTTGGGTTGGCGAGGATTCCTCGCCCGGAACCGTGGATTTTGGAACCGCGCGTTCTTTGATGGGCCACACCGGCCTTCCTGTCGCGCGATCGTATACATACAGGAACGCCGTCTTGTTGGAGGCAAACACCGCATGGATCCTTTTCCCGTTCACGGTGATGTCGCCAAGCACGGGGGCTACGGAGAGGTCGTAGTCCCAGAGATCGTGATGCACGAGTTGATGGAACCACACGAGTTTACCGCTGCGGGCATCGAGGGCAACCAAGCAGTCGGAATATAAATTCTTGCCAGGGCGATGTCCGCCATAGTAAGACGTGGTTGGCGCGGTCAGCGGCACGTAGACGTAACCGAGTTGCTCGTCAGCCGACATGGGCGCCCATGCACCCATGTTGCCGACGTATTCTGCGGACCCCTTCCCCCAGGTTTTATAGGCCGGATCGTCCTTCGTCGGCATGACGTGGAAAGTCCACAGCAGCTTTCCATCGCGGACGTCATAACCGCGGATGTTGTCAGGTCCTGATTCCTTCTCAATCCCGACATCGCCATAGCCGTAACCCGCTTTGCCGCCACCGTTTCCGCTGACCACAATCACGTCGCCGACGACCAGGGGACCGGGGAAACCGAAATACTTTGCATGGTCCTTGGCGTGCCGATCAAGCCACACACGACCGCTCTCGCCAAACTCTGGAATCGGCGCGCCGGCCTTGGCGTCCAGCGCGTAAAGATATTCGCCACGGATGGAAATGATCCTCTCGTCTTCGACCTTGCGCCAATAGGCGACTCCGCGCGTGCTCTGACCGGCCGCTTCCTTCAATGTCGCTTTCACCGGATGCTGGACCCATTTCGTCTGGCCGGTGGCAGCATCGAATGCCTCGACCAGGCCGACGCCGTCGGGCGCATAGAGCACACCATTCACAACGATAGGAGTGCCGCGGAAATAGTTCGAGGGCGTTAGATCGGGAAACTGGTCCTTCAGCGTTTGATCAAGCGCATCGCGATGCCAAACAGCGTGCAGGTTCGCGACGTTCTCGCGATTGATCTGATCGAGGGGAGAATAGCGATCCCAGCTATTGCTGCCGCCTGAGGTTCGCCACTCATCCGGAGGCGCTGACGGCTCCGCCAGCGACCACGATGCAGGGAAGGCAGCCAAGACTACAAGCACCGCCGCCGTTCGCAGCATGTTCAACGCAGAACTGATGTTTGCGCGAATACGCTGGCGTGAATCACCGTAATGCATGCCTGGTCTTCCTGCGCCAGGTAAGGTCGTACTCTGTTGTCCATGTCGCACCGGCGTCAACTGAGACGACCCCTCGCTCATGTAGTTCGACATCACTGACCCTCGTAAACGTCACCCGCTGTTGCTTAACCGTGCCCCCAACGGAGGTTTCGCTGCGGGTCCAAATGAGATCCTTATTCGGCGGCGCGGTAAACTGTAGAACCAACCCGATAACACCAGTAGCCCAGAAGTACTGCCATCGCTTGGTTTCCGCGTCGTAGGCGATCAGGGCATTCGATACGCTGGCTCGATTGGCGAATGTCTCCGACGGTAACGCTCGCCAAGTCTCCACCAGAGCGCATCCCCCCTTTGGCCGGGCGAGCGTCGCGTCAGCGAATTTCATTGCGCCCGCATAGATCACCCACTGGCCAAGCAAGTAATCGAGCCGATGATACTCCGGGAAGTGTGCGGGATCGTCGCAGACGGCCTGGTAGGTGGACTCGGCCTGCGCTCGATTTCCGTCCGCGCCCACCATGACCATCAGCGCGGCGAGCAGCACCAGTCGGAGACTTTGGATAGCCCTCGGGGAACGGGCCACTACTGGGCGGCCATCTTGATCGCTTATATATCTCTTGATCATGCGTTCCGATTCCTCAGATAGCTGAAACAGTAGCACCACCGCATGCTCATGACATGAGGAACGTTTACGTAACCGTTATCAATTTCTAATCCTTTTGGGCGTTAACTCCGCTAGCGTAGGTTTTTTAAGATGGCATTGCATTTGAACCCCTAAATAATTGCGATCAGCGCTAAGCTGATGGCATCTCAATGCCAACTCCTCGAAGGAAAAGATATGCAAAACGTGGCAACTCGGGGTACGGCCGTGACAGTAATCGGTCTGGGCGCGATGGGGTCCACGCTGGCCGGCACCCTGCTCGAGCGGGGTTACAACATAACGGTATGGAACCGATCGGCCGAGCGCGCGGCAGGTTTGGTGGCGAGGGGTGCTGTGCTTGCGCCATCGGCTGCACAGGCGGTTGCCGCGAGCCCATTGACGATCATGTGCGTGGTTGATTTTGCCGCGGCCAATCGAATTCTCACCACGCCCGCTGTAGAGAGTGCGATACGAGGCAGGTCGCTGGTGCAATTAACCACCGGTGAGGGGTCACAAGCTCGGGAGCAAGCCAAGTGGGCGCGTAGTTGCGGTGCACTGTACCTCACCGGGGGCCCGCAAGCATGGCCCCGAGATATTGGGAAGGCGGATACTTTGTTTCTCTACGCCGGAGATCGGGCATGTTTTGACCAGCATGCCGAGCCGCTGGCGGCGCTGGCGGGTGACCGTCGCTACTTGGGCAACGACGCCGCCATCGCGAGAATTGTGAGCCTGGCGCTGGGGAGCGTCTTCGTTGGCGGCGAGCTGGGGTTCTTCGAAGGAGCGGCCGTTGCGGTGGCCGCAGGAAGCAGTATTGAGGAATTCTCTTCGCTGGCTCTGAGGATGCTGGATCTCCTCGCAAACTGCATTCGCGATGCGTCACGGCGAATTAAGGAGGCTAACTACTCCGGAGAGCAGGCGAGCATCGATATTTATGCCGCCGGTAGGCAGGCGGTGCAAGGCGTCTATGCGAGCTCGGGAGTGCAGTCCAAGATCCGGGACGCTTACTACGATTATCTACAACAGGCACAGTCGGCCGGGAAAGGATCACTGGACATTGCGGCGCTTTTTAGCGTGATATCGGCGTCGACGAAGTGATCGGAATAGAACAATCGCGCGGATGCCGATTGCGCGTTTGGCGGACAACGTATGCACAAGGATTATTAGCCACCCACATGAGGCGATGTATGCGATATCAATTGGTCACTCCTGGAGTCATTGTTGCCGCCGTGTTCCTTTTGACAGGTCCACTATTTGCACAGTCCGTCTCCAAAGCACCGATCACGGAAACCAGTCCGTGCACTGACGCCGATTTCTGGATCGGAGAGTGGGAAGTGAGGGAGCCGGATGACATAAAGATTGCGAACGTTAGCGTCAAGGCACATGCAGGCCACTGCGTTATTTCAGAGGAATGGACTTGGACGGTCCCAACCGAAAGGTCCCGGGGGAACTCCGGAAACGGACTTTGCGTTTTGGCCTACGGTGATGAGAAGCACGATTGGCAATACGATTGCGGCACCGACTTCGGGAAACGTTACAACTTTGTAGACGGAAGATTGGTGGGGCGTGAACTGCGATTTGCCGATAGGAGTGCGCCGAAGGGGGTGATCACCAACTTCAGCTACACCGAACTGCCGGACGGTCGAGTCCGAGAAAACGAGGTGGAGTCTGAGGATGGCGGCAAAACATGGAAGACGACCGTGGACGTCTTTTGGAATAAACGAAAATAGTGAACCGGCGCCGCAACGTTGAGGCGCCCCGTTCGGGGCGCCACCCATAGATGTGCAGTATCGCTCTCCCCCTCTGACTTCAGAGCGGGATAAACCCGGGTGGTGTCGACCGCGCTCCTGATCTGTTTGGGGCGATTATCGAATACCCAATCTTTTCAGATACCAGTGATGAAAATTCCAGCACGGCTTCTCGGTATATGAATACGGGCCTGGGATCCAATCAGTACAAGTCTTATAGGTACGTTCAATTCGCTCACAGGGGGGAAGATCCTCGTCCATGATTCGATCGCCGTAGGCTATCTGCTCCGCCTTATAGGCCTCATATTTCGGATGCTGTTTTGCCTTGCGGGAGACCGCCATGGTCCAGACGACCAAATGCTCATCGATGCTGGGGCCAGGGAGCACGAAAAACCCATTGAGGCTCTCGGTCCCGGTCGAGAACTGTGAAATAGGCCAAAATGTATAGAACCTACTTTCCTTTGCCGTCCATGCCGGAAGATTGGGGATGGTTGGAATCGCCTCCGCTTGAGCGCCGAAGGCATTACTGCCGGTGTCCTGATAGGGCGTGTGAAGGATCACGTAGTTCGCCTCGCTATCCGGGGCGGTCACATAGGCCTTTTCGGAGGGTATGTGTGTATGCACGCTCTCGCGGTGGATACCGAGCACATGGTAGGCCTCGATCCCGTTTTCCCACATGAGCTTCCAGTTCCACCGGCAGACATAAGTTTTCTCGAATAGGACTTCGAGGTCGGCGTCGTTCCAGGCCTTCAAGTCCGTGGCAACGCCGCCGAGTCGCTCTGCGACTGAGGTGGCGCTTGTGTCAAAACTAATGAACAGATACCCCACATATATTTCTGTACGAACCTCAGTCAGCCGAACCCCGCCTTTCGCCCAATTGCCCTTTATCTGAGGCGTCGCGATAACCTTGCCATCCAGGTCGTACGACCAGGTGTGGTAGGGGCACACGAATCCGTAGCAATTTCCGTTGCCCTTGGCGATTGCCATGCCGCGATGCCGGCAGACATTGATGTAGCATCGGATACGACGCTCTTGATCCCGAACGAAAAGTAGCGGTTTTCCCGCTATGTCCATGGTCCGGTAATCGCCGATATTCGGTAATGTCGTGTGGTGGAAGACCGCCATCCACTCCTTGAGAAAGATGCGCTCATTTTCCACATCGTAGATCGCCGGATCTGTATAGGCTCGTTGTGTAAGCCAGGTCGCCTCGTCTAACGGCTTCAAGGTTCCGGCGACTTCGCTTCGATCAAACATCTGTGCATTCATTCACGTTACTCCGAACAATCACGGTAAAAGAGACTCAGTATGCTGAGGGTGGTGTTCGCAGACCATGGCAATACTGGCGATTCATTCAAATCAACCGGAGCCCTTTGATGGGCTCAAGCAGCGAGCATAGTGATGAAACCACGGTCTGGCGCGCTCCAACTGGCCTGCGAGTTGAAAGAGTGTCGACTCGTCACCGTAGCGCCCGCCAAACTGCACGCCGATCGGCATACAAGTGGAGGACCAGTGTATTGGCACCGACATGGCGGGCAGGCCGCAGACGTTGAAGATTTGAGTAAATGCCACGGCGCGGTGGATTTGAGTATCAAACTGCTTCCGGTCGGGATTGCTGAGCGAAACAACGCCGCTGGCCTCGCGCGCCACGGCAGTCGTTGGGGTCAATACCACATCGAAATCGTGCAACTGTCGACTCACCCGGCGACTGAGTTGATGGGCGACATTCAGCGTGCGCGCATAGTCCATGGAACTCATATCGAGTGCACGATCGGCCATCAGCATGGTCGCGGGCTCCGCATCACCAACCCGCAGTGGAACTCCCAATTCTGATGCGCGATCGTAAAGAGTTACTCCCGCCAATGTGCAGAGGATAACGTCGTAGATGGCGCTAATGTCGGCAAGATCGATCGAGAGACGACACGGCACCACCTCGTGTCCCAATTCCGCGCAAAGCCTCGCCGTGCTCTTGGCCGCGGTAACGCACTCTGAGTCCACCTCTACGCCGGTGAACGACTCGGTCTGGAGACCGATTCGAAGCGGCCTAGGATCAGTTGCAACGTCAAGAAGATATGGTCTGTTCGGCGCGGGGGCGGCGTACGGTGCGCCGATATCCAGGTGCGCGGTCGCATCGAGCATGGCCGCACTATCCCGCACGGAGCGGCTGACCACATGATTGACGGCCATGCCGGCGAAACCCTCGGCGCGACTGGGTCCCGTGGGATTCCGGCCACGGCTGGGCTTGAGCCCGAATACGCCGCAAAATGCCGCCGGAATGCGAATGGAACCCCCGCCGTCTCCGGCCTGTGCGACCGGCACGATTCCGGCGGCCACTGCCGCGGCCGCGCCCCCGGACGAACCTCCCGGACTTAATGTCAAATCCCACGGATTCAGTGTCGCGCCATGCAGCGCCGAAATGGTATCGGTGGTCAGACCCAACTCGGGCGACGTCGTGCGCCCCATTAGAATCGCACCTGCCTGCCGATACCGCATCGCGAGTTCGCTATCCTCGCTCGACACGTTGTCGGCAAACAGACGACAGCCATTGGTGAGCGGCCAACCTTTCACCGTGACCGTGAGATCTTTGAGCAAAAATGGAACGCCCCGAAAAATCCCATTAGGAAGAGACTGTGAAGCTGCAGATAACGCCTCTTCGTATCGCGGATGAATCACCGCGTTAATTTTCGGGTTGACGACCGAAGCGCGATCGATGGCCGCCTGCACGGCCTCTTTGGCTGAAATCTCACGATCCTGAACAAGTCGACTTAAGTCAATCGCATCATGTGCCAAATATTCGACTTCGTTCATCCGCCGACCTCTTCATTATGTCTGCGTGCCAGATGTTTTCATCAACATGGTAGCTCGGCGTTCAGGCATCTGTGGCGCCGATCGCAATGCACTACGGCAGCTCTCGCAATGAGCGATTAAGATGACAGTAGAATCATTTAATGTCAATGCAAGGCAGCGCCTGGATGCGATGGAATCATTAACCTTCAGGCCTTAATTGCTATATTTTCTTATATGATACGATTCATTGAAGGCGTGCGAAATTGATATAATGATTTCTAAGTCATCGTGAGGGCCCGCACTATGTGGCGCATGCAGCGCGCGAGATGCCGCCGGTACGCGCAGACGTTCGAGTACAAGCACCAGACCGTAGGTCATCACGCATATCGAATGTTGGTATTTTTTCGACGCGTCGCAACTAAGTTCAGGTGGCTAAAGGTTCTGCAGAATCGCACGCATATGATTTACTTGCCGGGCGGTCAATGCCACTGTGACGATGATGGAAATCGCCGCCGGATTTATAGGAGGATTTTTCGATGACGAACTATAAGCATATTCCGGGTTTGCGATTCGATCTGGGCGAGACTGCGGATCTCTTGCGCAACGAGGTGGCACGCTTCGCCTCTGCGGAAATTGCTCCGCGGGCTGCGGCTATCGATCGAGATAATGCGTTTCCGATGGATCTGTGGAGGAAACTGGGAGATCTCGGGGTTCTTGGGATTACCGTGCCTGCCGAATATGGAGGCGCGGGCATGGGATATCTGGAGCATGTTGTGACGGTCGAAGAATTGAGCCGCGCGTCGGCTTCGGTTGGGATGTCGTACGGATCGCAATCTAATCTCTGTATCAATCAGATCTTTCGGAATGGCACGCATGAGCAGCGATTGGAATTTCTGCCCAAGTTAATTGCGGGGGAGCACGTGGGGGCGCTTGCCATGTCGGAGGCCGGCGCCGGGTCCGACGTGATCAGCATGCGGCTACGAGCGGAGCGGAAAGGTGATCGATATACGCTGAACGGCTCTAAGTTCTGGATTACCAACGGCCCGGATGCGGATGTCATCGTGACTTATGCAAAGACGGATCCGGATGCAGGGAAGAGAGGCATCACGGCATTTATCATCGAGAAGTCGTTCAAGGGCTTTAGGACTGGACCAAAGCTCGACAAATTGGGCATGCGTGGCTCGAACACCTGCGAGTTGATCTTTGAGGACTGCGAAGTACCTGCGGCGAATGTGTTAGGTGAAGTCGGCGACGGCGCCAGGGTACTGATGAGCGGTCTTGACTACGAACGGGTCGTTATGGCCGGAGCTCCGCTCGGCATCATGCAAGCCTGCCTGGACGTTGTTGTGCCTTATGTGCATGAACGGGAGCAGTTTGGTCAGCCCATCGGCGAATTTCAGCTCATTCAGGCGAAACTCGCCGATCTTTATACGACGACCAACGCATGTAAGGCCTACGTGTATGCGGCCGCGAAGGCCTGTGATCGCGGCGAAACGAGCCGCAAGGACTCCGCCGGAGTCATTCTCTTTGCTGCGGAACGAGCAACATGGGCGGCATCGGAAGCTATTCAGTGCTTGGGCGGCAATGGCTACATCAATGACTATCCGACTGGCCGATATTGGCGCGACGCGAAAATATACGAGATTGGTGCGGGCACCAGTGAGATTCGTCGCATGCTGATCGGGCGCGAACTGTATCGGGAAACGGCGTGACGCCGTGGTAATCAGCGTCGCGAGCAACCGTGCTCAAGCGCTCAGGGCAGCCTTAGGGAGGGTGCTTGGGGCCTGCCAAGCCTTGATGACAGGCAGGACCTCTTTGGCGAACAGCCGGTAGCTGCT